>Ga0209380_10001097_pt1 | contig 18772 bp, 19 predicted proteins | sample HubBroMetageWFT6_FD_188347 | JGI IMG/M metagenome (GOLD analysis project Ga0209380, IMG submission 188347) | Warmed and freeze-thawed soil microbial communities from the Hubbard Brook experimental Forest, New Hampshire - Hubbard Brook CCASE Soil... | ecosystem: Environmental > Terrestrial >...
CCCTCTACCTGCTCATTGCCACCGCTGTCGGCGGCAGCGTCTCCGGGCTCGCCGTCTTCCTCTCCGTGGCCGCCTTTGTCGGCGGGTTCGCTATCCTCGTCCTGCGCATGGACAACGGCGGCGGCCCACGTGACTCCGGGCCCGACGACGGGGCCGTCGTGTGACGAGGCGCCAGGGGTGCCCGGAGTGGTCGGAGTGTCCGCGCCAGGAGCGTTAGGGGTGCCCGGGGCACCCGGGGGCCGCTGCGGAGTCCGCACGGCGGCCCCGAACAGGCTGAACGCGTCCTTGGTGAAGCCCGCGAGCACGTCCCCGACCCCCGCTAGCTGGGAGCCGAGGTCGGGGGTGGCAGTGCCGCCGCCATCCCGGTACCTGCGGGCCGCCCGGCAGATCGGGCACCACTGGCACTCCGGCGGCTCGTCCCCCGGGGGTTCCGTGGTGGCGGTCTCCCATACGCTGGCGTGCTTATTCGCGCTGGCGCCGCCGCCGAGCGTGGCCTTCACCCTGTCGGCCACCTCGCGGCTCAGGCTGCGCGCCCCCGCCTTCATCAGCCATCGCTGGAAGTCGCCGATCGGGTCACGTGCTGGCTGGCTCATGCCTGTAACGCTACCCCTACAGCTGCACCACATACGGCACCCGCGTGGCGCGGAAATGGCCCACGTTGACGCACTCGGTGCGGCCGACTCGCACCCGCTGCACGAGCGGGTTGTGCACGTGGCCGAAGAACGCGTACCGCGGCTGCGTCTGGCGGATCACCTCAAGCAGCGCCTGGCTGCCCGTCTCCATCCGCCGGGCGACCGTGTCGTAGAGCAGTTCGGGGACGGCGGGCGGGATATGCGTGCACAGCACGTCGACCGGCCCCACGGCGTCGAGCTTGGCGGCGAACTCCGCCGCGGGGATCTCGTTCGGCGTCCGGTACGGGGAGATCAGCCCGGCGCCGGCGAACCCGAAGGTGAGACCGCCCACCTCCACCCTGCCGCCGTCCACGACGTGGTGGCCGGGCTTCAGGTACCCGTTCCACATCCGCGGCACGTCGACGTTGCCGTACGTCAGGTAGGCGGGCTCGGCCAGCGCCCCGAACAGCGCGGCGTACTGCCGCCTGATGGCCTGCTCGGTGAGCGTGCGCAGGTCGGCACCGCGGTCGGCGGTCAGCCGCGCCGCGATGCCCGTGGTCAGCTGCCTGGCCTCGTCGAACCGGCGCGCGGTGCGCAGGTCGATGTACTCCCTGGCGTGCTCGGCGCCGTACAGCTCGGCGAAGATGCCCTGGGTGTGGTCCGCGTAGTCAAGAAAGAGCAGCATGTCGCCCAGGCAGATCAGCATGTCGGCGCCGTCCCCCGCGGCGGCCAGGGCGTCGGCCGTGCCGTGAACGTCGCTCACCACGTGGACCCTCATGAGATCACGATAAAAGTTACCAGCCAGTAGGAACACTCGGCGCCGGCAGTGGCTAGGCTTTATACCGTTCGTGGTCCAATAGGGGACGACGAAAGGGAGAGGTCGTGCGCGAGTACAGCAGTCCCGCTCTGGCGGAGATCCCCACCGCGGCGAACCTAGCCGACGTGGTCACCCGGCGCGCCGCGGAGCAGCCGCGGGCCGTGGCGCTGCGCCGCAAGGCCGCCGACGGGAGCTGGGAGGACATCAGCTGCGTCCAGTTCAGGGACGAGGTGCACGCGCTCGCCAAGGGACTGATTGCGGCCGGCATCTCCCCCGGCGACCGGGTGGCGATCATGTCGCACACCAGGTACGAGTGGACGCTCGTCGACTACGCCACCTGGACCGCCGGCGCGGTCGTGGTGCCCATCTACGAGACCGACTCCGCCGAACAGGCCGAATGGGTGCTGTCCAACTCCGCGGCCCGGGTCGTGATCGTGGAGACCGACGCGTTCGAGGACATGATCACGCACGCGCGGGAGCGGCTTCCCGCGCTCGAGCACCTGTGGCGCATCTCCCCCGACCTCGGCAAGCTCGTGGCGGGCGGGACCGGCGTGAGCGACGAGACCCTCGCCGAGCGCGCCGGCGCCACCAAGGCCGCGGACCTCGCGACCGTCATCTACACCTCGGGCACCACCGGCCGCCCCAAGGGCTGCGAGCTCAGCCACGAGAACCTGCTCGCCGACGTGCGCAACGCGTTCATGGGGCCGCTCGCCGCGATCCACGAGACGTCCGAGGCGAGCACGCTGCTGTTCCTGCCGCTCGCGCACGTCTTCGCGCGGATCATCGAGGTCGGCTGCCTGGAGGCCGGCATCATCCTCGGGCACTGCTCCGACATGAACAACCTGCTGCCCGACCTGGCCTCGTTCCAGCCCACCTTCGTGCTCGCCGTGCCGCGGGTGTTCGAGAAGGTCTACAACGGCGCCGAGCAGCGGGCCGCGGGCGAGGGCAGGGGCAAGATCTTCGCGCGCGCCGCGCGGACGGCGGTGGCTTACAGCGAGGCGCTCGACTCGCCCGGCGGGCCGCGCTTCGCGCTGCGCGCCGAGCATGCCCTGTTCGACCGCCTGGTCTACAGTAAGCTGCGCGCCGCGCTCGGCGGCAAGGCGCAGTGGGCGGTGTCCGGCGGCGCCGCGCTGGCGCCGCGGCTCGGGCATTTCTTCCGCGGCGCCGGCGTCACCGTGCTCGAGGGGTACGGGCTGACCGAGACGACCGCCGCGGTATCGGTGAACCGCCCGGACCGGCAGAAGATCGGCAGCGTCGGCCTGCCGCTGCCCGGAGTCGCCGTCCGCATCGCCGACGACGGCGAGGTGCTGATCCACGGCAAGACGGTCTTCCCCGGGTACTGGCAGAACGAGGAGGCCACCGCCGAGACGTTCACCGAGGACGGCTGGTTCCGCAGCGGCGACATCGGCGAGCTCGACGACGAGGGGTTCCTCAGCATCACCGGCAGGAAGAAGGACATAATCGTCACCGCCGGCGGCAAGAACGTCGCTCCCGCGGTGCTCGAGGACCGGCTGCGCAGCCACCTGATCATCGGCCAGGCCATGGTCGTCGGGGACGGACGGCCGTTCGTGGCCGCGCTGATCACGATCGACGAGGAGGCGTTCGGGCCGTGGAAGGAGCAGCACGGCAAGCCGGCCAGCGCGACCGTCGCCGACCTCAAGGATGACCCGGACCTGGTCGCGGACGTGCAGCGCGCGGTCGACGACGCCAACAAGGCGGTCTCCCGCGCGGAGTCCATCCGCAAGTTCCGGATCCTCGACTCCGACTTCACCCAAGAACAGGGGCATCTGTCCGCCAAGCTGGGCATCCGCCGGTCGGTGCTGGCCAAGGAGTTCGCCAGCGACATCGAGGCGCTGTACTCCTCCTAGGGAGGGTTACTCGAGGAGCGAGCGGAGGCGGGCGGCCGTCAGGTCCCAGGACCAGTCGCGCTCGACCCAGGCGCGGCCCTTGTCGCCCATCGCGCGGGCGGTGGCCGGGTCGGTGAGGAGGGCGACGAGCCGTCCGGCCAGCGCGCCGGTGTCGCGGCCGGGGACCACGTAGCCCGTCTCTCCCTCGAGGATCGCGTCAGGGGCGCCGCCCGAGTCGCCGCCGACCACCGGCAGCCCGGTCGCCGACGCCTCCAGGTAGACGATGCCGAGGCCCTCCACGTCAAGGCCGCCGCGCCTGGTCCGGCACGGCATGGCGAAGACGTCCCCGGCCGCGTAGTGCGCGGGAAGCTCGGCGGCCGGCACCGGACCGGTGAAGCGGACGCTTGGAGTCAGCCCGGTACGTTCGGACAACTGATGGAGAGCAGCCGAGTGCGGACCGGAACCGACGATCAGCAGGGATGCGTCGGGGACCTTCTTCAGCACCTCGGGCCACGCTGTGAGCAGCGTGTCCTGTCCCTTCCTGCGGACCAGCCTGGAGACGCAGACGACAACGGGGCGGCCGGCGAGCCCGTAGCGGTCCCTGATTATGTCGCGCGCCACCGGGTCCGGGCGGAACTGGGCCGCGTCGACGGCCGGGTGCAGCTGGACCATGCGGGCGGCCGCGGCAGGCGAGAGCGCCCGCGCCAGCCGGACCCGGAAGTACTCGCCCAGGTACGTGACCACGTCGGTCTCGTCGCCGATGCGGCGCAGCAGGTTCCTGGCGACGGGCAGCGCGGCCCAGCCGGCCTCGTGGCCGTGGGTGATCGCGATCGCGCGCTCGATGCCCGCGCGGCGCAGCGCGGGGGTGATCAGCCCCAGCGGCGCGGCGGCACCGAAGATGACGGCCTCCGCTCCCCTGGACCTGACGAGCTGGACGGCGCGGCGGGTGACGGCAGGGCCGCCGATCATCAGCGACGTGGGGTGCCTGACCACCTCGAACGGCTGGGCCGCGTCGAACTCCCGCGCGCCCTCCCAGCGCGGGGCGTAGACGGTCAGCTTGCCAGGATCGAGCCGCAGCGCCAGCGCGTGCACGAACGACTGGATGCCGCCCCGCCTGGGCGGGAAGTCGTTGGTGACGATCAGCGTGCGGCGCATGGCGCCCATCAGTGTAGCCGCGCCCGGCAGCGGGTTACGGGCGGGCCGCGCCGTCGAAGTTGTCCGCGTACCAGGCGGTACTCATCGGGATCTTCTCCACGTCGTACCCGGTTGACGGCGCGTCGATGATGTACCCGCCGCCGACGTACATCGCCACGTGGCCCTCGCCGTTGTAGTACAGCAGGTCACCTGGCTCGATCGACGACGCGGAGACGTGCGGCAGCGCGGCCCACTGGTCGTAGGTGTCGCGCGGGATCGAGATGCCCGCCGCCGCCCAGGCGGCCTGCACGAGCCCTGAGCAGTCGAACCCGTCCGCGCACGGGCCGGTGCCGCCGTACACGTACGGGCAGCCGAGCTGCTTGTAGACGAACGCGACGGCTGTGTCCGCCTGGGTGCCGGTGGGGCCGGTGTACGTGCCCGAGGTGGTGCCGCCGCCGCCAAGGGTCCCGGCGAGCACTTGCTGCTGCTGCGTCGCGGTCAGCGAGTCCAGCGTGTCCTGCTTGCTCTTGAGCAGCTTCTGGATGTTGTTCTTCGTCTGGGACCGCTGGCCGAGCAGCTGCTGGATGCCGAGCTCGGTGCGCTGCTGTTCCTGCTGCACGGAGCCGACCTGCTGGGCGAGGCCGAGGAAGTACTGGGTCTCCAGGTTCCTCGCGCCGGTGAGCTGCGTGATGATCGACGCCTCGGCGAGCACCTGGGCGACGTCGTTCGAGGTGAGCAGCCCCGCCAGCGAGGTCTGCCCGGAGTCCATGTAGGAGGCGTTGGCGATCTGCGCGACCTTGAGCCGGGCGGCGTCGTACTTGGCCTGGTCGCCGGCCATCTCCTTGTTGACCTGGCTGAGCCTGGTCTTCGCCGCTGTCAGCTGCTCGGCCACCTGGTCGTACTGCTCGACGGCCTTGTTGAACTGGGCCGTGAGCTGGTTGACCTGCGCCTGCACCTGGCTGACCGTGGGCTGCGGCGCCGCGCCGGCGGCCTGCGAGACCCCGGTGGCGGCCCCGCCCGCCAGCAGGAAGGCGACGACCGCGACGGCGGCGCGCCGTCCCTTGGGGGCGCGGGCGATCGACGTGGGGGCCTTCAGCGCACGGACCTTGGGCATACAGGGAGGCTATTGAGGAAACTGGGACCGCTCAACCGATTCCGTCAATTACAGCGTCACGGTCAGGACGCCTTCGCCATTCGCGGCGCGTACCGCAGCGGCGGGATCAGCCCCGCGTTCGCGAGCACGGTCAGTGCCCGCAGTTCGGCGGGCCCGAGATCGGTTTCCTCCCCCACGAGCGCTGTCGCGGCGCAGTGGCCGCAGGCGAGGCCGCGCGCCTCGCACCGGTCGCAGTTGATCACCATGGTCGCCGCCTCCCGCGGTTCGCAGCGGAAACGAATTGCCTTTTTGCTCTCCAGGGACACGGTAGAGGGGGCTACTGACATTCCGGCGGAATGTCGGTACCCCGCCGTACCGTGGTTGACGTGACGGAAACTCAGGGCAGCCCCGCGGCGACCAGCGCCGCTGACGCCCTCCTGCGCGACCTGGACTTCACGGTCGTGGACGTGGAGACGACCGGCTGGTCCCCCGACGTGGCGGGGATCACCGAGATCGGCGCCGTCCGGGTACGCAGGGGCGAGGTGGTCGCCGAGTTCACGTCGCTGGTCAACCCGGGCACGCCGGTCCCGGCGCCGATCACCGAGCTCACCGGGATCAGCGACCCGATGCTGGCCCTCGCCCCGCCGGTCGCCGCCGTGCTGCCCGGCCTGCTCGCGTTCGCGGAGGGCAGCGTGCTCACCGCCCACAACGCCCCGTTCGACCTGCGCTTCCTGGTCGCGGCGTGCGCGGCGGCGGGCCTGGGCTGGCCCGGCTTCGAGGTGCTGGACACGGTCCGGCTGGCCAGGTACCTGATGGCTGCCCCCGACGAGGTGCCCGACAGGAAGCTGGCGACGCTGGCTGAGTACTTCGGGACGCCGGTACGGCCATCGCACCGGGCGCTGGACGACGCCCGCGCCACCGCCGTCGTGCTCAGGGAGCTGCTGGCGCGGCTCGCCGACCGGGAAGGGGTGCACACGCTCGGGGAGCTGACCGCCTGGCTCGCCGCCCGCGACGCGGAAGCCGCCGCCAGGTTCGGACGGCCGTGGCGGCCGTGGCGGCTGGCTCGGGCGCTGCGCGCGCTGGCGCGGCGGGTGCGGCGCGCCGAAAGGGTGCGGACGGCGCGGCGATAAGGTAAGCGGCGTCACGTCACAGCCGTCCGGGAGGCAGCCAGTGGTCACCGCCATCGTCTTGATCAAGGCAGAGATTCAGCGCATCCCGGAAGTCGCGGAGGTCATCGCGCAGATCCCGGCGGTGAGCGAGGTCTACTCCATCACCGGCGACTACGACCTGGTGGCGATCGTCCGGGTCCGCGCGCACGACGAGCTGGCCGACGTGATTCCCGGCGGGCTGAACAAGGTGCCCGGCGTCAGCGCCACCCAGACGCACATCGCGTTCCGCACCTACTCCCGGCATGACCTCGAGGCCGCCTTCTCCATTGGCGTCGCCGACGCCTGAATCAGAGGAGTACGTACACAGTGGACCTGGAAGAAGTGCTCGCCAGGGTCGCGGAGCTAAGCCGCGAAGAGCTGCGCATCGTGCGCAAGCGGGCAGAGGAAAAGACAGCCGCACGCGACCACGGCCAGGACTACCACGAGATGGAGCAGGCCGCGGACCGGCTGGACCACTACGCGCACCTGCTGCGACGCCTGCACGACAACGAGTTCGGTCACGGATGGCGGCACGAGAGCCGGGAGGACACCGGCGGCGGCTGAGGCCGGGCTGCAGGCGCTCTCAGCGCGGGCTAGGGCGTGGCGGCCGGGTTAAGCGCGGACGCGGGGTGGCCAGGCGGTGGCTGGTTTCCGTCCAGCGGTCGAGCAGCCGCGCGGCGGCGCCGGAGTCGACGGCTTCCGCGGCGCGGGCCATGCCGTCAGCAAGGGCCTTCGCGACCGCGTCCGCGGACGCCACCGGCGCGAAGCCGTCGGCGGCCGCCAGGCCGGCGGCGGCGTTGAGCAGGACGATGTCGCGGACCGGGCCCGGTTCGCCGGCCAGCACCGCACGGACCACGCCGGCGTTGCGCGCGGCGTCGCCGCCGCGCAGGCTGTCCAGGGACGCCCGGGGCAGGCCGAGCGAGTCGGGGTCGAACTCGGCCGGCCAGACCGTGCCGTCGGCGACGACCCACACCGCGGACGGGCCGGTCGTGGTGAGCTCGTCGATGCCCTCGCCGTGGAACACGATCGCGGAGTTGCCGCGCCCGGCGAGCACGCCGGCCAGCACCGGGCCCATCCGCGGGTCCGCGACGCCGACCGCCAGCGACGTGGGCCTGGCCGGGTTGGTCAGCGGCCCGAGGTAGTTGAACGCCGTCGGCACGCCAAGATCGCGGCGCACCGGGCCGGCGTGCCGCAGCGCCGGGTGGTAGAGCGGCGCGAAGAGAAAGGCGACGCCGACCTCGGCGAAGAGCGCCTCGGTGGCGGCCGGCGGCAGGTCGATCACCACGCCGAGGGCCTCGAGCACGTCGGCCGCGCCGCAGGCGGACGACGCCGCCCGGTTGCCGTGCTTGACCATCCTGGCGCCGGCCGCCGCCGCGACGATCGTCGCCATCGTCGACACGTTGACCGTGTGCGCGCCGTCGGCGCCGCTGCCGACCAGGTCCGTGATCGGACCGGGAATGCTGATCGGGGTCGCGTGCGCGAGCATGCCCGCGGCCAGGCCGGACATCTCCTCCGCGGTTTCCCCCTTGGCCCGCAGCCCCACGCCGAACCCGGCGATCTGGGCCGGGGATGCCGCCCCGTCCATGATCTCGTTCATCGCCCAGGCGGTCTGGCTGGCGCTGAGCGGCTGGCCGCTGATCAGCGCGCGGATAAGCGCGGGCCAGGTCGGCCCGTCCACGGACGGCGGAGTCACCGGGGCACCGTCTATCCGGCGGTGATCGCCGCGGCGCGTGACCGCATCAGGGCGGCGAGCTCCCTGGCCAGCGCCACCGGGTCGATCGGGTGGCTGACCACGGCCTCGGCCCGCGACCAGGTCGCGAGCCAGCGGTCGTCGGCGCGGGCGATGACCAGCAGCACCGGCGGGCAGTTGTAGATCTCGTCCTTCGCCTGGCGGCTGACGCCCATGCCGCCGGCCGGCTGCGCCTCGCCGTCGAGCACCATCACGTCTACGCCGCCGGCGTCCAGCAGCCGGAACAGGGCGGGTTCGGTCGCCACCTCGACGATCTCCGCCTCCGGCACGTCAGGGGCCGGGCGACGCCCGATCGCGAGCTTGATTTCCGCCCGCGTATCGGCGTCATGACTGTACACAACGACCTTCATGGTCCGTCATCTTACTGAGGATCGGGGGGACCGGGGGCAGCCCCCCGGGGGAGAGCAGAGCAAATCCGGGGGTCGGGTGCAGATCCCCTACGAGGTGTCGTAATAATGACCTTCGTGGCGACTGCATCCGTGACCGAGACACCGGTACCCCGCGGCCCTGCCAGCAGACCGAACCTCGTCAGCGTGGGCACCATCATCTGGCTGTCCAGCGAGCTGATGTTCTTTGCTGCGCTGTTCGCGATGTACTTCACGATCCGGTCCGTTGATAAGGGCCAGGGCCTGCCATGGCCGATGGCTCATCTTGACCTCCCGCTCGCGTCGGCGAACACCATCGTGCTCGTGGCCTCCAGCGTCACCTGCCAGATGGGCGTGTTCGCGGTCGAGCGCGGCCAGATCAAGCGCACGGGTTCGATCTTCAACTTCATGCAGTGGGGCCTGCGCGAGTGGTACGTGCTGTCCTTCATCATGGGGCTGTACTTCGTCCTCGGTCAGGGATACGAGTACCTCGACCTGATCCGCCAGCAGGGCGTGACCCTGTCGTCGAGCAACTACGGTTCGGTCTTCTTCCTGACCACCGGGTTCCACGGCCTGCACGTGACCGGCGGCCTGTTCGCCTTCATCTTCCTGCTCGGGCGTACCTACGCCGCTAAACGCTTCACCAGGGAACAGCAGATCAGTGCGATCGTGGTGTCGTACTACTGGCACTTCGTCGACGTCGTGTGGATCGGCCTGTTCACCACCATCTACCTCATCCACTAACCAGGGGAAACCGAGTGAGCTCGATCATCGCCCGGCGCAGGCACCCGGCCGCCGGTTACGCGGCGGTCGCCGTCGGCCTCGTCGCGGTCGGCGTGCTCTACAGCACGCTGGCCGGCGGCGGCGCGTCGGCCGCAGCGCCCGCGCAGGCCTCGACGTCGATCGCGCAAGGCAAGTCGCTGTTCGAACAGAGCTGCTCGTCCTGCCACGGACTCGACGCCCAGGGCACCACGCAGGCGCCCTCGCTGATCGGCGCCGGCGCCGCCGCGGTGTATTTCCAGATGTCGACGGGCCGGATGCCGGCCAAGGAACTCGGCGCGGAGAACGACCGCAAGCCGACGGACTTCACGGAACAGCAGATCTACGCCATCGCCGACTACATCGCGTCGCTCGGCGGCGGCCCGCCCATCCCGTCGGACGAGGAAGTGTCCACCGTGGGCGCGAACACCGCGCTCGGCGAGGAGCTGTTCAGCACGAACTGCGCTCAGTGCCACGGGTTCGCCGGCGCGGGCGGCGCGCTGACCTACGGCAAGAACGCGCCCTCGCTGAACGCCTCGACGCCGAAGCAGATCTACACGGCGATGCTGACCGGGCCCGAGGCGATGCCGGTCTTCGGCGACGGGACGATCACGCCGCAGGAGAAGCGCGACATCATCGCCTTCATCACCGACACGCGGAACGAGCCCAACCCCGGCGGCTTGTCCCTGGCACGCACCGGCACGGTCACCGAGGGCCTCTTGATCTGGCTCGGCGGGCTTGGCTTCCTGGTGCTCATCGCCATGTGGCTCACCGCCAAGCGGCGGGACCGCGCCATGGATGAACACGGCGGTGACCACGTGCCTGGTGACCACGCCACGACTGAAACGGCTGAGAAGGCTGAATCGGAGCACAGTTCATGAGCGAGATCGAGGAGCCGGCCGGGACCGCCCCGCGCCGGGTGATCGGGACCCCGTCGCCCGCCCCGGTCGCGGTCGACACCGCAGAAAAGCCGGCCGGGCCGCCGCTCGTCACCGACCCGCCGGACAAGGCGCATGCGAGCCGCGCAGAACTCCTGGTGGCGGCCCTGTTCGTGCTCGCGTTCCTCGCCGGGTGCGGGTTCATCGCGGCCTACATCGGACTTGAGGTCGGGTCGTCCAACCTCCCGCCGGGCGCGAACGCTGTCGACGCCGCGTTCCGGTCGAACCTGGCGCTCGGCCTGGCGCTGTCGGTGGTCCTGCTGGCGCTCGGCGCCGGGTCGATGATCTGGGTGCGGCACCTGACGCCGAACATCGAGATCGAAGAGGAACGGCACGAACTCAAGTCGGCCCCCGGGGACCGCGCCGCGTTCAAGGCAGAGTTCGCCGACGGCGCGGCCATCAGCCAGGTCACCAAGCGGCCGCTGCTGCGCCGCACGCTGCTGCTCGCCACCGCACCGCTGGCGCTGGCGCCGCTGGTGCTGCTGCGCGACCTGGGCCCGCTGCCCGGCACGTCGCTGCGGTACACGGTGTGGCGCAAGGGCCTGCGGGCCGTGACCCTGGGCGCCCTCAACCCGCTGCGGCCCGGCGACTTCCAGCCAGGCAGCATGATCACGATGATCCCCGAGGGCTTCCAGGACGATGCCGACGCGGTGGCCAAGGCGGGCGTGATCCTGATCAAGTTCGAGCCGGGCCAGCTCAACTTTCCAGACCGCTATAACGGCAGCACGCTGATCGCCTCGATGAACTGGTCGATCGACAATAGCCTCATCGCCTACTCCAAGATCTGCACGCACGTGGGCTGCCCGGTGGCGCTGTACGAGCAGACGACCCACCACATCCTGTGCCCGTGCCACCAGTCGACGTTCGACGCCACGAACGGGGCATGGGTGATCTTCGGCCCGGCGGCGCGGCCGCTGCCGCAACTGCCGCTAATGGTCGACTCCGACGGGTACCTGGCGGCGGCCAGCGACTTCCCGCAGCCGGTCGGCCCGAGCTTCTGGGAGCGCGGATGAGCGACGAAGCGGTAAAGATCCCCAAGGCGCTGGACGGCGTCGGCGGGTGGCTCGACGACAGGTTCCACGGGGCGCGCGGCGTCAAGGTCCTGATGCGGAAGGTCTTCCCCGACCACTGGTCGTTCATGCTGGGCGAGATCGCGCTGTGGTCCTTCGTGATCCTGCTGCTGACCGGCACGTACCTGGCGCTGTTCTTCGTGCCGTCGACGCAGGAGGTGGTGTACCACGGCTCGTACGCCAAGCTCAACGGCATCCAGATGTCGCAGGCGTACGCGTCCACGCTGAACATCTCGTTCGACATCCGCGGCGGGCTGCTGATCAGGCAGATCCATCACTGGGCCGCCGACCTGTTCATGGTCGCGATCTTCGCGCACATGCTCCGGGTGTTCTTCACCGGCGCGTACCGCAAGCCGCGCGAGGTCAACTGGCTGATCGGGATCACGCTGCTCCTGCTGGGCATGCTCGAGGGGCTGTTCGGCTACTCGCTGCCTGACGACCAGCTGTCGGGCGCCGGCCTGCGGATCTTCGAGGGCGTGCTGCAGGGCATCCCGATCGTGGGCACCTACCTGGCGTTCTTCCTGTTCGGCGGGGAGTTCCCCGGCAACGCGATCATTCCGCGGATGTACATCATCCACGTGTTCCTGATCCCCGGGCTGATCCTGGCGCTGATCACCGCGCACCTGTTCATCATGTTCTGGCAGAAGCACACCCAGATGCCGGCCCTCGGGAACACCGAGCGGAACGTGACCGGCCAGCCGTTCTGGCCGTACTTCCTGCTCAAGGGCCAGGCGTGGTTCTTCTTCATCTTCGGCTCCCTGGCCGTGCTCTCCACGTTCGCGCAGATCAACCCGGTCTGGCTGTACGGCCCGTACACGCCGCTGGCGATCTCCTCGGCGTCCCAGCCCGACTGGTACATGGGCATCCTCGAAGGAGCGCTGCGCATCATGCCCTCCTGGGAGATCAACTTCCTCGGGCATACCTTGACACTCTCGGTGCTGATCCCGTTCGCCGTGCCGCTCGGGATCATCTTCACCGGCGCCGCGCTGTGGCCGTTCTTCGAGCAGTGGGCGACCGGCGACAGGTCCGAGCACCACATCAACGACCGGCCGCGCAACGCCCCGGCGCGCACCGGGACCGGGGTGGCGGCGATCTGCTTCTACGGCATCCTGTGGGCCGAGGGCGCCAACGACGTCCTCGCCGACAATTTCGACGTGCCGCTGTACACGATCACCTGGATCGCGCGGATAGCCGTCTTCGTGGTGCCGATCGGCGCGTACTACGTGACGAAACGGATCTGCATCGGGCTGCAGCGGCACGACACGTCGATGCTCACCCACGGCGTCGAGATCGGCATCATCAGACAGCTGCCTGACGGCGGGTTCGTCGAGGAGGAACGACCGCTCACGGAGGCTGAGCGGGGCAAGATCGACTCCAAGAAGGTGCCCTTGGCGCTCCCGGCGCCCGGCGAGCCGGACGCCAACGGCGTGCCCGCGCCCGCATCGCGCGGCGTCATGGGGTGGGCCCGCGGGGTGGCGAACCGCGCGTTCACGGAGACCGTGGCGGCGCCCGACGGGCACGGCAACGGCCACGGGCACCCCGACGGCCACGAGGCGATCGAGGGGCCCGAGCACGCGGCCGTCGGCGCCGGCGAGCCGGGCGAGTCCGGCGAGCACGCCGACGAGGAGCACTAAGGCGGTTGCCCGCTGAGTGTCGAAGCGCCCCTGTGCCTGGCACCGGGGCGCTTCGCTGCCGGGCCAGGGCGGGGGCCGCTTGACGGGGCGAGCGGGACAGGACCATGCTCGGTATGACAGAGCTGTCGGAGATTCGGAGGCCCTGTGTCCGCCGACCGCCGGGCCGCCGGGCCATCACCGATCGAATACGGCGCCGCCGCCAGGGCCGCCGGGCTTATCGCCGTCGCCGAGGACCTGGCGGGCGAGTTCTCGCTGCGCCCGCTGCTGGAACGCATCCTGCTGCGCTGCACGGAACTGCTCGGCTGCACGGCCGGCTCGATCTGCAGCGTCGACGAGGCGGCCGGGACGTACCGCAAGGAAGCCGACATCGGGGTCGCCTGCCAGTCCGGCCAGGTCTTCCCGCTGACCGAGGGGATGACCGGCGCGGTGGTGGCCAGGCGCGCGCCCGTCTGGTTCGACCGGTACGACCAGGTGCGCGGCGGCCACGTGGCGGCCGCGGACCGGGCGACGCTGCGCGGGGTCATCGGCGTGCCGCTGGAATGGCGCGGGCGCATCATCGGCGCGTGCGTGCTGTTCAGCAGGGACGAACGGCGGGTGTTCGGACCCGACGACGCGGAACTGCTCGAGCTGTTCGCCAGGCACGCCGCGATCGCGCTGGCCACCGCCCGCATGCACGAGGCCGCCGAGGAGCGGGCGCGCGCGGAAGCCACCGCGGCCGAACGCGACCGGCTCCTCGGTGAGGTGCACGACAGCCTAGCCCAGCGGCTGGTGTCCATCAGGGTGCACCTGGACAGCGCGGAAGGGGATCTGGGCACCCTGGCGGCGCAGGCCGCGGACGCGGGCGGTGCGGACCTCGCCGAGGCCACGGACCGGCTGCGGCAGGCGGGCGTGGAGGCCAGGGACGCGCTCGCCGAGGCGCGGCTGACCCTGCTCGGCCTCGCGTCGTCGCCGCTGAACGGCCAGACGCTCGAGGCGGCGCTGGAGGCGGAGGCGGCGTGGGCGCAGAGTATCGGCGGACTGGAGGTACGGTTCGTCACGGCCGGCTCGTCACCGGCCAGAGCCGCCGAGGGACGGCTGGCGCACGAGGTGGTGCTCGTCGCCCGCGAGGCGCTCACCAACATCGTCAGGCACGCGCGGGCCCGGTCGGTCAGGCTCGGGCTGCTGTACGAGCGGGAGGCGGTGACGCTGCTGGTCCAGGATGACGGTGAGGGGTTCGACCCGACCTCCGGCTGGCAGGGTGACCGGTTCGGGCTGCGTGACCTCACCGAGCGGGCGCACCGGATGGGCGCGACGATTGAGGTCGACTCGCTGGCCGGCTGGGGCACCAGGATCCGGGCCCGCTTCCCTTACGCGGAACCTGCGGCGAGCGCGCCCCGGCTGCGGGTGCTCATCGCCGCCGGGCGGCCGCTGCTGCGCGCCGGGATAGCCCGGCTGCTTTCCGGCACGGAGCCGGGGATCGAGGTGGCGGGCGAGGTGGCGACCACGGCGGACGCGCTGGCGGCGTGCCGCGCGCTGCGGCCTGACGTGGTGCTCGCCGACCTGGGCCTGCCCGCTGACGACGGGGCCGACGTCATCGACGGGGCCGGCGTGGCCGACGTCCTGCTCGGCGCGCTGCCCGGCCTCGCCGTGGTGGGACTGTGCGAGGGCGGTGACGAGAAGCTGGTCGCCAGCGCGATGCGGGCAGGAGCGCGGGGCTGCGTCGAGATGGGCGCCGACGGCCCTGAGCTCGCCCGCGCCGTCGTCGCGGCCGGGCGCGGCCAGGCGATCTTGTCGGGACCCGTGCTCGCCACGCTGCACCGCGGGCTGCGCGAGGACGGTCACGAGCAGCCGCTGACCGAACGGGAACGTCAGGTGCGCGGCCTGATGGAGCAGGGACTGCCGGACAAGGCGATCGCCGACCTGCTGGTCCTGTCGATCAAGACCGTGGAGAAGCACGCCGGGGCGGTGCTGCGGAAGACCGGCGCGCGCAACCGCACCGAACTCGCCGCCCGCGCGGGGCGCAGGTAGCGGCGCAGGGCAGCCGCGGGTAGGGAAAGCCCTCCACGGAAGATGGGGGTTTCCACCGATTCGCGCCGCCGCGGCGCCGCCTAAGTTGGGGATCGTCCCTGTGCCGAGGAGTGTGCGCGCGTGCCTGTCGTGCCGATGAAGGAGATCGTGGACCGGGCGTTCCGCGACCGCTACGGCGTGGCCGCGATCAACGTGGTGAACGACCTGACCATGGAGGCGGTGCTCGCCGCCGCGGTGGCGGAGCGCTCGCCGCTCATCGTCCAGACATCGGTCAAGACGGTGCGGTCCATCGGCATCGATCTGCTGTTCGCCATGTGGCGGGAGATGACCGCGGGGATCGAGGTCCCGGTCAGCCTGCACCTCGACCACTGCCCTGACCGGTCGTTCATCAGCGACTGCCTGCGGAAGGGCTGGAACTCGGTGCTGTTCGACGGCTCCCGGCTGCCGGTGGCGGAAAACCTCCGGCTGACCGTCGACATCGTGGCCGAGGCCAGGTCCTACGGCGCGCACGTCGAAGGCGAGATCGAGGCCATCACCGGCGTCGAGGACGACATCGGCTCCGACGAGGAGGCGAACAGGGAGTCGCTGCCCGTCGCCCTCGACTTCATCAGGAAAACGGGGATCGACGTGTTCGCGCCGGCGATCGGGAACGCGCACGGCGTCTACCGTTCCGAGCCGCACCTGGACGCGCAGCGCGTCTCCGACATCGTGGCGGCGGAGCCCATTCCCATCGCCCTGCACGGCGGTACCGGAATGACGGACGCCCAGTTCACCGACCTGATCAGCCGGGGATGCGCCAAGGTGAACATCTCCACCGCGCTGAAGATCACCTACATGAAGTCGAACCTGGCGTTCCTGCTCGACGCGCGGGACCGTGACACCTGGGACCCGCCGTCGCTGTTCACCTCGGTCCGTGCCGCGGTGCTGGAGATGGCGGCCGGCCACATGCGGCGGTTCGGCAGCGTCGGCCGGGCCTGGTGACGTCCCGGTGACGAGCGCGCTGATCCTCGACTGCGACGGTGTGCTCGCCGACACTGAGCGCTACGGCCACCTCGTCGCGTTCAACCAGACCTTCGAGGAGTTCGGGCTGCCGGTCCGGTGGAGCGCCGCCAAGTACAAGGAGAAGCTGCTCATCGGCGGCGGCAAAGAGCGGATGGCCAGCCTGCTCACCCCCGAGTTCGTGGCGGCCGCCGGGCTGCCCGCCGACGCCGCCGGCCAGCAGGCCGCCGTCGCCGCCTGGCACCGCAGGAAGACCGAGATCTACCTGTCCCTGGTCGCGGACGGCGCCATCCCGCCACGGCCCGGGGTCGACCGGATCGTCGGCGAGGCGCTCGCCGCTGGCTGGCCGGTGGCGGTCGCCTCCACGTCCGCGGAGGCATCCGTCCTGGCCACGCTGGAACGGGCCGTCGGCGCCACCCGCGCGCGGGCGGTCAGAGTATTCGCCGGGGACGTGGTGCCGCGCAAAAAGCCGGCGCCGGACATCTACCTGCTCGCCCTCCGATCGCTCGGGGTGCCCGCGTCCGATGCTGTCGTGATCGAGGACTCGCGCAATGGGCTGCTGGCCGCAACGGGGGCCGACCTGACCTGCGTGATCACCGTCAACGACTTCACCAGGGACGAGGACTTCAGCGAGGCGGCGCTGGTCGTCTCCTCCCTGGGCGACCCCGGGGGCGAGCGCACCGTCGTCCTCGCCAGCCGCAGCGGCGCGCGGCCCGGCGACTGGGTCACGCTGGCGGACCTCGCCATCGTGACAGGACACACCGCAAGGAAAGGGTGAGCGCATGTCCGAAGCGGACCTCGCCGACGTCGAGGCGGTCGTGCGCACGATCGCCACGGTCGCGGTGGACAACGAGAAGTACTTCGGCGACCTGGACGCGGTGGTGGGCGACGGGGACTTCGGCTATTCGATGGCGCGCGGCTTCGAGCTGGTCCTGCAGGGCTGGGACGACTTCGACCGCACCGACATCGGAACATTCCTGAAGAAGGTCGCCGTCGTCATCACCAGCCGCATCGGCGGCACCTCCGGGCCGCTCTGGGGCACCGCCTTCCTGCGCGCGGGCGCGGCCGCCGGGGCCGCTGACCGGCTGTCGCCCGACCAGGTAGTAGCGATGCTGCGGGCCGCGATCGGCGGGATCATGGCGCGCGGCAAATCGGACGTGGGCGACAAGACGCTGCTCGACGCGCTGGTGCCCGCGGTGGACGCCGCCGAGGCCGCGGTCCTTGAGGGGGGCACCGCGGCCTCGGCGCTGCGGGCGGCAGCGGCCACCGCGCGCGAGCGGGCCGAAGCCACCCGCTCGATGATCGCGAAACGCGGCCGTGCCGCGTACACCGGCGAGCGCAGCATCGGCACCCTGGACGCGGGTGCCGTGGCCGTAGCCGTCATGTTGGAGGCGCTCGCCGACCAGTGGGCGAAGCGTTCAGCGGAACTGTGACCAATGGAGGCACTGTCGTGAAGAAATTCGTCAATGACCCGAGACAATTCGTCCCCGAGATGCTCAAGGGCATCGCGCTGGCGAACCCCGACACGCTGCGCTACGTCCCCGAGTACAACCTGATCATGAGGACGGACGCGCCGCGCGACGACAAGGTCTCCGTGATCCAGGGGTCCGGGTCCGGGCACGAGCCCGCGCACGTGATGATCGTGGGCAAGGGCATGCTGGACGCCGCGTGCCCAGGCGACGTCTTCGCCGCCCCGCCGATGGACTACGTGTACGAGACAAGCAAGCTGCTCGCATCCCCCAAGGGCGTGCTGCACATCATCAACAACTACACCGGTGACCGGATGGCCTTCGAGATGGGCCAGGAGATGGCCGAGGCCGACGGCATCACCATCGGCACGCTCATCGTCGACGACGACGTGGCGGTGAAGGACTCCACCTACACGGTCGGGCGGCGCGGCGTAGCGGGCAACTTCTTCGTGATCAAGACGGTGGGCGCCGCGTCCGAGCAGGGCGCCGACCTGGGCGAACTGCTGCGGATCGGCAACAAGGTCAACTCCGTCACCAGGACAATGGGGATGGCGCTCACCTCGTGCACGCCGCCCGCCAAGGGCTCGCCGCTGTTCGAACTCGGCGACGACGAGATGGAGATGGGCGTCGGCATCCACGGCGAGCCTGGCCGTCGCCGCGAGAAGCTGGCCAGCGCGAACGCGATCGTTGACGAGCTGCTCGAGGCCGTGGTGTCCGACCTGCCGTTCACGTCAGGCGACAACGTGGCGCTCATGGTGAACGGGCTCGGCGGCACCCCGATCAGCGAGCTCTACCTGCTCTACGGCTACGCCCACGAGCAGCTCGCCAAGCGCGGCATCCGCGTCGGCAGGTCCTACGTCGGCGAGTACTGCACGTCGCTGGACATGGCGGGCGCGTCGATCACGCTGAGCCGCCTGGACGACGAGATTGCCAGCCTGCTCGCCGCGCCGGCCGAGATCGCGATCCGGACGTTCTGACGGCCGGTCTCGCTCTTCCGCCGCGCGGTCCGTCACGGGGGCCGCGCGGCGGAGGGTTACTCACGGCAGGGACGCCGACGGGGAGTTCTTCCAGGCGGCGCCGTTCCAGCGCAGGATCGCGACCTCGCCGCCGACGTTGACCGTGCCGACCGCC
>Ga0209380_10001101_pt1 | contig 18719 bp, 13 predicted proteins | sample HubBroMetageWFT6_FD_188347 | JGI IMG/M metagenome (GOLD analysis project Ga0209380, IMG submission 188347) | Warmed and freeze-thawed soil microbial communities from the Hubbard Brook experimental Forest, New Hampshire - Hubbard Brook CCASE Soil... | ecosystem: Environmental > Terrestrial >...
GGTGGGAGCGGGCTGAAGGGAGCCATCCTCGATGGAATTTCAGGACAAGGTACTGAAGTGTATCGACTGCGGCGCCGATTTCGTTTTTACCGCCGGGGAACAGCTTTTTTTTCACGATAAACAATTCAAGAACGAACCCAAGCGTTGCAAAGCCTGCAAGTCCAAGCGCGTGGCCGTGCTCGGCGCGCCTTCACCTCCGGGCCAGAACTTCCACTACTCCAAGGTCGAGACTCGCGCCACCTGCTCCCAGTGCGGCAAGGAAACCACTGTGCCCTTCCGTCCCACGCAGGGCCGCCCGGTGTTTTGCCGGGAGTGTTTCCAGTCGCGGAGAACCGCCGCGTCGGCTTGACATCCCATCCCACCCCCCTGGGGGTTGCTGAAGGCGTAGGTCTCCAGCGTGCGCAGAGGTGCGCCTTGCCGCATGGAAGCTTCGGGCGTTCGCGGTGGAGCAGGGAGAGACAATTCACCACGGAGGCACGGAGATACGGAGAAACCAGATACTACCTGTAAAAGCCAAAGATCGCTGGATTTAACTAGGAGTTTGGGTCTCTCTGTGCCTCCGTGTCTCCGTGTTGAAAAAGGTTCCTGCGAAATGCGCTACCATGGACCACGTGCCCGCCTTCTGTGTAGAAAATTTCGGCTGCCGCGCCACCCAGGCGGATGGCGCTGCCTTGGAGCGCCAGTTCGAGGAGCGCGGGTTGGACCGCGCCTCCGCCGCCGATGCCGACGTGGTCATCCTCAACACCTGTACCGTGACAGCCGCCGCCGACCAGGATGCCCGGGCCGCGATTCGCCGCGTGCAGCGCCAGAATCCCAACGCCAGGATCGTCGTCACCGGATGCTACGCCCAGCGTGCTCCGGAAGAAATCGCTGCCCTGCCCGGCGTAACCTGCGTGGTTGGCAACTCGCACAAACACCAGCTTGCCGAGATTGCTCTGCCGAACGTTTTCGCCCGGTCGGCTCGGAATAAGCACCTTCAGGAAGGGTGCGAACGGGCAGGTCACGACCTCAGTCGTGCCGTAACTGCCGCACATTCGCCCGCTTCAGCCGCTGAGGGTTCGCCGCGCGGCCACATGGCAGCCTTCGTCCCGCTCGCCAGCCTCGCATCCAAGGGCTGGGAGCCGGAAGCCGGCGCCCGCATCTTCGTCTCCGACATTTTCGCCCACACAGAACTGGTCGCCGCCCCCGTCTTCGATCTCCTCGGCGACGCGCGTGACAGCCAGCGCACCCGCCCCAACCTCAAAGTTCAGGACGGATGCGACAACCGCTGTTCCTTCTGCGTGATCCCATACGTGCGGGGCCAGAGTCGGTCATTGCCATTGCCACAAATCCTGCATGAAGTGAATGCCCTGGTCGAAGCGGGCTATTGCGAGGTCGTGGTCAGTGGCATCAACCTCGGCCGATGGGGACGGGATTTAGCCGACAGTGATCAGGCATCGGCGATTGGTGAGAAAGGCCAACGACTGTCCTTTGAAGATTTGCTCCGCGCCATCCTTGCCGAAACTTCTCTGGAGAAGCTGCGCATCTCCTCTGTCGAGCCCATGGACTGGACTGACGAACTCATCGCGCTCGTGGCTGAATCGCCGCGCATCGCCGAGCATGCGCACGTGCCTTTGCAGTCCGGCAGCGACGCTGTGCTGCGTCGCATGCATCGCAAATATCGTCCCTGGCATTATCGCGAGAAGATCGAGAAGATTCGCGCCGCCATGCCGGCAGCCGCCATCGGCGCCGACGTGATGGTCGGATTCCCCGGCGAGACCGATGCCGAATTCGAGGCCACGCGCAGCCTGATCGACGATTCGCCCTTCACCTACCTGCACGTCTTCACCTACTCCGCTCGACCCGGAACGCCGGCTGCGGGCATGGCGAATCAGGTCCCGGTTCACTTGGCTCGCGAGCGCAGCCGCATTCTGCGCGACCTTGCCGACGAGAAGAAGCGAGCCTTCATGCGCAGTTTCGTCGGCCAGACGATGGAGGCCGTCACTCTGAGGTCTTGCGGCACAGGCACTGCCTTCGACAAGCTCGCAGGCTACGCTCGCGAAGGCGGCGGCACGAACGATTGCCAGCGAGCGATTCCCGAGGGAGTCGGCGCGATCACCGAAGCCCTCACCGACAACTATCTGAAACTGCATCTCAAAGGACGCCACGAGCCGAATCGCTGGCTGCGCGCACACATCGAGAAGGCGGAAGACGGAGCGCTCGTCGCCTCTCGAGAATCGTCACGAGAGGCGGCAGAGTCAGCCGGCTGACCATCTCATCCTACTTCTGCGTCTTCACCGCAATCGCCGAGATTTCCACGCGCGCATTATTTACCAGGGCAGCTGCTTGAATGGTGGCACGGGCCGGTTTCGGATCCGGCATGAAGGCTTTGTAAACCGAGTTCATGTCGCCGAATTCATGAATATCCGCCAGGTAGACGGTGACGCTGACAATATCCTTCACCTCGAAGCCCGCGGCCTTAGCCACCTTTTCGATGTTCGCCAGCGCGGCCTTGGTCTCCGGACCGATTCCTCCGGTGACAAGTTTGTCGGAATCATCGGTGCCCTCCTGGCCGGCAATGTAGAGGGTGTTGCCCGCGACAATCGCATCGCTGAAGGGCAGCCCCCGAGCGGGGGAGAGGTTGATGGCCTTGCGCTCTTGCGCGTCGCCAGTTTGCCATGCCGGAACAATGGTGAGCACCAGCCCAGCGGCTAAAAGAAAAAGCATAAAAATCCCGAAGCGCGTTTTCATTTCTCGTTCTCCTTACATGCGATCGAGTGGTAGGCTCTTCCACGCGTGAAAAACCCGTGGCAGAGTCCGCGCACATATATACAGCGAGGAGGGTGCACTGGACAACTGCTCGGCGTCGCGCGGCCGGTTGCGAGCAGAACTTTTCAGTTTGTTGTCATTCCGAGCGTCCGCGTTTTTCATCGCGGCGGAGGAATCTCAGTCTTCGCGGCTGCGGAGCGCCAGCCACATCAGGTTTTGATTCTAAGCCTGTAAGGAATTAATCTCTGAGCTATGGCGAAATTGAACGTCAAACCGAAACAAGGTTGCGCGTGGGATCTGGTGAGCCTCGGCGAGGTCATGCTGCGGCTCGATCCCGGCGACCAGCGAATTTCCACGACCCGCAATTTTCGCGTGTGGGAAGGCGGCGGGGAATACAACGTGGCCCGCGGCCTGAAGCGCTGCTTTGGATTGGATACCGCGGTGGTCACTGCCCTTGCCGACAATCCCGTGGGACGCCTGGTGGAAGACCTGATGTTGCAGGGCGGCGTCAGCCAGAAATATGTGCGCTGGGTGCCGTTCGACGGAGTCGGCCGCAGCGTGCGCAACGGCCTTAACTTTACCGAAAGAGGTTTCGGCATCCGTGCCGCCCTCGGCTGCTCCGATCGCGGGCACACGGCGGCCTCGCAGATGAAGCCCGGCGACATCGACTGGGCGCAGATGTTCTCGAAGGACGGAGCGCGCTGGTTTCACACCGGCGGAATATTCTGCGCGCTTTCGGAATCCACTCCGCTGGTTGCGCTCGAGGCCATGGAAGCGGCGAAGCGGGCGGGCGCGATCATCTCCTACGACTTGAATTATCGCGCTTCGTTGTGGAAATCAATTGGCGGGAAAGCGCGCGCGCAGGAAGTTAACCGGCGCCTCGCTCCACTGGTGGATGTGATGCTGGGAAACGAAGAAGACTTTACCGCTGCGCTGGGCTTCGAGGTTGCGGGACTGGATGAGCAGCACTCCAAGCTCGATCCCTCCAACTTTCAGCAGATGATCACCAAGGTAATGAAAGCGTTTCCGAATATGGCAGTGATTGCTACGACTCTGCGCTACGCGAAAACGGCCACGCTGAACGATTGGGGAGCGATGTGCCATTACGATGGCCGCTTCTACCAGGCTCCGGTTCGCGAGAATCTGGAAATTTACGACCGCGTCGGGGGTGGCGACTCTTTTGCGTCGGGATTGATTTACGGGTTTTTGTCGTCGAAGGATGCGCAATGGTCGGTGGAATGTGGCGCCGCGCACGGCGCTCTAGCTATGACCACGCCCGGCGACACGACCATGGCGACGCTCGCGGAAGTGTTGCAGGCGATGAAGTCGCAAACCGCTCGCATTGAACGCTAAGACATTGAACTTTGGGACAACGAACATTAAGAAGAGAACGCCGCGAGAAGACATCGGGAAAAAACAAGGTAAAGACTATGGGACGAGCATGGACGAGATAATTCGCAGAATCGGAGAAATTGGCATCATCCCCGTTGTGCGTGCCGCGACGGTCGAGGAGGCTACGGCAGCCGTCGAAGCCGTTTGCGCGGGCGGCATTCCCATCGTCGAAATCACCATGACCGTTCCCAACGCAGTTTCGGTGATTCGCAGCGTGGCGCAGCAACTTGGCGCCGATGTGCTCATCGGAGCCGGCACGGTCACCTCGGCGGAGCAGGCCGAGTTGTGCATTCGTGCGGGCGCAAAGTTTCTGGTGAGTCCTGGGCTGTCGCTCGCAGTGCTGTCGGTCGCGCAGTCCTGCGCGACGCTGGCGATTCCGGGCGCGCTGACTCCCACAGAATTGATGAATGCCCTCGATCACGGAGCGACGCTGATCAAGATTTTCCCTTGCGGGAACGTAGGCGGGGCAAAATATTTGAAATCGTTGCGCGGGCCTTTTCCCAACGTGGCGCTGATTCCGACCGGCGGAGTCAACGCCTCAAACGCCGCGGAGTTTATTACTGCCGGAGCTTTTGCCCTTGGTGTGGGCTCCGATCTGGTCGATGTCGCCGCGCTGCGCGCGGGCCATCCGGAGAAAATTACGCAGTCTGCTCGCGAACTGGTTCAAGCCGTGGCTGCGGCACGCGCAAAATAGTTCGCCAACTCGTCTTCACCCTCACCGATTTACGGCGCTGGCTAAAACACCGCCATCCACGGCCAGCACGGTTCCGGTGACAAAGCTGGCGGCGTCGGACGCGAGGAAGATCGCCGCGCCCACGAGCTCGTCAAGTTCTCCGAAACGGTTCATCGGGGTCCGCATCAGCACCTCTTCCCCGCGCGGCGTGCCCACCAGAAACTTCTCGCTCAACGGAGTGCGAAAATATCCCGGCGCAATCGCGTTGACGCAAATCCCGTGCCGCGCCCACTCGATCGCCAGCGATTTCGTCAGCGACGCGAGTCCAGCCTTGCTGGCGCTGTAGGCCGCGACTTCGTAGAGCGCCAGGAACGATCCCATGGACGCGATATTGATAATGCGGCCGTAGCGCCGCTCGATCATGTGGCGTCCAAACACCTGGCAGGCGCGCAGGGTGCCCGTCAGGTTCGTATCCATCAGGCGGTTCCAGTCAGCTTCGGGAAAATCGAGCGTTGGAGCCTTTTTGCTGATGCCGGCCGCGCTGACCATAATATCGACCTTGCCGAATTTCTCGACCGTCGCCTCCAGCACTTTTTCGAGCGACCCGCGATCAGCTACGTCGCTACTCACGCGCAGCGAGCGCCGTCCGAGAGACTCGATGTGATCCGCGACCACATTCACAAGGTCCAGACGCCGCGCGCTGGGCACTACGTCGGCCCCGGCCTCGGCCAATCCAATCGCGAGCGCGCGGCCGATTCCAGAACTGCCTCCAATCACCACCGCTACTTTGCCGCTAAGGTCCAGGCCCTTGTAACCCATGCGTTCCTCGAGTCGAACGAAATTTAGATCGAACAAAATTCAGATCGAACGAATCAAAATACTATCCTGCCGAGTGTAGCGAAAGCTTCAGATGCGGCGCACCAGGCCTTGATTCGTGGCCTCGGTATTGCGCACCAGCAGCAGCACCAGAATCATCCCCACCAGCGGAAGCAGGCCCGCGATGATGATGATCGGGTCGAAGGAATGCGTGCCCGTGGCCTGGCGGGCGTCGGAAAAATAGCCGATAAGCTTGAACGCGATGATGGTTCCAATCCCCGTACCAGTGCCGCCCAACCCGCTAACGGAGGCCACCGACTCGCTGTTGAAAAGGTCCGAGGGCAGCACGTTCGCCATGGTCGTGAAACTCGCGTATGTGAAAGTGGTGATCGCGAAGAGCAAAGCGATCAAATACAGATTGGTGGTGAAGATCGTCGGGATGATCATGGTCATGCCGATTGCGCCAAAAACAATCAGCGCCTTGCGCGCCTTGCCCAGCGGCCATCCGCGCTTGATCAGCGCGCCAGAGACGCCACCGGCAATAAAGCTGCCCACATCCGCGGCGATAAACGGAATCCACACCGCGATCAGTCCGCTCTGCAGCTCAATCCCCTTCGCGACCAGGTAGATCGGAAACCATTCCGTGACGAAAAAGAACACCGGGTCGGTGAACGCTTTTGCCACAATGGTTCCCCAAGTCTGCGGAAGTTTTAACAGGTCGCGCCACCGGGGACGAATCCTGCCCGGCGCCGCCGCATCCGACTCCCGCTTGTCGTTAACGATCATCTTCAACTCGCCTCGACTGATTCGTGGATGCTGCTCAGGAGAATAGTAAAGCCATCGCCACGCGATCAGCCATAAGAACCCCAGCGCGCCTGGGATCATGAATGCCGGACGCCATCCCCAACGAAAATAAATTGACAGCACGATGAAAGGCGCGATCGCGCCACCGATCGACGAGCCGGTGTCAAAACAAGCCGTAGCCAGTGCCCGCTCGCGTTTCGGAAACCACTCCGCCACCGCCTTGGTGGCTGCCGGCCAATTCGCCGACTCTCCTGCGCCCAGCAAAAATCGAAACGTGGCAAAGCTAACAAAACCGTTCGCCGACGACGTGAGCATGGAGACAATCGAATACCAGATCACAGTCAGCGTCAGTCCGCGTCGCGTGCCGATGCGGTCCATGAGGCGTCCAAACACGGTCTGTCCAATTGAATACGCGACCCGAAAAGCGATCGCGATGTTCGCGTAGTCGGAGTTCGTCCAGTGATATTCGAGTTTAAGAAACGGAGCAAGCAGCGACAGCGTCTGCCGGTCGATGTAATTGATTACTGTGGAAGCAAACAGAAGACCGGCGATCCACCAGCGTAATGTAGAGATCGGCTTTCCGTTGGTGGCCATGCGTCGATTTCGCAACAGCGCGCTACGAGTTGACCATCACCTGCGATTCGTGGTCGAGCTTATCCCGCAGCGCAGGGCTCAACTGCGCAGCCGAATCCCGATCGAGGTAGATCGTTGCGTTGGGATGCGTTCGCAAAATCGACCCCGGCGCCATGGGACTGACCGGACCCTCGAAACACGCCTTCACTGCCTGGGCCTTGCGCGTTTCGGGCACCACTGCAACAAGTTCCTTCGTTTTGAGGATTTGCCGCACCGACATCGAGATGGCCTGCTTTGGCACCTGCGAAATGTCGGCAAACCAGCCTTCTCCAACTTGCTGGCGGCGGCAAACCTCGTCGAGTTCCACGAGGATGTAGGGATCTTCCGTTGCGAAATCAGCGGGTGGATCATTGAAGGCGATGTGACCATTCTCGCCAATGCCCAGAAATGCGACATCGACGGGCGACGACGCGAGTTGCTTCCCCACGCGGCGCACGACTTCGTCGGGGTCAGGCGCGTCGCCGTCGAGCAAGTGATAGTTGACGATGCCGGCTTTTCGCATCAGTTGCTCCAACAGTATCTTGCGAAAACTTGCCGGATGGGTGATGGGCAAGCCAATGTATTCGTCGAGATGAAAAGCTTCCACCTTCGCCCACGGGATGTCGTTGGCTTTAGTCAACGCGTTTAGAAATGCGGCCTGCGACGTGCCGGTCGCGGCGATGATCCGGGCCTGGCCCTGGGCTGCAATGGCGCGGCGAATGGCCGCCGCTGCCTGTTCGGCCGCGGCTTGACCCAGAGAATCTCGACTTTTGAATACCTTGATCAGCACGCAGATTGAATTCCTGAGTTCCGAATTTGTAATGACGTGGAGTCGGCAAATTATACAGAAGATGGTCAGCATCTCGCCTTGCCGCGACGAAGAATGGCGGTTAACGCATGTTGACGGAATCCGGGGTTTCCGCCGGAATGTAATTCACTGCCGCCGTACGCTCCAGTTTGTCCCAGGCGAACTTGCGTCCTTCCAGCGCGCGCTTCAGCGTCTTGAAAAGGACAATCGAGAACAACTGCCGGTAGGCGAAGCGCTGCAGCCAGACCTGGCTGAGCAGCCAGATATCTTCTTTGTCGTCGGGACGCCTGCGTTCCAGCGCGAACGCGATGGCCGACGCCAGAAAGTCGATGACCAGGAAGGCGAAGAAAAACGCGACCAGCTTGTGGAAGTCTGCCGGGTCGGTGGAGTCGGGGTGAAAATGTTTCTGGATGTAATACCAGATCGTGCCTACCGCAAACATAATGTCGATGAGCGGCGAAACCAGCGGCAGCAGAATCTGGAAGATGACGATGTTCGGCAGCGCCACCAACCCCAGCACACCTTTGCGCGCGAACACCGCGCGATGCTTGTACACCGCCTGCAGAATGCCGAATGACCAGCGGAAACGCTGGCGCATCAGGCCATTGGCGTTGGTCGGGGCTTCGGTAAAAGCCAAAGCCATGTCTTCGTATTCCACGCGATAACCGCGGCGCAACAGCGCCATGGTGAGGTCGGCATCCTCAGCGACGGTATCGACGTGATAGCCGCCCGCCTCGCGCACCGCCGAAACCCGCCATGCTCCAATGGCTCCCGGCACCACGCTCACCGCGCCCAACACATCGAGCGCGCGCCGCTCAAAATTCTGGCTGGTGATGTATTCCAGCGCCTGCCAGCGCGTCCACAGGTTCACGCGGTTGCCGACTTTGGCGTTGCCCGCCATTGCTCCGACCTTGGGATTGATAAAATGCGGCACCAGTCGCGAAATGGCATCGGGCGCGATGATGGTATCGGCGTCGATGCCCACGAAAAGTTCGGCATCGCCGATATGCTCAATGCCATAGTTGAGAGCCGAGGCTTTGCCCGAGTTCAGCTTGCCAAGAATAAGCACAGTGCCTCGCGCCTCCTCCTCAGCAAATGCGGCGCGTGCCACCTCGAGCGTGCGATCCTTCGATCCATCATCGATCACAATCACGCGCAGGTTGGGATAGTCCGAGTTCAGCACGGCTCGCACCGTCCGCTCAATCACTTTCTCTTCGTTGTAAGCCGGGATCAGGACCGCGACTTTCGGCCTGTACGATGCAACCACCGCCGGTTGCCCCAGGATTTTTTCGCGCACGCGATCGTAGACGGCCGCTGTTCCGATGAAGATCAGGCGTCCGGTCATGAGCAAATCGCCGAGAAAGAATATCCACGAGATTCCGGTGACCGCGGCGTCAAAAATCCAAAAGCCCAGTCGGTCGAGGCGAGCGAGCCAGAGTTCGCCGGTGGGCAAGGGAGGCATCACGTCCGCCCGAGTCTTGCCGATTAACTGGTAGACCGGCACCACAGTTAATCCGCGGGCGCGAATGCCGTCAATAATCATGGGCAGGGCGCGCACGGTTTCCGCGCGGTTGCCGCCGCCATCATGCAGCAGCACAACGTTGCCGCAACGCAGATCTTCCGGACGGCAGGGGGGCAGATGCGCCATCACGTACGCGGTGATCTGCTCGGCAGACCGGTGCGGCGTGCTCTCCCAATCGTCAGGATCAATGCGATTCCCCACTGTGGTATATCCCAGGTCCTGTGCGAACTCGAGCGGCCGCACCTGGTCTGCGGTGTCGGGCTCTTCGTCGATCGCGTAGGGCGGCCGCAGCAGGGTGGTGCGGATTCCCATGAGGCTGCCGAAGAGCCGTTCCGTAAGATTTAGTTCAAGCTTGAAGTGGGCTGAGGAGATATTGCTGACGTCGGGGTGGGTAAACGTGTGATTGCCGACGGCGTTGCCTTCCGCATAAATGCGTTTAGCCAGCCCCGAGAATTTGTCCGCCTGAATGCCAATCAGAAAAAAAGTTGCCGTCGCATTTTTGCTCTTGAGCTCATCGAGGATTTTTGGCGTCCATTCCGGATCTGGACCATCGTCGAACGTGATCACCACCTGATCCGGACTATAGCCGTAGCGCGACACGCGGTAGGGCTCGGGCAGGGTTTGGAAAACTTCGTCTGTAATCAGCTTGCTGTCAGGGTCGATCGTGAGGTCGCGCGTGCCATGGGTCGGGCGCGCTTCGATGCGTAGAATCTCGCCCTGGCCTTCCATGTCCACATCCTGCCCCGGTGGAACATCGCGCAGTTTATCGGTCGCGGTGGGATCGCCCGGCATGTCCCATACCCGCCACAGCGTCCGGTCTTCGCCACCCAGCCGCCACAGCGCAAACGTCTGGATGCCGAGATTTTGCGCGGCGCGCATGTGATTCAAGGCCGTGACCCCGTCAAGAAACCAAATGTCGTGACGCACGCTACGTTCGTCGAGGTAGCTGAACCGCGGATTCATGGCATCGTCGTCGAACGTGACGTCGACTTCGGAATCACGAGCCGCCAACCATGCGTCCTGCGGGGTCACCGAATGATCTTTTTCTCCCGCGGGCAGGATCCCATTTTTCGGTTTCGACACCCAGTCATAGCCATAATTTGCGATGGCGCAAATGATTTTTTCTTTCGGAATCACCTTCTCGGCGGAGGTCAGGTTCTGCACGAACCAGTCCTGCGAAGCCACTGGCCCAGCCTCGGCGCCGGGGTAGTGCTCGTCGTAATTCATCAGCACCACGCCATCGGCGGCGGCAGCAACCCGCGCGTAGTCGAATCCCATGTTCCGCGCGGGCGCCGCAACGTAAAGCTTCATTCCGCGCCCGTGCAGATCCGCGGAAAGCTCCTGCAGCAAGGCCACGTAGCCCGCCTGGCCGCTCTCGGGGAAAGCTTCAAAGTCCACCATCAGCCCGCGATAGCGGTCCGAAGAAAGAAAACGGGAGATTTGCTGGCGAAAGGAAAGCCGGGCCGCTGGGTTGTTGAGAAATTCCGTGATTCCTCCCACCCAGTTGGCTCCGTCGAAATTATCGACCATGGGGAAGACGTCCATGTTGGCGCCTTCCGTCTTGAGGAAGGGCATCACCCGGTCGTCAACCGGCCGCACTTGATCGTTTTGCACGACGTCGAAAAATTTGTTGGTCTGGTCGTCCACGCCCTGCACTCGGCCATCGGGCGTGAGCACGTGCAGCCATTCGGGATAGAGGATGTCGATCTGGCGTGCGAAGTCGCGCAGAGAAGAAAAACTGGCCGCGTCCCAGGGCACGTAGAAGGCCGCGCGGATGCCTTCCTCCTGGTTCAGTTTGACCTGGGACGGAGCCAGCTTCGATTTGCGGTGAGTGCGGTTGGCCAGCTTGCGCTGGCGGTCGCGGGCTTTTTCCTTCTCGCTTTCTTTGAGCGCCTTGAAGGCTCGCTTCTGCGGAGAAAGCAGGAGTTCGGGCAGCGGCTCTCCGCGCAACGCCGTGTAGACGAAGAAGATGACGAGCAGCGAGAGAGCGACTCCGCATGCATCAAAAACGCGGCGCAGTCGCTTCCAGCGAGCGCGTCGCGGATCATAAAAGACAGACTCAGCCATGAGATCGTAAGCCTCATCGTATGCTGCGCGCGACAGACGGTCAATTCCGGGTGCAATCAACCGTGCAGCAAGCAGCAAAGAAGCCGGGAATCAGTAATCAGAATCGGTGGAAGACGATTAGAAAGGAATTAAGACGTTGGCAGCTTTGAGTCGAGCGACGCAGTTTCCCGCGCCCGACTCTGCAGCAAACGCGTTATATTCGCTCGGTGTGGCACCTGGTGCGGAAGCATCCGTGGTTCTTCCTTGGGGCAAGCCTCGTCGGGATGGGGCTGCGCCTGTGGTTCGTTTTCCGCTTTCCAGCAGTGGTCGACGATTCCCACTTCTACGCCAACATCGCCGAAAACTGGCTGCAGCATGGCGTTTACGCGGTTACGGACTCCGGCCAGGTCGTACCGACGCTCTCCCGCTTGCCCGGATATCCCGCGTTTCTGGCAGCGATCTTCGCCATCTTCGGAATTGAAAATTTTCGCGCCGTGCTGCTCATTCAGGTGCTGGTCGACCTGGGAACCTGTTTCCTGATCGCAGACAGCGCGCGCCGTCTGATTTCTGATCGCGCGGCAAGAGCGGCTTTCCTCCTGGCCGCGGCCTGCCCGTTCCTCGCGAACTATGCCGCCGCCGCGCTCACCGAGTGCCTGGAAATATTCTTCACCGCGCTCGCCTTGGATCTGGTCCTCGCCGGACTAAAACTTCGCACGGTCGACCCGAGCCTGCGCTCAGAATCCCTCTCGTCCTCGTCGAAGCATGCGTCGACGCAGGCGACTGGAATCTGGTTCGGCTGCGGGCTGGCCACCGGCGGCGCGATCCTGCTTCGCCCGGACGGCGGAATTCTGCTGGCGGCGATCGGGGGGTATTTGCTGATCCTTCTATTCCGATGCTGCGCCCCCACGGTAAGCTCGACGATTTCCGCCAGCACTGCAAGGCCGGAAGGCGCGAACCCGAAGCCCGAAGCCCGAAGCCCGAAGCCGGTGCTGCACGGCAGGGAAGCCCGCGCAATCCTGCGGGCCGGCCTGCTCCTGGCCCTGGGAGCAGCGATCCCACTCATCCCCTGGACCATCCGCAACCTGCACACTCTGCACCGCTTTCAGCCCCTTGCGCCCCGCTATGCCACCGATTCGGACGAACTGGTCATGACCGGGTTCAACCGCTGGGTCAAAACCTGGATGGCGGAATATGTCTCAGTCGAGGAGATTTATTGGAACGTCCCCGGCGATCCCATCAACCTCACGCGCCTACCCAAACGCGCGTTCGATTCCGAGCAGCAGCGGGAGCAAACCGCCGCGCTCGTCGCGGACTACAACCATGGGCGGGATAACGAGCGGGATATGACCCCCGAACTGGATGCCCGCTTCGCAGCCCTCGCCGCCGCTCGCGTGAAGGCAGCTCCCCTTCGCTACTACCTTTGGCTGCCGGTCGCGCGGATCGCCGACATGTGGTTGCGTCCGCGCACGGAATTGCTTCCGCCCGATCCGCGCTGGTGGGAGTTCAATGACGAACTGCGACCCGTAGTCACAGTGCTTGGCTTTGGCCTGCTGAACCTGATTTATGTCGGGATGGCCGCCGCCGGATGGTTTCGCACCCGCGAATATTTCGGCATTGGCCTATTGGTTTTGTTTCTGCTACTCCGCTCAGCGTTTCTGGGAACGCTCGAGAATCCGGAGACTCGTTACACGCTCGAATGTTATCCCGCAGTGATTATTCTTGCTGCGTCGATGTTACGGTAGACCGGGCCGATCTTCGGGTTTCAGTACACATACTTCCAGAATACGGATACAAAGCCGTCCGTAAACTCCAAAACATTGAAAATAAAGCTTGCACACGGTGGCCGCGCAGTTGCAAAATAGCCCCCCATCAGGTCCCCAGGGTTTCCCTTCCGTCTCCAGTTTCCTGGGCAAACACAAATTTGAGTTAGACGCCCCGTTTGGGTAAAGGAGCTTCCCCATATGCGTTCTGGCTTCCGTGTAGTGAGTGTAATGTTGTGGCTTGGATGCCTTCTTGGTTTGAGCATTTCGGCCTTCACGCAGTCTGCCACTACCTCGTTGCATGGCACGGTCTACGATCCCAAGGGCGCAGTCGTGCCTGGCGCCTCCTTGACCCTCTCCAATCCAGCGACCGGGTTCACCCGCACCACAAAGAGCGATGGGCAGGGCGGTTACCAGTTCCGGGAATTGCCGCCAGCGACTTATCAATTAACCGTTGTTGCCGCTGGTTTCGCCAACCAGAATGAAACTGGAGTCGAGTTGCTGGTCGATACGCCTAGCCTTGTGAACGTGAACATGCAGGTTTCTGGCGGCACGGTGACGGTCGAGGTGGCAGGGGCCGCTCCCATGGTCAACACCGTGGATGCATCGTTAGGCCACGCTTTTGGCGCTGACCAGATTGCCGACCTGCCGTTTGAAGGACGAGACCCGACCGGAATCTTAAGCTTGCAACCGGGCGTGGTGTTCACGGGAAACAGCGCCAACATTAAGTCGGCATCTGACAGTCGGAGCGGGTCAGTCAACGGGGCACGCAGCGACCAGACCAACATTACGCTCGACGGAGTCGACAATAACGAACAACTCCTGGGGCCTGCCTTTCAGGGGGCTGTGCGCGTTCCACTCGATTCGCTTCAGGAGTTTAAGGTTACAACCGCCAACGCCGACTCGGACTCGGGCCGCTCTTCGGGTGGGCAAGTTTCGCTGGTGACCAAGTCCGGCACCAACAAAATTCACGGCGGAGCCTACGAATACAATCGCTCCGGCATCGGGGAAGCCAACGACTGGTTCAATAAGCAAGAGGAACTGGCCTCCGTTCCCCCCGAGCCCAACGTACCTGGCCACTTGGTTCGCAACACCTTCGGAGCCCTGGTAGGAGGGCCCATCGTCAAGGACCGCCTGTTCTTTTTCGGGGATTACGAGGGTCAGCGTCTGCGGCAGAACCTGCAGGTTACCCGCCTCGTTCCCAGCGACAACCTGCGCGACGGCATCGTCAGCTACCCGGCATGCGGCTCCGATCCCACCTGCGGTAACGGCACCATCAACCCCACAGTGACGACCTTAACCGCCGCCCAACTCTCTTCGACCGATCCGAACTGCTTCTCCTTGGGAACGTGCCCATACGCCGCCAGCAACAACGGTCTCGGAGGCCCGAATCCTGCGGTGGAGGCAATCTTCCAACAATACCCGCACGCCAACACCGACTCCGTCGGCGATACCCTCAACTTTCGTGGTTTTACATTCTCATCCCCATTGCCGGGAAAGTTCGATGCTTACGTCGCCAAACTGGATTACAACGTCACCTCGAACGGGAATCACCGCGTTTTCCTCCGGGGCGTACTCAACAGCGACCGCTCTGCCCTCAGCGCGGATCCGACTTCGTTTACTGGGGATGGCGGTTCGCAGTTCCCGGGAGATCCACCCAATCGCGAGCAGGTGAATACCAGCAAGACGTTCACCGTGGGATACACGGCAACGCTCACCAATACTCTGATCAACGACTTTCGGTTCGGGTATATCCGGGAAAGCCAGAACGAGCTTGGCCAGCAGAGCCAACATTTTGTCGGCTTCCGCGGATTGGATGATCTCACTGCGGAAACTCCCACGACCAACACCGCCGTGCCGGTCAAGAACTGGGTGGATGACTTAACCAAGATCAAAGGCAACCACACGCTGCAATTTGGCCTCAACCTGCGTGAGATTGACAACATCCGCGAATCGAACGCGACCTCGTTCTTCGCGGCGATCACGAATTCCTACTGGCTGGCCGGTTCCTGCATTTCGAACTGTGGCACCAGCCTGGATCCAGCAGCGTTTGGCTTCAATGCCGTGGAGAACGGTTTCTCGAGTAACTACGATTTCTCGGTAACGGCTTTGACAGGTCTGGTGACCCAGGTTACCTCCAACTACAATCTGACCAAAGCACTTACCCCGCTCGCCGAAGGGGAGCCGGTTCCCCGGCACTTCCGCGGCCGCGAATGGGAGTGGTATGGGCAAGACTCCTGGCGTTTGAAGCCCAACCTGACTATGACCTATGGCTTGCGGTACACCCTGTTGCTGGCGCCTTACGAGATCAACGGCCAGGAGGTGGCTCCCACCTTCAGCTTGGGCAACTGGTTCGAGCAACGCAGTGCGAACATGGTGAAAGGCCTGACCTACGACCCACTCATCGGTTTTGGCCTGTCCGGAAAGGCGAATGGAGGCAAGCCCTATTGGAATACGGACTACGGAAACTTCGCTCCCCGCCTCGCCTTTGCGTACTCCCCGAGCGGGGATAGCGGTTGGAGCAAAAAGCTGTTTGGCGGCGCGGGAAAGAGTTCTCTCCGCGCCGGCTACGGAATTTACTACGACCATTTTGGCGAGGGAATCGTCAACAGCTTCGACCAGCTCGGAGCGTTTGGTCTAACCACCGCGATCAATAACCCTGCCGGCATTCAGAGCGTGGACACCTCAGCTCGCGTTACCGCGCTTAACACCATTCCAACCACCAGCGCGGCCATTACCGGCGGTTGTCCCGCTGCGCCTTGCCCGATTGTGGAGCCGGCTCCCAGTGGTTCTTTCCCAGTCACGCCGCCCACCAGCCTTTCCGGAGGCGGGTTCGCGATCACCTGGGGGCTGAATGACAAGCTGAAAACCCCATATTCGCACGTGGTCAACTTCTCCTTCACCCGTGAGCTGCCGAAGAGCTTCATCTTCGAGGCCTCCTATGTCGGACGTTTCGCTCACCGGTTGTTGCAGGAACAAGACCTAGCCATGCCATTGAACCTTTTCAATGGGAGCGCAGGTTATTTCCCGGCCGCCACAGCGCTGGCCAAGCAATATCGCGCCGGAGTTCCCATTCAAAGCGTACAGAAAATTCCTTACTGGGAAACCATGTTTCCAGGTGCCGCCGGGCCGGCTAGCGCGCGAATCGGTGCGGAGGTCGGCGCCCCGGGTGTCCCTTGCGGGCCAACGAATACGGCGTCTGGTGTAGCACTAGCAGGGAACGTGACGGCCACGCAGGCGATGTATGATTTGTTTGCCTGTAACGCCGGGAACGAAACCACTGCTTTAGAGTACGCGGACGTACCAGGAGAACTTCCTGGCATAGCTAGTTGCTATCCCGCTTGCAGTGCAAGCAACGGGGGAGCGGGTTACGCGTACTATAATCCTCAGTATTCCTCGCTCTACGGCTGGTTCAGCAATGGCAACAGCGCCTATAATTCTGGCCAATTCAGCCTCCGCCGCCGCATGGTGCATGGTTTGGAGTTCGATGTTAATTACACCTACTCCAAGTCGATCGACGCGGGATCGAATGCCGAACGTATTAACCAGTTCCAGGGAGGTGGGTTTGCCAGCCAGGTAATCAACTCCTGGGCTCCTGCTCAGCTGCGAGCTGTCTCCGATTTCGACACGACACACGCAATTAATGCCAACTGGGTCTATGAGCTGCCCGTTGGCCGCGGAAAGGCGTTTGGGACTGGCATGGGCCGCATGGCGAATGCGGTTCTCGGCGGCTGGATGGTCTCAGGCTTGTGGCGCTGGTCCAGTGGCTACCCGTTCTCGATAAGCCCTGGTTTTGGCTGGGCTACGAACTTCGAGCTCGAGTCGGCCGAAATCCTGGACGGACCAAAGCCGCAAACCGGCAAGTTCATCTTGAATGGGACCACTCCGAACGTTTTCAGCAATCCTCTGACCGGTGCGAGCGCAGCCATCAACCAATTCCGCGCGTCTTTTCCCGGTGAGTCGGGGCAACGCAACGAGCTCCGTGGCCCGGGCACATTCAACATTGACGTGGGCCTGAGTAAGAGCTGGAACATCACTGAGGCTCAATCCGTCAAATTTACATGGGAAAACTTCAACCTGACGAATAGCCCGCGCTTCGACGTGGGGACGATGCAGCTCGATGGCAACAACGCCGTCACCAGCAACACCAGTTTTGGAAATTTTTCCTCAACGCTCTCCAATCCACGCGTGATGGAATTTGCGGTTCGGTACACCTTCTGAGGCTACTCTTGGCACTCGCGGGGCGGAAATTCCGCCCCGTTTCTTTTGTTGGAAGTATCTAGAAGTATTTGTTGCAAGAGACAAATCGGCGAGCGGTCGCACTTGCACCGGAGAACTTTGCCGCTGGCGAGGAAGACGTTCGAAGCCCTCGCGCCTACCCCAGGGGCGAGTCGCTCATGCGGAAGCGCGTTCGGACGTGCTCTGAGATGAGTTCGATAGCCGGGCGGTTCTTCACAGGATCAGCATGAGCCAGATACTTCATGGCTTCCACCAGCAGGCGCTGGCCATCCACGTAGCGCGGATCCGAGGTGCGCTCTCTGCGCTTGTTGCCCAGCCGGGGAGGAACTGTAATCGTAAGAACTCTAGCCATGAATGAACCTGCAAATTAAACCAGTTAAGAACAGTGGGGTCAGTATAGCGCCCCACTTGCAGTTTTCAGCACACCTTCTTGCTCTTTGTATTCAATCACTTAGCCACGCGGCGAAAGGATTTGCGTCTTGCCCGTGGTCTTCAGATGAAAAACCTCGTCGGGGACCTTCTCGTTCACTCGAATCGAAGAGTACTTGGCCAGCTTATAGTTCCCGTCCGGCTCAAAGAATTTCTGCTGCACCGAGATGCCGCGATCCAGGTCAATCCAGAGCAGGATTTGTGCGAAAGTGTTGCGCACTCGTTCCGATTTGGGAATCAGCTGGAGCTTGCCTGCCGGGATCCCGTCAATGGTCTCCTGCCCCTGGTAAGTCACGTCGAAGGACTTGGCGAGGTCTTGACCGCTTCCTCCGATGCCTAGGACCAGGTAAGCCTCAACTTCAGAGCGGTTCTTGCCGACGTCATAGACCGTGACCTGGTCCACCTTGGGCAAGTACCTCTGGACCTTTCCCTGGCTAAACAGCACAAATTGCGGTTCGGGTTTCAACTTGTCGCGACTGGTGCCGGCTGTTTTGATCTCGGCTTTCATCTCGACATCTTTTCCCACCCGGCGGTAGTAGATGATCCCCATCTCCACGTCATCGACTTCGTCGATCACTTTTTCGTAACGGTCCCACTCAAAGTTCGCCTGCGTGGTGTTGAACTTGGAGGCGGCCGCGTCCATGGATTTGTAGACAGTTTCGAGAGTGACCGCGCTCGCGGGTGGCGGCTGTTGTGCCCCCCTGTAACCGGAGAGCACGTGCCCGACGAACAACATCGGAAAGGCGATGCAGAAGAGTCTCATCGGGAAATTGTTTACCCTCACCCGCAGGGCGGCCGTAAGCCGTTGCTGCCATTGCCGCCTGCATTTGTTGCGCTGGACTTATTGTCGCCGGGCTTACTGCCGTTGCA
>Ga0209380_10001102_pt1 | contig 18693 bp, 17 predicted proteins | sample HubBroMetageWFT6_FD_188347 | JGI IMG/M metagenome (GOLD analysis project Ga0209380, IMG submission 188347) | Warmed and freeze-thawed soil microbial communities from the Hubbard Brook experimental Forest, New Hampshire - Hubbard Brook CCASE Soil... | ecosystem: Environmental > Terrestrial >...
CATAGAGTGCACGCTACGAGTCCTGCAATCACTGTATCGGGCGCTCTCGCGAGCGCCCCGGGAAGACCATTGCTTCCTCTTGACAAAGACTTACATGGAGGTCGGCCAAGAGGAAATTGGCCAGAAACCAGCATGTGGAAGTGTCGGATTGACGTTTCGTCGGGATGGTCCGTAATCCGAAGGGATACGAAGCTCCAACCCCTCAGTTGGCGCAAAATCGCCTTCGCATGAATTGAAGCCAAGTGCACCATTTGTGGTGCAACAATGAGCGTAAGTGCCTGCAGAGTCATACACTTGGCCTTGGAAGACGCCAGCCCTGAAAAAGGGCTGGCGTCGTGGTTCAACTCCGTCCCTGGCCACCATTAAATCAATCACTTACCGCTCCTCGCCGGGTCTACCCCTATCCGCTAGGAGGCCACTGGTGGCGGATTCACAGGCTCGCCTTTTCTCCCACTAATTGAAGCCAGCATGGTCTTGAGAATGACGTACAGCACCGGGATAAAGAATAGATTGAGGACCGTGGAGAACAACATGCCGCCAACGATCGCGGTTCCGACCGAGTGTCTTCCCAGCTTTCCCGCGCCGGTGGCGAAGTATAGTGGCAACACTCCCAACAGGAAAGCGAACGACGTCATGAGGATCGGGCGTAGGCGCAGTTCAGCGGCCTCGATGGCCGCGTCGGTAATGGAGCGGCCTCGCTCGATCAGTTGCTCGGCAAACTCAACGATCAAGATTGAGTTCTTTGCCGAAAGACCGATTAGCATCACCAGCCCGATCTGTACATAAACGTCGTCTACCAGACCCCTCATCCAGACAAGCGACAGGGCGCCAAGCACCGCCATCGGGACGGCCAACAGGATGATGAAAGGGAGCGCAAAACTTTCGTACTGCGCCGACAGAGTGAGATAAACCACCAGAATACCGAGCCCAAAAATGAGGATTGCCTTGCCGCCCGCCTCAACTTGTTCCAGTGCGAGCCCCGTCCAGCTGAACGCCATGCCCTGCAGCATGTTCTGCCGGGCTAGATCTTCCATGGCCTTCAGGCCTTGTCCCGAACTAAATCCCGGAGCGGCAGCGCCGTCGATTTCCGCCGAGCGAAACAAATTGTAATGACTGATCACCTGGGGTCCTGAGGCATCTTTGAGAGTTACGATGTTCCCCAGCGGCACCAGGCCGTTAGCATCGGAACGCACATAGTACTGCCGCAAATCCTGTGCAGTCATGCGGAACGGCTGGTCCGCCTGAACGTACACGCGATAGGAACGGTTGTTGAAATCGAAATCGTTAACGTACTGCGATCCCATGTAGACGCCGAGCGCCTGAGTCACCTGGTTGAGCGGCACACCGATGGCCTTCGCCTTTTCCCGATCGATCTGCACCAATTGCTGCGGGTCGTTGGCGGTGAAACTGGTAAAGAGCCCTGTGAGGTCTTTGCGCTGACGGCTGCCGCCAACGATTTTGTGAGCAACCTCGTCGATGTCCTGCAGCGTATTGCGGCCCAAGTCCTGCAGTTCGAACTGGAATCCGCCAAAGCTTCCGATGCCCTGAATGGCAGGCGGTTCGAAGGCGGCCACAATTGCTCCCGGAATCGCAAACAGCTTCGGAGCGTCGCGCGCCACGATATCGCTCGCGGCGTGTCCGGGCGCTTTGCGCAGGTCGATTGATTTCAGCGGAGCGAAGATCAGCCCGTAATTCGATGAACTGCCGCCCGTAAGCGAGAAGCCCGGAATAGCAAAGGTGCCGAATATGTCGGGGTCCGCAAGCAGGATTTTCTCTGCCTCGGTGGAGATATTGGTCGTATACGAGAGGGAAGCTCCCGGCGGCGCCTGCACCACAACGATGAAGTAGTTCTGGTCTTCCTGCGGCACGAAACCAGTTGGAACATGAACGTACATATAGGCAGTAGCCGCCAGTCCGGCGACAAAGAGCACGACCATCACATAGCGGATCTTCAGCGTCTGGGTGATGGCCTTGCCATACCACGCAGCCAGTCCTCGAATGGCGCCATCGATTCCGTGAGCGAGCTTGCGATAAGCGCGTGAGAGCCAGCCAATCCTCGTCCAATCGAAAACCGAATACTTGTATTCCTCACCGCGCAACAAGACGGCCGCCAGTGCCGGCGAAAGCGTGAGCGCATTGAACAGCGAGATCGCGATCGAAAACGCGATGGTCAGCGAGAACTGCTTATACAGAATTCCCGTGGTACCGGGAAAGAACGAGACCGGCACGAAAACCGAGATTAGCACCAGCGACGTCGCCACCACCGCGCTTGACACTTCTCTCATGGCCGCTGAAGTCGCTGTTCGCGGATCGGTCTTGTCCTGATCGATATGGCGCTGCGCATTCTCGATGACCACGATCGCGTCATCCACCACCAGCCCCGTGGCCAGCGTGATACCGAACAGCGTCAGCGAGTTGATGGAGAAATCGAATATTTTGACGAAGGCGAAGGTCCCGATCAACGAAACCGGAATCGTAACTGCCGGTATGATCGTCGCGCGCCAGTCGAGCAGGAAAAAGAAGATTACGACGATGACAATGAGGATCGCTTCCTCGAGCGTCGTCACCACTTCCCTGACGGAATCGCCGACCACCGTCGTCGTGTCAAATGCCACGACATACTTAATGCCCGGGGGAAAGGACTTTGCCAATTCAGCGAGTGCCGCTTTCGCCTTCTTATCCACGTCCAATGCGTTGGCGTTCGAGAGCTGTTGAACACCGATACCAACGGCCTCGTGTCCGCTGTACATCAGGTTCGAATCGTAACTCTCGGACCCGACTTCGGCTCGGCCAACGTCTTTAACCTGAACGATTCCGTTACGGGTGTTCTTCAGGATGATGCTTTCGAACTCTCTTGGATCCGACAGGCGCCCGATTACCTTCAGAGTCACCTGAAAATCCTGCTTCGGATTTGCGGGCGGACGTCCCAACTGGCCGGCGGGAATCTCGACGTTTTGTTCCTGCAAAGCGGAAACCACGTCAGCAGCGGTTAGTTGTCGCGCGGCGAGTTTGGTCGGGTCGAGCCATACCCGCATAGCGTACTTACGTTCGCCAAAGATAATGACGTCGCCAACACCGGGTACGCGCTTCAACGCATCTTTGACGTACACATCGAGATAGTTCGAGATGTACTGGTCTGAAAGGCTGCTATCAGGGGAGTAAAATCCCGCACCGAATACGAAATTCGGGTTCGCCTTCGTGATAGTGACGCCCGTGTTCTTGATTTCCTGTGGTAGTCGGCCCTGCGCCGTTGCCACGCGGTTCTGAACATCAACCGCGGCGATATTCAAGTCGTAGCCCGTACGAAAGGTCACGTCAATGCTGCTTGTGCCGTCGTTGGAGCTGGTCGACGTGACGTAGTGCATGCCCTCGACGCCGTTGATCTGCTGCTCCAGGGGAATAGTGACGGCCGACTCCACCACCTGCGCATTTGCGCCCACGTAGTTGCTGCTGACGTTGACTTGCGGCGGAGCCAGGTTTGGATAGAGCGAAATCGGCAGCGTCGGAATACAGACAGCTCCCGCAAGAATTATGAGAAGCGCGCAAACCGTTGCAAAGATAGGTCTCTGAATGAAAAAGTCAACCAAGCGAGTATTTCCTCTCCTGCGTCGCCCGCGATGGGCAAGAGCTCTTGCTTCTCAGGTGGTGTTGCCTAGCTAGCTGGTTGGTTGAATCGGCGAGCCATCCACCAGGAACTGCGTGCCTGAGACGATGACCTGGTCACCGGGCATCAATCCGCTGGTTACGGCATAGCTGTTGCCGACCGTATCCCCGAGAGTGACCGCGCGCTGTTTGGCGACGTGCCCGTTCCCCTGCTGGGCAGCGACGTAAACAAATGGCTGCCCGCCGATTCGGGTAACGGCCAACACCGGTACGGTCGCCGTAGGCGCAGTGCTCCAGATCACCCGGGCCTTCACCAGTTGCGAATTGCGGAACCGGTCGAGCGAAGCGTGTATCGGCGCCTTTACCAGCACTCCCTGTAGAGCGTTATCGACCTGCGGCGAAATAAAGTAGATCTTTGTACTCTCGATCAGCTCCCCGGTGCTGCTGACGATCTGTACTGGCAGGTCCATGCGGATATCGCTGGCACGTTCCGTCGGGATGTAGACGTACGCTTCCAGCTCTTTGTTTTCATCCACCGTCGTCAATAGAGTCAGCGAAGAGACGTAGTCTCCCAGGTGCACCGGAATATCGCCCACAACGCCGGCGAATGGCGCCGTGAGGTTGTAGTACGCAAGCTGGCGCTGCTGGGTAACCTTCGCAGCCGTGGATGCTTCCCAGTCTGCCTTCGAATTGGCAAACGCCTGGACCGCCTGATCGTAGCTCTGTTTGCTGGTCACTCCGGCCTGGAACAGCAGAGTCTGCCGCTCTAACTCGATCTTGTTGTAGTCATATATTGCTTTTTTCTGCGCCTCAGTGCTCCGCTGTTGATCGACAGTCGCCTGCTGTTTCAGCGGATCGATGGTCATCAGCACCTGTCCGGGGGCGACGTGATCGCCCGACTTCACCAGAATACGAGTCAGGGTGCCATCGACCTGCGGCTGGATGCTCGCCGAGCGCCGCGACTTAACTGTGGCAACATACTCATCCGCCCGCGGCACGGGTTCGAGGCTAATGGTCTGAGTCTTCACCGGTAACGCTTGTTGCGCAGGTTGCTTTGCTTCCGTACTGCTGCATCCCGACGTTGCCAGCATCGCGAATAGAACGAGGGCGGCGCACGCCAAACTTATAACACTTTTCACAGTAACTCCCCAGCTAACAGATGATGCAAGACAGATGCTTTTTGGGAAACAAAAGGTTCATGAGTTTCTCAAAAGTCAGGCACGAACGCGGTCGGTCCAATTCCACCGGCTGGCGATAAGACGCTCAACACGAAGGAATTACTTGTAGCGCACACTGTACAACCCACCACACTACGGTTGTCTCAGGCGGTGCGTTTCTTTCGGGCGGCAATCTCTGCGCGCTTCTTCTCTTTGGCTTCTTTGGCCGCGACCCGTTGCATTCGCTTTAATTCGGTAGGCGAGTACATGCTACCCCGGCAAGATTTGCTGCGACAGTGGCAGGGCGCTTCATCCTCTCCGTCGTAAAGCCAGTAATCGTAGGTGATCTCCTCGCCGGCCTTGAGATCTCGCAGCGTCTTGATAAAAATTCGTCCATCCACTTCGTCTGTTTCACAATTAGGGTCGCACGAGTGGTTTACGAACATCGCCATTCCGTGGCCATCAATGACAATAGCGCCGTCTCCAATCCCAAACAGATACGTGAAGGGACGGCCATCGTAGCGCACATCGCCTTCTTCCTTGGTTATGCGTTCTCCCGTGTATTCCAGCACGACGGTGCCCTCGGGTATGTTTTCCAGCGCAAAGCAGCCGGCGGCATGAATGTCTGAAGAGCGAGTAATCAGGCGTGGCAAACTACGACCCCTCCGAACAGGATTGATCCGAAGTATAGCGTAATCAGGGAGCACTCACGGTCGAAGAAGTGCCAAACAGGGGCCGGATCGCGGCGGTGCCGATCGCAACTGTAGTTTTGTGCCCTACGTCACACAGACGACGTTCACTTGACGGTTCACAATCTCACTCATATTTCGTATGCTTGACTCGCACCCTATGTGGAGGACCCTTACATGGTTCACATGATCATTCGGCATAAAGTCGCGGACTATTCTCGCTGGAAGGAAGCCTTTGACGCCCATCTGAATACGCGGAAGGCAGCGGGTGAAACCGACTACCGTGTCCTGCAGTCAGTGGACGACCCTCGCGAGGTCACAATCTTCCTCGATTGGGACAGCCTTGAACGTGCACGCCGTTTCGCCGGCTCCGAAGACCTCAAGCAAGCGATGCAGAAGGCCGGGGTGGTCGGGGACCCTGACGTTCGGTTCCTCGAAGATGCACGCACCGTGCGCCGGTCGGCTGCCGACTGATCTGACTTCCGCGGCAGCCTGCAGAAAAATACTTGACAGGCAGCCGCAGGTTTGTTCCTGACAATTTCTCTGACGCTCGCAATGTTCAGCGCCACGCGAGCGTCTTCCAGCAATGTGTGATTTCGACGAAAGCCACTGTCCATGCGCGTTTCGCGCGACACGGCATTCTGTCAAGAACTTTTCATTGAAATCGCTGGCAAGCATTTTTCTGTTTTTTTGGACTCCGTTGACAAACATCGCCGGGCAAATACAATTACGCCAACTCAAATAACCGATCAGAGCAAGACAGTGACACAGACGACAAAATCTAAAGTACTTCTCCATACCGACATTCCCGACCTTGAGCTTCACGCCAGCGGCAAAGTCCGCGATATCTACAAGGTCGATTCCAATCACCTGTTGTTCGTCGCCACCGACCGCATCTCGGCCTTTGATTATGTGCTGGCCACCGGGATCCCTGAGAAGGGCCGCGTCCTGACGCAGCTTTCCTTGTTCTGGTTCGATTTCCTTAAGGACATCGTCCCCAATCACCTGGCCACCGCCGACATCGCGCAGTATCCGGCCGAACTGCAGAAGTACGCTGACAAATTACGTGGGCGATCCATGCTGGTGGTGTGTGCCGACATGGTGACCATCGAGTGCGTAGTGCGGGGATACATCTCGGGCTCGGGGTGGAAGGAATATAAAAACAGCGGCTCAGTGTGCGGTATCAAGCTGCCCGCGGGATTGCGCGAATCAGACAAGCTGCCCGAGCCGATCTTCACGCCCGCGATTAAAGCGACCAGCGGACATGACGAAAATATTTCGTTCGACCGGATGGTTGGCCTGGCTGGACAAGAGTTGAGCGAAAAGCTCCGCGATCTCAGCATCAGGATCTACCAGACTGCCGCCGATTATGCGGAGACCCGCGGCATCATCATTGCCGATACCAAGTTTGAATTTGGCCACACTCCAAAGGGGCTGGTGCTGGCCGACGAGGTACTGACTCCCGATTCCTCGCGCTTCTGGCCCATGGACAAGTACCATCCGGGCGGGGCCCAGGAGTCATTCGACAAGCAGTACGTTCGTGATTATCTCGAGTCGATCAAGTGGAACAAGCAGCCGCCCGCACCGGGGCTGCCGCAGGACGTTGCTGAAAAGACCAGCGAGAAGTATGTAGAAGCGTACACGCAGTTGACTGGGCATCCGCTTCCAGCCTGAGGAGAGAACGCCGAATGTTAGGATTTTCGGTCCTCGACTGGTTGATTCTGCTAGCCATTTTGCTGAACATCCTCGGTGCGATTGGACAGGGGTTCTTTTACGAACTGTTTTCGTTCGCGGGCGTAATCCTGGGATACCTGCTGGCGGCATGGGAGTATCCGCGGGTGGCCGTGTTCTATTCGCACTACGTGAATTCAGCGTGGCGACGGACATTGCTGGGTTTTTGACAATTTTCTTCGTCGTTCTGGTGTTGGGTGACGTGGCTGGCAAGATTGCCAGGTGGGCAGTGGAAGGGATCGGTCTGCGCTGGATCGATCGTCTTCTGGGGGGCTTGTTCGGATTCCTTAAGGGTGTTGGGGTGTGCACCGTCATCGTAATGGCGTTGGCGGTGTTTAATCCTACAAGCCCCTGGATACAAGATTCGCGAATCGCTCCGTTCATGCTGGTCACCGGCCGCGCGCTGATTTGGGCGGCGCCCGCAGAGTTGCGGCAACGCTTCCGCGACGGATGGAATCTGCTGCGGACCGTGCCGGAACATATTGAGCACGGCGGCGACAAGAATTAATACATCGGGCTACTTGCTCGATCGTGGAAAGCTAAAGAGAGAGGGACTGTGAAAGACCAACTGGAAGCCCTGATACTGCAGATGCACAAAAGCGGAATCCTCTATTCGGAGGCGGTTCGCGAATTCAAGAAGCGCTTCATCCTCACGGTACTGCAGGAAAATAAGGGCAACCAGTGCAAGACTGCACGCCAGTTGGGTATGCACCGCAACACTCTCAGCCGCACCATCGCCGAACTTGACCTCGACATAAAGGTTTTGCGTCACGGCGCGCGCCGCCCACCTAGGAGCGTGCGTCCGTCGACCTTCGACAAGCGGTCCGCCCGCTAGAGTTCGTGGGCGCCGCGCCAGGCCTCCACTCAACCCCGGATATTTTCGAGCATGAAAAACGGGAGCCGCGAGGCTCCCGTTCTTTTTCGTTATTGAGGTCCTGACTACTGCGACTTCTTCTTTACCGGTGCTTTGTGTGCCGGAGCTGCTGCGGTCCCAATCGGGTTGCCCGCCTTGTCCAGCAGCACACCATCCGTCATGGTCAGCATGAAAGGACTCGGCGTATAGCTGGAAACGGTGGCCTGGAACTGTGTCAGCGTGCCTACAGCAGGTACCAGCTTGGCCGGAATCGGCTTTGCCATGGTCAGCGTGATATCCGCCTTCTTGTCGTCGATATCGTCCGCACTTCCAGCCAGGGTCAACTTGGTGGGCGAAGCGCTGATCACGTTCGCTACAAGCTTCACGGCTTTGTCTTTAATCGCGGTCCAGACCGTGTCAGAGGCCTGAGCGTTGCCCGAGGACAGGACGAGTTGCCATTCCGCAAAGGTCATCTGCTTGGGGTCTTTGCTCTTCACCAGGTCGGCAGCCTGTTCGGCTGGCGACGGCGGCGGCGGTGCTGCGGCAACCGTAAACCCAGCCGGCGGCATTACGCTCGTCGATCCTTGCACTTGCTTGACCAGGTCAGCCCACCCATCTTCGCCTCCGTGATACCGGCTGTACTTCTTGCGTCCGTAGTCGAGAATTTGCTGCTGTCCAGGACCTTGTGCAAGTCCAGCGGCTTTAATGATGAACCAGAATCCCTCCGGGTTCATCGGCTTAGCCTCCAGGTCGGAGGTCGCCAGCGGGTAGATATCCGCGATGTTCGGCTGCGACTCGTCTCCCACAGCCGCCCGCAGATCCTTCTGTGCCGTCGCCAAGTCTTTTTTCTGCAAGGCTGCGAAACCCACCGCGCCTTCAAAAATAGCGCCCAACTCATTGTGGAACTTGGTGAAGTCGGCGTCGCTCATTCCTTCCGGCTTTGGCGTATTTGGAAGCGCATCCGATCCCTTCTGTCCGTTTTGAGTCGCCAGGTCGCAATTCTTTGGCGCATCAGCTCCGCCCTGGGCACATAGGCTGCGGTAGTAGTAGGCGAGCAACGCCAGAGCGCGAATGTTGTTGGGATTGGCCTGGAGCACTCGATTGGCGGTATCGACTGTCTTCTGCGCATTTCCGGCCTTCTGGTAGGCGCCCATGAGCGACACCAGCGCATCTTCCTTCATCACGCTGTTCGGATAGGTCTGCAGAAAAGCTTCGATGGCCTGGGCCTGGGCGGCGGGATCCTGCTGCTGCACCGCGTTGACATACGCGTTGTATTCGGCCGGATCTTTAATCTGCGGCTTCTGGGTAGTCGGCGCGGCTGGTGCAGCCGGAGCCTGACCTGCCGCTTGCGGGACTACGGTTCCGGCGATTGCAAAGACCAGCAACATGATTACTAGCAACTTCTTCATTCGATTGGCTCCTTAGAGTCTTGAACCTGATGATGACGCTTGCCGGGTCTCAAACACAACTTCACGCGGTCAGATCCAGCCTAATTAGACACCAGACCTGGGTGATCAAGGCATTCTCTCGTCCGCATTCCACGCTACACGCTGAGGTATTCATACAAGATTGCGGAGAGGGGGATTATAAGTAGGTATCTCGCCGAAGGCAAGTTACTCACGATTCCACGCAACTCTAGCGCCCTCAGCGATGTGGCAGGACGGACTCCCGACTCAGGCGATTATAAGCTGGCGGCAACCGATCAGGGAAATACAACTTTAGGAGGAACTACTCATGCAGTCAGCTCAGGTTTTGGCAGGCTCTAACTCAGTCGCGGTCGTCACCGGCGGCAGCCGGGGAATCGGCCTCGCCATCGCATCCGCGTTGGCAGACTTGGGATTTGGCGTGGTTATCACCGGCAGGGACAAAGCACGCCTCGATCGATCCGCAGGTGAACTGCGTTCGCGGGGATTGAAGAGTGAAGGCATTGTATGCGACGTCAGCAATCTCTCCTCCGTAACTGAGCTTGGAGCACAACTGCGCGAGACGTATGGCCGCGTCGATGTCCTGGTCAACAATGCTGGGATCGGCGGCCCCGCTTCCCTGCTCCACGAACTCAATCCCGCAGACTGGGACGCCATCTTCGATACGAATGTCCGCGGCGCTTTCTACGTCATGCGCGCTATCGTTCCGTTGATGATCGCTGCCGGCCGCGGGCACATCGTGAACATATCTTCCCTCGCTGGCAAGAACCCCCTGCCGCGGGGCGCGGCCTATTCCGCTTCGAAGTGGGCGTTGAACGGACTCACGTACTCTGTCGCGGAAGAACTGCGCGCGTACAACATTCGCGTCAGCGTCGTATGCCCCGGTTCGGTGGACACCGAGTTTAGTCCCCACCTCGGTAAAGCGGCTGACCGGATGCTGAAGCCCGAAGATGTCGCGCATGTGGTGAGCATGCTGGTGACCCAGCGACCTCAGTCTTTCGTCAGCGAAGTCCTGCTCCGACCCACCCAGAAGCCATAACCTGTATTATCATGTTTACCGGTTAGGGAGGCAATTCGATGACAGAAGTTGATCGCATCCTCGATCAGTACGGGCGCGCTGTGAGTGGAGACGCATGGCATGGAGATCCGGTCTGGACGATCCTCGAAGGCATCTCGGCCGAGCAGGCGGCCAGTCGCGTGCATCCCCAACGGCACACCATATGGGAACTTGTGGCCCACATGACGTTTTGGGAGACTCAGGTCTATCGCCGGATCAACAACCTTCCGGAAATGCCTACGGAAGGGCTGAACTTCCCTGCCATGCCGGAGCCGACAGAAGAGCACTGGCAATCTACGCTGGCTGACTTTCGTCGTTCCAATCTTGACTTCCGTCAGTGCATTTCACAACTCGATCCCGCTCGACTCGATCAGGCAGCTCTAGGCCGCGACAAGTCGATCTATGTCGAGGTGCATGGAGTCATTCAACACCATCTCTATCACGCCGGACAAATCGCGATTCTAAGGGGTTTTGCAACCGAAAGTACGGTGTGAAGGGTTTGTAATTCCACAATGCGGGTGCTAACATCCGGACTCGTGAGGTTTCTAGTAAGGAGACATTTATGGCTGATAACGACGGTGGCGGAATCTTATGGTTTTTGGCCGGATTGGGTATCGGAGCGGCGTTGGGAATTCTCTACGCGCCTAGGACTGGTGAGGAAACTCGCCAACAAATTCGCGAAGCCGCCGAACAGGGACGCGACGCGGTGAAAGAGCGCGCGCAACAGGCTAAAGAACAGGCTGGGACGTGGGCCGACAAGGGCCGCGATTACCTGAACTCACAGAAAGACCAGATCCGGTCAGCGTACGAGGCGGGACGCCAGGCTTATCGCGAGTCCACAACCGACGAAGGCGATACGGCAGCCACGAAACTCTAGCGAGATGGCTTCGGGGCCACGGCTCCGCAGACCGGGAACGACATGGACGAAAAGCTGACAATTTTCATCGCGATCACTTCGGCTGCAGTTGTGCTACAGATGCTCATCCTGGCGGGTATGTTCTTTACCGTGCGCGCCCTCAGTACGCACCTGAAATCGACCGTGGATGAAATCAAGGCGCAGGCCTTCCCTCTTTTGCAAGACGGGAAAGCCCTGCAGGCCGATATCAAAAGGATTCTGGAGACATCGGCGCCCAAGGTGGAACTGGTCCTCGACAACGCCGCCAAGATTTCCACCACCGCACATTCCGGCATTGGACGCGTCGAAAGCACGGTCAACGACATACTCGATCGTGCGCGCCTGCAGGTCATCCGCGCGGACGAGATGGTCACTCGCGCGATGGATACAGTGGAAGACACGACGGAAAAAGTCGCCCACACCGTGACCTCCCCGGTGAAACATGCCAGTGGCCTGGTACAGGGGATTACTGCTGGACTGGGAACGTATTTCGGACAGAAGCGGAAGCGTGATGGTGGGCCGTCGGACGAGATGTTTATCTAGAACTTCCGAAGCTTTGTTGAAAACGAAAGGCAGCGCATTGACGCTGCCTTTTTCTTTTACCGTAGCAGCCGCCGTTGAACTGGCACTAAACTAGCAAATCCAGCCACCCCCGATCACGGCGTCGCCGTCGTAGAACACCACTGCCTGCCCCGGTGTAATGGCGCGCTGCGGCGCATCGAACGTTACGAGAACTTCGTCGTCGCCATTCCTCTCGACAGTCGCAGCAGCGGCCTCGTGGCGATGACGGATCTTGGCTTGTACGCGCATTGGCTCCCGCAGGTCGTCGATGGCGATCCAGTTCATCCGCTTGGCGCGCAACGTCCGAGACAGCAACGCCTCTCCGGCTCCCACCACGACCTCGTGCTTGTCACCGCGAATTTCCAGCACGTAAAGCGGTGATCCAGTCGCAACTCCCAGGCCCTTGCGCTGGCCGACGGTAAAGTTGTGGATGCCGCTGTGGGTGCCCACGACCTCACCCGTCGTAGTCACCAGCTCGCCGGAGGTGTCGGGAATCTCCTCCCCCTGCTCCTCCAGATAGGCATCGAGAAACTTCTTGTAATCGCCGCCCGGGATAAAGCAAATCTCCTGCGAATCCGCCTTCTCGAACAGCCGCAGACCGGTGCGCTTCGCTTCCTGGCGGACATCGGGCTTGCGCATTTCACCCAGCGGAAACAGCGTCCGACTCAACTGCTCCTGCGTCAGGCCGAAGAGAAAATATGTCTGGTCCTTGGCAAGGTCTGCCGGCCGCTTAAGCACCCAACGCCCGATGCGCTCGTCGTACTCGTTGCGGGCGTAGTGTCCGGTGGCCAGCAGGTCCGCGCCAATCTGGCGCGCGGTAATCAGCAACTGGTCGAACTTCAGATGGTTGTTGCACAGGCTGCACGGAATCGGAGTACGTCCGGAAAGATAGTCTTCGACGAACGGACGCACCACGTCCTGCTCGAAACGCGACTCCTGATTCACAACGTAGTACGGAATGCCCAGCCTTTCGGCCACATACCGCGCGTCGTACACATCGTCGATGGAGCAGCATCGACCCTGCACTGCTTCAGGCATGCCCTCATGACCGGCCAATCTGCGCTGGTTCCAGAGCTGCATAGTGAGGCCAATGATGTTGTAGCCCCGTTCGCACAGCATGGCCGCGACGGTCGACGAATCGACGCCTCCCGACATCGCTACGGCAATGGTCTGGTTCTCGTGGTTCAAATCAAACTATCCAATCTCTTTTGAAGTCTCTGCGTCAAACGGAAACCCGACACTACGCTCGCGATTTGGCGGCTTTCCTATACACCGGGCTCAGGTCTCGCAGCCGCGTTACTACCTCTGGAATCAACTGCAACGCGAAGTCGATGTCCTCAGTAGTGTTCTGCTTACCAAGACTGAAACGCAAGCTCGCTCGCGCGCGGTCCGGCGACAACCCCATCGCGGTCAAAACGTGCGACGGCTCAATGGCTCCCGACGAACACGCCGCTCCGGTCGAAACTGACAATCCCTTGAGATCGAGCGCGATCACCATCGCCTCGCCCTCAAGGCAGTCGAACACGATGTTCGTAGTGTTGGGAACACGAGGCGCACCCGCGCTGTTCACACCAACCTGGTCGACGGTTTCCAGCATGGTTCGCTCCAACCGGTCACGCAGTCCAGCCATGCGCTCAACGCTTCCGTCGCCAAACCCTTCGCGAGCGATCGCCGCCGCGTTGCCCAGCCCGACGATGCCGGCAAGGTTCTCGGTTCCGGCCCGACGCGAGCGCTCGTGGCGTCCGCCGTAAAACATTGGCTGCAGCAGCGTTCCCTTGCGGACATACAGCGCGCCTGCTCCCTGCGGGCCATGCATCTTGTGCGCCGTCAAAGTCAACAGGTCGCAGCGAATCTCTTTCACGTCGATCGGAACCTTACCGGCGGCCTGCACCGCATCGGTATGGAAGAACACGTCCGTTTCCGCGGCAAGCTTTCCGATCTCGTTCACAGCCTGCAGCACACCTGTCTCGTTGTTCGCAAAGATGACGCTAATCAGCTTTGTGCTGGGACGAATCGCCCGCCGCACATCGTCCGGATCAACCAGCGCGCATCCGTCCACAGGAAGATACGTGACCTCGCAACCGATTTCCTCCAAACGCTTGCAGGCATTCAAAACAGCGTGGTGCTCGACGGCCGAAGTGATCACGTGGTCGCCTGGCTTCACCAGTCCGAACAACGCGAGGTTGTCACCTTCCGTTCCGCCGGAGGTAAACACGATCTCCGCCGGGCGGCAGTTCACCAATTCAGCCACCTGCTCGCGCGCCTGCTCCACAGCCGCGCGCGACTGCTGCCCCTGCTGATGAATGGACGAGGCATTGCCAAACTTCTCCAGGAAGTAGGGCTTCATGGCCTCGAAGACTTCAGGTAGAAGCGGGCTGGTCGCATTGTTGTCGAGATACACCCTGCGCATGGCTAAACCCATTTTATCGTGTTAGTTAGATTCCGAAGATAAACGCATCGATTCGGGAAGAATAATTCCACCTGCGTCAGGTTTGCGGCGGCAACAAAAAACCGCGCCTGTCGGCGCGGGCCTGCAGTCAATTCGATAAAACTATCGCCGTTCCATGGGAACGTACTTGTTGGGGTAGATCGGTCCCTGGTATTCCGCACGTGGACGGATGAGCCGATTGTCGCTCAGCTGCTCCATCACGTGGGCCGTCCAGCCGGAGATACGCGATACCGCGAAGACCGGGGTAAACAGGTCAATATCTATACCCAGCGTGTGATACGTCGAAGCCGAATAGAAATCCACATTGGCGTTGAGCTTGCGCTCGGCAACCACGAACTCCTCGATCTTGCGCGAGATTTCGAACCACTTGGCGATCCCACTGGAGTTGCCGAGATCACGCGACATCGTCCGCAAGTGCGTGGCCCGGGGGTCTTCCGTGTGATAAACGCGGTGCCCGAATCCGGGGATCTTCTTCTTTTGCGCCAGCATGCCTTTCACGTAATCGACCGGATCAGCTCCCGAAGAGTCGATGGCTTCGAGAATGCGGAACACGGCTTCATTCGCTCCACCGTGCAACGGACCCTTGAGAGCGCCAATAGCAGCCGTAATCGCTGAGTGCATGTCGCTCAGTGTGGCGGCGACCACGCGCGCCGCAAACGTCGAAGCATTCAGTTCGTGGTCAGCATGCAGAATCAGGGCGATATCCAGCGCCCTCTCAGCCGTGGGGCTCGGAACCACGCCATTCAACTGGTACAAGAAGTTTGCTGCATGCGACAGCGTGCGGTCAGGTTCGATAATCGGCCTGCCCCTGCGAATGCGATCGTAGGCAGCAACCACGTAGGCGATCTGCGAAGTGAGCCGGATCGACTTGCGCAGATTGGCTTCGGCGTCGTTTACTTTCTCCTCCGGATCGTAGAACGACAGGGCCGAGACGATGGTGCGCAGCACGTCCATCGGAAGGGCGTGCTTGGGTGCCTGGTTCAGTAGGCTGATGATCGAGGCGTCGAGCTTGCGTTCGCGCGCGAGGTTCAGCTTCAATTCCTGCAACTGGGCGCGGTTGGGCAGGTGACCGAACCACAGCAGGTAGCAGCACTCTTCAAAAGTGGAGTCGTCTGCAAGCTCATGAATATCGATGCCACGGTACGCAAGCACGCCCTGGTCGCCATCGATGTAGCAGACGCTGGAATTGACCGCCGTGACCCCTTCCAGGCCCTTCGGTGTATTAACGATACTGGACATAAATCCCTCGCTCAGTTCCGTCGAACCGCAGTATGTAGATTTTAGGGGCAGGTCGCGCGCCCTCGGGCTCCGCAGAGTCGCAAAATTGCGCAACCAACTTTTGTACTCCCCACGCGCGCAACAGTCTAGTTTATCCGTCACACTTCATTGCCGCCCACCTCAGAGGAGACTATATTTAGTGGTTTGCCTGTCGCGTCCGAGCTCATGCAGGAGCCGGACCCAGTTGTCTCGTGGCCTAGCCACGTCCGGAGCTAACATGACCAAACGCATTTTTGCGCTGTTCCTACTTCTTATCCTTGCGCTGGCGAATCTAGCCTTCGCCGACGAGGGAATGTGGCTGTTTAACGCTTTCCCCAAAGACAAAGTGAAGGCCAAGTACGGATTTGAGGTCTCGCAGGGGTGGCTTGATCACGTCCGGCTTTCTTCAGCTCGGGCTCCGAATGGATCTTCCTCCTTCGTTTCTCCCGATGGCCTGATTTTTACCAATCATCACATCGCGCAGGAGTGTATCCACGACCTCTCGGTCGGCGGCAAGGACTACATGAAAGACGGTTTCTACGCTCCGACGCGAGCGGAAGAGCCCAAGTGTCCTGGTGTTGAATTTGTCGTTCTGCAAGGCATTGAGGACGTCACGGCGAAGGTGAACGCCGCTTCGAAACCCGGTATGTCATCGGCCGATGCCGGCAAGGCGGAGCGCGAAGTCATGTCAAACCTGGAAACCGAGTGCTCGGTCAACGGACTCCGTTGCGACGTGGTCACCTTGTACTCGGGAGCGCTCTATCACCTTTACAAGTACAAAAAGTACAGCGACATTCGCCTCGTGATGGCGCCGGAATTCAGCATCGCGTTCTTCGGCGGCGATCCTGACAATTTCGAGTATCCACGGTACGACCTCGACATTTCGTTCTTCCGTGCTTATGAGAACGACCAGCCGGCGAAGACGCCGGAGTATCTGAAATGGTCGAAGACGGGCATCAAAGAGGGCGACTTGGTATTTGTGTCCGGTCATCCCGGCCGTACGGGACGACTGTTGACCATGGACCAATTGGCCTTCCTGCGTGATGTGCAGTATCCCTGGCAGATCAAGTCGCTGGCCCGCCGCATTGACCTGTTGCAGAAATACAGTGCTGCATCGGAAGAAAACGCCAAGCAAGCGGAAAGCGACTTCTTCGGTCTGCAGAATAGCTATAAGGCTATCTCGGGCTACCAAGGGGGCCTGCTCGACAAAAGCTTAATGGCCAAGAAGGCAGCTGACGAGAAGGCCCTGCGCGATTTCGTCAATGCTGACGCAAAGTTGAAGCAGGAGTTCGGCGATCCCTGGGCTGAAATCGACAAGGCCGTCGCCGTGCAGAACGAAATGTTCCTGCCCTTCATTTACGTCGATAACATGGCCGGCTTTCGTGGCGACCTGCCGCGCTTCGCTCGTACCATCGTGCGCGCTACCACCGAGAAGCAGAGACCCAGCAACCAGCGCATTCGTGGCTTTCAGGACTCGGCATTGCCTACGCTCGAGCAGCGGCTGTTCTCTACTGCTCCGGTTTACAAGTCTCTGGACCGGGTTCAGCTCGTCGATAGCCTCGCCGAGATGCAGGAGCAACTGGGCGCGAACGATGACGTGGTCAAGATGGCTCTCGCTGGGAAGTCGCCGGACGACCGCGCCGCCGAATTGATCGCCGGCACCAAGCTGGACGACGTCGCCGTCCGCAAGCAGCTCTATGAAGGCGGCAAAGCCGCAGTCGACGCCAGCAACGATCCCTTGATCGTGCTGATGCGCCAGATCGAGCCAACCGCCAGCGCTCTCCACCAGCGAGATGAGGACGACGTGCAGTCAGTCCTGCGCCGCAACGGCGGCAATATCGGCAAAGCCCTGTTTGCGAAAGGCGGCTTCAGCGTTCCGCCCGATGCCACCTTTACCCTTCGCCTCAGCTATGGCGCGGTAAAGGGTTACGAACTGAACGGCCAACACGTCCCCTGGTTTACCACCATGGGTGGAGCCTACGAGCACGCGGCTCAGCACGGCAGTAAGCCTCCCTACGAGCTGCCGGAGAGCTGGATCAAGGCCAAGTCTTCGATCGATCTGAAGACGCCCTTTGACAGCGCCTCTACGCCCGACATCATCGGAGGCAACTCGGGCAGTCCGGTCATCAACAAGAATGCCGAAGTCGTCGGCATTATTTTTGATGGCAACATCGAATCGCTTCCCTGGAACTTCATATACGACGATGTGGTTGGCCGCTCCGTCTCGACCGACTCGCGCGCCATTATGGAGTCGCTGCGCAAGATCTATCACGCCGACGCCCTGGCTGATGAGTTGACTGGAACACCAGGCGGCAAGTCGAAGGCCATGAAGCCGGCGGCGCCGCAGAAATAACTCGTATCGCGCAGTTCCTCTGGCCCGCAACATATGTAAGGCGGGCGTTTTCGTTTCAGCTTCGGCCGGATTGTGAAATTTCATTGAATGCTCGCGCGCGTCAGCGGAAGTCTTGCAAAGGTGTCGGGTTACACTAATGCCCTGGTTCCTGCCGCCGGTGAATCTTAACGGTGTGCCTCAAGTAGTGTCGGATAAACCACGGAGAGACTGTCATGGCAGGCAACAATCCAGCGCCGGGTGGTCCGGGGATCTCTCCCCGATGGACGCGCGGCTCCAAGGATGCAGTTGGTACTGCCTATGCGGTTTCCAGCCGTGTCTGGTACACCTTGGCGAACGGTGTCATCACCGAGCTCTACTACCCCACCATCGATACCCCCCAAGTCCGCGATATCCAGTACCTGGTTAGTGACGGCGAGACTTTTTTCCACGATGAGCGCCGCCACATGCAGACGCACTTAGACTGCGTGGAAGCGGCGTGCCTGGGCTTCAAGATCACCAACTCCGATCGCGAAGGGCGTTACAGCATCGAAAAGCAAATCATCGGTGACCCGCACCTCAACTGCCTCTTGGTGCATACACGCTTCAATGTGGCTCCGGCATGGCAGGGCAAGCTCCACCTCTATGTCCTGTGCGCACCTCACTTGCAGATTGGCGGAATGCACAA
>Ga0209380_10001103_pt1 | contig 18692 bp, 10 predicted proteins | sample HubBroMetageWFT6_FD_188347 | JGI IMG/M metagenome (GOLD analysis project Ga0209380, IMG submission 188347) | Warmed and freeze-thawed soil microbial communities from the Hubbard Brook experimental Forest, New Hampshire - Hubbard Brook CCASE Soil... | ecosystem: Environmental > Terrestrial >...
GCCGTTGAGTCCAGCGCCGACGCGTCGAACGCGACGGGCCGGAGTCCGGCCGGCCGCAGCTCGGCTGGCGGCAGGTCCTCTGGCGGCAGCTCGCCCGGCGGCAAGTCGACGGGCCGGAGCCCGGTCGGTCGCAGGTCCGCCGGCGGCAGGTCGGCCGGCCGGAGGTCCGGGCCGTCGGGAAGCAAGCCCACCGGCGACAGGCCAACCGGGGACCAGCCGGCTGCGGGCAGCCCGAGCGGCTCAGGATCGCCGAGCAGGCTGGTCTGCCCGTTGCCGGCGGGAAGGCGGTCGCGCTGGACGGCGGCCAGGGCGGCGTGCCGTCCGGTCACCTGGCCGGCATCTTCGGCCCGCGCGCCGGCGGGCAGTGCCGGGTCGGGCAGATAGGTGCCCTCGTCGACGACCAGCGCGAGCGGGATGAGCACGATCGCGGTCGTGCCGCCGTAGACCGACGGCTGCAGCGTGACCGAGATGCCGTGCCGGTGCGCGAGCTGGCCAGTGATGAACAGGCCAAGCCGGTCGCTGTCGGACAGGTCGAACTGCGGCGGGTTGGCCAGGTTGTTGTTGACCTCCAGCAGCCGCTCGGGAGAGATGCCGAGCCCGCGGTCCTCGATCTCGATGGCGAAGCCCTTGCCGACGACGTCACCCTGGATGCGGACGGGGGTGTTCGGCGGCGAGAAGACCGTGGCGTTCTCGGCCAGCTCGGCGATCAGGTGGATGACGTCTGCGACCGCGTGGCCGGCGACGGCCGACCGGGTCCGCGAGAGCACCCTGATCCTGGTGTAGTCCTCGACCTCGGCGACGGCGGCACGAAGCACGTCGATGAGCGGAACGGGCTGGCGCCAGCCGCGGGCCGGAGCATCGCCGGACAGGATGATGAGACCTTCAGCGTGGCGGCGCATGCGGGTCGTCAGGTGGTCGATGCGGAACAGGTCCTCGAGCTCGTCCGGCTCCGTCGCCCGTCGTTCCATGCCATCGAGCAGGGTCAGCTGCCGGTGCAGAAGGGACTGGCTGCGGCCCGCCAGGTTCCTGAACACGTCGCTGATGCCCCGGCGCAGCCGCGCCTCGTCGACCGCGGACTGCAGTGCCGTCCGCTGCACGTTGTTGAACGCCTGCTGGACCTGCTCGATCTCGTCCTTGGTTTCTGTCTCGGGCGCCTCGTAGTCGGAGACGTCGACGGCCTGGCCGTCGCGCAGCTGCCTGATGACGTCCGGCAGTCGCTCGTTCGCGAGTTCGAGGGCCGACTCCCGCAGACTGCGCAGCTGGCGGACCAGGCTGCGGCCGATGAAGAACGACAGCAGGATCGAGGCGATGGTGCCCAGCAGGCCGAACCCGGCCGCGAAGAGCAGCTGGGCGAACACGACGTTGGCGTTGTGCTGGGCCTGGTTCTCCAGCGTCACGGCCGCAGGCGCGATCGCGCCGTCGATCGCGGTCGAGTACGTCTGCAGTGCCCCCTGGCCCGCGACGATCGCGGGCGGCGGGCCGCCCCGCCACGACGTGGCGATGACAGCATTCTCGATATTCGTCATGGCCGCGTTGTCGGCCGGGGTGACGTACTTGTCGAGCAGGCCCAGGTAGTACGGGTCCAGCAGCGGGACGACGCCGCCGAGTTCGGTGCGCCGCTGGGCCACGAGCTGCGCGAACAGGGTCCGGTCGGCGCCCGGGAAGGCATTGCGGGCCACGTCGCCGGCGAGCAGGTCGCCTTCCTCCAGGGCCGTCTGCGCGACCTCATCGAGCGTGATGACGTTCAGCGCCTGCGTGACGATCGGGACGTTGGTCTGCTCCGCCATCGCGCCGTCCAGGATCGTGTAACCCTGGCTGATCATCCCGCTGTAGTCGTTGATGGCCTCAGGGATCGTGATCGCGCCCGCGTCGACGTCGGTGCGGATCGCACTCAGGCTTCTGGCGTCACTGGTGAGCGTGGTGATCGCCTGATGCTCGGCCGGCGTGGAGTTGTCGAGCACGCCCGGCGACGCGGTGGTCGACTCGAAGGCGGACAGGGCCTGCTGCGTGGCGTTCTCCTGCATGCTCAGCTCGGCCGCGAGCTTGGTGCTGTTCGGAATGGCCAGCGTGAGCACGGCGAGATGCCGCTCTCGATCGAGCTGCGCCTGGAATGCCGTGAGCGGCGTGAGCAGCTGGTCCCGCAGGGACTTGGCGTGCGCCTGAGTAAGAGCATTGCCAAGCGTGATGCTCGCGGCGAAGCCGTACAAGGCGATCAGGCAGAGCACCGGGACGAGGATGAGGATGCCAACCCTCAGCCGGATCGACCTGTGACGCAAACCCATAAGAGGTGCCTCGGTGTGAGAAGGGACGCCGCAGCTCCCGGCGAGCACGATCTACGCCAGGCGATATCGGAGCGTAACATCCAATTGGCGGATTGGCCGTTGAAACAGGATGAGCGGGCGCATTCCTGCAGGCAGGAGCTCCGCGGGCAACATCCAATCAGCGCTTTGCGCGATGAATAAGCGAAAAGTCGGGTTTCATCCCTTGCGGGCGGATCTACATCGCTCGCTTGTGCCCGCGAGAACGCCGGTGCCACCCGAACGGCGATCGCCTGGCGGCCCGGTAAGCCTGGGAAGCCGCGGCCGCTGGGCCACATGCCCGATTCGCGCCTTTCGGCTAGGTCGCCGCCCGGTACATCGGCTCACTTACCAGCACTTTCGTGCGGTTCAGCGCCGGGCTTGCCCCGTTTTGCGCCAATGAAACTGGGGGTAGGTGGGGCCGGGCCCCGACTCCGTCCCGGTTTGAGCCGTGATCATGGTCGTTTTACCCCGTTCTGTGCCCACCAAACTGGAACACAGTGCCGGGCCCTCTCGATTTCCACCTGAAGTTGATCTTTGCGAGGGTCAGCGTGCCGTCGGCGGGCGCGGCTCTATTGTGAGGTCGTGATCATGGCCCCCCCGTGCGGCGTCCGGTGCCCGCTGAACAACGCGCAAGCGGCATTCGCGGCATTGTTTGTGAATTGATTTCGTACTGCACCGCGTGTAAAGCGATCGGCCGGCAAGATGCGCGCAGTCGGCTAGAATCCCCATGCGCCCGGCTGCCAGCCGGGCCGGGGGATGGTCAGCATTGGGCCCTAAATGCCCAGCTCACGGACTTGGTCCTGACGTGGTGCCGTCTATCGGGGAGACTGAAACACTCACCATTGTCGGGCTTTTCCAATTCGGTCGGGAGAAAAGTGCGGCACGTATTAAGCATCCGTTATCGTGATCTCGGCAGGCTTTGTCACGGCGGTGCTCGTTGACCGGGGGGCGGGTCGTCGTCGTCGGCGGCGGCCTAGCTGGGATCAGCGCGGCGCTCACACTGACCGAGGCCGGCCTGCCGGTGACGGTACTCGAGGCCCGGCCCTGGCTGGGCGGGGCGACCTGGTCGTTCGGCCGTCGCGGACTCACCATCGACAACGGCCAGCATGCCTTTCTGCGCTGCTTCACCGCCTACCGAGACCTGCTGGCCAGGCTGGGTACCGACAGGCTGACGACGCTCCAGGAGCGGCTCGACCTGACGGCGCTTACCGGGGACGGGCCGACGCGCCTGCGGCGCAGCGGCTGGCCCGCGCCGCTGCACCTGGCGCGGGCGCTGGCAGGCTACCGGCCGCTGACGCTGTCCGAGCGCATGGCCGTGGTCTCGGCCACGACCACGATGTGGTTTACCGACCTGTCCGACTCTGGCCAGGACCTGGCGACGATCGGCGACTGGCTCGACCGGCACGGGCAGGGGAGCCGGACCCGCGCCCGGTTCTGGGACACGTTCCTGGTGCCGATCCTCAATGCGGCCTCCGAGCAGGCCGACCTCGGCACCGCGGCTGGCCTGGTCAACGCGAGCCTCCTCAGCCGTCGGGACCAGGCTGACATCGGCATCCCGTCGGTGCCGCTGCGAGACCTGCACGGTGGTCCGGCGGCCGAGTTGCTCGCCCGGCTCGGCGCGGAGGTGCGGCTCGGGGTGGAGGTTACCGCGATCGAACGGGTACCGGATGGCGGATATGCGGTGCGGCTCGGCGACAGCCCGCGCGAGGAGGATCCCGGTAGGTCGGCTCAGCTGATGCTTGGCTCCGAGGACCCGGACACGGTCAGAGCGGCGGCGGTAGTCCTCGCGGTGCCCGCCTGGGCGGCCGCGCCGCTCGTGCCGGCCGAGCTCGCCGCCCAGGCCGCGCGCTGGGGGCGGATCGAGCCGTCCCCGATCGTGAGCGTTCACGTCATGTTCGACACCAAGGTGACCGAGCTGCCATTCGCCGTGGCTGTGGATTCGCCGCTGCGGTGGATCGTCGACAAGACGAGGCCGGCGGGCTTGCACGTCGGCCAGTACCTTGCCGCCAGCATCCCGGCGGCCGCCCAGTATGTGGACGCCCCCTCGGCGGCCGTGGGCGAGCGGGTCCTGCCGGAGTTTCAGCGTCTGTTCCCGGCTGCGGCCAGCGCGGGAGTCGAGGAATTCTTCGTTACCAGGGAACGGGCAGCGACGTTCCGCCCGGCGCCGGGAACGCGCGCGATCCGGCCTGCGCAGGACACCGAACTGGCTGGGTTCGCGCTCGCCGGTGCCTGGACCGACACCGGCTGGCCCGACACGATGGAGGGCGCCGTCCGAAGCGGCGGTCTTGCCGCCGAGTCGGTCCTGCGGAGCCTGACCCGTACTAGTCCGTCCGCGCGGAAGGCAGCGAGGGCCAGGACCGTCGAGAGGGGCCAGGCACGGACGGGAGGCAAGGCGGCATCCGGTGCGCCGGCTGTCCGCGCCCGCAAGCGGCCTGCGGCCGGTACGGCTGGCCCGCGCGAGCCGGCTGGCGTGCCCGCTGCGGGCGAGCAGCGCGACGTGCGGCCGGACGAGTCCCGGGGGCCGGCGGTGGTGCCGGCGCAGCCAGGGCCGGAGGCGGCTGCCGCTCCGGGGCCTTCTGAGGCGGTTGCCCCAGCGAGTGACGCGCCGTCGGCGGACGCCGGGAAGTCAGCGGCGGCACCGGGGCAGCCTGGCCCCAAGAGCGTCGCCGGTCCGCAGCCTGGGGGCGGACCGGCGGCCGGGCAGCCCGAAGCAGCGGCCACCGCGGCTGCCGTAGGGGCCGGGGCCGCCGGAGAGCCGGCTAGTGAGGGCCGGGACTCGGGGGCGGCGGTCACCGCCGACCCGGGACCGGCTGAGTCGCCCGGCTCCGGCGTGCCCGAGGACGCGGGGGCGGAAGGAGCGGCGGCCGGGACGCCCGGGCCGGAGGCGGGTGGCGGGCCGAAGGCGGATGCCGGGCCGGAGGGGGATGCCGGGCCGGAGGGGGATGCCGGGCCGGAGGCGGATGCCGGGCCGACGGCGGATGCCGGGCCGAAGGCGGCTGGGGGTGAGGAGGCCGGGGACGACCAGGGCCGGGCACCCACACCGGCCGTGCCGGGGCAGGGTGGGCCGGAGAACGCTGACCAGCCCCGGACCAAACGGGCGGATGGTGCCCGGCCCCAGGCCGAGCCGGTGGCACGGCCGTGACGGCCGGACTGCAGGACGATCCCGCTGCGCTGCGCACGATCGTGAGCCTGGCCGTCGAGCGCGGCCGCCGCCACCTCCTCGAACTGCAGGACGAGAGGGGCTGGTGGCGTGCCGATGCCGGCGACGAGGTCGGCCGGGAGGCCGAGGACGTGCTGTTCCGCGAGTTCGTCCGCGTCCGTCAGCCCGACCTGACCAGCGCGGCGGCCCGCTGGATCAGGTCCCGGCAGCGCGGCGACGGCGGCTGGGGCAGCACGTCCGACCTGACGGTGTCGGTACTGGCCTATTGCGCGCTCAGGGTGGCCGGCGATTCGGCGGATGCCTACCACATGGCGCTGGCCGCGGGCTGGATTCGCGACGCTGGCGGGCTGGCCAGGGCCGGGGCCAGAGCTCAGATCTGGCTGGCCTTGCTCGGCGAGGCCGACTGGGGGGAGCTGCCCGTTCCGTTGCCGGAGGCTGTCTACCTCGCGGCGTCGTATGCCGAGCCGTCGCGGGGGCGGCAGCAGGGTGTTGCGATGTCGGTGATCGGCGCGTACCGCCCGGTGCGGCGCCTGCCGTTCGGCCTAGCGGAACTGCGGGCGGCGACCCCAGCGGAGCAGGCGCGCGGCAACATGAGGCCGCGGCCGGCGAGCCTGATGGCGGGTGTCCGTACCGCCGCCCTGCGCAAGTGCGGCGCGGCAATACTCGCAGCTCAGCAGCCAGACGGAACGTGGCGCGGCGACTGGCCGGTGAGCCTGTTCTCGATGATCGCGCTGCAGCTGCAGGGCTGCGGCCCCGAGCATCCGGCGATGGCCCGCGGGATGGCGGCCCTCGACTCGGCCGCGACCTGGACCGGGTCGGGCGCCGGCCGGATCCGGCGGCTGACCGCCGGCAGCGCGACGGCGGCGGGCACGGCACTGGTGATGTCGGCGCTCGCGGACGCGGGCCTCGCGCCTGATGACGGGCGGCTGGTGGCGGCGGGGACGTGGCTGCTCGCCGACGATCTTCACCGCCGTGCAGCCGGCATCGGCGAGTGCGGTCACATCCTGGCTGCCCTCCGAGCAGTCACCCTCCCCGCCCAGGCCGGGCAGCTCGCGGGCAGCATGGCGTTCGCGCGCAGGCTCGCAGCGACGCAGCGGAAGGACGGCGGATGGCTGGAGCCGGCCGCCGGAGCCCTGGTCGCCAGGGGCGGCTCGTCGGCCCGCCTGACCGCGCTAGCGCTCAGCGGGCTGACCGTGACTGGGCCGCCGGGATCGCGTCCTGTCCGGCGGGCCGTTGCCTGTCTGCTGCGAGACCAGCGCCCAGACGGCTCGTGGCCCGATGATCAGGGAAACGGTGCCGTAGCGCCGACCGCTGCCGCAGTACGGGCGCTGGCCATGGCCGGGGTGCTGGCGCGCAAGCCCTCGATCGCGCGGGCGGTCAGGTGGCTGCTCAAGCGGCAGAATCCAGACGGAGGCTGGGGTTATGAGCCGGAATCGGCCCGGTCGGCGACGATGCCGACAGCCGCTGCGCTGCTTGCCCTGCTGACCGGCGGCGCTGGCACAGCCGAGGCGGCTATCGGGCGCGGCGTCGCCTGGCTCGCTCGGATCCAGCGGCCCGACGGCCACTGGCCGGGTCAGGATGGCGCCGATGCCGGGCCCCTGGCGGCCCAGGCCGCCGGGCTGAGCGCGCTCGCCCGTTACCTGGCGACGGGCGCGGCGCCGGCCGTGCCCGGTCAGCGGGCGGCGGCCGAAGAGGAGTCAGCGAGCCTTCCGGCCAGGTCAGGAGGGCCGACGCTAGCGTCGCCGTGACGCCCTTTATCGGCGCCTTGCGCCGGGCGCCCAGACGTTGCCGCTTCATGGACGGCCAGCCTGGAGTGCCCGACGCGGTGCTAATATCATGCTGCCCGCCCGATATGGCGGTACGGCAACTGCGGGCGTGGTGTGCGTCGCCTCGGCGGCGAAGGCCTGAGCTGCGGTTACGAAGTACCGGCCGGCGGGCAAGGGATCCGATGCGGCTGTGCGCGCGCCGTAACTGAATGACTACACGAGGGAATCGATCTCGGATGCCTGGGGACCCCGGTGACCGCATCGGCTGACAAGGCCGCCGACCTCGGGCTCGTCTCCAAGGCCGCCCCCGACAAGCCGGTCACGCGGGTTGGCCCGGTCATCGCCAGAGCGGCAGCCGGGCCGGCATGGATGCGCCTGCTCCCGGCCGTCGTCGCGGCCTGCGTCATGGCCACCGGCATCACGGTTCCGTCGTACTGGCGGGACGAGTCAGCGACCATCGAAGCGGTTAAGCGTCCAGTCGGCGCGCTGCTGCACATGCTGACCAACGTCGACGCCGTGCATGGCGCCTACTACCTGCTCATGTGGCCGATCGCGCATATCTTCGGGACCAGCGAGCTGGTCATGCGGCTGCCGTCGCTGATCGCGATGTCGCTGGCCGCCGGCGTGGTGACCGCCACCGGCAGGCGGCTGATGTCACCGGGGGCTGGCCTCGCTGCGGGACTCATCTTCGCGGTGATCCCGAGCATCAGCCTTTACGGGCAGATGGCACGTTCCTACGCCCTCGTGGTGCTGGTGGCGTCGACTGCGACGTACGCGTTCGTGCGGGTGCTTGAGGACGACACGAACCGCACCGCGTGGCTCTGGTACACCGCCAGCCTGACCGTCCTCGGCATCCTGAACGTGTTCGCGCTCCTGCTGATCCCGGCCCATGGCGTCACGATGCTCGTCCGCTACCGGGCCCGCGGGGCAGGCCCCGGCGGCCGGCCGGCGCTGCGGCGCTGGCTGACGGCGGCCTTGTTCGCGGGGATCGTGAACGGCCCGCTGATCGCGGCTGCCTACCTGCAGCGCGGCCAGCTCAGCTGGGTCATCCCGGCCGGCCTGAAGAGCGTGAACACCGCCGCGGCGCTGCTTGGCCCGGCCTGGATGTGCTTCCTGATCTTGGTTCTGGCGGTGCTGGGCATGCTGGCCAGCACCGCCAGGTTCCTGCTGCCCTGGCTGGATCGCGCCGAGTCTGGCGACAACGGCTGGCACGGCGGAGTCGCGGCGGTCTGCCTGCCCTGGCTGGCGCTGCCCGCGATCCTGCTGCTCGGCGTGAGCGTGGCGATTACGCCCGTCTACACGCCCCGGTACCTGCTGTTTTGCATTCCGGCGGCGGCGCTGCTGGCCGGGGCGGGGGTGTCGGCGCTCGCGCGGATCCCCGGGCTGCGCATCGTCGGCCCGGCGACAGCCACCGCCGCCGTCGTCCTCACCGCACTGCTCGGACTGAGCTGGCAGCAGGTCTACCGCCAGCCGAATGGCCACGGCGACGACATCCGGCAGGCCGACCAGATGATCGCCGCGAGCTGGAAGCCGGGGGACGCGGTCTTCTACTACCGCGTCGACTCGATGAGCTTCGGGGTCGCCTATCCCACCGGGCTCGGTCAGCTTCGCGACATCCAGATCGCCCAGCAGCCCATCCCGTCGGGCACTATCTCGGGGACGACCGTCTCCAACGCGGAGCTGGTTTCCCGGCTCAGGCATGTCTCCCGGATCTGGGTCGTGCAGATCGACGCCCCCGAGCCGCAGCCGGGCGAGCTCATGCGGCGGGCGCACCTGCACATCGTCTGGACCTGGGCGACCTCTGATATCTGGCTGCAGCTTTACGCGCGGGGCGCCGCGAGCTCCGCTCCTTAATCGCCTGCCCGGCGCGTCGCGGCACGGCCGCCGCCCCGGTTAGCGCGTGCGGCTTCCTCAAAGAGGGCTTACAGCATCCATTCAGGATGGTGCGGCACCATCAGTAGCGCTCGGGTCGCATGGCCTGCAGCGGGGCACCTTAACGCCGGCCAGCCGGCACGTGCCCAAGCCAATTCCACTGGTGCGAGGAGTATGGATGTTCGGTACTTACCTGAGGCGCGAGTTGCGCCGGCGCGCCCGGCAGTCGAGCATCATCGCGCTCGGTCTGGCGCTCGGCATAGGCCTCGTCATCACCGTCACGGCCCTTTCCGCCGGCGTCAAGAACGCCCAGACCAACGTGCTGCACTCCCTGTACGGGCTGGGCACCGATATCACGGTGACGCAGACGCCGACCGCTGGCTCTTTCGGCGGCGGTGCCTTCAACTTCCGCGGGTCAACCGGGACGCGGACGCGGCCGGCGGCCGGGACCAAGATTGACATCGACTCGCTGCGTAATGTCGGCTTCGGGACGCTGACCTCGGCCAATCTGACCTCGGTCGCCGGTCTGCACAACGTCGCTGCAACCGCCGGCGGGCTCTCGCTGGTGGATACCAAGATCACCGGCACCATCCCGGCCATCAACTTCAGCGGCGGCGGCGGCGGCGGCGGTGGTGGCGGTGGCGGCGGCGGCGGTGGTGGCGGTGGTGGCTTCCACGGCGCGTTCACGCCCACCACGACCACCGTGTACGGCGTCGATCTCGCCAGCAGCTCGGACGGCCTCGGGCCGCTGAGCAACGGCAAGCTGACCGCGGGCCGTACCTTCACCTCGGCCGACTCGGACTCCGACGTGGCCGTCCTGGACTCGAACTACGCCACGTCGGCCAAGCTGGCCGTGGGCGACACGGTCACGGTGGCGAAGAAGAGCTTCAAGGTCATCGGCGTCGTCAGCACGCCGGCCGGCAACACCTCGACGGACATCTACGTCCCGCTGACGGTGGCGCAGAGCCTGGCTGGCCTGAAGGGTGATGTCAACAACATCTTCGTGGCGGCCAACAGCGCCACGAACATCACCACGGTCTCCAAGGAGATCTCGACGCTGATGCCCAAGGCAACCGTGACCACGCCGACGAGCCTGGCCAACGAGCTGACCGGCTCGATCTCCAGCGCGTCGAGCCTCGCGAACAACCTGGGCAAGTGGCTCGCGATCGCCGTCCTGATTGCCGCGTTCCTGCTGGCCAGCCTGCTGACCATGTCCGCGGTGTCCCGGCGGGTGCGCGAGTTCGGCACGCTCAAGGCACTCGGCTGGACCAGCCGCCGGATCGTGCGGCAGGTGGTCGGCGAGGCGATTGTCATCGGGATCGCCGGCGGCATTGTGGGCGTCGGCCTTGGGTTCCTCGGATCCTCGCTGATCACCCACTTCTCCAAGCCTCTGTCGGCCTCGGTCGGGCAGACGACCGGCAACGCCACACCGGGCGGGGCGACTACCTTCGGCGGTGGCGGCTTCGGCGGTGGCGGTGGTGGCTTCGGCGGTGCCGGAGGTGGCGGCGGCGGTGGTGGCTTCGGCTTCCGGCGCGCGGCCGCGGCGGCCTCCCCGCACGTCAGTGTCCCGCTGATCGCCCAGGTAACCGCAGGAGCGATCATCGCGGCCGTTGTCCTGGCGATCGCCGGCGGCCTGATCGCAGGCGCCTTCGGCGGCTGGCGCGCGGCCCGGCTGCGGCCGGCCATGGCCCTCGCGAGGGTCGAATGAGCGCCCGCGGACCAGCTGACCCATCCGGCACTGCGGCCGCCACGGCCATCCAGGGAGAGATCTGATGTACAAGCTCACGGGCGTGACCAAGCAGTACCAGAAGGGCCGCGGCGTGGTCGACGCGCTCCGGGGCGTCGATCTGACCATCGCCGATGGCGACTGGCTCGCGATTCAGGGACCGACTGGTCACGGCAAGTCGACGCTGCTGCAGATGCTCGGCGGCCTGGACCGGCCCACCGCGGGCAGCATCAAGTTCGGCAAGGATGACGGATCCCTCGGGGTTGATCTGGCTCAGCTCCGGGAGAGCCAGATCACCAAGATCAGGGCCGAGGACATCGGGTTCATCTTCCAGACGTTCAACCTGGTGCCCACGCTGAACGCTCAGGAGAACGTGGAGGCCGCCCTGGTCCCGCTCGGGGTGAGCACGGCGGTACGGCGAGCGCGGGCCGCGCAGGCGCTGGCCGATGTGAACCTGGCCGACCGGGCCAAGCACTTGCCGTCGGAGCTGTCGGGCGGTCAGCAGCAGCGGGTCGCCATCGCCAGAGCGCTGGTCAAGCAGCCGAAGGTGCTCCTCGCCGACGAGCCGACCGGCAACCTGGACGAGGGCACCAGGGATGAGATCATCGCCCTGCTGGAGAAGCTCTGGCAGGACCGGCAGCTCACGGTCGTCGTGGTTACGCACGACAGCACGGTCGCGCGCCGGGCGCAGCGGCTGGGCGTCATGAAGAACGGCAAGATCTCCATCCGGCAGGAGACCCGCAAGGCCCCGGCCTGACCGACAGCCGACAGAGCGGCGGCCAGCCCGGCAACGGGCTGGCCGCCGCTTTCGTCTTGGTGGATCAGGAGTACGGGAGGGCCAGCTCGCACCAGACGACCTTGCCGGACAGCGACCGGCGGGCGCCCCAGCGCTGCGCGATCTGACTGACCACCTGCAGGCCGCGGCCGCGCTCGTCGTCCTCGTCCGGATGGCGCAGCCGTGGGAGCGCGGCCGAGTCGTCCAGCACCTCGCAGACCAGCCCGCCCTCCAGGATCAGCCGCAGCCCGATCTTGCCCTGGGCGTAGCGGACGGCGTTGGTGACCAGCTCGGAGACGAGCAGCTCCACGGACGGCTGCAGGTCGGACAGGCCCCACTTGCGCAGCGGACGCCGGATCAGGCTGCGCGCCCTGCGGGCCGAGGTCAGCTCGGCGGGCAGGGTCCAGCGCACCACGTTTTCCTTCGGGATCGACCGCAGCCGCGCGATCAGCACCGCGATGTCGTCGCGCTGCTGGTCGGCATAGACCCCGGCCAGCGTTGCCTTGCAGAGGTCCTCGAGCGGCTGGTCGACCGTGGCCGGGGTGAAGATGTCGCGCAGCCGGTTCAGGCCCTCGTCGATATCGGCGGTCCGCTTTTCCACCAGCCCGTCGGTGTACAGCACGAGCAGGCTGCCGTCCTGGATGGGCAGCGTGCGGCTCTGGATCGGGCCGGTCCCGACGCCGAGCGGCGGGGCCGGCGAGACGTCGAGAAATTCGCTGGACCCGTCGGGCCGCACCAGCAACGGCGGCAGATGACCGGCGGAGGCGACCTCGCAGGTGCCGGCGACCGCGTCGAAAACGGCGTACACGCAGGTCGCGAAGTGCGGCTCGCGGACTCCGAGTTCCTGCATCAGCTCATTCAGCTGCTGCAGGGTCTCGGCGGGCGGCAGCTCGAGCATGGCCAGCGTGTGGATGGCCGTCCGCAGTCGGCCCATCGTGACCGCCGCCCGGACGCCGTGGCCGGCGACGTCCCCGACGACCAGCGCGACCCGGCCGCCCGGCAGTGCGATCGACTCATACCAGTCCCCGCCGACCTCGATCAGCTTGCTGCCGGGCAGGTAGCGGTGCCGCACCTCCACTGACGAGGGCGCCGACAGGCCGGTGGGCAGCATCGCGCGCTGCAGGGTCAGCGCGGTCGCCCGTTCCCGGCTGTAGCGCTGGGCGTTGTCCATGAAGATCGCGGCGCGGGCCGCGAACTCCATCCCGATCTCGGTGTCGTAGGCGTCGAAGCGCCGGAAGCCGACCCGCCGGACGCAGACGAAGAAGCCGAGCATGACATCCCGCGCGATCAGCGGGAGCAGCAGCATCGAGACGCCGGACAGCAAGTCGGCAACCGGCCGGCGGAGCCAGGCCGTGGCCGTCTGGTCGGCGCCCTCCCGGCTCATCAGCTCGCATACCGGCCGGCCGGTGTCCATGCACCGGGTGTAGGGGGTCTCCGGCGGGTAGTGCAGGATCTCACCGGTCGGGAACGCCGCGTCCCAGCCCCCGTTGTGGTCGTCATGGGCCAGCGCGAGGCGGCGCACCGGGTGGGAGCCATCAGGCGCCTCGGCCGGGAACTCGTCCTCGCCCACCAGACTCTCGAGCACGACGAGCTCGCCCGCGTTGCAGAAGTGCGGGACCAGGATGTTCATGAGCTCGGGCGCCATCTGGTCGATGTCGAGCGCGCCGCCGATCCGGCGGACGGCCCCCTCGAGCATGATGTGGCGCATGACCGCCGGGTCAAGGAACCGCTCGACCGCAGGGGGCGCGATCCGCATGATCACCTGGGCGGTCAGCTCGGAGTCGTCGGAGCGGATCGGCCCGACGGTGACGACGGCGTCCGTGGCCGAGCCATTGGCGGTGCGGAAGGCGAGCACCGCCGTGCTCTCGCGGTCGGAGATCGCGCTGTCGATCAGTCCCTGCAGCGTGGCGGCGCTGTCCGGGTCGACCAGCAGGCTGCCGAGCTCGGTCCCGATCAGCGTCCCCGGCACGTCGGCCAGGACGTCTCCGGCCGGCCGGTCATGCTGGCGAACCCGCCCGGACTTGTCGACGCCCAGGATGAGCGTGCGCGCCGACGTGTTCGCCAGCAGTGCGGAGACCTCTGCCGCCACTGCGGATGCCACCGAAGCGCTCCCTTCGGCAGAAGCTGACCATGGGCGTTGTCCCTAGTATGAAGCAGCTATATGCCTATTGGGAGAGAACGACGGTTTGGCTTTCCGCCATTGGCTGCTCAGCGACAGGGTCAGGCGTCCCTGGCGGGCTCCCCGTGACCGGCGTTCGCGCGGCCGCGGCCCCAGTAGGCCTTGGGTGACATCCGGCTCTCGGCCAGGCCGCGACCAGCCAGGATCTCGCGCAGCCGGAGCACGACCTTTGCCTCGCCGAGCAGGTAAGCGTGCCCGTTACCTCGGGGCAGCTCGACCTCAGCGGCCTCGCCGGCGAGCGCTTCCGGATCGCCGGGCTGGCCGCCGAGCCGGTGCAGCCAGGTGAGCCTGGTGCGGGCCGGAGCGAGGAGTTCCTGCTCGTCGTCGGCCTCGGGTATCTCGAGCACGATCGTCGCGACCGCGTCGCCTGGCAGCGACTCGGTCATGGCGAAGATCGCGGGCATGGCCGATTCATCGCCCATGAACAGGTGCCAGTCGGCCTCGGGCGACGGGAAGACCTTGCCCCGCGGGCCGATGCCCTCGATCCGGTCGCCTGCCCGGGCGGAGCGAACCCAGCGCTCGCCGGGGCCGTCGCCGTGCAGGACCACGTCGATGGTGACCCGCTGCCGGGCCCGGTCCAGGTGCCTGATCGTGTACCGGCGCCGGACCGGCCGGCTGCCGTCGGCGGCGACCAGCAGCATGATGTCCTGGCCGGGCGTGTAGCTGAAGTCAGCCAGCTCGGGCGCGATCAACTCGATCCGCTGCATATGCGGGGTCAGCGGCCCGGTCGCCGCGACCTCGAAGTGCAGCCGCCTCGTTCCCGCCAAAGAGCCGGTGAGCTGGGCGAACGGGTCGTCCAGCGCAGCGATCACTGCCTCCGGCAATGCGTCGGTCATCGGAGTCTGCCCTCCTGGCGCAGGCACTCGGCCGCGCCCTCTGGCGGCCAGAGACCCAGGGTATGCCAGCCGCAAGGAGGCCCGCAGACCTGGTATCACGCGCCCGTTCCAGCCAGAATGGGCTGCGATCGTCGGGTGTGGGGGCAGCGTGCAGGACAGCAAGAGTCAGCCAGAGCCGGCTGAGCGGGACTCAGCTCAGCGGCGGGACGACATCGGCCGCGAGGTGAAGGTTCCGGGAACCGTTGGCCGGGTCGTGTCGCTGGTGCCGTCGCTCACCGAGACCGTGGCATCGGTCGACCCCGGCCTGCTGACGGGGGCGACATCATGGTGCTCGCATCCGCAGGACCTGGCGGTGACCAGGGTCGGCGGCACCAAGAACCCGGCGATCGACGCGATCATCGGGCTGGAGCCTGATGTCGTGCTGGCCAACGAGGAGGAGAACCGCGAGCCCGACCTGGACGCGCTGCGCGCCGCCGGCCTGGCGGTGTGGGTCACCAAGATCAGGGACCTGCCGGGTGCGTTCGCCTCGCTGCGCCGGATGATCACGCTGGCCTGCCAGCGGCCGAGCCCCGCCTGGCTGGATGCGGCCGATCTGGCGTGGCAGCGCCTGCCGCTGGCTCGTCCGCGGACGGCGATCGTGCCCGTCTGGCGGCGGCCGTGGATGGTCGTGGGCCGGGACACGTTTGCCGGCGACCTGCTCTCCCGCCTCGGCGTGACCAATCTCTACGCTGGCCACGAGGATCGTTATGCGCGGGCGCCCATCGCGGAACTGACCGGCGCGGGCGCGGACCTGGTCGTGCTGCCGGACGAGCCGTACCGGTTCACCGCGTCGGACGGGCCGGAGGCGTTCCCTGGCCGGGCGACCGCCCTGGTCAGCGGCCGGCACCTGACGTGGTACGGGCCGTCGCTGGTCGAGGCGCCCGGCGTGCTCCGCCGCCAGCTCGACGCCGCCAGGGTGCGCTGAGCTCGTCTAGAAATGACAGCGCCCCCGAGAGCTTCTGCTCACGAGGGCGTGCCCGTGCTGTTGCCAGCACGTGTCGGCGCGAGGGTCGCCTCTCGGCGAGTGGCGCAACGCGGCTCCAGCCGAACGGTATTCCGCGAAGGCAGTAGTTGCGGCCCGGGGGACACAACGCACCGACGTGTTCTGTAACGAGGGCCCCGGCTGACGTATTCCGCAACCGGACGGGAACGTGCTGGCGCTGGGTTTGGCCGCCCTGAGCCTGATAATGAGCTTTCATGGCGAGGAAGGCACCAGGGGTGGCTGCCGGTGGCACGTGACAACGAGCTGATCGGGCAGATCGGCGTGCTGACCCTGGCGACGCGCGGCGCCGGCGGGCCCGGCGAGGTCGTGGTCAGGGTCCGCGGCGGGCGCGAGTCCTTTATTGCCTGGTCGCCTGAGCCGCTGCCGAAAGGCACGACCGTCCTCGTGATCGAATCCCGCGGCCACCGCGCGGTGGACGTAAGTGCGTGGACGGATCCGGTGCCCGATGTGCCCGGCGAGGCCGATACTTATACATAGCAAACATGCGGGGGATTAAGCTGGTCACGCCAGATCAGGGGTAAATCACCGCACACTGGCCGATACGGGAGATGAAGAGATGTTCGGTTACCGGGTGCCTGCGCCGGACGAGGCCATGCTGATTTCCGGCGGGCGTTACGGCATCAAGGGCGCGCCGTTCAAGGTAGTGACCGGGCATGGCGCTTTCGTCCTCCCGCTCTTCCGCAAGGTGCGCTACCTCACCCTGGCCATGCTGGAGGCCGAGGTATCCGAGCAGTGCGTGACCAAGCAGGGCATCAGCCTGACCGTCCGCGCGGTCATCGCGTTCAAGGTCGGCAACGACGACGAGAGCATCGTCAACGCCGGGCAGCGGTTCCTATCCGACCAGAATCAGATGTCGACCCTCGCCGGCCGCATCTTCGCCGGCCACCTGCGGTCGATCATCGGCTCGATGACGGTCGAGGAGATCGTCACCGAGCGGCAGAAGCTGGCCACCGAGGTGCTGGACGGCTCCAAGGGGGAGATGATCAAGATCGGCCTGATCGTCGACGCGCTGCAGATCCAGTCCATTGACGACATGAACAGCGGCTACATCGACGCGATGGCGGCCCCGCACAACGCCGCCATCCAGCGGCAGGCCCAGATCGCCCAGGCGCAGGCGACCCAGCAGGCGGCGGAGGCGCAGCAGGAGTCGCAGCGCAGGCAGGCGGAGTACGCGCGGCAGACCGCCGTTGCCCAGGCCGGGTACAAGGCGGAGATCGACAAGGCACAGGCCGAGGCCGCTCAGGTAGGCCCGCTGGCCCAGGCGCAGGCGCAGATGAGCGTGCTGGCTGCTCAGACCGATCTCGCGAACAAGCAGGCCGAGCTGCGCCAGCGGCAGCTGGTCGGCGAGGTGGTCAAGCCCGCCGAGGCCGAGGCGGAGAAGGTCAAGGTGCTCGCGCAGGCCGACGCCCAGCGGACGCGGATCATGGCGGAGGCGGCGGCGTCGAACAACCGGGTCGCGCTGGACCGGATGCTCATCGAGCAACTGCCGCAAATCGTCAGGGAGGCGGCGGCTGGCCTGGCCGGAGCCAATGTCAGCGTGCTGAACGGTGCCGACGGGCTCAGCGAGATCGCGGCGGGCCTGGTCGGCCAGGGACTGACGATCCTGGAGTCCGTGAAAAAGAGCCTGTCTGGCAACGGCAACGCGGCGCCAACCTCATTCCCCGCGCCGCCGGCGGTCGAAGCCGCTCCGCCCGCCGAGCAGTAACCGCAACTCGCTCACAGTCGGCCGGAGGCGGCAATGTGCCGCACTCCGATTTGAACGAAGAAATACTGATGGCTGGGCTCTTGCGGCTCATTCCTGTTCTGAATTCATTCGCGCCGCCGACAAGGAGCAGTCGGGCCGTGCGAACCGGGTCCGGATAACGCCGCCCGTAGCGGCGAGCCGTTATTTCGGAACGTATCCGCGAGGCCGGGCGGCACCTTCCGGGCGGAGTTGTTTCGACCGCGCGCGAATATCACCTCGAGGCCTGCCCCTCTGCGTTGGCGGCGCTCTGGCCAGGCACGATGCAGTGCGTGCAGCGAAATTGGCGGACATGTTCGACGCGGTCTTCGTTACTTAAAAAGTCGCCGGCCCAGTTTCCTTGATGCACCCCGTTGTGCCTCGACTACGCGTGGTAACGTGCGACTACTGACTGGCAGGGCGGGATCACATAGAGCAACTTTGGCCAGCGCAATGGCTAGTCGGTGCCGACCCCGGACTTGACCGCCCGAGCCACCGGAACATCAAAGTCGGCGCCCGTTTACCTGACAGGAAGGAAGCACCCCATGCGCCTTCGGTTTAAGACGGCACTGGTGCTCATCGGCGCGGCAGGTTTGCTGGTGCCGATCGGCGGAGCGGTCGGCGCGCAAGCCGCATCCTCCGCCGTGCATCATTCCGTTACCACGGTGAAGTCGCACAAGAAGTCGACTAAAAAGCCGAAGCCCAAGAAGTCGGCCCCGAAGCCGGTCAAGAAGCCGGACCCGCCGAAGCCGGACCCGCCAAAGCCGATCTGCGTCATCAGCGCGAGCCCGATCGCGTTCGTGGAGCAGGGGCTCCTGAGTCACACTTCGAGCGTGGCGTTCGTGTTCAACGTGGGATGCCAGCCGGAGTACGGCGAGTCGACGGTGGAGATCCACACGCCGCAGCTGAACAACGCCTGCCACGACACGCTGAAGTGGTACAGCGCCACCGGTGGTGGTCCCGACGGCGTCGACCCGAGCCACGGGACCGGTGAGAGCTTCGATGTGTTCCTGGACGACGACGGCAACGCCGAGGCAGTGGTCTGGGGCGGCCCGTCCTGCGGCGCTACCAGCGCCCTGGTCGAGGCCAGCCTGGACACCGCGCCGTATGTGACCGCTCTGGCGATCGTGGACATCAAGCCTCCGACGGACACGCCGCCAGGCCTGACCATCTGGCCGTCGAAGCAGATTGAGGACTCGACGTTCTCCTCGGTGGCGACGATCTTCTACGCCGAGTACCCCAGCGCGTTCTCGGAGGACCCGGTGGAGTTCAGCGATGCGCAGCTGTACGACCGCTGCGCCGGCGGCATCACCTGG
>Ga0209380_10001104_pt1 | contig 18674 bp, 13 predicted proteins | sample HubBroMetageWFT6_FD_188347 | JGI IMG/M metagenome (GOLD analysis project Ga0209380, IMG submission 188347) | Warmed and freeze-thawed soil microbial communities from the Hubbard Brook experimental Forest, New Hampshire - Hubbard Brook CCASE Soil... | ecosystem: Environmental > Terrestrial >...
CATTGAATCCGAGCGCTGCCGCAGAGTGAGGAATGTCGTGCGCGTCGCCGTCGGTTACGACGATTGCGCCGCCAACCCGGTCTGGAGGCGCATCGGAGAGCGCGCCCCGCAAAGCAGCGAACAGCTTGGTCCCTTCGGTTTGCGACTCGTCGCGCGAGGTTTCAACGACTCGCAAATCGACGTCTCCGAGCGCCCTGAGCCTTGCCTCGAGTTCGTCACGGGCTTTGTCTGTCTGCTGTGGCCGCTCGCCGATGCCCTGGCTCTCAGAACGATCGACAACCAGCGCGACAATATCCTTGAGCGGACGGCGGTTCTCCTGAACGAGATTGGGGTCACAGAGGGCCGCTACCAGAAGGGCCATGCTCAGCCCGCGCAACCACGCGCCACGAACGCCGCGCCAGACGAGCGCGGCTGAGATGAAGAGAGCTGCGGTCGCCAGCGCGTAAATCGCGGGCCACGGAAGGAAGGGAGAAAGAGCGATTGACCAGGTGCTCAACGAGTCAGACTTTCCAGAATGTCCTTAGCGTGGACCTGGTCGGCTTTGTAATTGCCGGTGAGCGTGTACATGACCAGATTGACCCCGCTGCGTAGCGCAAGCTCGCGCTGCCGAGTCCCCCCAGGAATCAGCGGGTATAGGGGGCGCCGGTCCGCGTCTTCCGCCCAGGCTGCCGCGAGATCGTCCGAGGCAATGATGATCGGCGAGACGCTGTCGCCGGCACGTGCCGGGCGCTGAGCGTGGTCGTTCAGATCGGGCGGCGGGAGTGCCTCGACCCAGGTTTGCCCAATCGCGGTGCGGCCAACGATGCGGTCCAAAAGATAGAAGGTCTTGGTCAACACGTGGTCGTGGGGAACGGGCTCAAGCTCTGGAACGTCCACCCCCTCGAGAAGTCCCCGTAGCCAGAGCGCCTCGGCCGTCGGCGGGCCGCCCGGACGCGCGGTCAGCGCATCGCGCGTATCAAAAATCATAGTGCCACCGTTCTTCATGAACGCGGTGATGCGCGTACGCGCAGCGGGCTTGGGCTGCGGCAACCCGGCGACGATCGGCCAATAGATGAGTGGATAGAAAGCAAGCTCGTCGCGCCCCGGATCCAGCGCCACTGGATCGGCAAGTTCAGCGGAGGTGCGGGCGGCTAGCACCCGCGTCAGCGCCGTCAACCCAAGTTTTGAGGTCTCATCCACGGACGAGTCGCCGGTTGCGACATAGGCGAGCCGAGTCGACAGGGCCGCATCCGTATCGCGTTCGGAGACCAGGGGCGATTCGGCGGCTCGGGGGTGGTGCGGAACGGCAGCGAAACCAAGCATCCCGAGGATGGCAAGGGCGGCAATCGCTCCCTTGCGACGCAAAGGGGCGCCACCCATCAGCCAGATAGAAATTAGAGCGTCGATCATCAGCCCGACGAGAGCAGCCGGCAGCAGCCAGCGACGAAGATCAATTGGCGGCGCGGTCGCGAGCGCGCCTTCATGCACCACGAGCGGCGCATAATTGGCTGCAGCTAGCTTCTCGCCGGGAGCCAAGGCGTTGACTGCTCGCAACGAATCGCGCGTTCCGTAAAAGCCCGGCGGATGCAGGATGTCGCCCGCTCCCGAAAAGTCATCGCTGATGGGTTCGGCTTGCGCCGGAGGCGACCCAAGAAGGCCAAAACCACTCAAGGTGCGCACGGGCGGTCGCGCTATTCCGTGCTCTCCGGCTTTGACACTACCACCGGCGCCCTGACCCGGTGCGTCGGCTTCCGCGACGATCCGGCGCAGCATATCGACGAACAGACCCGATAAGGGAAGATTCGACCAGGTGGTGTCAGCGGTCACATGGAACAGCACTATGAGGCCCTTGCCGCGCCGCTCGGCGGTCACGAGCGGCGTCCGGTCCGCAAGACGCGCCCAAGTTTTCTCTGAGACTCCAGCCTCCGGTTCGGCAAGCACTTGACGGGTTACCGTCACCTCGTCTGGAGCGGCAAGGCCGAAGAATGGGCTGCCCGTCTCAAATGGCGCGATGTGTTTTGGGGTCTCCCAGGACAAAGCGCCGCCCAGCAACCGTCCGCCGCGACGAAGAGCAGTGGGGGTTAAGGTGTCATCGCCCGCCGCGAGACGAGTCCCCGCAAAGCGCAGCAGCACGCCGCCGTTGTCCAGGAATTGAGTTATTGCATCGAGTTCCGGGCCTGGCGCGACGCTCATGTCGGCGAGGACGAGCACGGAGGGCTTTTGGTCGAGCAGCGACACAATCGGATCGGCGGAGGTATCATGCCATTCGCTGATATCGGCGAACGGTTGCAACGCGCGCTTGAGATAATAGCTGGGCGCCAGCAGAGGCTGCGCGACGTCCGCACTTGCACCAGACGCGATTGCGATCCGACGACGGCGCGAGCGTTCGTCGATGAGCCACGTCGCCGCCGCCGAGTGTTCGCCGTTGATGACGACTTGGGTGACGTCGTTTCGCACCTCAACCGGCAGATCGAAATGGGCGTCGACCTCCGATTTGGCTCCAAAATCGAACACTGCGCGGCCAACTTCCCGTCCTTGAGCATCGAGAGCCCGCACTGCTCCCGTCGCGGGCCCTCGCGTATCCGACCGGGTGAGCTGGGTGGTCAGGGCCCCCGCCTCGTTGTCAGCGCCGGCAAGCGCAAGCGCGCCCCTGCTGTCAGTCACGACCTCCACCGAATGGGCGATCGATGCGAGTCTTGTCGAAAAGGCGCTTGCCCCGCCGCGTTCAACTCCGTCTGCTATCCACAAGATGTCGGTCTTCGGTTCTCCGACGAGAAAGCGCTCGATCGCCGGCAGCGCAGTCGCACGCTCCGGCGCGTAGGGAACCGGAGCGAGCGAACGCAATCGACCGTCGAGCCCAGATCTTTCGAGCGGAGCGATGTCCTTGCCGCCCTGTGAGAGGGCCCCTAAGGCGACGATTCGACCTGCCTGTTCCGCCGACGTTACTCGTTCCCGCGCGAAGTCGATTCGCTTCTCCCAAGCCGGCGCGGCGGCAAATCCATCATCGATCAGAACCAGAAGTGGCGCCGAGCCAGATAGCGCCGCCAAGCTGTTCCACAATGGCTCAGCCATGGCCAGAATGATGAGCGCACCGATCGCGAGCCTGAGCGCCAGGATCGGCCAAGGCATGCGTGCGGGCGTCGTTTCGTTCGGCTCGAGCCCGATGAGAAGCCGCAGCGGCGGAAATATCGCTTGACGCGGGCTTGGCGGCGTAACGCGCAACAGGAAATAGAGCCCGACGAGACCGACCAACGCCGCCAGAACAGCGGGGGCGGCGAAAGCAAGCGGCAATCCAAACATCGCTTAAGCGCTCCGGAGGTCCGCGCCGGACTGAGGCGCGGAGAGACGCATGCGCAGCGCTAGCAGTATTTCAGCTGGCGAGCCGTCAGTCCGATGGATACTTGTGCCCCAGCCTGAGCGGGCGCAGATTCCGCGGATCGCTTCGCGATGTGCGGCAAGGCGCGCGAGATAAGCGTCGCGCAAGTTCTGCGCCCTCGGCGTAAGCATCCGCATAGAACCTCCAGGATGGAGAAACTCTGTGTTGCCGGAGAACGGATAGGTCTCTTCGATTGGATCAGCGATCATGACCAGTTCGCCGATCGCTCCCTCCGCGCTCACGGCGCGGATCGCGCGCGCGACATCGTCGGTATCCGAGAGAAAGTCGCCAATAAGGAGAACCATCGAGCGTGGCGCGGCGGGTAGTGCGGGCGGCAATGCAGCTTGGAAGGGCCCTCGGAGTCGCTCTTCGGTCGCAATCGCTTCGGCAAAACGTTCGACAACGCCTTGCGTCGCCAATGGTCGAGTGAGGCCAAGCAAACCTGCGCGCTCGCCGCCGCGCACACAAAGATCCGCGAACGCCAAAGCCAGCAAAGCCGCGCGGTCAACTTTAGAAGCTCGCGAAAGACTTGACGCGAACTGCATCGACGGTGAACGGTCGAACCAGATCCAGACGGTGTGCGCCGCTTCCCATTCGCGCTCGCGGACAAAAGCGCGCTCTTCGCGCGCCGAGCGGCGCCAGTCGACTCGCGAAGACGGCTCACCGGACAGAAAGGGGCGGAATTGCCAAAAAGTCTCGCCCGAGCCTGACCGCCGCCGGCCATGAACGCCATGACGCACTGTCTGGGCCACGCGACGGGCAGCGATGACCAAGCTAGGCAGACGGGCGGAGAGGGTCGTGACCTCGCGGCGGATGGAGACGGGAAGCGTCATTTCGCCAGAAGCCGCCGCATCACTGGATCGTCTTGGCCACAAGCCGTCCGATCACCGTCGAAATTGTCTCGCCCTCGGCGCGGGCGGCGAAGCTGAGCGCCATGCGGTGCTTAAGTGCCGGTTCGGCCAAAACGGCAATATCATCAAGCGACGGAGACAGGCGGCCATCGACCAGTGCGCGAGCGCGAGCCGCAAGCATGAGCGCCTGAGCGGCGCGCGGGCCCGGACCCCAGCCGATGCCCTTGGTCAACTCAGCGTCGCCCTCCCCCGGGCGGCTCGCGCGCACCAGGTCAAGGATCGCCTCGACCACCCGATCGCCGATCGGAGCCCGGCGCACAAGCCTCTGCGCCGCCATCAGGTCCTCAGCGGTCATCACGGGTTTTGGACGGGCTTCGCGCTCGCCGGTTGTTTCAATGAGGATCCGACGTTCGGCCGATCTATCCGGGTATCCAACATCGATTTGCAGGAGGAAGCGATCCAGCTGCGCCTCAGGAAGCGGATAGGCGCCTTCCTGTTCTAGCGGGTTCTGTGTTGCCAAAACATGAAATGGCCTCGGTAGATCATATCGTATTCCCGCAACGGTGACATGATGCTCCTGCATGGCCTGAAGCAGTGCTGACTGGGTCCGCGGGCTTGCTCGGTTAATTTCGTCGGCCATTAGCAATTGGGCGAAGATCGGACCCTTGATGAAGCGAAAGCCCCGTTTGCCATCGTGACCTTCCTCCATCACTTCGGAGCCGAGGATGTCGGTCGGCATCAGGTCGGGCGTGAACTGCACCCGCAGAGCGTCAAGGCCAACAACGATTCCCAGTGTCTCGACGAGCCTGGTCTTGGCTAGTCCCGGCACGCCGATCAACAATCCGTGTCCACCTGCGAGCAATGTCGCGAGGGCAAGATCGACGACACGCTCTTGACCGAAAATGACGCCGCCGATCTCCGCACGCGCAGCGGCGATGCGCTCCAGCGCCACATCGGCGTCGCGGGTCAACTGGCCTGGATCGGCGATATTGGTCACGCTCATCAACTTGTCCTTTGCGCCACCCCGGATGGCTTACAGTTTTGTTTTGTCTTCAGGCGCATTAAGTTGAACACGCGTCATTTCGACGCAAGCCCCAAGCGCGCAGATGTCAGATTCGCCCACAAAGAAACGCCAGAGTGACGCAGAGGCTGCGCACCCGCCGGAAAGAGCTCTGCGAGGCCTCGGCGAGGCGGCGACGGGGCGTTTGCGCGGCGTAGGACCGGCGCCTTCCTGGAATCCACCCGACTGCGGCGATATCGACATGCGCATCGCTGCCGATGGAACATGGTTTTATTGTGGCTCGCCGATCGGGCGCCTGCCGCTTGTGCAGCTATTCGCGTCGGTTCTGCACAAGGAGGCTGACCGTTATGTTCTCGTCACGCCAGTCGAAAAGGTCGGGATCAGGGTCGATGACGCGCCGTTCCTGGCGGTCGAGATGGGCATCGAGGACGAAGCGAACGAGCCACGGCTGATTTTTCGGACCAATGTGGAAGACCTGGTGACGGTCAATTCGGAGCACCCGCTTCGGTTCGAGCGCGGCGCTGCGGAGGGTCTAAAGCCCTATGTCAAGGTGCGGGGCGACCTTTGGGCTCTGATCAAACGAGCGCTGTTCTATGACCTTGTTGCGCTTGGTCAGACGGAGCGCATCGCGAACCAGGACTGGTTCGGCGTGCGCTCGTGCGGTGTTTTCTTTTCCATGTGCGCGGCGAGCGAAATCGAGGGACTTTGAGCGTCGACCCCGTCCCCGACCCAAGTTCGGCCTCCCTGCGCGCCCGGGCGCAACAAAAGCTTAGGCCCTCGCTAAGCCTGGCGGACCTCGAGCAGGCCGGGCCACCAAGCAGCATAAGCGATGACGCCCCCGATGGGCGGCTGCCGGAGCGAGCTGTGCTCGCGCCATGGCGCGCCGCTGCCGTGCTCTTGCCAATCATTGACAGGCCAAGTGGACTCACTGTCCTCTTGACCCTGCGGGCCTCCGACTTGCGTGCCCACTCGGGCCAAGTGGCCTTTCCTGGAGGCAAGATCGACGCGGGCGAAACCCCGCACGACGCCGCATTGCGCGAGGCGCAGGAAGAAATCGGGCTGGAGGCGAGGTTCGTCGAGCCGCTCGGCTGGCTCGATCCCTTTCTCACCGGGACCGGATTTCGCGTCGCGCCCCTGGTCACGCTGGTCGCGCCCTCGTTCGCGCTCACAGTCAACAAGCTTGAGGTCGACGAGGTCTTCGAGACGCCGTTCGCTTTTCTGATGGACGCGACGAACCATCGCCTCGAGGAGCGGGAGTGGGAGGGACGGCGGCGCAGATACTATGCCATGCCCCATGAGGGGCGGTATATTTGGGGCGCAACCGCGGGCATCCTGCGCAACCTCTACGAAAAGCTGTTTTCCTGATGGGCAGGACCGTCCTCGAGCCGCTGGTGCTCTTCTTGAGCCCGTTCGCGGTCTATGCGGTTTATCTCGCCTTGCGCGCCCGCTACCCCCTCGAGGTCGAACACTGGACGCGCGGGCGCGTGTCGGTAATGACCCTGGTTGGCTTGGCGGCGGCCGTGCTCGGCCTTGTCGCCGTCAACGCCTTTGCGCCTCGAGGCCGCGGCGTCTATGTCCCGGCGCATGTCGAAAACGGCGTGCTTGTCCCGGGCCGCTTCGAATGACCGCCATTCCGGGTCTTGCAAACGGAAAGCTCAAGGATCAGCGGCTCCTCAAACAAGGACCGCTCGCCCGAGTGCTCGAAGCGCTCAACGGAGAGGGCGAGGAGACCCGGGTCGTCGGCGGCGCGGTGCGGGACCTCGCGCTCGGCGAACCAGCGGTCGATTTCGACCTCACAACCACCGCGACGACCGACGTCGTCGTCCGCCGCGCTCGAGGAGCGGGGTTCAAGGTTGCTCTAACTGGCGTCTCGCATGGAACGGTGACGATCGTCGTCGATGGGTGCCCGCTCGAAACGACGACGCTGCGTGAGGACGTCGAGACCGATGGGCGGTGGGCCAAGGTGGCGTTTGGCCGCGACTTCGTCGCTGACGCCCGGCGGCGCGATTTCACCATCAATGCGCTCTCGCTCAGTGCCGACGGGACGGTTCACGATTACGTTGGCGGCCTCGAGGATCTCGGCGCGAGACGGGTGCGCTTCATCGGCGAAGCCGATGCGCGGATTCGCGAGGATTATTTGCGCATTCTGCGGTTCTTTCGCTTCTCAGCCCGCTTCGCAGCAAGCGGCCTCGACCCCGAAGGCCTGTCCGCGGCGATCCGTGCGCGCGATGGACTCGCGCGGCTCTCGCGTGAACGCGTGCGTGCCGAATTTTTGAAGCTCCTGGCTGCGCCGCGTGCGGGCGACATCGCGCAGACGATGAGCGAGAGCGGCTTTCTCGAGCCGATCCTTGGCAACGTCGGCTATCCAAGGCGTCTCAGCCGCCTCATCGCGATCGAAGCCGAGCGTGGGCTGAACGGCGACGCTCTCCTACGTCTGGCCGCGCTTGGCGTCGCGATTCCCGAAGACGCGGAGCGGCTGCACGACCGACTGCGTCTCACCAACGCCGAGTCCGACCGGGTCAAAGCCGCCGCCGCGACGCTGATCGGCCTGCACGGGACCACGGCGCCACCCTCGTTCCATGGGCTCAGAACCCTGCTGTTCGCCGCCGGACGTGAGGCCGCGCGCGACGCCCTCATGCTTGCTGAGGCCGAGTCCGAAACGCGCCCGGAAGTCACGGCGTTCGGCGCGGCCGATCGGTTTCTCGCCAGCACAACCGAGCCCAAGCTCCCGATCAGCGGGGCCGACCTAATTGCGCGCCGCGTTGCGACGGGACGGGCGGTCGGGCGGGCGCTCCGGGCCTTTCGGGCGCAATGGATCGACGCCGGTTTCCCCAAAGAGCCAGGGACGCTAGGCCGCCTGCTCGAGGAGGCAGTCGCCGGATTGGCGGCCGACGACGGCGCGACGGGCGGGGGCGATTGAACGGCCTCGAAACCGCGTTACAACAACCGAACTCGTCCACTCGAGGTACAAAAACAGCTCAACGGTAAGTTTGGCCGCCCTGCTCAACTCTCCTTCCAAGACGTATGCTTGTTTCCTCGATGATCTATTTACCAATGACGCTCGCGCGCGCACGCTGCCACCAGCCGCTACGGCGCGGGCGCGGCGGCTCGGTCACTGACGGAGCCGGAAGCGCCTCATCCGCACTGTCGGCCAGCGCCGTAGCAAACGGAGCGGCGGCCGGCTCCGCACTGGCGGCGCGGGTCACCTGCTCCTCAATCTCATGCTCCTCCGCCTCCGACACCGGGGACAATACGGTCGTCGTCTCTTTATGAGAGATGGGGCCCCCGGACGTCGGGGTGGCAGAATAATCTGCTTCGGACCCAGCGAATTCTTGTTCAAGCACCATCGGAGGGGGCGAATCGAATCCTGGTGCGGATGTCTCAACCGCGGCCTCTCCATCAGGCCGCCGGAACCGATTTCGTCCACCGCGCGAACCTCTCGATCGACGGTGACGCTCTCCTCCGCTGCCTAGACCTCTTCGGTCGGACGCGTCAGCATCCCCGCTCGACGCAACGAGATCACCCCCTATTTCGGCGACGACTGCCAAGCCTTCGTCCGTCGGCTGTGGGGCTTCTCGCGAGGGGTTGTCTCCGAACGGCCGCTCTCCACGACGGCGACGACGACGGCGGCGGCGGCGGCCGACCTCGCTTTCTTCCAGCGGGGCGCCATCCCCGTGGTCGCTCAGAAGCGCTACTTCTTCATTCTCGTCGCCGCGGGCTTCAAAGGTCTCATCTTCCCCCGCCCCGACTGACACAGTTTCCTCAATGATCGGCGCGATCTCGGCCACCGATTTCACTGACTCTCCTTCGCTCTTAACGCCGGTCGCCGGCTCGCCGCGCTCTATTGCGCAGTAGTTAGCGCCGGTCAGCGCGTCGTCCGCCTCGACGACGATCGCGACGCCAAACCGTCGTTCGAGATCCCGCAGATTGATGCGCTTCTGGTTGAGCATGTAGAGGGCCACAGGCGTGCGCGTTTGCACGGTGAGATCGTGGGTCGAGCTCTTAATCAGGGCGTCCTCAAGCACTCGCAACACATGCAGAGCGATTGAAGCGGTCGATCGCACGACGCCAGAGCCCTGGCAGTGCGGACAGGTTACGGTCGAGCCTTCGAGAACGCCGGTCCGGATGCGCTGACGCGACATTTCAAGCAGGCCGAAGTGCGAAATGCGACCTACCTGGATGCGGGCGCGGTCATTTTTCAGCGCGTCCTTGATCCGCCTCTCGACAGCACGGTTGTTGCGTGATTCCTCCATGTCAATAAAGTCGACCACGATGAGTCCGGCGAGGTCGCGTAGACGCAGCTGACGCGCGATTTCGTCGGCGGCCTCGAGATTGGTGCGCACCGCAGTATCTTCGATATTGTGTTCGCGGGTGGATCGACCGGAGTTGACATCGATCGCGACCAGCGCCTCGGTCTGGTTGAAAACGATGTAGCCGCCCGACTTCAGCGTTACCTGGTTGGAGAACATCGCGTCGAGCTGCGGTTCCACTCCGGCGTTGGCGAATATCGGCGGGGAGTCGCGGTAGAGTTGCACGCTGTTGATGTGGCTTGGCATTAGGAGGCGCATAAATTGCCTAGCCTCGCGATAGCCGGCTTCGCCTGCAACAGTGATCTCTTCGACCTCTTTGCTGTAAAGATCGCGAATCGCTCGTTTGATGAGCGAACCCTCTTCGTAGACGAGTGTCGGCGCGCTGGATGCGAGAGTCGTCTCTCGCACGGTTTCCCACATCCGTAACAAGTATTCGAAGTCGCGTTTGACCTCCGGTTTGGTGCGCGAAGCGCCCGCCGTGCGGAGAATAACACCCATGCCCTCCGGAACATCGAGCTCTTCTGCGATTGCCTTCAGTCGGCTGCGGTCTTGGGCATTGGTAATTTTGCGTGAAATGCCACCGCCACGGGCAGTATTAGGCATCAAAACCGAGTAGCGCCCAGCTAGTGAAAGGTAAGTGGTCAGCGCCGCTCCCTTGTTGCCGCGTTCTTCTTTGACAACTTGCACCAGCAGAACCTGCCTGCGCTTGATTACCTCTTGAATTTTGTACTGGCGCCGCAAACGCTGGGGGCGTCGCGGAATCTCCTCCAACGCGTCGCCGCCAATCTGCTCGATCGGCTCGCCTTCATCCTCTGTTCGCTGCGTGCCCCTCGCCACCCACTCTTCCGAGCCACCCTCGAGCGTCGTCACTTCATGGACGTCTTCTGCAACCGAGCGCTCCTCACGCTCAGCGTCGTGCCTGAGTTCAGCGGACGCAATATGTTCATGGCCCTGTATGGGGATCAATGCGCTTTCCTCGAACACCCCAGTGCCCGGCGGATCGAGAGCTGCAGTCTCTTTGGGTTCCGGGGGGCGATCATCGGCCAAATCCTCGACCGGCTCCTCAGTCTCGACCGAGATAGTGACAATCGAGTTCAACTCTTGCGAAACTGCAACCGGCGAAGACTCGTAGACCCCCGCCTCGGTATCAGCGGATTCTCCTTGAAGATTCGCGGTAGGTGCGTTCTGACCGAATCCCTCCGCACCGGATACCGGTTCCGAAACGGCCTCGCCATCTTCGGCGCGGGTTTCAACTTCCCTCCGCCGCGGGTAGCGATGGCGCCTGCTGCGTCTTTCACCGCCGGCCTCTTCGTCCTCCTCCCGCTGAGATTGGGCTTCCTCCTCGAGGAGCGCCTGACGGTCGGCGACCGGGATTTGGTAGTAGTCCGGATGAATTTCGGAGAAGGCCAGGAAGCCATGGCGATTGCCGCCGTAGTCGATGAAGGCGGCTTGGAGCGACGGCTCTACGCGGGTGACTTTGGCAAGGTAGATATTTCCACGCAGCGGTCGCTTGCTTGCGGATTCGAAGTCAAATTCCTCGACCCGATTACCTCGCAGAACCACCACCCGGGTTTCTTCCGGGTGCGAGGCGTCGATGATCATTTTGTTGGCCATGGTAAACTCTCTCGCCGCGCACGAAAAAGCGCTGCGGGGGCCGACAAGGCCGTCCGACCGCGCCGCGTGGGGCGTCTATGCTGGAGATGGAAAAATACGGAGATGGGGCGGCAGACGTTGCGTCATGGAATCGGTCAGACGCACGCGCGTCGAAACAAAACACCCGCGCCGCCCGAATAGCGGCCGTCGAGTGGTTGTTTTGCCATCGGGACATCGTCAACCTGAAATCGAGACGTCGCTTGTCGCGCCGCCTTTGAGCGGCGCTGCGAGCCGCCGATGTCACGATTTCGATCCGAGCCGCTCTGTCGGCCCTTGTCCAGCAGGTCAACTCCTGCCTTCCACTTGCAATCTCCCCGCGCGGACGCTTGCCGGGGTCTCTAAACTGGCAAGCGATCCGGCGGGTCGATAACCCGCCCCGGCCTGTCCGCACAACCCGCAGGCCATCGCATGATGGTCCCGGCAGAATGCCCCCCTCAACCAATGAGCGAGCCAGCTGAGCGAACTCGGTCCGAATTCGTAACGCGCCATAGATAGGCGCCTCCGCGCCCGTTGGCAAGTTCTTTTCCCGTCTGTGATTTAATCGCTACACCGAGGGGCGCAATGATCTTCCGCCGCGGCTAAGATCGCGCCCTTAGATCGTTAACCCTTCGTAAAGGCTTTCGCGGGCTCATTTTTGCCATGCGATCCGCTTGGCCCATAAAACGCAGCGCGAGCCACGCGAAACACAAATGATTGCTCCGCAGCGATATTGACACTATAGCGCAGGGGCGCAGCGTCCAGGGGAAGCGGAATGGCGCGAGTTGGACGGCTGGCGGCTTTTGCTATTTTCGCGCTGATGGCTGCGCTGGTTCAGCGCGGATTCGCAGGCGGGGTGACCGCCCCGGTCGCGGTGAGCGCGCGACTCTCACAAGATGAGAATGCTGCCAGTCTGGTGTTCGAGCTGTCGCGTTCGGTCGACGCGACCGCTTCCGCCTTGGCCTTGCCCGATCGCATTGTTGTCGACATGCCAGAGGTGAATTTTCATCTCGATTCGGTAGTCGGCCGGATTGGCGCATTGCCCAGTAGCTCTCTCGTGAAAGGCTTTCGATTTGGGTTGCTTGCTCAAGGTAGATCCCGGATCGTCATTGACCTTGCGCGTACGGCTTGTCCTGCCCAGGTTTCGGTCAAATCGATCGTTGAAGGCGAACCTGCGGCGCGGCTCACGATCGAACTGAAGCCATGCGATCCATCGGCCTTTGCCGCGCTCGCCAGCTCATACGCGGGGACAACCGCAAGCACGTCCCTGGCGCCCCTCCCTGCGCAACCGATCATCGTCCTTGATCCCGGACACGGAGGCGCTGACGGCGGGGCGCGCGGCCTTGGCGGCGTGCAGGAGAAGACTCTAGTCTTTAATTTCTGCGCCGAACTAAAGCGACAGCTCGACGCGACCAAGCGCTACGGCATTGTGATGACGCGAGACGGCGATCGGTACGTGGATCTCGACGATCGGGTCGTGATGGCCCGCAAGGCGAATGCGTCGTTATTCATCTCAGTTCACGCTGACACGCTCAGCGAGGACAAAGGCGTCAGCGGCTCCACGGTCTATACTGTGGCTGATCATGCTTCCGATGCGGAAGCTGCTCGCATCGCCGCCCGCGAGAACGCGGCTGGCGGGAGCTCGGGGGGAAGCGGTCCCTTGGATAATCTGGATGTGGCCGACATACTATTCGATCTAAAGCGTCGAGAGACTCGGACCTACGCCCACATCTTCTCGCGAGGCCTTGTCGACAACCTGCGCGGCGCCGCGAAGCTCAACCGCAACCCAGAACGCTCCGCGGGCTTTGTCGTCCTGAAGGCGCCAGAGTTTCCCTCTGTCCTGGTCGAGCTCGGCTATCTCTCGAACGCCCAGGACGTCCAGTCCCTTGCCTCCCCGGAGTGGCAAACCAAGACAGCAGCCGCAATGGTCAGGGAAATCGACGCGTTCTTCGCTGGCCCCGGAAAGCCGGACAACGGTCCATCGGCTGAGAGTGGCGTCGCCTCGTCGGCTGTTCAGGATGCTGCACCCTCGGCGCATTAAGGCTTGCGCCCAACGGGCGCTCCGGGCTAATGGCTTGCGAGTTTCTGGCGCGTAAGGCGAAGATCATAGATTCGCCTTACTCGAGCATGACAGGGTGGACGAAGGATTTGGATTCTATCTGAATCTGGCCGCGTCTGGAAGTCGGCACTACGTCTCGTAGATTCGCGCCTTAAAGCGCTGGAGTTTAGGTTCGTCTCGACGCCGCGCGCGCTCGCCGACGGGCGCAATGGAAGGCTTCGATCGAGAGATGCGCGGGATCGCTCGGATTATCGGTTTCATATTTGCAACGGGCACGTTGGTGTTCGTCGTGGCGGCGGCGATTCTCGCCGGCGTCATTTGGAAGTACGAGCAGGACCTTCCCGATTACACTCTACTGAAGAATTACGAGCCGCCGGTTATGACGCGTGTGCACGCAGCGGACGGAAGCCTGCTGGCCGAATACTCGCGCGAACGACGGCTTTACCTGCCCTCAGACGAAATTCCCGACTTGGTCAAGCATGCCTTCATCTCGGCCGAGGATAAGAATTTCTATAGTCATTGGGGCGTCGATCCAGAAGGAATTGTTCGCGCCGGCATGATTTACATGCAGGGGTCACGTCACATTCAGGGCGCTTCGACCATCACGCAACAGGTGGCCAAGAATTTTTTGTTGAATTCGGACAGAACGTTCGATCGTAAGATCCGTGAGATCTTGCTTAGCCTGCGAATAGAGTCCGCCTATTCAAAGGAGAAAATTCTCGAACTCTACCTCAATGAGATCTATCTTGGCCTCTCTAACTACGGTGTCGCCGCAGCGGCGCTCAATTATTTCAATAAATCTGTTCATGAACTGAGCATTGCTGAAGTCGCCTATCTTGCGGCGCTCCCGAAGGAGCCGAGTTCGCTCAACCCGTTTCGTGATCATGATCGCGCCGTGGAACGGCGGAACTACGTTATCGGCCGCATGGAGGAAGACCGCTACATCACGGCAAAGCAAGCGAACGACGCTCGGGCTGAGCCTTTGGTGGTCAATCCGCGCGTGCTGACCCCAAATTCAATCGCCGCGGGATTCTTCGCCGAGGAAGTCAGGCGCGAACTGCAGGAGAGGTACGGGGAGCAGAAGCTTTACGAGGGCGGCCTTTCAGTCCGCACCACGCTCGACCCGAAGGTTCAGCTGATGGCGCGTAAGGCTCTTGTTGACGGTCTCGTGCGCTACGACGAGGCGTACGGGTGGCACGGGACGCTCAAGACGATCGACATCGGCCAGGATTGGGGCGTCCCACTGGCCGATATTCCATCTTACGGCGACATCAAGCCGTGGGTCCTCGCCGTGGCGCTTGATGTCAGCAATACGGCTGTGAGAATTGGCCTCCAGCCCGAGCGAGATAAATCGGGCGCGATCGTCGCCAATCGCCGGACAGGCGCAATCACAGTCGAAGGCGCGCGCTGGACCGGTCGTGGAATAAAAGGCGTGGTCAAGCCCGGTGACGTCTTTTACGTCGAGCCGATCCCGGGCCGCGAAGGCGAATATCGCCTGCGTCAGATCCCGGAAGTGTCTGGAGCCTGCATCGCCATGGATCCATTCACTGGCCGCGTATTGGCAATGGTCGGCGGATTCTCGTTTGACGAATCGGAGTTCAATCGGGCGACGCAAGCACAGCGTCAGCCGGGCTCGTCATTCAAGCCTTTTGTTTACGCTGCGGCGCTCGACAACGGCTACACGCCATCCTCGACCCTTTTGGACGCGGCGATCACGATCGACGACGGCAGCGGCCAGCTATGGACGCCAGCGAACTTCGAAGGAACGTCAGGTGGACAACACACGTTGCGATTCGGCGTCGAGCATTCGATCAACTTGATGACCATTAGATTGGCGCGAGACGTCGGCATGCCGTTGATAGTCGAATACGCCAAGCGTTTCGGCATCTACGACAACCTGCCGCCGTTCCTGTCCATGTCGATCGGCGCGGGCGAAACCACAGTGCTGCGCATGATCACCGCCTACTCGATGTTTGCAAACGGCGGGAAACGAGTGAAGGCGACGCTGATCGATCGAATCCAGGACCGCTGGGGCAATACGATCTACAAACATGACGAACGGATCTGCGAGGGCTGCGACGCCCAGGCGTGGAACAATCAGCCCGAGCCGCATTTGGTCGACAAACGCGAGCAGGTGATCGATCCGCTGACCTCCTATCAGGTGACGTCGATTCTTGAGGGCGTCATCCAGCGCGGCACCGGCATCGCGATCAAGGAAGTCGGTAAACATCTCGCGGGCAAAACCGGGACGACGAACGACGCGAAGGACCTTTGGTTCGTAGGCTATTCGCCAAACCTCGCGTTCGGCGTGTTCATGGGCTACGATAAGCCGCGTTCTCTCGGTGGCAGTGCGCAGGCCGCTCTATACACCGCGCCGATTTTCCGTGACTTTATGAAAATGGCGCTCAAGGACACGCCTGATACGCCGTTTCGCATTCCGCCCGGAATTAAGTTGATCTCTGTCGACGTTCATTCCGGCATGCGATCGACAGGTTCGGGTTCGATCATGGAGGCGTTCAAGCCGGGTACTGGGCCGCCAGATTCTTATGGGGGCGGCGGTGGTTGGGGCGAATCCGCTCAGACATCGTCCCGAAGCGAGCGAGCAATTGGCTCCGGGACAGGCGGGCTCTATTAAAGGGCCCGAAGTTGTCCACGATGATCCAGACGTTTGTGTGCTGGGTCGTATGCTTAATTTCGTTGGTTGGGTCATGCGCGCCGAAGCCGAACAGTTGGTCGAATCGATCAAGCAGTCCGTGGGACTGCTGAGGAGGCATCTTTGACGTCGATGCTGCTCAGCGTCGTCTAGGCGAACTCAATGCGAAATCTGAAGATCCAAGCCTGTGGACCGATCCCAACGTCGCCGAAAAGGTGATGCGGGAGCGCACGATGCTGGAAGACCGTCTGGATTCGCTGGCGAAGATCGAGCGCGACCTTGAAGACGCAGCGACCTTGGTCGAGCTCGGGGAAGCCGAAGGCGACCAGGCGAGTGAAGCAGAAGGGATCGCCGCCTTAAGGAGTTTGAAGGCGGAAGGCGAACGGCGGCAACTCGAAGCGCTGCTTTCGGGCGAGGCTGACGGCAACGACTCGTACGTTGAAGTGCATTCCGGCGCGGGCGGCACTGAAAGCTGCGATTGGGCGCGGATGCTGTTGCGCATGTATGTGCGCTGGGGGGAGCGAAGAAAGTTCGAAGTCGAGCTGATAGAGGAGACGGATGGTGATGAGGCCGGCATCAAGTCGGCGACCATTATCGTCAAAGGCCCCAATGCGCATGGCTGGCTCAAGACCGAGTCGGGAGTTCATCGCCTGGTGCGCATTTCCCCGTTCGATTCCAACGCGCGACGGCATACAAGCTTCGCCTCCGTTTGGGTGTATCCGGTCGTCGATGACCGAATAAAGATCGAAGTCAGCGAGAGCGATTGCCGAATCGACACCTATCGCGCCTCTGGAGCGGGCGGACAGCACGTCAACAAGACCGAGTCGGCCGTGCGTATCACGCATTTGCCGACCGGCATCGTCGTCGCCTGCCAGTCGGAGCGCTCACAGCACAAGAACCGGGCGACCGCCTGGAATATGCTGCGCGCCCGGCTCTATGAGCGGGAACTCGAGGCCCGCGAGGCCAAGGCCAACGCCGACGCGGCGTCAAAGACCGATATTGGCTGGGGTCACCAGATCCGCTCGTATGTGCTCCAGCCCTATCAGATGGTGAAAGACCTTCGCACAGGGCAGGTCTCTGGCGCCCCCGCTGACGTTCTCGATGGCGATCTGGACCCGTTCATGGAGGCTTCGTTGGCTCAGCGTCTCTCCGGGCGAACGGTGGCTGTCGAGGACGTCGAATAAGGTTGAGCGTGCCGCACCCGGGCTCGCAACCCAGGCGACAGTGTGTACAACCGCGAGCTCGGCGTCGTGGCCAAACGATAGCTTATTTTCGGATACGAGACTTTGAATGGGTTACGGTCGATTCTAACAAAAATCTTCTCCCCATCGCGGCCCGGTCCTGAACACGTCGATGGGCCTTTCCATCTCTTTCGTCCTCGCATGCGCCAAACACGGGTGAGGGCATTGGTTCAATGGAGGAGATATAGGAGAGCCTCCGGATTCACATGCGAGTCGCTGCGTTCAAGGCTCCGTGACCAAGGATCGCTAAAGCAGCATCTCAACCTTGCTTCTCGATCATCTGCGCGAGAGCGACGGCCCGCTCCTCGGGAACGTGACCGATTACCAAGTGGCTGCGGCCGTTACGCGACCACCAAGCGAGCGACAAGTCGCCGCGTCTCTCTGATCGAGTAGGCGTGTCCGGCGCGCCGTTGGCGAGGATGCAAAGCAGGACCGGAGCGCCCGAAGGGTCGACATAAGCAAGGACGCCCATCGGTGAGCCTCCGTAGGAAAGCATGAACGCGGACGTGAACCGCAGGTCCGGCAGGGCCACGTTCTCGGGCGTAAGGTTCGCACCCACCATGGCGCCGACCGCCTTCAGCTCGGCCGCCTGTTGCATGGCGTCCGGCTTCAGCGGACTGAAGGTCTCATTCGTGTAAAGGTGTGTGTATTCGGCAATCGCCGTGCGCCAATCTTCCCGCCCGTCAAACAGCCCAAAGGTCGATGCGGCCCATAGGGCGACCCCCGCTGCGAGTGCCCCTATGACAAGGCCGGCCGCCAGCTCTCGGAAAGCAATTCCAGCGAAGCGCCTTAGCGGCCGACGAATCGGCTCGCCAGCGGGAAGCGCCGCCCGCAGACGAGCGAGCGGAGCTTGCTTGAGCAGGGCGCCAAAGGAGGCGGCAAGCGGCACGCTGGTTTGCCGCAACTCTTCATAACGCTGGCGCAATCCGTCGTCCGCCGCCAGACGCGCCAAGAGGGCGGTTCTGCGATCTTCGTCGAGTTCGTTGTCGATCAACGCGACAAGTTCGGCGTCATTGTCGGACATGAATTTGGCGCCCACGCCCTCCTATTTCAGTTTCGCCAGCGCCGCCCGCCCTGCGGCTAACCTGCTCATGATCGTGCCGATCGGCACTCGAAGCGCCACGGCCGCCTCAGCGTAGCTATACCCCTCGGCGTAGACTAACAGAATTGTCTCGCGCTGAGCCTCCGGCAGCCCGCCGATCGCTCTTAACACCGTAGACGCGGTAATATTCGTTTCCATTTCGCGGACGCCGTCGCTAATCAGCGCATCCTCCGCGTCGACGAAACCGCCGCCTTCGCGAATTCGTTGCGATCGTATCTCGTTAAGCCAGATCGAGCGAAGAATTGCGAACAGCCACCGGTCAATGCGTGTTCCGGGGCTAAATTGATCGGCGCGCTCGATGGCGCGCAAGCAGGTGGCCTGCACGAGGTCGTCAGCCGCATCACGCGCCTTCGACAACACGAGCGCATATCGCCAAAGGCGCGCGAGCGAAGACTGCAGCCCGGCCCGCACTTCCAGTCGGCTCGCTTCGCTCATGGCCCCGCTAGAATTCGC
>Ga0209380_10001109_pt1 | contig 18641 bp, 24 predicted proteins | sample HubBroMetageWFT6_FD_188347 | JGI IMG/M metagenome (GOLD analysis project Ga0209380, IMG submission 188347) | Warmed and freeze-thawed soil microbial communities from the Hubbard Brook experimental Forest, New Hampshire - Hubbard Brook CCASE Soil... | ecosystem: Environmental > Terrestrial >...
GACGAAGCTCGTCACTTGGTCATCGAAGGCATAAATTACGCTGCATATCACGAAACGGACTTCTCGCTCCATGACTCTGACAAGAATCGGCTTTTCGGCTCCGAGCACTACGCGTCGGGTCGACCCGTTTACGAGCCGAGTCCTTGGGCCGAAGGAAACTTCGAGGAAAAGATGGCGATGCTGCTCGTTTGGGCCAATGTCCTCAACCGTTCTGTCGCGGCGTTCACAGAAGCTCAGAGACTTCTCGAGGGTGAAGATTCGGTAGTGGGCCGCGTCATCCGGAGCGCGAAGAATCGGAAAACGACAGATATTGTTCCCGGAACCAAATTCGGCCGTTCTAGTGCCTGATTTCGCATTATCGGAAACTTGAAAAACCCATTTGGACAGTGACGGCGCCAACCAGGCACCAGCTCCGCCTCAATGCTCAGCTTCTCATCAGGGCGCGAACTCTGTCAGCTAGGTCAAAACCCCCGTGCCGTGTGTGAAACCGTTGTGGGGTCTTAGTCTTGGCCACTGAACTGAAATTCGCCGTTGCTAATCCTCATTGTTCCAAATTGCGAGTTATTAAACGAAATTTCAGCAAACTTTTCAGGCTCTTCGCCGGGCGAATGGTGGTTTTTCGAGGCTAGCCCGATATAAACAATTTGTGGTTTTTCCGTTCGGTAAAACGGGAGATGTGCGTCCTTGAATGGGTCTCTATTCCACAGCAGTTTTCCATCGCAGGAGATTGCAGTCACATGCCGACCGTCACTCTCTACGTACAGTAGCGTTCCCGTGGTCGGGTCTTTGCAGACCTGCGGACCGGGAAAATCGGTGAGGTACCTTCCGATGTAAGCCTGCTCTTGCGCCGCGCCGAGACCCACCATGGAGAGGAAGAATAAGAGCCAGCGTGCTGTCATTTAGGTTGCCTCCGAAGGTACTCGTATTATGCATCGAAATGCGCTGCGCCGCCGGGAATGAACATGCGGCTTCAAGTCGATTGTTTTTGTGAGACGAAGTGGGGAAAAGGTTACAGAATGGGCAAAGCGATCCGTGCGGAGAACGACGCGAAAGATTTTTCTTTAGCTGCTTCGGTTTTTGCCGCTCCTTTATATTCAACAAGTTAACGGAGAGCGCTGCTCCGGCGCTCAGCAGCGTCGGAATTTTTGTAACTCGCTGATTTCTTGATGGTTCCTATACGGCAACCGAAGGTTGCTCTGCAGCACCCAACCTGGGGTGACCTGTCCGTCCAACTCCCGGTGCCGAAGGCACCGCTCTTCCGTTCGCTCCCAGGCGCGCGACCTTAGTCGGCGCTGACACGCCCGTAGGGCGGCCTCAAAGGACCGCATCCTGACAGTCATTCAACTAGTAACGCGGACAATATCTGAATGGCCAAGCCCGCCGTGATGAGGGACATCACCCGCCCGTTAGAGTCTCATATCAGCCGGTACAACTGGAGGCGTCACGACTGAGCGCTAAGGTCGGGCCATCGCTGTGTGATTAGGTCGAGCAAGCCGCGCCACTTCCGGTCGGCGCTGTGGATGACGATGTTGTAGCATTTTGTCGCATAAGTCTTAGCCAGTTCCGCGTCTCCCCCTTCAAGGAAGATCTTAGCTAACCCGTAGAGAGCCCTAGGATTCTCCGCATCGTATGCTAGACACTGTTCGTAGTAACGTCTGGTAAGGTCGTGGCGGCCCGCAAAATCGGCGATAACAGCGCAATGATTACACACTGTTGAGATCCAGTGGCTCTTTTCACCGCTCTTCATCGCAGCATCAATCACACTATCCAGAAGCTGGAGGGCTTTGTCATATTCTTCGTTTTGTAACAGTTCAGTGCTGGCCCGCATGGCTCTGGCTAGATTTACGTCATCACTCATGGTCTCGGTCCAACGGTCGTCGGGCGGCGCGACCCGAGCACGGTTGCGAAGGTAAGGCCAGTGAGTAGTCCGGCGAACAAACCCACGGCGGCGAATCGCGTCCGATTCGGCGATGCAGGTCTTAGTGGGAGACTTGGGAGTTCGGGCAGCCGAAGAGTAGTGTGGGAATCGTACTGTGGAGCGACCTCAAAGTTGCCCTTCATGAAGCGACCCGCCAACTCTTCGTTTACCTGCTGCGCCACACGAGGGTCTGAATAATCGAACTGAACGACGAACGTGAACGAATCTCGATTTCCGGCCGAAGCAAGCCGTGTGGGATACAGGTGGATGTTTCTCTTCATCCTGTCGACCACGGCGTCGAAGGGCAAGCGGGCGCGCTCGTGGGGATAAAGGTTATGCTCCTTAATAACCAATGTCAGCGATTCCCGGCTCAATACATTCTGCTCCACATTGTTAAGCACGCGGCGTGTAGATTCGTCGGCGGGCATCGCTGTGAAGATCGACCGTGACTCGTAATGCACTGGTGCCATGAACGAGACTGCGGCCGCCGCGAGTATTCCGACCACCGAACACCCGATCGTTACTCTGCCAAAACCCCACGGTGTCATTTGCATTTTTAAGGCTCCCCAGAAGATGTCAAAGGTGTCGCGTGCGGTCAGCGTCGCATCTTCGAGTAGGGCGTCGAATTCGGCGCCATAACGATTACGCCAGCGTAATGGATAGAGCCGCACGAGAAATCTCATGATGCGCTTCATGCGTTCTTAAGCCTCCGCATTCCGGTGCGGACGACGCGGTCGAGACCCGCAAGTTGGTCGCAAAGGTGCTCGCGGCCGACCCCGGTGATGGTGTAGGGTTGCCGGCGGCCAGTTGCCGATTCCACCGGACGAATCCAACCACGTTTTTCAAGGCGTGTGATCGCCCCGTATAATGTGCCAGGACCGAGCCGCACGCCTGCGAAACGCTCGATGTCTTCCATCATCGCGTAACCGTGTTTGTCGCCACTGGCGAGACTTGACAAGACGAGCAGCGAAGGGTCAGTCATGACTATTACGTTCTACGTAGTATATCGTGCGACGTAGTAGGCTGGATGTCAAGCCGATTTTCTCTCGTAAGGCTTCATTCTGTACGGTTGCGGAAAAACAAGGCTTTCTTTGACGGCCTACGCTAGCGTGAGGATGAACTGCTCAAGCCGCGCAATCCCAAATGAATGCCGAGCGGGGTTTTGAGCTGCACCCTGGCGCTGCGTCGGACATAACCACATCTGGGAATTTATGCTGCTAGCCATCCAGAAGAGCTTCGAGCTTCTCGCGAACTACGGATTCTTCGCTCGCGAGATTTGCGACAAATGCGGAATCGTGGTCGGTGCGGTTCGTTTCACGCGGTACGGCGAATCGGAAGTGTACTGCTCTCGTGAATCCAGAGGTGATGCTGAAAGGTCTGCGACCCACAGGCGGGGACGGCCGCGCAAATACAAAACTCGCAGCGAACGCAGAGCGGCAAAGACGCGACAGCAACACGTCTATCGGTCGCATCCTAATGTGGAAAAAACTGTCCGTATTCAACCAGAAACAAAGAACTTGCAGACGCAAAAAGTGCCTCTCTCGTACTTGCGTACTCCGGGAGCTGGAGAACCGCTCATTTCGAGCCAGCGAACGTAAATGGCGACCGCTCCAAAACTCGCGTTGCACGCTCTTCCGCCCGAGTGTACTGTCCCTTCAGGGACAATAGAACCATCGACACAAGGAGGGTCGATGGCAAGACGCAGGTATCAATGTGGCTGCGTAATTCTGAAAGGGCAGGTCTGGTACGGGAAGTATCGGGACGATGTTGTAGAGCAGGACGGCACAGTAACGCGGGTGCAACGCCGGACGCCGCTGGGAACGAAGAAAGAATATCCCACAAAGCGTCTGGCCGAGCGAAAACTCGAGCAGACACTCTGCCGAATCAATGCTGTGGAATATCGTCCTGGGAGGGTGGCAACGTTGGCCGAGTTTGCGGAACGCTGGAAAGTAGAGATCCTGACGAAAGGGAAAGAGTCCAGTCAGGGTGCCGATAAGTCACATCTAACGAGACATATCCTTCCGTACCTCGGGAAACTTAGGCTGGATGCGATCGGCGTCGAGAATCAACAGACGTTCGTGACGCACCTGGCTGACGAGGTTTCCTACAAGTCGGTGCTAAACATCCTGAGTACGCTTTCTTCCATTCTCGACACGGCAAAGAATTAGGGCTACGTCTGCGAAGGCGTGGACCAGCACAAACTCGTTCTGCCGGGGCGGGGGATTAAGAAGGAAGCGGCGTGCTTCACCGCGGAGCAGGTGCGCAACATCCTCCAAATTGCGGAGGACCCCTGGCGCCTCATGTTTGCGTGTGCAGCACTCCTCGGGCTCCGCGCCGGCGAGATTCTTGGCTTAAAAGCTGAGAACATTGATCTGCAAACGAAAACTCTAAACATTAAACAAAGCGCGTGGCGTGGTAAGGTCCAGACGGTGAAGAACACGGCAAGCGAAAACACATTGCCGATTCCAGCTGTGCTGGAGGGTTGGTTCCACGAGTATCTAAAGATGTGGAAGCCGAACCCACTCGGCTTGCTGTTCTGTAATCGCAATGGCCGCGCGTACACTTCGCAAAAGGTCGTCGAGTATCAGCTCTGGCCGTTGCTCGATGCCTTGAAGATCAAGCGCGCCGGGTTCCATGCTTTCCGGCACGCACACACAACGCTGCTCCTCGAAGGTGGCGCTTCGCCAAAGGTGACACAGCGCCAGCTCCGTCATGCCGACGCGAGAGTGACATTGAACATCTATGCTCATCTCGTCGAGGGAACGCACCGCGAAGCAGTTGAAAAGCTGGCCTCTTTTTTGGTCCCAAGTGGTCCCAACGAAGAGGAAGTACCGTTGAGAATTCAGTAGGTTAGCGGCGAAGGGCGTTGGGTTCGATTCCCATCGCCCGCTCACTGTTGATGCAGTTGGCCGCTTTGAGCCGTGAAAGCTACGAACCGGAAGAAGGAGTGAATCGCGGCCAACGGAACGTTCCGGTGGCCACCATTTACGATACAAAGCAGGTAGGCTCTACCGCCCGCGATGTTCACGCTCCTTGATGAAATCGCTCAGTTTCTCCGGATCGATTTTCACCTGCATCACCACGGCTTCATCCGGTTCTACGCTCACCAGCAGCAGCTTCATGTCATTGCCGTCGGCTTTGGCGTAGATGTACGTATGCTCGCCGCTGCGGCGCGAGAAGCTTCTCACCAGCGGCTGCCAGCCGGACGAGCCCGCTCGCTGCACCAGCTCGTCCAGCTGGTTATCCAGTTCCGGCCCGGACAAATGCTGGTCCTCAAAAATGGCTATTTTGAAGACTTTCACCCCGCCTACGTGCTTGTACTTTACGACCACTCCTGCAAACGACATCAAAAATCGGTAATTCCGATGCACGTGATACTCCGCTTCGATGTGCCGCACGATTCTCCCGAAGTCGTCCGCACTCAGGTTTTCCGCAAGCGCGAAAAAGCCGAAGATGATCAGCAGCAGGCTGGCCGCCCGGTTTACGCTAGCTGTTGTCATGGGACGCCTCCGGTGATGTCCTTTTCTTGGGATGTTCCTTCTCTTTGTTCTCGGGAATCCCGAATTTTCCGCCCAGAGCGCTCAGCTTATCCAGGTCCACAGGGCCGACAATATTCACCACCGTCAGCTCCTTCGGTTCGGCCACCAGGATCGCGATGCCCGCAATGCTACTGTGGGCGTCTTTCATTACGTAAATCTCGTTGTTCTCGTTGGCGCGCTTGTCCCGGTTTTCCACGATTTTGCTCCAGCCCGGTGCGGCAAGCTGCGTGCGGATTTCCTCCACATCGGCGGCGCTGTACTGGTTGGGCTGCTCGAATTCGAAGTTCTTAACGTAAATTCCCTTCAGATTCTTGATGAGGTCTTTTGCCTGGCCGCTTTCCGGATCGTCCTTATCCATATCCAGAAACTTTGCGGCCAGTTGCAGCATGTCGCCATCGAGCGTCACGTTGTTGACCTCCACCGCCTTGGCGCTCAGCTTTTCCAGGTGATCCAGCTTCAACCGCGCATCTTGCGCGCTTGCGGGAAGCGCCACGCAGAGCAACGCCAGTCCCACAAGAAGCCCGACCAATCCATTCCTTCTCTCAACGATTCTCATAGCCTTATCTCCTCACTTCACTTACGGGGCCTGCGACGCCTTCACTCGTTCGATCACGTGGTTCAACTTCGCGTTCGTAATGCGCAACGCCACAAGCGCTTGCTGTTTCGCGGCTTCTCCTTCCCGCCACCTCTGAACGTTTCGGTAGTGCAAAAAGCCCAACGAGCCGCCCACGATCAGCATCGCGCCAACAGCGCCCGTCAGCGCGGGCCGCAACCAAAGCCTGTGCCAGAATTCGCCGAGCCGGCTTGCGGTTCTTAGGCCAGCCGTGACTCGCGCTTGTGGTTGAATGACATGCGCCATCACTCTCTCGGTAAAGGGTTCGCCCGGATCCTTCCGCCGCAGTGCAGCGCGAAGATCGTCTTCAGAAAATTGCATAACGTGCCTCTTTCAATTTGCGTGTCAACTTTCCCCGCAGTTCCTCAAGCGCGCGCTGAAGTGTGCTCTTCACCGTGTTCACCGGCATGTTCAGGAGTTCTGCGATTTCGCCCGGACCCAACTCTTCCTGGTAGCGCAAAAGCACCACCATCCGCTGTTTCTCCGGAAGTTGCGCCAGCGTTTGGCGCAATCTTTCGTGCAAAAACGAGTCTGCCGGAGCCGTTCCTGTCGCAATCTCCTGCATTTCCTCCAGGGGCGACTCGCGTCGGAAATTCTTCCACCGGCTATGGTCGATGCAGCGATGCACCGCCGTCCGCCGCAGCCAGTGCGTCAGGTGCGACGTGGACTGAATGGCCGGAAGTCCTTGGTAGAGTTGCAAGAAAACCTCCTGAGCCAAGTCTTCGGCCAGCGCCCGGTCCGCAAAGAAGTGCCACCCAATGCTGAAGACCATGCTCTGGTGTTCGCGTACGATCTCCGCAAAAGCCCACTGATCGCCTTGCGAAGCTCGCCGCAAGACCATTTCCATTCTGGCTTCCGGTTCCGCGCTCAAGGCTCCCTCTGGAAGAACAATACGCAGGAAAACGCAATTCGAATGCAAGCATTTATAAGTGCACAAGCTTTAGCTTCTGAGCGTACCACTGAGGCCGCGACGCCTTTTGGCGCCTGGGCCCATCTGGGAATTGTCACGCCTGAGACTGCCATCGAAATTAGACTCGCCAAGAGTTTCCGCAACCTGATTCATCCGGGTCGTGCGCAACGTCTCGCGCAAAAATGTGATCGCGGAACCGCGCTCTCTTCGGTGGCGGCCCTAGATCACGTCGTACGAGATTTGAGCTAGCCTGACTTCCGCAGTTACGTGAATAAAGTCTTTGGAATCAATGGGAGCACCGGAAAGTTTCAACTACATTTGTCCCCTTCTAACGCCGTGGGTAGCCGCATACCGAGACGTTGCAATAGGATCCCTTGGTGCTCGGTCGATTGACTGATGCAGCGCTTCCGTAGTTCCACACCACTGCGCGTGGGGACAACACATCGACCAAAGTAATCTCCGAGAGCTCTTCAAACGCCTGCCACGGCTCGTCACCGAGTCCCGCTTGTTGGCAGCTGCCTGCCAGCGTCAGGGAGTGATGCCCTCAGATTGAGATAGCAATTCTTGTCAATGTTAGATACCCCACAGACAGCGGCCTCTTTCTACCGCTAATGTTCAGGCCTTGTGGGGGAGAGCACGAAGACGTGGCGCTTCGAGTAATCGAATGGCTAGCTGGGTCGTCCTTTCTGCTCTCCCCCAGAGGGATGCGATGTCGATTCGTTGCCCATGTTGTCAGAGCCATCAGATTTACAGGTCAAGAACAAAAGGAATGCTTGAATCCCTGATGACCCGAATTTTTGTGCGCCCGTATCGGTGCCTGGACTGCGATTACCGCTTCTTCCGCTGGTCCTTGAAAGTCAAACCCGAGCCAGACCGGATGGCAAGAACGAGTTGATTCTTCTTTGGACGGCCAAATTGTTTTCCCTTCGCGCGGGCATCCCGCAGACCTGCCATCACGCGCTCGACGATGACTGAACGCTCCAACTCTGCGCCGGCGCCCAGGACAGGGAACACCAACTTGCCGGCGGCCGTGCTGGTGTCGAGCTGCCCTGAAAAGGAAACGAACTCGATGCCTTGCTGATGTGCCCAGGCCAAAAGCAGAACTCTCGAAGCACTGCACCGCGATAGCGCTCACACCGGAAGGGACTTCCGAATGGCGGGGGATTGGAACCTGCTCGGCGGACGTTTGGATGGTGCCGGGGGCCGGACTTGTACATAGCAGTCCCCGAACGCAGTTCCAGATCGACGTCGCCGCATGAACGAAACAAGTACCCTCAATAGCTTTGGGTGATCGGCGTTGGGTTCGATCCCCACCAACGGACTGCGCTCTGCATCGATCTCGCTGCGAATCTTGCCCTGACTGATTCTTCTCGACTTACAACGCCAGATGAAAGGGGGTTTTCGGAGTCCGGTTAGCGCGTTGAAGCCTTGACCATATCGGGCTCATACTAATGCGATGCGGGCCGCTTGCTTAATCTTCGTGGCACTCCTTTCCGCTGCCGGAACGAATGCAGGAACGACACCTCGCAATGCCGGATCGAAGTATTTTGACGAAGCAGACCGAATTCTAACTAACAACTGGAACGCCGATGTATCCGCATTGGCCGAAGAGGGCTGGACGGCTGTGCGTACAGCGGGTCCCGCAGATCCTGCCTTCCTGGATGGTGTCTACACGGCGGCTCGACTCTTTCGCGTCTTAGGCCGCGACCTAAAGGTCGAATCTGTCTACGCGCAAGCAATGACCGGTTGCGAAGGCTCTGCCCTGGAAGTAATGAGAGCTCGGCTGAGACTCATGCTTGCTCATGAGCTGATCGGTCAGCGCGAAAATGTCAAAGCAGAAGACATTTTAAGATCCGCGCTGTCCAGCGAAGAGCGCTTGTCGCATAAGGGTGTTTTGTATGTGGCGTTTGTTCAAAGTCTGGCGTTTGTCCGCGAGCAAGAGGGTGATTTGGACGAAGCAGAAAGGCTGTACAAGACAACTCTGGGTTACGCCGCACCGGATCTAACTGGCGTTGTGATCAACCATGTCATCACCATGCCAGGCCCACCTGTTCCGCCGATTGGTGAACCTCGTGCGACGCTCGCGGGGTTTTATTTCACGCACGAGCGCACCACCGAAGCCGAACACCTCTACAGAGAGGCAGTGAAGCAGGCGGCCCTCGATTCGACTGGGCGGCTGGATGCCCTGAGACAGCTCTCCGGATTTCTCGCCTTTAATGGCTCGAAAGAAGAAGCACTTGCGACCGAGCGGCAGGTCGTATCGCTCCTGGAAGCACAGCGCGACAGGAACCCCGATTTTCCCAGCGCCATAGCCTACGAACGAAACGCGCTGGCAGAACGCCTGACCGAAGCAGGACACGAAGCTGAGGCGAAGACGATCCTTGAGGAAGATCTCATTCATGCGGAACCGAAGGGAAGAGAGAGTCCCGAATATCAAGGTGCGCTGAGTTGGCTCTTACACAACCGTATTCAAGCAAAGGACTACGACGCCGCTGAAAAGTTGGCCAAGGAAGCAGTTCGCCTCGCTGAGAGTGGTGGAGCAGCCCCCGATTCCGCCCAGTGGGTAGCAGCGATTTCGACACTAGCCGAAGTACGTCGCGATCAGGGCTATGCCACAGAGGCCGAGGAACTCATCAAGCGGTCCCTTGCTCCGCAAGAGCCGGAAGGTTTTCAGAAGCGCATTGAAGCCATAGAAGCGCTAGTTCGCGGAGGGAGGCCAGAAGCAGCATTTGTGGAAATACAGCAGATTACCGAAGCCACGGATTCACCAAATCCGAACGAATCCTTCTATTTTCAGTGGTTGGCGCAGTTATTCGTCACGTTTGGATATAAGCCGGAAGCAGCGAAAGTCGCTGCCTTGGCCGTGCCGCTGGAAGAGAATCGACTGAGATCGGACGATCCTCGTTTAGCTTACGCCTTAACTGACTGGGCGGGGTTCTATCGGGGGCGTCTAGGGCTGCTACCTCAAGCGGATATGCTTCTTTCAAGAGCGGAGAAAATCGTGCGGGAGTGTTGCGGAATGGCAACACCGCATATGGAACCGTTGCTACGGGAGCGTGCCTGGATGGCAGCAGCAGGGTCAGCTGCGCGCATTCGGGGCTTGGAGAACCTTCGGATTTTCGTGCTTCCGTCTATGGGAGCAATAGCAGGCCTGTGGAAGATAGCACGCGCGATCTCGCGGCATCCTACACGGAGTCAGGACAGTGGCAACAGGCAGTGAAGCTGTATTTGGGTGCCGCGGATATCTCCGCACGCCGGACCGGTGGACGAGGTTTTGACCATGTTCAGCTACTAGATTCCATCGCGAGCGAGTTCGCCGCGCAGGGCGACCTTCAAATGGCCTTGGCCCTGAATCAGCGCGCACTGGAACGGGCCACGGGTTTCGCTCGCGCTGACGAGCTGCGACAAATTATTGAGAGGCACCACGCTGAAATCCAGTTGAGGCTGCGCGCTCCCTGAATTATCATGCGCTTCGCCCCTTGCCCCCACAGTATGTGTTTCTAATTCCATTTCAAGATGCATTCTTCACTTCCTCGAATGCCTCCGATAAAACACTCGTCTTCTGGCCAGTGAGGGACTTCTCTGAGTACGCGCCTATCCGGACACTGAAACCACCCTTTCTTGTCTGCGGACCATTCTAAATTTCGCTCTTCTTCAATCATCGGGGGCGATCAATGAAGCTTTTCGTAAATGCCAATATAGTCAAAGTTACGGTCTCAGAGGTGCTCGGACGGTTTAGTGTCTACGGGGAATATCTACGGTTTGTTAAGGAACGCCTGCCAGCCTCTGCGTTCGAGTTTGCGACCGCGGCGTGGCACTAACGACTTCAGCGACCATCGATGTCCTCATGATTCCTGGGTCGAATCCACGCATTCTCCGGTAACGGCGTCAGGCGCTAGAGAGTATTTCGATTAGAATAGAGAACGTTCTGGAATGAAGCACGAAGGTCGTAAGCTTTCTCATGTCCCCACGTCGGTAAACCATGTTGCACGATCTTCAGTTCGCGTTCCGTCACCTTCTGAAAAGCCCCGGTTTCAGCCTCGTCGCGATCCTAACGCTCGCACTGGCGATCGGTGCGAACACCGCAATTTTTTCTGCGATTGACGCAGTGCTGCTGCATCCGCTGCCCTATCCAGATCCCGACCGGCTCGTCATCGTGCAGGAGACCCTGCCTCGCTACGCGTTGCACGGCATCGCGCCCACAGCCCCGGATTACGCGGAATTCCGGCGCCAAGCCACTTGTTTCAGCCAGGTCGCAGCGGTAACCGGCGCGGTCGCGACCTTGACGGGCGACGGGCAGCCCGAGGACGTCCCGGCGCTGCGGGTCACCGCCAGCGCGTTTCCGATGCTCGGCGTCGTCCCGGTTGTCGGCGGACTGTTCACCTCCGACGACGATCAGCCCGGCCGAGATCACGTCGCCATCCTCTCGGAAGGATTGTGGACGCGCCGCTACGGCCGCGATCCGTCCATTGTCGGGAAGAACATTCAAATCAATCTCGAAAGCTATCGCGTGGCCGGCGTAATCCGGCCGATTTTGGATTATCGGGTTGCCGCCGGCCTATGGATGCCGCTCGCCTTCGCGCCCTCCGAAACTGCGCCAGGCACGCGTAGTCCGCACAATATCGACGTGATCGGGCGGCTCAAGCTCGGCGGGAGTATCCAAGAGGCGCGCGATGAATTTCGCCGCATCGCTGCTTTCATTGTCGCACAGTATCCCAATCAGGCTTCGATGGATCGCGGATTTTCTCTCGACCTGGAGCCGCTCGCGGAAAAGCAGGCGGGCGATTTGAAGACGCCGTTGCTGGTGCTGATCGTAGCGGTGGGCGCGTTGATGCTGATCGCCTGCGCCAACGTTTCCAACCTTCTGCTTGCCCGTGCGATGAAGCGTCGCAGGGAGATCGGCATCCGCTCGGCGCTGGGCGCGTCTCGCCTCCGACTAATCCGGCAGCTGTTGACCGAAAGTCTGCTGCTTGCCTCCATCGCCGGCGGTGCGGGAACGCTGCTCGCGCTTTACGGACTTCGTCTTTACGCGCAGTTCGGCCCCGCAGATTTGATTCACGGAGCCCGCCCTTCCATCAACGCCTGGGTTATGGGCTTTTCCCTTTTCGTCTCGATCGCCGCGAGCATGCTCTTCGGCATAGCTCCCGCTCTCGAAACTTCGCGAATCGATCTTACGGAAGCGCTCAAAGAAGGATCGCGCGGATCGACCGTAGGACGCAGGCTGTTGCGCGAGTCGATGGTCGCCTTCGAAGTCTGCGCCTCTCTGGTGCTTTTGATTGGCGCCGGTCTCTTAGTGAGAAGCTTCGTTCGCTTGGAACACACCAGTCCCGGATTCCAATCCGAAAAGGTGCTGACCGCGTTTGTATCCTTGCCGGCCGCACAATACCGGGAACCCTCGCAAAGAGGCGCCTTCGCGCGCTCGGTGCTCGAACGCGTACGCTCGATTCCGGGTGTGCGCTCCGCCGCAACGATCGATTTCCTTCCTTACAATGGCGGCCCGGGAAGCGGCGGAGTCGAGATCGCAGGCCATCCGCGAAATCCAAATGAACCGCAGCAGATCATCTGGCAAACGCGCGCCTCGCCCGGTTTCTTCGAGACTCTCGGAATTCCGCTCTTGCGCGGCCGCGACATCGCCGCTTCCGACGAGCAGGGCTCGCCCGGCGCTGCCGTCGTCGATGAGATCACCGCTGAGAAATTGTTCCCGAACGCCGACCCGATCGGCATGCAAATCACGGTCCCGCTAGCCGGAGGCACATTCACTGTCGTCGGCGTAGTTGCCGCCACGAAATCGCGCAGCTTGTCTGCTCCCTCCCAGCCGCGCATCTACTATTTCGGCCCCCAGGTCCCGTTCGGCTCGTTGGCAATCGTGACGAAGACAGCGCGTGATCCGCTCGCGCTCGTCTCCGCGGTCCGTCACGAAGTCGCGGCACTCGATTCCAATCTGCCGGTGGAGGTGCTTACCATGGATCAGATCCTGGCTGATTCGCTCGCCCGGCAACGATTCTCGATTCAGTTGATGACTGTATTCGCCGCGCTCGCAGGACTCCTCGCGGGCATCGGCATCTACGGCGTGCTGGCTTATTTGGTTGATCAGCGGCGGCGCGAATTCGGAATTCGTATCGCTCTCGGCGCCCGTTCCGCCGACGTGCTCGCATTGGTCTTGCGGCAGGGACTGGTCCCCGTGGCCTCTGGACTGATCGCAGGGATTGCCTGCGCACTGGGATTGACGCGCCTGCTGCAAAGCCTGCTGTATGAAGTCAGCGCAACGGACCCCCTGATCTTCGGCACGGTTTCGATCGGGCTGATCGCCGTTTCGCTAGCGGCCATGTTCATTCCCGCGCTACGTGCCACTCGCGTGTCTCCACTGGACGCGCTTCGTCACGAATAATTGCTCCGTAGCTTGGTTCGCTGTGTGTTTGCACAAAACGACTGAGTTGCGAGATTTGACCAGAGGCAGCACGGCCCTCGAAACCCGGCGCGAGTCCCTTAGACGGTCAGTACAAAAATTACCGGCCAAACTCTGACAAGCGTGTTTGAGACCGCAAGTGCAATTGAATCAGAGAGTTTAGCCGGTAATGTCGGATAATCGTGTGCCCGTGAAAAGGTGCTGGTCCACAGCGGGGGTGTATACCCGCCCGGGAACTGGTTCGCTCCACCCGATAGCAATCAGAGCAGCGGTGGAGGCAACGAAACTGCTGGAGCCTCTGGTGCAGAGGGTCGCTAAGGCGACTTGGCGAGCGTGCAGGCCGTAACGTAAGTGAGCGTTGAGCCACGCCCCGAAACCGACAATGCACCCTCCAGAAGAGTTACGAGCTCCCGCGAAGTACGGATGCTGCGGCCGCGAGATTTGCGACACCTGCCGAATCGTGCTCGGTGCGGTACGCTTCACGCGGAAAGGAGAAGCGGCGCATTGAGGTGGAACTGAAGCACCTTGTGGATACGATCGCGGCCGGCAACAGCTCCGCGACCGGCATGGCTGCGATCAACGAACGCGAGGCACCAGAAGCGACTTTTTTGGCAATGCTGCCGCGTCGTGCGTAGCGCTCCGTATGGAACTGCTTGGAGGAAGGGCGCTCTCGCTCGAATAGACAGGCGCGACAATCACAGCGCAGAGTTTGCTGCCAGAAGTTGACGAAGCACGCCCCTCGCTCCCATGACTGGATTTTGCGTGAGCTGCTGCTGACCAACCAACAGCGATCTCACGCCGTTGCAGTCCGCGTCTGCATCGAAAAGTATGTACTGGGCCTTACCCCAGGATCCCGACTTCAAAGATCTGGCCGGGCTTAGGGACTGCAATGCGACGAGAGCATTTGGGACATGCGGCCGGATGTCATCCAGATCGTTCGAAGCTGGGTGGATGATCAAGATAGCGATGTTCCGGCCCGTTATGTTCTGCTGATATCTAATGTTCTTGCTATTGTCACGAGGACGTCAAGGCGCTCTTCAGCCAGGGCCAACAGGTCCCCTTTGTCCTTGCCGCTGAATCCTGCGTCTCGAACGGTCTCACATTCTCACATTTATGACCGCCGTCGGCAAACAGGAATGTGACCTTCCTGGGGACACACTCATCGAAGAGCAATCTCATTTCAAAGTGGCGGTCAAGCTCGTTCTAGCTCCTTCGAGCGCTGCAATAGCTTCGGCGCTAGTTACGCTGGGGAAATCTTCAAGAAACTCTGACAGCGTCCGCCCATGCTCCAGATAGTCTGTCAGCGACTTAAAAGGAACTCGCGTTCCGCGAAAGACGGGTTCAGCGCTGAGGATAGCCGGGTTGCTGACAATGATGCTCGAGGTCATTTTGCGAATCTCCTTCCGAAGGTTTAGCGTACTTCCTTAGCGTTGCGCATCCTTCTCGTGCGAATTGCTGGACGGCACTGCTGTTGTCCAGCACGAAGAAGCGGCGTTCGCTGATGCGCTCGAGCCCGTACAAGTTCGTGTGCGTGACCTCATAGCTGCAATCACTATTCCAGCTGAAGCTCCGTTGAACAACCGACCCAGTGCGCATTTTTTCCGCGCATGTCGAGAAACGGAGTATTTTTGACGACAGAGGGTGCCAGATGGGCGAGGATGACTGGGGATATCTACGGAGCGGGGAACCCCGGCGGCAGGTTCACTGCGAGGGTGGGATTGTCGCCAAGTATGGTTTGTCGTTGAAAAGGAAGCCGACGTCTTTGATCGAGTTATTAATTCAGCTCGCTTTGTACCCGCTCCAGGCTCCTGATGTGAAACGCGGGGTAAACGAAGGCGGCGGTACTAGCCTTTGTATCAGCGCGAGCTGCAAGAAGAAATGAATATGACCAGATCACAGCTTTTTAATCTCTGTCCAGTCTTCCTCATCGCCACGTCTTTCTTGTGGAGGATCTCAGCCCAGGAAACTCCGCCGTCAACGCCCGATAATCTGGCTGTTGCTCGCGATTTCCTTCATACGATGTACCCACAATTGAGCGGCAAAAACTACTTCACCACTCTGGAGACCACCCTCTACTATGACAAGCAAACCGACCCGTTAGGGGGCCGGCTGCAACTGTCCATTGGGGAGGGACCAAAGGGCCGAGTTCTCTACACCGTGAATGGATGCCAAGCCGTGCCCATTGCACCCCAACCTCCAGCTCCGAATGGAGCCCTCCCATCCTCACGACGGGCGATTGTGAGCCCGGGCCTGTTACACCTAAACAGTTCCTGTCGGCAGGATTCTATTTTGGCGCGAAGGGGCGCTTACTCCAATTCCAAGCTAGTGGCCCTGCCACAGGCGATGCTTCCTCGAAGGCCGCATACGCGAAGTTAACGGGATCCGGAAAAAGCTACTCGGGTGCAGAACTCATCGCTGCATTCAAGAAAGGGGGCGGCAAGTATGGCCCTGATGACAAGGAAGCATTCGTCAAAAACCTGCCCATTGCGAAATTGGAACCTTACTTGGGCAAGCTGAAAGTGATTTCTGTCGAGTTTGCTCCATTTTCCGAGGCGGACCGCAGCGATTTTAATGACCAAATGGAATGGGAGGTCAAAGCTGTCGTCACCCGCCACGACGGTACGTCAGCGACTTATAGGATTCGCTTCGAACAATATAAGGGCAACCTGGTGGCATTCGGCGATACCTCCACGTACCCCTGGAATCTCTTGGATATAAACTCCAAAGACCAACCTTAGCTTTCACTGAGTAGCACACACTCTGCGGATCCCGCGATGTGCCCGCCTATTTGCTGGCGGTCGTTCGTTTTCCGATGATATTGATTCCTGCCAAATCTTTCCAACATTCGGCCATGGGTTCGATTCCCATCGCCCGCTCCATAAATCACGACGATTCTATTGTCCTTACGCCGCTCAACCAACTGATTAATGCGGTAACCGCACAAGTGGATTTTTGGCGGTATACGACATTAGTCTTGCTACTAACGCGCATTTTCTGAAGCGTGTCTCTGACGAATTGATACGGTGACAGTGAAACGATCGTTTGGATCTGAACGTTGAAATGCCTAAACGTCGGGACTATTAGGCGAAGGCAAGGCGGCCACGCGCGGAGGGGATGGGGCGGCCGAGTTCTTCGGCTGTTTCGATCCACTCCTGGATGATGATTTCTACGTTGGCGAGAGCTTCCCTGTAAGTCTTTCCGTCAGCGGCGCAGCCGGGAAGTTCGGGGACTTCGGCGACAAAGGTTTCGTCGGCCTGACTCCAATAGATGATGATTTCGTATCTAGTCATCGGCTTCTCCCGCCAAGCGGTAGTTAATTATAACATTCCGGATCTGTTTCACCTGGTACGGTTTGCACTTCCCGGAATAAGGTTGCAAGTTGAGGATTTCGGCGACTCCGTCGCGAAAAAATATGTGGTGGCCACCTTTGATGCGCTCCTGAAACCCAAGCCGCTTCAGAAGCTGCACCATGCCGGAAAAGGGGATATTTGCGTCGGCGCCGCCTCTTAAAATTTGGTCGAGAAGTTTGTTCGCTCGCGGCATGTTGGGATTGAGTGCTGAAGCGTAGCGCAAGGCTGCGACAACTGGCAAGCATTGCCGGGCGGGGCAGACTCTGAGCAGCACCCGACGACGAGGCTGTGGCGTCCAGCGCTGGTGGCCTAGCGGCCTTGATGACGAGCCACAGCATGAGCGCCACCTTCCCGAAGGAGGCGGGCCGAGAGTAGGTAAACACTTTGTCGTGATATTGCGGCAACAGCACACTCGTAAGACTCAGGATCACCTACGTCAAGCCGTTGAGGTACAGCCAGACACCCAAGGAACCGCGGCAGGAATAGCGACCTGTACACAAACAGCGGGAGCGGAACGAGCCAAAAACCCCAAGATATTTCGGCGACAACAAATCCGTGATCATGCAGATTTAGGAACAGCATAGCCAGAACATCCCGCTGAGGCTTTTCGAATATAGGGTTGTCGCCACGAGCGAGGCGTGCCGCCGGTTGACCCCCTTCAGAAGGTCGTATAGACCCAGAGCCACAAAGACAAAACTGGCTTGCTGATGAGTTCGCCCGTCATGCCTGCGAGGAACAGATAACACTCAGGCCGGAGCGATCGACTTTCCGGATTACGGGAGGTTGGAACCTACTCAGCGGACGTTCGGATGGTGCCGGGGGCCTGGCCTGTACATAGCAGTCCCCGCATACAATTCAAGATCGACGTGGCCGCATGAAGCCGACCAAACCGACGAACGACCCTGCGCCACGCTTCGCTATGGTGGTGTCGGGAGAGGGAAGTGGACCGAACCTCTGCCTGTCAGAGCTGCCTAGCCCTCGCATCCTTCGACCGTCTGCCTTGCCATCTAGAATGGTACGTGGCACTCTAGATGGTATGACGATCAAGATTGATAAGGCCGGACGAATCGTTCTACCCAAGCCCGTGCGGGAGCGGTTCCACCTTCGCGAGGGATCCGAGCTTGAACTTGAGGAGCGCTCGGACGGCTTGACTCTAAGACCCGTCGAACAACGATCTTCTATGGTGCAAGAGAAAGGCATCTGGGTTCACCTAGGCAAGGTGCCTCGCGGCTTTGACTGGGATCGCGTTGTTGAAGAGATCCGTGACGAGAGAATTAAAGACGCTTCAGGGATATGAAAGCATATCTTGATACCGCCGTTTTGGTGGCAGCGTCAGTGGCAGACCATCCCCATCACAGTCAATCCTTGGCGGCCCTGCAGCTGGTTCGCAAAAAAACGATGATTGGGCATATCAGTGGCCACGGTCTTTCTGAGGTGTATGCGGTTCTGACGCGCACGCCTTTTACGCCGCCAATCTATCCGATGGAGGCATGGAAACTACTCTCCATGAATGTACTCCCTTATTTTCAAATCGTGACCCTAACTCCGGAAATGTATCGGGAGACGATACAAGAATGTGCGGACCGTGGGTGGATTGGGGGGCGAATCTATGACGCTCTGCATCTGTGCTGCGCGAAGAAAGCAGCGTGCGAACGAATCTACACTTTCAACGTCCGCCATTTTCAACAGCTGGCGCCGGATTTGGCAGACCGCATCGGCGCCCCTTAGTAGTAAGGGCTTCCTGACTGCGGATAGAATCGCGCGGCGTCTGTTGACACAGGCCCTGTGCGAAGAAGCAGCAAAATCTGGTGCCGGGGGCCAGAATCGAACTGGCTACGCCCGCCTTTTCAGGGCGGCGCTCTACCACTGAGCTACCCCGGCACGTGTGGTTTAGAAATTGTATGG
>Ga0209380_10001113_pt1 | contig 18569 bp, 11 predicted proteins | sample HubBroMetageWFT6_FD_188347 | JGI IMG/M metagenome (GOLD analysis project Ga0209380, IMG submission 188347) | Warmed and freeze-thawed soil microbial communities from the Hubbard Brook experimental Forest, New Hampshire - Hubbard Brook CCASE Soil... | ecosystem: Environmental > Terrestrial >...
GGTGACGCGGCCGGGAACCTGGCGGCCGCGCTCGATCTCATCGCCGAGCTCGGCCGGCGACGCTGCGACCTGATCCTGCTGCCTGAACTGTGGCCGTCGGGCTACAGCCCGAAGAGCCTGGCCGATGACGTGGCAGGCAGCGCGGAACCGCTGGACGGGCCGCGGACGGCGGCGCTCGCCCACGCCGCCGCGAGCGCGGGCTCCTGGCTGGCCGCAGGCAGCGTGCCTGAGCGTGACGGGGCCGACATCTACAACACCGCCGTGCTGTTCGGCCGGGACGGAGAGCTCCGGGGCGTGCACCGCAAGGCGCACCTGTACGCCCCGCTGGGCGAGGACCTCATCTTCACCGCCGGGCCGCGCCTGACCGTGTGCCCGACCGAGGACTTCGGCCCGCTCGGCCTGCCGGTGTGCTTCGACGGCGACTTCCCGGAGACGGCAAGGGCGCTGCGGCTGGCCGGGGCCAGGGTCATCGTGCAGGCCAGCGCGTACGAGGCGGAGGCCGAGAGCTGGTGGGACGGGCTGTACCCGGCCCGGGCCCTGGAGAACGGCCAGTGGTGGGTGATGTCGAATCAGTGCGGCCGGACCCCTTCGGGCGTGCTGCTGGGCGGCAGCCAGATCATCTCGCCGCTCGGCCGGGTGGTCAGCCGGGCCGTGAAGGTCCACGAGCTCACCGGGCCCGCCGGGCCGACGCTGCCCGTGCTCCTCGTGGCCGAGATCGCGCTGCGGGAGGAGCTGGCCTGCGCGGACCGGCTGAACTCCGCGCTGTGGGAGAACCGCCGGGAAGAGCTGTACACCCGCGCCGACGCCTGGGTCGCGGCGCGGAATCCACCGGTGCCTGGGAGGTCACCATGGACGCAACGGTAAAGGGAACCGCTCCCGCGAGGTCGTCGGCGGCGGGCGTGGAGATCAGGTCGATCGACTACGTCCCGGTCAGTGAGCGCCACGGAAAGGTGTCGCACCTGGGGCCCTTGTGGTTCGCGGGCAATGCGCAGCTGGCCACGCTGGCCATCGGGGCGTTCGGCGTCGCGGGCGGCCTGAGCTTCAGCTGGTCGATCGTCGCGATCGTGCTCGGCGCGCTCATCGGCACGCTGTTCATGGCGTTCCATTCCGCCCAGGGGCCGAAGCTGGGCCTGCCGCAGATGATCCAGTCCCGGCCGCAGTTCGGCTATTACGGCTCGCTGCTGCCGGTGATCGTGGCCGTGCTCTTGTTCATCGGCTTTAACGTGTTCAACACCCAGCTCGCGGAGACCACCGCCGCCCAGACTCTGAACGTCAACCCGACCACCGGCGCCATCATCATGGCCGTCCTCTCGTACGCGTTCGCCATCTTCGGGTACCGGCTGATCCACGTGTTCTGCCAGTGGGCCAGCGTGCTGTTCATCGTCGTCTATGTGCTGTTCGGCATCGGCCTGGCCGTGGCCGTGCACCTGCCGGCCGGGTTCTACTCCTTCGGCACGTTCAAGGGCACGCCGTTCCTGCTGGAGATGGGCGCCGTCCTGAGCTACCAGCTCACCTGGGCGCCCTATGTGTCGGAGTACTCCCGCTACCTGCCGCGCAGCTCCTCCACCGCCGCGACCTTCTGGTGGACCTACATCGGCTCGGGGATCGGGGTCCTGTGGCTGGCCGGGCTCGGTGCCTTCCTAGCCGCGGCCTACCCGAAGATCGCCTCGCCGGTGACCGCGATTCATGTGGCCGGGAACTCGTGGTTCCACGGCTGGGGTTACATCGTGCTGCTGTGCTCGTGGCCCGGCCTCATCGCGGTCCTCGGCCTGAACATGTACAGCGGGGGCCTGTCCACGCTGACGACGGTCGACACCATCAAGCCGGTCAAGCCGACGCTGACGCTCCGGGTGCTGGCGATTACCTTCATCGCCGTAGTTGGGACCGTGCTCGCGCTCACGATCCCCGGGTCGTTCCTCACCAACTTCTCGTCGTTCCTCACGATCATCCTCTACTTCATGATCCCGTGGACGGCGGTGAACCTGATCGACTTCTTCTTCGTCCGCAAGGGGAACTACGCGATCAAGGAGATCTTCAAGCCGAATGGCATGTACCACCGGTGGGGGTGGCGCGGCCTGAGCGCGTACTGGCTCGGGTTCTTCGCCATGGCACCGTTCATGAGCACCACCCTGTATACCGGCTTCGTGGCCAAGGACCTCGGCGGCGGTGACATCTCCCCGTTCATCGGCTTCCCGGTGGCAGCCATCTTGTACTGGCTCTTCTGCCGCAACCTGGATGTCCAGGCCGAGAAGCGGGTGGCCGAGCAGCAGATGCACGAGGTCGACCCGGAGGGCGCCATCGGGCTGGGCACCAGCTGAGGTCGCTGTTTGCCGGAGCATCTCGGGCGGCCCGCCGGCGAATCCCCCGGGCGCCGACCGGCATCGCGTGCCGCTGCGAACGCACGCCTCCGGGGCTGCCGCGACTACAGCGTCCCTATCGAAATGGTTATCGTGGACCGTTACGGTCGTCATCAGGGAGGTAGAGATCCACGATCCCGGATCTGTCAGGTGGCGGTACGCTGCGCGACCGTGCCACACGTCCTAGGCCGTCGGGATGTGGTTACGATCGGCGGCATGGCCGATGTGGCCCCACCTGAGCCAGCAGTGCCCGAGACGGTACTGCCCAAGCCGCTGCTTCTCGAGCGGGACGTTGAGCTGGAGCGGCTGAGTGCCCTGCTCGCGGAGGCATCTGCGGGCCGGGGCGCGGTGGCGGTGATCGAGGGACCGGCCGGAATCGGCAAGACAGAACTGCTGGCGGCGGTCCGCCGCCGGGCTGGCGGACGGGGGTTCCGGACACTCCAGGCGCGAGGCCGCGAGCTCGAGGCCGATATGGCGTTCGCGGTCGTCGGTCAGCTCCTCGAACCCGCGCTGATGTCGGCGGGCCCGGGCGAGCGCCGCCGACTGCTGGCCGGGCCGGCCCGGGCCGGGGCGGGTGCGCTGGGTCTGGCGGCTGGAGCCGCACCCGCCTCTGAGTTCGCTGCGTTGCACGGCCTTTACTGGCTCTGCGTGAACCTCGCGGAGCGATCGCCGGTGCTCTTGACGGTGGACGACGTGCAATGGGTCGACGGTCCTTCGCTGTCGTGGCTGGGATATTTCGGGCGGCGCGTCGCCGAGCTTTCCGTCCTGATGGTGGTGACGGTACGCGAGGGTGATCCTCGCGTGCGGACGCCCGCAGTCGCCGCCGTGGTAAGCGATCCGGCCGTACAGCGCATCGCGCTCCCGCCCCTGAGCATGCAAAGCGTCATGACGCTGGTCCGCCGGGAGCTTGATGAAGCGGCGAGCGCTGAGTTCTGCTCGGCCTGCTGGACGCTGGCAGGCGGCAATCCCTTGTACGTCAGAGAGCTGCTGGCCGCCGCGGGCAACAAGGGCCTAACGGGAAGCGAGGAAGACGTGGCCGCGCTGAATTCAGTCGCGGCCGCCGCGGTCGGCGCTTCGGTGCTTGCGCGACTGGAGCGAATCGGACCTGATGCGGTCGCGCTAGCGCGGGCCTTGGCGGTGCTCGGATCGCAATATGAGGTCGGGGTGGCGGCTGAGCTGGCCGACCTTGACCCGATGGCCACGGAACTGGCGGCGGACAAGCTGGCCGCCGCCCAGATCCTCACGGCGGCCAGGCCGCTTGATTTCTTCCACCCGGTGATCGGCGAGGCCGTGTACGCGGATCTCGCGCTCGGCGCCCGACGGCTCGCGCATCGCCGTGCGGCCGGCATCCTGGACCGGGCCGGGGCGGCGGACCGCGTCGCCGTTCACCTGCTGGCCACCGGGCCTGCCGGCGACCCCTGGGTGGTCGAGCGGCTGAGCGCGGCGGCTGAGGACGCGCAAGAGCGCGGCGCGCCCGAGGTCGCCGCGAGCTATCTCCGGCGAGCCCTGGCCGAGCCTGTTCAGGCGGCGGAACGTCCGGCGCTGCTGCTACGGCTCGCGTCAGCCGAGTGGTACACCGGCCAGCCGACAGCGATCGCGCACCTGGAAGAGGCGCTGGAGACGGCGTGCGACGTATCGATGATTGCCGCGGCCTCCGGCCCGCTGGCGAACGCCTATGTGGTCTCCGACCGCACCGACGTCGGTGTCGCTGTGTTGCGGCGGGCGATCGACAGGATAAGGCCCACGGACCCGCTGCTCGCGCTGCGGCTCGAGGGCGCGTCGGCCCTGGCAGGCATCGTGGATGACCGTACGGCACCGGACGCGTTGCGCACCGTGGACCGGTTGCGGGCTCGCCTTGATGAACTCCCCGACCCGCCGGTCCGCCTGCTCGTGGTCACCGCACAGGTCATGATGAGACGCGCCCAGTCCGCCGACGACGCGGAACGGCTGGTCGAACAGGTGCTGGCCCGAAAGCCGTACCCTCCGTCGCTCAATGTCTGCACGTCGATCATCGTGACCTTGATCGGGACAGAGGCCTTCGATACCCTGCAGCAGCTGTGTGACGACATGCTGACGGCCGCACGTCGGCGTTCGGCCGTGCAGGAGCTGATCGGCATCGCCAGTTTCTCCGCCTGGGCCCTGTACCGGCGGGGCGAACTCGCCGACGCCGAGGCGCAGGCGCGCTGGGCGACCGAACGCGCCACCGGCATCTACGCGATCGACGCACCCGCGCACCTAATCGAGATACTGATCGAGCGTGACGCGCTAGCGGACGCGCAGGAGGAGCTGGCGCGGCTGACTCCGCCACTGGACTCTCACTCGATCGTGGCGGTTACCTACCTGATGGCGCGCGGCCGCCTGCGGGCCGCCCAAGGCCGGCACACCGAAGCACTGCAGGACTTCCTGGCGTGCGGTGAGCGATGCGAGCGGCTTGGGATCGTCCTCGCCGTGTACCCCTGGCGGTCGGAGGCGGCGACCTCGAACGCCTCGCTCGGCCGGACGCAGGAGGGACGCCGGCTCGCTCGCGCTGAGGTCGCGATCGCCCGCACGTTCGGGCGGCCTCGTGCGCTAGGTGTCGCGCTCCGCAGCGAAGGCCTGGTCGAGAGCGGTGAACGCAGTCTGGCGCTGCTCGCCGAGGCGGTCGCGGTCCTCGAGCGCTCCCAGGCACCGGTCGAGCTGGCTCGCGCGCTCACCGACCATGGCGCCGCCTTGCGCCGGGCGGGCCAGCGCAGCCAGGCACGCGCAGCGCTGGAGCGAGGGCTGGATATGGCGCATCACTGGGGGGCGCGGCGCATCGCGGGCCAGGCTCGTGCCGAGCTCGTGGCGGCCGGCGCCAAGCCACGCCGCGATGCGATTACCGGCCGCGACGCTCTGACCGCCAGCGAGCTGCGCGTGGCCAGGCTTGCGGCTGAGGGCAAGACCAACCGCGAGATCGCGCAGTCGCTTTTCATCACGACCAAGACCGCATCAGCGCACCTCAGCCGGGTGTACCGCAAGCTCGATGTCAGCCGCCGGAGCCAGCTGGCGGATGCTCTCCTCGCCACCGCCCCGGAACGGGACGAACCCGCCCGCATTTCCTAAGGTAGGGCGCGCAAAAGACGCGGATGGATGCCCGATGCCGCGGCGCCTGCCGGTTTTCAGACTCAGTCATGTCGGCCCGCCGATAGCCGAGGGCCCGGGAAATGACGTGAGGCGAGGAGCCATGGCCGTTCAGATAATGGAGCATGACAGTACGGCGGGGCGCGGATTGACTGCGCCAGCCATTCCCGACGTGACGCTGCCGGAATACGTGCTCGGGCAGGCGGAGCGGCGGGGGACCAAGCTCGCGCTCGTCGATGCGGCTACCGGCCACGAGCTCAGTTATGCGGAGCTCGCCGCGGCCGTACGTGAGGTCGCCGCAGGACTGGCCGGGAAAGGGGCGCGCGCGGGCGATGTGCTCGCCGTGTGCGCGCCGAACAGCATCGAGTTCGTCGTGACCTGGTATGCGGCCACGTCGATCGGCGTGGTCGTCACGACCGTGAATCCGCAGTGGACAAGCGAGGAGATCTTCCGTCAGCTGCGGCAGGTGGGCGCGCGGTGGCTCGTGACCACAACCGCATTGCTCGCTGGCAAGCGGCACGGATCGATGCAGGATACCCCGATCGCGGAGACGTTCGTGATCGGCGGCCCTGCGCCGGATGCGACCCCGTTCTCCTCGCTCCGCTTGACCGCCGCCCGGACCGGAGCCACGCTGGCCGCCGCCGGTCAGCAAGCGGCCGTCTCCGCCTCCGACCCTGCGTTCATGCCCGCTTCCAGCGGTACCACCGGACTGCCCAAGATCGTCGTGCTGTCGCACCGGAGCCTGGTGGCGAGCCTGTGCCAGACACGGCTCGTGCATAAGGTGACCGAGGACGACGTCGTGATCGCGGCCCTGCCGCTGTTCCACATCTTCGGTCTCCAGATCTCGCTGAACCTGGCCCTGCTCGAGGGCGCCACCGTGGTTATCCTGCCGCGCTTCGAGGCGGGGACTTTCCTGCAGGCCGTGCAGGACTACCGGGCGACCAGGGCCGAGGTCGTACCGCCGATGGTCCTCGCGCTCGCGAGCGGCGATGTGACCGGCGACCACAACCTGTCCAGCCTGCGCTTGCTTACATCGGGCGCGGCCCCGCTGGGCACCGACCTCGCACGTGCTTGCGCGCGGCGTATCGGCTGCCGCGTCAAGCAGGCCTACGGGATGACCGAGTTGGGCGGCGGGACCCACATCGCACCCGATGACGGCCCCGACCGGCCTGAATCCATCGGGCCGGCGCTGCCGGGCGTCGAGTGCCGGGTGGTTGATACCGAAACCGGCACCGATGTCGGCCCCCGCGAGCCGGGTGAGCTGCTGATCCGCGCAGCCGGCGCGATGCGCGGCTATTTCGGCAACCCCGAGGCGACCGAGGCGACGATCGACTCCGCGGGATGGCTCCACACCGGCGACATCGTGACCATGGACGCGGACGGGTGGTTCTGCATCACGGACCGGGTGAAGGAGCTGATCAAGTACAAGGGGTATTCGGTCGCGCCGGCCGAGCTCGAGGGCATTCTGCTGACTCACCCGGCGGTGGCTGATGCGGCGGTCGTCCGGAGCCCTGACGTGGCAGCCGGGGAGGTCCCGAAGGCGTTCGTGGTGCTCCGGGCTGCGGCGTCGGCGCAGGAGTTGATGGCCTGGGTCGCCGAACGTGTCGCTCCGTACAAGCGGGTGCGCCTGGTCGAATTCACCGACAGCATCCCCAAATCCCCCTCGGGCAAGATCCTGCGGCGGCTTCTCGTCGGGCAGGCCAACGATGATGCGCACAAGGAGGAGCGGTGAATACTGCCGCGATGCTGCCCGTTGGACACGACAGGGACCGTCATTGTGACCTGACAGGGACGGTCGCACTGCTGACCGGTGGCAGCCGCGGTGTCGGCAGGCTGCTCGCCGCCAGGCTGGCGCAAGCCGGGGCGGTGGTCGGGCTCGTGGCCCGGTCCGCGGACGAGCTCGCCGCCGCGGTCGAGGAGATCAAGCGGGCCGGCGGCACGGCGGCGGCCGCCGCCGCGGACGTCACCGACCAGCGCGCGGCGGCCGCGGCCGTCGCGGAACTGCGCGACCGGCTGGGGCCAGCGGACGTGCTCGTCAACAACGCGGGCGTTAGCGGCCCGGCCGGGCCAATGTGGGATGCCGACCCGGCGCAGTGGTGGCACACGTTCGAGGTGAACGTCCTCGGCACGCTGGCCCTGACGCGGCTTGCCCTGCCGGACATGATCGCCGCGAGGAGGGGACGGGTGATCAACGTCACCAGTCACGCCGGTGTCTACCGGTGGCCTCTGATGTCCGCGTACGCGGCGTCCAAGGCGGCGCTGGTGAAGCTGACCGAGACCCTGGCCGAGGAGACCCGGCCGCACGGCGTATCGGTGTTCAGCGTCGATCCCGGCCTGCTGCCGATCGGCCTGACCGAGACCGCGCTCAGGACCGTCACCGAACCGGGGACACCCGAGGCGCGTGTCCAGGACTGGATGCGAGACCGGTTGGCCGCCGGGCACGGCGCAGATCCTGACCAGGCTGCCAGCCTGACCGTCGCGCTGGCGAGCGGGCGCGCGGATCGCCTCTCCGGCCGCCACCTCACGGTGGCCGATGACCTGGAGGCGCTGCTCAGCCGGATCGACCGGATAGAACGCGACGACCTGCACACGTTGCGCCTGCGCACGGGGGCCTGCGGACCGGGTCCTGACCAGGGTCAGAACGCGACAGGCTGGCCGAGGACAAGCAGGACGTCGGTATAGAACAGCAGCCGGTCACCCGGCTTCCGCGCGACATCCTGCCGCGCGCCGCGCTGGCGAGGCAGTGCCAGCAGGGCACGCCAAAGTGGGTTTGGGTCCTCGGTTCGCCGGGGCCGGCCGATCCCCGTCCCGGCGGGCAAGGATCGGTCGTTACTCCTTGGCGGAGCATCAGAGCTCCATCGTCGCCTCGATGGTGAGTCGACGGACCCGGCGGATGTTTCGGATTTGAGACCCTGCCCTATAGCAACCTTTTTGTCCACGATCATGCGATCTCGTTAGGCCCGCGGGAGCTGGCGGAGCAAGGAACGGACGGCGTCGACGGGGCTGTCAGGCGAGATCTCGTCCGGGGTCAGGTAGAAGACGCCGGGGGGTGGCGGACCGGGGACGGCGGCCGGGGGCTGGCCGGCGGCCGGGGGCTCGCCGGCGGCCGGGGGCTCGCCGGCGGCGGTGGCGCCGGCGGCTAGCAGGTCGGCGGCGGTGACGCCGGACCAGGCCGCTACCGCGGTGGCGCCGACTGCCGCTAGCTGGGGCGTTCCCTCGGCGGCGATCAGGAGGGAGGGGAGGGAGTAGTAGCGGGCCACGTTCCAGAACGCCGACGCGGCGTCGGCTAGGGCGGGGACCTCTGCGTCGGCGACGGCGGCTCGCTCCAGCAGGGCGAGGGCGTCGAACTCGGCCGGGCCAAGGTATTCCTGGAGGCTGATCAGGGCCGTCACCAGGTCATCCAGCGAATCCGGGGTGGCGGGCACGCCGAGCGAGGCGGCCAGCGTCAGCGGGCCGGGGAGCAGGGCCACGATGGCGATCTGGTCGCGGAGCGTGGCCCGGAGGCGGTGCAGGTTTTCGCGCAGCATGGCACGTTCGCTGGCCGCGGGATCGCTGCCGGGCGCGGGATCGCCGGCGTACGCGAGGGCCGGGGGGACCTCGATGAGGACGGCTTCCAGGCCGAGCACGGCGACCGACTCGGTGTACGAGCGGACGAACAGGCCCGGGTCGGCCAGCAGCTCGGCGGAGTCACGCTGTGCCAGCCGCGCCGTGTACTCGGTCGCCATGACCAGGAACGGCGGCCGGTCCGCGGTACCGCGGGCCAGGAACTGCCGGACTCGCGTCCGGGCGTCCATGGGCGGGCTCAGATCCTGATCACCTCGCGGTTCTTGCGCGCATCGGGCCAGGTGCCGTAGTACTTCAGCGCTTCGTCGGGCGGCCTGAGCTGGTTCCAGTCCCGGTGGAACTCGTCCCAGGTCTGGCCGCGGGCCAGCCGCCGGGCCCGTTCGGCCGCGCGGAGCCGCTCGGTCTGCCCGCCGTCCACGGCGAGGCCGTCGTCGGCGACCGCCACGCAGTACACGTGCTCGGCCACCCACCGCGTGATCACCCCGCCGCGCAGGTCGGCCAGCACCCGCTCGGGCTCGCGTTCCAGCACATCGCCGTACCCGCCGCCGCCCTGGGTGCTGGCGCACAGCAGCTCGCCCCGGTGCATGATGGTGGCCGGCCGGGTCTGGTGCTCCAGGTGCAGCTCGCCGCCCAGGGTGTTGTGCGTGATCAGCTCGATGTCATCGGACGGGATATCGGGGTCCCCGCTGGCCAGCCTGGCCAGGACATCGGTACCGGTGACCCGGATGCCCGGTACGACGCTCTCGGCGTATCCGCCGAACAGGCCGGCGTGCGTGGGCAGCTTGGCCTCTTTCTGGGTGGAGGTCCAGATCACGTACGGGACGTGATGGGTGACGTAGCCGATCGCGGCGCCCGCCCCGCCGCGCCACCGGCCGAACCCGCACGTGTTCGGCAGCATCTTCTGGTACAGGTGCAGGACCGGGAACTCGCTCTCGGTGTCCTCGACGTCCGGCTGCTTGCCCCACGGGCAGTGCGGGAAGCCGAACACGTCGACCCCGTCGGAGTCGGACCGGGCCGACAGCCCCCACGCGTTCAGCGGATAGCCCATGAAGTCGGTGATCCGGACGCCGTGCTGATTCACCGCCGAGATCATCGGAGCGGATGAGTTCGAGGAGGCGAACCCGCACACTTGGGACCGCTGGTCGCTGTCGAACATGATCTTCGAGAACGTCACGGCCAGCAGCGGGAACACCGCCGATGCGGCCAGCGGCGAGCACGAGATGGCCGCCTCGGTATCGGGGTCGAGAATCGTGCCGTGCGGAATGATGAAGTCGACCGGCTCGAGCATCCCGGCCGAGACCGGGAAGTCATGGAAGGGGAACGAGTAGAGGTTCACCGCGCAGTGCGCCCGGGTGGACGCGGCCAGCGCCTGGAAGCTGCCCTCGTGCTCGGGCGAGGTACCCGATAGGTCGATGGTGAGGTGATCGCCCTCCTTGACCAGGGCCAGGCATACCCGGATGAGCCCGGCCTCGGCCCCGGTGGTGTCCAGGAACACGGTGTGCCGGTAGACGCCGTCGTTCCAGGAACGGATCCGGGACCTGGCCCCCTCGGCGGTCTCGGTGATCATCGTCCGGAACAGGCCGGACAGGAAGGTGACGCCGCGCTTGGCGGCGAGTTCCTCCAGCCGCATCCGCACCCGGTCGGCGCCCGACACCCGGGCCCGCACATCCGTCACCTGCATGCGCGGGGCGCGGGAGATGAAGTTCTCCATCATCTTGAGCAGGTCGTCGCGCAGCTGGTACCGCTCGCCGATCTTGATCGGGGTGAGCTTCATGCCCTCGTCATGGCGTGACCTGGCGGTGGTGATCTCACCGCCCGGCTCGCTGCCGCCGGTCTCGGCCTGATGCGCGCCCACCACCGTCCAGGCGATCAGCTCGCCGTCGAGGAACGCGGGGACCACGGCGAACTGGTCCGGGTTGTGGATGCCGCCGTAGATGGCCTCGTTGCAGTAGAAGACGTCCCCCGGCCGGACCCCGACGGTCGGGTTGTCCTTCCAGTACTTCAGGATGAACTTGATCGGGATCTGCCCGGTCACGCAGTGCAGGTAGGTCCCGAGGATGGCGGTGACCAGGTCTCCGGACGCCGTGTAGATCGCGGCCACGGAATCCCCGGAGTGCAGCATGGCGGAGATGCCCATCTTCGTCATGATGTCCTTGCCCTCCTGGCAGATGATGGAGAGCATCTCGCTGTAGATCTCGTAGTCGGCCGGGCCGAGCGCGGCCATCGCGGCCAGTTCGGCCGGCGTGGCCGGCAGCGGCTTGATCCCCTGCTCGATCAGGTCCAGGTCAACGGCCATCGGGGTTCCTCTCGATCACGGCGTCCAGGTACTCGCCGATGCGCAGCGTCCAGCCCGGCTCGATCACGATCGTGGTGTCCTCGGCCTCGACGAGGGCCGGCCCGGCCAGGACATGACCGGGCCGCAGCAGCGCCTGCCGGTAGACCGGGGTCTCCAGCCATCCGGTCTCGCCCCAGTACGCGCGCCGCTGGCCGCTGCGAGCGGCCGACGCGTCGGCCGGGCCGAGTTCGTGCCGTTCCAGCTGGGGCTTGGGCTGCGGCACCCGGCCGCGCAGCGCGAAGTTCTGGATCTCGATGCCGGCCTCGGGGTTGAGCCCGAGCGGGCTGTAGGCCTGCGCGTACTCCTGCTCGAAGGCGTGCCGGATGGCGAGCACGTCGGCCTGGCCGGCGACCCGCAGGACCGGCGAGGTGGCTCGCTTCACGTTCAGCTGGCCGCCGAACTTCATGTCCAGCTCCAGCACGTACTCGATCTGCCCGGGCTGGTAGCCCTCGCCCTCGAAGTCACGGCGGGCGGCCTCCTGCAGTCCCGCGACGATCTCGTTGAAGGCCTGGTAGTCGGTCAGGTACTCACCGCTGACCGGGTCGAGCAGGTGGAAATGGCGGGAACGCTCGTACAGGTGCACCACGTCCATGGTCGCGGAGCCGAACGCGCAGAACGTCGGCGCGAACGGGTAGATGACGACTTTGTCCATTTCCGCCGCGCCGGCGTAGCCGCAGCAGTGGGTCGGCCCGGCCCCGCCAAAGGCGAACAAGATGAAGTCACGCGGGTCGAAGCCCTTCAGCACGGTTTCCCGCCAGATGGCCTGGCCCATGTTGGCGTCCACGACCCGCCGGATCATCAGCGCCGCTTCCTCGGTGCTGACGCCGAGCGGCTCGGCGATCTTGCGGCGGATGGCCCGCTCGGCCCGCTGCCGGTCCAGGCGGATCGCGCCGCCGTGGAAGTAGTCCGGGTTGAGGTAGCCCAGCACGATGTCGGCGTCGGTCACGGTCGGCTCGGTGCCGCCCTGGTTGTAGGCGGCGGGACCGGGCATCGAGCCGGCGCTCTCCGGGCCGACCTCCAGCCGGTTCGCGATCAGCTCGTTGACCCGGGCGATGGATCCGCCGCCGGCCCCGATCGAGTGCGTGTCGACCATGGTCGCATCCACCAGCCACCGGTCGATGACCGGCATGAACTGGTAGAAGCGGGGGCTGCCCTCGGCCACCATGCCGATGTCGAAGCTGGTGCCGCCCATGTCGGTGGTCACCACATTGCGGTAGCCGTACAGCCGGCCGAGGTACGAGCTGCCCATCAGCCCGGCCACCGGCCCGCCGTTGTAGGTGCTGACGGCGGCCGTCCGCAGCACCGTGGCCATGCCGCCGGTGTTGTGGATCATCATCATGGGCCTGCGGTAGCGCCGCTCGCGCAGCTCGTCGCCGATCCCGGACAGCTCTTCGTACATCGACTGATGCAGGTAGGCGTTCAGCACCGTCATCATCGTGCGCGGGTACTCGTAGATGCGCGGCGCCACGTCGCTGGACAGGAAGACCGGCATCGCACCCAGGTAGGCCGGGTGATACTCCTGCTCGATCAGCTCACGGATCCGCTGCTCGTGAGCCGGGTTGAGGAAGCTCCACAGCAGCGACACCACGAAGCCGCGAACGCCCTGGTCCACCAGGTAATGGATCTTGTCGATCAGGCTGTCCTCGTGCAGCGGCCGCACGATGGTACCGGTGGAGTCGACCCGCTCCTTGACGCCGACGATCAGGTCCTTGCCGATCAGCGGCACAGGCCTGCTGATGCGGGCGATATTGCGCTGGTGCTTGACCGGGATGCCGTCCGCCCACTGGGTTCCGCGGCCGATCAGCGTGGTGTCCTCGAACCCCGCGGTGACCAGCAGGCCGAGGCGCGGGCCGGTGCGCTCGATCAGCCGGTTCATGGCCAGTGTGGTGGAGTAACGGATGATGTCGGTCTCGGCGAGCAGCGCATCGATCTCCACGCCGAGCCGTCCGGCCGCTTCCGCGATGGCCTCGTTCATCCCGACGGACAGGTTGAACGCGGTCGTCCTGGTCTTGCACCAGACCCGGCGGTCCCGAAAGGTCACGTAGCAGTCGGTGAATGTGCCGCCGATGTCGATGTCGATGGCGGCGGTCATCCTGTGTACCTGGCCTTTATGGTGTCGATGTCGAGCTCGATGTCATGAGTGAGGGGATGACCGGGCGGCAGGTACTCGACCTCGACCAGGACGGCGCACTGGGGACAGTAGAACTCGACGATCCGGCACCAGTCGCGGTCCGGCGCGAAGCTGTAGGCGTAGCCTTCCACCAGCGGCGGGTGCACCTCGGCGGGGTCGCGCGCCGCGATCAGGCAGCCCTTCTTGTAGGTGTCACGGGCGTCGCCCAGGTCGGCGCCGCACCGGTTGCACCGCCAGCGTTCGGCCGCCAGGTCGAGGTCGAGGTACTCGGTGATGCGGCGCGTGGACTCCATGGCTCCTCCATCTACATCAGGCTCCATCTACGTCAGGACCGCCGTGCCGAAGTGATCGATCCGGGCGTCCATCCCGGCCGGGATCAGGTAGGTACTGCCGCTCGACTCGATCAGGCAGGGCCCGCTAAGCGCATGCCCGGCGCGCAGCCGGTCCCGCGCGTAGACGGGCACGTCGCGGCGGCCGCCGGGCAGCAGCACGGAGCGCTGGCCGGTCTGCGCGCTGGCTAGCGGCGGCCCGGACCCGTCCGCCTCGGCCTGGCCGTCCGCCTCGGCCTGGCCGTCCGCCTCGGCCTGGCCGTCCGCTTCGGCCTGGCCGTCCGCTTCGGCCTGGCTGGGCAGCCCGGGCTGATGTACGGCGCAGGTCGCCCGCAGCCGGGCCAGGACCTGCTGGTCCGGGGGCAGGCCCATCCGCAGTGCGGCGGCGGTCACCTGGTCCGGTTCCAGGCCGTCGGCCAGCATCGTCCCGTCGCCGCCCAGCACGCTGATGGCCAGCCGGGCCTGCCGGGGATCGAAGCCCTCACCGCGCGCGTCCCGGCGGGCCGCAGCGACCAGGGCGGCCACGGGCCCGCCGCCGGATGAGGTCACAGCTAGGTGGCCGGCCGGCATCCGGGCCTCGTAGACGTGCTGGACGTCGAACGTGCTGACCCCGAAGGCCGAGAAGACGGGGCTGAGCGCAGGCAGGTAGACCGAACCCAGCCCGGCCCGGGCCGCGACCGCGGGGAGCAGGCATCCGCCGCCGCCGCCGTAGGAGATCAGCGCGAGGCCGGCCGCTGTCCCGCGGCCGAGCCCGGCCTGGACGGCCGGGCGGGCCAGCATCTGCGCGACGCCGTCGGCGGCGGCCCGCACCGCCGCCTCGGCGACGGCCAGGGCCGCTTCCTCGGCCGACAGGCCCAGCGGACTGCCGACCGCCCGGGTCAAAGCCTCGGCGGCCAGGTCGGGGAACAGCCGGCGCCGCCCGCCGAGGTAGTTCGCCGGATCCAGGTAGCCCAGGACCAGCCACGCGTCGGTCGGGGTCGGATCGGATCCGCCCAGGCCGAAGCAGGCCGGCCCGGGCGCGGCCCCGGCACTGTCCGGCCCGACGCTGATCGCGCCATCTCGGACCGCGACCACCGAGCCGCCGCCCAGCGCGATCGAGTGCAGTTCGACCGACGGCTGCGCGATCTCTAGCCCGCCGACGTCGACGCGCGGCCGCCGGACCGGCTGCCCGGCCACGACCAGGCCGAAGTCGGTACTGGTCCCGCCCACGTCCGCGGTCAGCGCGGAGCCCAGCCCGTAGGTACGGGCCAGCAGCGCCGCGCCGTGCACCCCGGCGGCCGGGCCGGACTGGTAGGTGTCCAGCGCTCGCGTCTTGGCCACCCTGGCCACCGAGCCGTCCGCGGTCACGATGAGCAGCGGCCGGGCCAGCCCCGCCGTGCGCAGGTCGTCCTCGGCCTTGTACAGCGAGGTAGCCAGGCGCCGGTGCAGGTAGCCGTTGATCACCGCGGCGACCATCCGGTCCGCGTCGTCGGCGATGATGCTCACGTCCGTGGACAGCAAGGCGGGGACCGCGCCCAGGTAGTGGCGGGGATAGCTGGCGTTGATGATCCGTCCCACCGCCGCCTCGTGGACCGGGTTGACGGCACTGCGACGCAGGCAGACCACGAGCAGGCGGGCGCCGCGCTCGAGCAGGTCACGGACGGCGCCGATGACCTCCTCCGGCGACGGGCTGACCAGCACTTCGCCGTCCGGCGAGAGCTCCTCGGCGATGCCGGTGATCATGTCCGGCTCGATGAACTCCGCGAGCGTCGCCCCGGCGGCGGTCCCGGCCAGGCCGTACAGCTCTTCCCGGCCGACGGCGGTGACCAGCAGGCCCAGCTTAGGCCCGGACCGGGTCAGGGCGGTGTTGGTCGCGATCGTGGAGGAGAACCGGATCACCGCGGTCCGGCGCAGCAGGTCGTGCCGGGCCAGGCCGACCGCCTGGGCGCAGGCCTGCACCGCGTCGGAGAAGCACACGGTGAGATCGTGCGGCGTGGTCGGTACCTTCGCCGTCCAGCTGCCGCCGGCATCGTCGGCGATGAAGGCGTCGGTGAACGTGCCGCCGGTGTCGACACCGATGTTGAAGGTGGCCTGCGTAGTGTCCACCACACCCCTTCCGGTCGCGTCGGTCAGGCGGGATGCCCCGGGCCCGGCAGCATGGGGGCGGCGAGGCCGTTCTCGGCCACCGCGGCGAGCGAGGCGGGGTAGCCGGCGTCCGCGTGCCGGATCACGCCGAGGCCGGGATCGGTGCGTAGCACCCGGTCCAGCCGGGCCTGCGTGCGGTCGGTCCCGTCGATGATGATCGTCAGGCCGGCCGAGACCGATCCGCCCATGCCGCTGCCCCCGCCCTGGTGCAGGGCCACCAGGTCACCGCCGGCCGCGGTGTTGACCAGGGCATTCAGCACCGGCCAGTCTGCCACGGCATCGCTGCCGTCCAGCATGTTCTCGGTCTCGCGGGTCGGCTGGGCGACCGAGCCGGCGTCTAGGTGATCCCGGCTCATCGCTACCGGGGCGGCCAGCGCGCCCGCGGCGACCAGCCCGTTGACCATGGTCGCGAACTCCAGTCGCTGCCGGTAGTCCAGCCACGAGGTCCGGGCGGGCAGGCCCTGGTGCGGCACCCGGGCCATGGCGATGCCGATCCAGTCGGTGACCGAGGCGTCCCCGGCGAAGCGCTCCAGCATGGCCCGGTCGATCGTCTCGATGTCGGCGGGATCGCCGGACAGCGCCAGCCAGCGGCAGGCGCCGCGGGCCACGCAGAGGTTCGGCCGGATGTAGAGCGGCACGAACCCGGAGAAGCCGAAGGCGCCGTCGTGGCCGGCCCGCGCCGCCTGCTCCCTGATCGCGTTCCCGTACTCGAACACCACGCTGCCCGTGTCCTGGTAGGCCAGCATGGCCGCCAGGTGAGTGCGGATCGAGGCCAGGGCCTCCCGCTGGTAGCGGTCCGGATCCCGGATGCGCAGCGCGGTCGCCTCGCCGACCGTGTACCCGGCCGGGATGTAGCCATCCAGCGCGTCATGCGCCGCGGTCTGGTCGGTCACGACGTCAGGCCGGAGACCCGTCTCGTGCAGTCTGGGCAGGGCGTCGGCGGCGTTCGCGTGCAGCGCCACCGACAGCGCGTCACCGGACGTGGCCGCGGCGTTGACCAGCCGGACGGCCTCGCCGATGTCCGCAGTGGCGGTACGCAGGTAACCGGCGTCCAGGCTCTTGCGCACCTTGGCCTCGTCGACCTCGCAGATCAGCGACACACCGCCCAGGAACTCCACGGCCAGCGGCTGGGCGCTGCCCATGGCGCCGAGACCGGCGGTCAGGACGATGCGGTGGCGCAGGGTGCCGCCGAAGTGCTGCCGGGCGCACTCGGCCAGCGTCTCGTAGGTGCTCTGCAGGATGCCCTGCCTGCCGATGTACTGCCACGCGCCGGCGGTGTACTGGCCGTACATCATCAGGCCGCGGGCCTGCAGGTCGTGGAAGACGTCCCAGGTGGCCCAGCGCGGGACGAGCTGAGTGGAGGAGGTGAGCACCCGCGGGCTGTCCGGGGTGGTCCGGAACCGGGCCACCGGCTTGCCCGACTGCATCAGCAAGGTCTCGTCGTCGCCCAGATCACGCAGCGTGGCCACGATCGTGTCGTAGCAGTCCCAGTTCCTGGCCGCCTGGGCCGCGCCGCCGTAGATGACCAGGTCGGCGGGCCGCTCCCCGATCGCGACCGTGTTCTCGAGCATGCGCAGCAGGCCTTCCTGCCGCCAGCCCCGGCAGCGCAGCGCAGGCCCGGTGGCCGGACGCACGGTCCGCGCCGCGCCGACCGTCACGCCAGCGCCCTCGGCGAGCGCTTCGGACTCATGTATCCAATATTCGACACCGGTGCGTACGTGCGTCAAGAGCGTGGGATCGAAATCGTGCGGCGCAGCTAAAGCAAATATCGGATCCATGTATATGCTGATCGGGTGAGCATGGCCTCCGAGCCGATCGTCACCACCAGCCTGGCGGACGAGATCGCGTTCCGGCTAGAGACCGCCATCCTCGACGGCCGCTACCCGCCCGGGTCGCGGTTGCCGCAGGAGGAGCTGTGTGAGCGGTTCGCGGTCAGCCGCACACCCGTCCGGGAGGCGCTGCGCAAGCTGCAGGCCAAGAACCTGGTGGTCGTGGTGCCGAACAAGGGCGCGACCGTGCGGCTGCTGAGCCGCAAGGAACTGCTCGACATCTATGCCGTGCGCGCCGAGCTGGAAGGCTTCTCCTGCGAGCTGGCCGCGGCGCGGATCACCGACGCCTGCATCACCGACCTGGACCGGGCGCAGGGCGAGCTCGAGGACGCGGTAGGCCTGCTCGACCCGGCAGCGCCCGACGATGCCTCCGCGGCCGGCCCGCAACTGCGGATGAAGCACGCCAACGACTGGTTCCACACCGCGATCCACCAGACCGCCGAGAACGCCCCGCTGCTGCAGATGATCAAGGACCTGGGTGACCGGTGCCCGAAGGACTACATTTCCCGGGCGCTGCGCGTCTCGCCCGAGGTGCGCGACCTCAACATCGACGAGCACCGGCGGATCCGCGCCGCGCTCGGCGCGGGTGACGGCCAGGCGGCCCGGCAGGCCATGCGAGAACACATCCTGCACGCCCGCACCGTGATCGCCGCGTACCTGGACGAGCAGGGCTTCTGGGGCGAACGATGAGCGAGGCCGGCGGGGCTTCCGGCACGTGTGGGGCTAATGGGTCGGATGGGACTACTGAGGCGGGCGTTGAGGCGGGTGGGGCTGCTGAGGCTTTCGCGGCCCGGCCGCCGG
>Ga0209380_10001114_pt1 | contig 18568 bp, 17 predicted proteins | sample HubBroMetageWFT6_FD_188347 | JGI IMG/M metagenome (GOLD analysis project Ga0209380, IMG submission 188347) | Warmed and freeze-thawed soil microbial communities from the Hubbard Brook experimental Forest, New Hampshire - Hubbard Brook CCASE Soil... | ecosystem: Environmental > Terrestrial >...
TTCGACGGCCAGCCCGCCGAGCTGATCGCCGCCAACGGCGGTGGCGAGCAGGACTTCGAGGCGGCGTTCGTCGCGTTTCTGCGGGCGCGGGGGCATGCATGACTGAAGCGTTTGTGACCGGCGTCCGGCCTCTGTGGTCGCGGCGTGCTCGCTCGTCGATTGATTTTGTGTTCGCTGCGCCGCCACGACAGGTCACGGAGGCCGGCCATCCAGGCCGGCCTCTGGAAGGCGGGCTGTCCTCATGAGGTGGTTGTTGCAGAAGGACCTGCTGATCCTGGCGCGCTCGCGGCTGCTCGTGGGTGTGCTTGTCGTGTACCCGATCGCGATCGCCCTGCTGATCGGCCTGGCGATATCGCGAGCGCCGGGCAAGCCGCGCGTGGCGATCGTCGACGAAACGCCTCCCGGGCAGACGATCGCCCTCGGCAACGAACACGTCGCAGTCAGTCAGTACGCCGAACAGCTGTTCAGCCAGGTCACCCCCGTCCCCGTCGCCTCGCGCGATGAGGCGATCGCCGACATCAAATCCGGCGCCGTGGTGGCCGCCGTGGTGATCCCGCGCGACATCGCCGCGCGGATCGCCTCCGGCGTGAGCCAGGGCAGCATCGAAGTCCTGTACAACGGCAACGCGCTGGAGCAGTCGCTCGTCCAGTCCCAGCTGAACGCCGCGCTCGCCCAGGCGAACCTCTCCTTCTCCGAACAGATCCAGCATGCCGCCGCGCAGGCGATCGGGCTGCTGCTCAGCGGCGGCAACCTCGGCATCCTGGGCGCCCCGGCGAACCTGATCGGCCTGCACCAGATCCCGCCCGAGCTGCACGGCGTGATCACGCGCCTTCCCCCCGGCGCCGAACGCAGGCAGCTGGAACGGGTCGATGCGTTCGCCGAATTCGCCGACCGCAACCTGAGCCTCTCAAAGAACGTGCTGTCCGCGATCGGCCAGCCGATCCAGATCCACAGCACGCTGATCCAGGGGCGGCGCACCCCGTTGAACACGTTCGCGGTCGTCGTCGCGGTCAGCGTGTCGCTGATGTTCGTGTGCGTGCTGCTGGCCGCCGGCGGGGTCGCGCTGGAGCGCGAGGAGCACACGCTCGCGCGCCTGGCCCGCGGCCTGCTCACACGCGAGGGCCTGCTCGCGGAGAAGCTGCTGCTCGCCGCCGGTTGCGCGTTCGTGCTCGCCCTGGCGATGCTCGCCGGGATCGGCGCGTTCGTCAGCCTCGACTGGTCGCGCTTCGGGAAGTGGGTGATCGCGCTCGCGTTCGGCGCTATCGGGTTCGGCGCGCTGGGCATCGCGATCGGCGCGCTCGCGCGCGAGGTGCGCGCCGCCTCGCTGCTCGCGTTCGGACTGTCGCTGCCGCTGGCATTCCTCGCGCTCGTCCCCTCCGGCGCGGTGTCACGCGGGCTGTATGACGCGATCCGGGCGATCTCGTTCGTGTTTCCGTTCAAGGCCGCCCTGCAGGCGCTCGACTGCGCCGTCAACGGCGCCTCCCCCGGGCTCGGCGTCTCGGTCGCGCACCTGCTCGGGCTGACGCTGCTGTTCGGCGCGCTCGCGCGCGTAGGGCTGCGGCGGCTGGACTGACGCGGCTCGGCGGCGGGGCGGCGCGGGCGAGGGATCGACCCCGGGTGCCCTGCAGGCGCTTGACTGCGCGGTCAACGGCGTCTTCCCGGGCTCGGTGTAGCGGTCGCGCACCTGCTCGGGCTGACGCTGCTATTCGGGACGCTCGCGCGCGTGGGGCTGCGACGGTGGACTGACGCGGCTCGACCCCGGCCGCCCGCTGCCCCCGACGGCCAGGGATGCATGCCGGACGGTCGCCGCCAGCCTGAATCCGGGGGGATGAGATGTGTGTTGAAAACGTTCGCGCTCAGCGGACGCGCAGGGCCGCGGTCACTATGCGCCGGCTCACCGCCCGAGTGGGCTCGGCACCCTGACAACGGGCGAGTATCCTCGGTGGACATATGGCTTATCCACAGACGCGTATGCGCAGACTGCGCGCCTCGGCCGGCCTGCGCGGGTTGGTGCGGGAGACGGAGCTGCGCGCCGGCCAGCTGGTGGCGCCGATGTTCGTCTCCCAGGACGGACCGCCACACGAGCCGATCGCGACGATGCCGGGCGTCGAGCGCCTGTCGATCTCCGCGGCGGTCGCGCACGCGCGCGAGGCCGGCGCGCTTGGGATCGGCGCGGTGATGCTGTTCGGCGTGCCCGCGGAGAAGGACGAGCACGGCTCCGGCGCCTGGGATGAGGAGGGCGTCGTGCAGCTGGCCACGCGCGCGATCAAGCAGGCGCTGCCCGACGGCCCGCTCGTGATCACCGACGTGTGCCTGTGCGAGTACTCAGACCACGGCCACTGCGGTGTGCTGCGCGACGATGGCGCCGTCGACAACGACGCAACCGTCGAGCTGCTCGCCCGCACCGCGGTCAGCCACGCGCGTGCCGGCGCCGACCTAGTGGCTCCGTCGGACATGATGGACGGTCGGGTGGGCACGATCAGGGCCGAGCTCGACGGCGAGGGGTTCGCCGACACCCCGATCCTCGCCTACTCCGCCAAGTTCGCTTCCGCGTTCTACGGCCCGTTCCGCGACGCGGCCGGCTCCACCCCCGCGTTCGGGGACCGCCGCTCCTACCAGCTCGACCCGGCCAACGGCCGCGAGGCGGTGCGCGAGGCGTTGCTCGACGTCCAGGAGGGCGCCGACATGGTGATGGTCAAGCCCGCGCTGGCCTACGGCGATTTGATCGGCGCGATCAAGCGCGCCACGTGCCTGCCGCTCGCCGCATACAACGTCAGCGGCGAGTATGCGATGGTCAAGGCCGCCGCGGCAGCCGGTTATCTGGACGAGCGCGCCGCGGTGCTGGAGATCCTCACCTCGCTGCGCCGCGCGGGCGCGGATACGATCATCACCTACCACGCGCTGGACGCCGCCCGGTGGCTGGCTGCCGAGGCGCTGTGAGAGGATCACCGACAGCATGAGCGTCGAGCAGACCGCCACAGGCCCCGGAACATCCACTTCGGAATCCGCTCCGCAGTCCACCGACGGCATCCTTGCCGCCGCCGCGGCCACGCCAAAGCTGCGCAGCCGCAAGGACGGGGCGGCGATCCCGCTCGACGAGCACGACCGGCGGCTGCTGAACCTGATGCAGGGCTCGTTCCCGATCGCTGTGCGCCCGTACGCGCGCGTGGCCGAGCTGGGTGGGTTCAGCGTGCAGGAGACGATGGCGCGCGTGCGGCACCTGCTCGACAAGCGCATCGTCCGTCAGGTCACGCCGATTTTTGACACGCGCGCGCTGGGCTACTCCTCGATGCTGGTCGCCGCCCGAGTCGACCCCGAGCACCCGCACCGCGCCGCGCAGATCATCAACGCGCACCCCGGCGTCTCCCACAACTACTTGCGCAACCACGAGTTCAACCTGTGGTTCACGATCGCCACCGAGCCCGACTCGCAGCTCGGACTCGAAGGCACTCTGGAGGTGCTTGCGCGCGAGGCCGGAGCCGAGTCGGTGCGCCAGCTGCCGACGCTGAAGCTGTTCAAGATTCGCATGGACCTGGAGATGGAGGGCGACACCGAGGCGCTGTCGAGCGCCGCCGAGGTGAAGGAGCCGATCGAGCTCGAGCGTCAGCCCTACGACGAGCTCGACATCGCGGTCATCCGCGCGCTGCAGGGCGACATGCCGGTCGTGCCCGAGCCGTACGCCGACGCGGCGGCTGAGGTGGGTATGTCTCAGGAGCGGTTTCTCGAGCACCTCGCGGGCATGCAGGAGCGGGGGCTGCTGCGTCGCGTCGCGGCGATCCTGTATCACCGCCGCGCGGGTTTCTCCGCCAACGGCATGGGCGTGTGGCAGGTCCCCGACGAGCAGATCTATGAGATCGGCTGCCGGATGGCCGCCGTGCGCGGCATCTCCCACTGCTACCAGCGCCCCACCTACGCGGACTGGCCGTACTCGGTGTTCACGATGGCCCACGGCCGCTCCAAGGAGGAGTGCGACGCGGTCCTCGACGCGATCGCCGAGCAGACCGGGATCTCCGAGCGCGCGACGCTGTATTCGTCGACCGAGTTCAAGAAGATCCGGCTGCTCTACTTCACCGACGAGTTCACCGCCTGGGAGCGCGAGCACGCAGGCGTCTGAAGTGACGGCGTCGCTCACCGACACACACTTGGCCGAGCTGTACCGGGCTGCGCTGGCTGTGGCCGCCATCATTTCGCCGTGGGCTGGCGCTGGATCTCGGGTTCGACTCGATAACCGATGACAGCCTTGACCGACACGCGCTCGGCGGCGCGGCGATGGCACCCGCTTGCTTGCCTGCCCGATGCTGATCAGCCATGCCGAGGTAGTCGATGACGGCCCTGACCGACACCCGCTCCGCGGCGCTGTACCGGCGTGCGCTGGAGGTGCTGCCCGGTGGGGTCAACTCCCCCGTGCGCGCGATGCGCGCGATCGGTCGCGATCCCGTGTTCCTCGCACGGGGTGAGGGCGCCGAGGTGATCGACGTGGACGGAAACCGCTACGTCGACTATGTCTGCTCGTGGGGTCCGCTGATCCACGGCCACGCCCACCCGGACGTGCTGGGGGCGATCTGTGAGGCCGCGGCGCGCGGCACGAGCTTCGGCGCGCCCACCCCCGGCGAGGTCGAGCTCGCCGGCGAGGTCGTGCGGCGGATGGAGGGCGTGGAGATGCTGCGCATGACCTCCTCCGGGACTGAGGCCGCGATGACCGCCATGCGCCTGGCCCGCGCCGCCACCGGCCGGGAGCTGGTGCTCAAGTTCGAGGGCGCCTATCACGGCCACGTCGACGGTCTGCTGGCTCAGGCGGGCTCGGGCCTGGCGACCCAGTCGTTGCCGTCCAGCCCCGGCGTGCCCGCCGGCACGGCCGCCCAGACCGTAGTGGTGCCCTGGAACGACCGCGATGCGCTGTGCGCGGCGATGGAGATGCATGGGCTCGAGCTCGCGGCGATCCTGGCCGAGCCGCTGCCCGCCAACATGGGTCTCGTCCCGCCTCAGGCTGGTTTTCTCGAGCTGCTGCGCGACCGCGCTGACGCGACCGGGGCGCTGCTCGTGCTCGACGAGGTCATCTCGGGCTTTCGCGTCGCGCGCGGCGGCGCCCAGGAGCTGACGGGCGTCACGGCCGACCTGACGATCATGGGCAAGGTTCTGGGCGGCGGCCTGCCCGCCGCCGCCGTCGGCGGCAGGACCGAGCTGATGAACATGCTCGCGCCGGCCGGCGAGGTCTACCAGGCGGGCACCCTGTCCGGCAATCCGCTTGCGGTCGCGGCCGGTCTGGCGACACTCGAGCTGCTGGACGAGGCCGCCTACGCGCGCCTGGGCGCGCTCACCGAGCGCCTGGCGAACGGCCTGCGCGAGGTGGCCGCTGGGGCGGATGGATACCCGGTGCAGGTCGTGAGTGCGACCGGTCTGGTGACGGTCTTCTTCAGCGAGCGTCCCGTGAGCTCGTTTGCGGACGCGCGCGGGTGCGATCTCGACGCGTACGCCGCCTGGTGTCGTGAGCTGCTGGCGCGCGGTGTCTACCCGCCGCCGTCTCAGTTCGAGGCGTGGTTTCCCTCGCTGGCGCACACGCCCGAGCAGATCGACCGCACGATCGCGGCCGCGGGCGCGGCGTTCGCCGCCACACCGGGCGAGCCGTCGGCAACCGCTCGAGGCGCTCGATGAGCGTTCGCGGTGAGGCAAGCGCGCTCCAGCGGCTGGCGGAGTTGCTGCGCGAGCAGGGCGGGCTGATGGCGACGCTGCTCGCGGCGGACGGCCTCGACGGTCGCACGTCCCGCGGGCAGGGTCCCGCTCAGATGGCCGCCGCGGGCCCGCGCGCGCGCAGGGCGCCCGAGGAGTACGAGCTGCTCGTCGAGACGATCTACGAGGGCTACCTGCTGCACTACGGCTCCCCGCGCGTCCTGGACCCGCCGGAGGCCGATCTCGGCCTGCTCGCCGGCGATCGCCTGTATGCGCTCGGTCTGGCGAAGCTGGTCGCGCTCGGCGACACTGAGGCCGTGGCCGAGCTCGCGGACACGATCACGCTCAGCGCGCTCGCGCAAGCCGCCGGCGAACCGGCACTGGCCGTAGCCATATGGGAGGCCGGCGCGCGCGCCGTCGGATGGGGATCGGACCCGGCCCACAGGCGCGCCAAGGAGCTCGCCTTCGCAGGCGCCACCGAGGCGATCGAGGCGATGCGCACAAGCGCTGTGGGAGACGTGGAGGGCCTCCCGGCGTCGCCCTGAATCGCGCCTCGATATTGTTCGAGGCGGTGTCCGACAAGCACGATAAGCACAAGTCCAACTACACGCTCGACCGGCAGATGCCCGGCGCGTTCGAGGGCGAGACCGTCACGCGGCGGCGGTTCATGACCGTGGGCGGCCAGGCGGCCGGGGGCGTTGCCGCCGCTTCGTTTTTGCTGCCCGCGCTCGGCTTCGCGATCGGGCCGATCTTCAAAAGCACCCCGCACCACTGGGAAAGCGTCGGTCCGGTGGACATGTTCACCGACACCAACTACGTACCCGTGGTGATCACGCTGAACCCCGGCATCGGCGAGGCGGGCAAGTCAACCGCGTACGTGCGCAAGTTCAACGCCGCGATCGACACCGACCCCTACGATCGCGGCACCCCCTACATCGCGATCTCCAGCCGCTGCGCGCACCTCGGCTGCCCCGTGCGCTGGGTGGACGCGGCAGAGCGCTTCATCTGCCCGTGCCACGGCGGCGTCTATGACCTGCTCGGCCGCCGTGTCGGCGGTCCCCCCGTGCGTCCGCTGGACCGCTTCTACACGCGCGTCAACGCGCGCGGCGAAGTCGAACTCGGCCCGCGCTTTTCCGTCAACAGCGAGCTGAAACGTTTCTCGCCACGCGATCCCGGCGAGCCCCTGGACGGCATCGGCCAGTACATGTATCCATCGCGCCCGGGCGCGCAGAAACTTTAGGACTGCTGAGCTGCCACGATGCCCAAACTGCCCAAGGCTCCCCCAATTCCCTCGGCCCTGCAGGCGCCGCCTCCCCGCCCGGGCGAGAGCAACGGCAAGGTCACGCCGCTCGATCACGCCGCGGAGGCCGGCACGAGCGTCGTCGACTGGGTCGACGAGCGCACCTCGCTGAGCGGCGGCGCGCGCTGGCTGATGTTCCGCAAGGTGCCCAAGGGCACCAACTGGTTCTACACGCTCGGCTCCGCCACGATGTTCGCGTTCCTCTCCCAGGCCGTGACGGGAGTGTTCCTGGCGATGTACTACCGCCCGGACCCCTCGGGCGGCGCATATGAATCGATCCGCCATGTGACCAACGAAGTGTTCCTCGGCCAGTTCGTGCGCGGCATGCACAAGTGGGGCTCGAGCGTGATGGTGATCCTCGTGTTCCTGCACATGGGGCGCACGTTCTTCTTCGGCGCCTACAAGTACCCGCGCGAGCTCAACTGGGTGATCGGTGTCGTGCTGCTGATCCTGACGATGGTGATGTCGTTCACCGGCTACCTGCTGCCGTTCGACCAGCGCGCCTACTGGGCGACGATCGTGGGCGTGAACATCAACGGCACCGGCCCGCTGATCGGGCCATATCTGAGCGATTTCCTGCGCGGAGGCCCCGAATTCGGGGCCACGACGCTATCGCGCTTCTACGCCATCCACATGCTGCTCCTGCCCGGTCTGCTCGCCGCGCTGATCGGCGCGCACCTGTATCTCGTGGCCAAGCTCGGCACGACCGCGCCGCCGTGGCTGAAAGCCGAGCAGAACCCCGAGCTGCGCGAGGCCGACGCGTGAGCCGGCGCGCGCTGCTCCGAGTGGTCCCGGCCATCTCACCGCGCCCAGCCCGTATCCGGCCCGTGCGCTGCCCGCTGCCCGCTGCCCGCTGCGCGCCGTGCGGCGGGAGTTACGCTCACGGGCGGCGGGAGAGCCGCCTCGCTGCACTCGCGCTCGTAGCCGACGAGCGCGCCGACCGGATGCGGGCGCGCGCATGAACCGGCGCGAGAAGGAGGAGTACCTGCGCGAGTACGGGATCCTGAAGTCCCAGGGCAAGCCGTTCTTCCCGTACGCGGTCGCCAAGGACGCGGCGATGGCGTGCGTGGTGATGGCGGTCATCATCACGATGTCGCTCGTGCTCGGGGCCGAGCTCGGCTCCAAGGCAAACCCGACCACGACCACGTACGTGCCGCGCCCGGAGTGGTATTTCTTCTTCCTGTTCGAGGTCCTGCGCGTGATCAAGCCGCCGAGCCTCGTGCCGCTGGCGACGATCGGCGTGCCGACGCTCGGCATGATCCTGCTGTTTTTGCTGCCGTTCTACGACCGCGGTCCCGAGCGCCGTCCCGAGCGCCGCCCGATCGCGACGCTGACCGGCATCTTCGTGATCGGCGCGATGGCGCTGCTCACCTACCAGGGCGCCAACGCGGGGTCGCCGACCGTGATCGAAATGGCTACGCCCAAGCCCGTCCTGCAGGCGGGCGGGCAGACGCTCGCCGAATACGAAGCCGGCAAGCTGGTCGTGGCCCAGTCGGGCTGTCTGGCCTGCCACAAGATCGGCGACAACGGCAACAACGGCCCGGGTCCCGAACTGACGCACATAGCCTCGCGGCTGCCACGCCAGGGGATCGCCCGCACGCTGGTCAACCCGACCGCGCCGATGCCGTCGTTCAAGAACCTGCCGCCGCAGAAGTTCAAAGCGGCCGTCGAATTCCTCGCCCAGCTGAAGTAGCGTCTCACCCATGCCCGCCGAGCCCGCCGAGCCTGTCGAGCCAGGCGCCGGGAGCACCGTACCCAGCGACAGCGCGAATGGGTCTCCCGTAAACGGCGGTTCCGGTACCGGCTCGGAGTGGGGATCCTCGCCCGGGCTGCTGGAGGCGGGGCAGGTGCGGGCGATGTTCGATCGGATCGCGGGCGTGTACGACCTGCTCAACAGCGCGATGACGGCCGGCCTGCACCATCGCTGGCGCGAGCGGGCGGTGGACGTCGCCCAGATCGGACCGGGCGCGCGCGTGCTCGACGTCGCCACCGGCACGGGCGACCTGGCGCTGGAGCTGGCGCGGCGGGTGGCGCCGGGAGGGGAGGTCGTGGGGTGCGATTTCTCTGAGGGAATGCTGGCGCGCGCACGGGAGAAGGCGCGCAAGGCGGGCGCGAATACGCGCTTTGAGTGGGGCGACGCGCTGGCGCTGTCCTACCCCGATGACTCATTCGATGCCGCCACGGTCGGTTTTGGCGTACGTAACTTCGCGGACCTATCACGTGGTCTGGCGGAGATGGCGCGTGTCGTGCGCCCCGGCGGGAAGGTCGTGGTGCTCGAGTTCACGACGCCCACCCGTGCGCCGCTGTCGCTCTTCTATCGGTTGTGGTTCGACCGCGCAGTACCTCTGCTGGGACGCTTTTCTGCCGATCCCGAGGCGTATGCCTATCTGCCTGAGTCGGTCAAGCGCTTTCCCGACCCGGCGGCGCTGGCCGCCGAGCTGGAGCGGGCCGGTCTGGGCGAGATCCGCTGGGTGCTGACAGCCGGAGGCATTGTCACGATCCATTCCGCCACCGTCGTGCCTGAGCCATGAACGATATGGACGCCGTCGAGGCGATCATGCGCCGGGGCGGGGACGGCTTGCGCGAGCGCATGGTCCGAACAGAGTTGCACCTCGAGCGAGTGACCGCCGAGGCCGGTGATCCGCTCGCCTCCCATGCCACCGCGACGGTCCTGGCCGGCGGCAAGCGGCTGCGCCCGCTGCTGGTCGTGCTCGCCGCCGAGTCCGCGGGTGGGCCGCGGTCCAACGGATTGGAGGGCTCAGGCGAGGCGGGGGAGCGGACGTCGGGAACTGACGGATCAATGTCCGGCGGCCCGCAGGCCAGGCTCGCCGACGGCGATGGCGAGGACAGCCTCGTGCGTGCCGCGGTGGCGGTCGAGCTCGTGCATTCGGCGACGCTTGTGCACGATGACGTGATCGATGGCGCCCAGCTGCGACGCGGCCGTCCATCGGTCGCCGCGGCCGCCGGACGCAAGCTCGCGGTCGCCACCGGCGACCTGCTGTTCTCGCGCGCGTTCGCCGAGCTCGCGCGCAACGGCGAGGCGGCACAGCTGCGCGCTCTGTCGGATGCCAGCTCGGCGCTCGCCGAAGGCGAGCTGTTGCAGCGCGAGGACGCCTACGCCGCGCACGTCCCGGTCGCGCGGTACCTGCGCCGCTGCGAACTGAAGACTGCGGCGCTGTTCGAGGCCGCCTGCCGCCTGGGCGCGCTGGTGGCCGCCGAAGGCTCGCAAGCGCTCGCCGACGAGCTCGGCGCTTTCGCTCGGCGCATCGGCCTCGCGTTTCAGCTCCTGGACGACGTGCTCGACGTGTCCGGCCCGGTCGAGCGCACCGGCAAGGCTCGCGGCACGGACCTGCTCGACGGCACCGTGACCCTCCCGTTCATCCTCGCGCGCGAGCACGACTCCGAGCTCGCCGCGTTCGACCTCTCCTCGCTGCGCGGACCGCGGGAGGCGGAGCAGCTATGTGAGCGGATCGCCGCGACAGGCGCTCTCGACGAGGCCCGCGAGCAAGCGCTGGCGCTGGTCGCGCAGGCCAAGTCGGCGCTCCCGCACAGCCTGCCCGATGGTCGCGCGGGCCTGCTCGACCTCGTCGCGGACGCGGTCGTCGAGCGCTATCGGTGAAAGTCGCTGGGTACGATCAGATCGGCGTCTAGGGCGCGCACGAAGAACTCGACCTCGTCGCTCATATTCGCGTGCGTGATCCGCTTCAGATCGCTCAGCAGCGCACCCGCGCCGCGGTCCAGCTCGTCGTCGAGCTCCTCCACCACGGACTGCTCGAACACGCCCTCGCGGCGCGCCTCGCACTCGGGGCAGCGCAGCACGATACGCCAATGTCTGGCTCCCTCTTCGATCCAGTCGAGCGGGTAGACGAGCTCGCCGGCGCAGTTGAAGCAGACGTGCAGCGGGTCCGGCGCGTACGGCGGGTCCGAGGCGCGCCGATGGTCGTGGTAGACGACCTCCAACTGCTTGCCGTCGGGCATCTGCACGTTGTGGCGTATGTGAGGGCTCGTGTCTGACATGGCTTGCCCTGAACTCATCGACGCTCACCGCGATCGCCTTTAGCTCCGCGCCGTAAAGCTCAGCGTGCGGCAATGACCACACAGATGCGGTGCTAGGTTCATTAGGGCATGGCCACCGCGATTCGCACGATCGGCCACGAAGACCGCCTCAGCCTCGTCGACCATCTCGAAGAGCTGCGCACGCGCCTGATCGTCAGCGCGGTGGCTGTGGCGGTCGCGTTCGGGGTGTGCCTGTGGCAGAACCACGCGCTGCTTGAAATCATCAATCGCCCGCTCGCCCACCAGACCCAGAAGCAGGTCGAGAAAGGCAACGGCCCGCTCGGGCAGACGGCGCTCGCCCAGCAGGGCGTGCTCGCCCTCGCGCGCGACGTGCAGGGGATCGCAGCAACGCTCGCCAATCCGGCCAGCAAGCTCCCGCCCGCGACCCGGGCGGCGCTCGCCGCGGAGATCCCCCGCCTGCAGGCGGACGTCGCCAAGATCCCGCGCGTCCCGCAGGGCAACAAGCCGGTGACGCTCGGGATCGGCGAGCCGTTCACGACGACACTCGGAGTCACGCTCCTGTTCGCGCTGGTGTTCTCGCTGCCGATCATCCTGTTCCAGCTCTACGGGTTCGTGCTGCCCGCGTTCAGCCCCAGTGAGAGACGTATCGCGCTGCCGCTGCTGGCGGCGATCCCGTGCCTGTTCGCGATCGGAGTGCTGTTCGGCTACTTCGTGGTGCTGCCCGCGGCGGTGCGCTTCTTCCAGAACTTCAACAGCGGTCAGTTCAACGTGCTCGTCCAGGCTGGCCCGTACTACAAATTCGCCGCCACGATCCTGCTTGCGATGGGTCTCGTGTTCCAGGTTCCGGTCGCGATCCTGGCCGCCACCCGCGCCGGGATCGTCACTCCGAAGCAGTTGCGCCACAACCGCCGCTACGCGATCGTGGCGTGCGCGGCGATCGCCGCGTTCCTGCCCGGAGACGCGATCACGCTCATGCTGGAGACCGTGCCGCTGTATGTGCTCTACGAGGCGAGTATCCTGCTCGCGTCGTTTGTTGAGCGCCGTGAGCGCAGACGCGAGCGGCAATCCCCGGGTCCCGGGCAGCCGCCTGCGGGCGGGTCGCCCGCAGATGAGAGGACACAGCCAAGCGTGCAACAGATCATCGACCACTTCGACCGAGAGCTGAGCTGATGCTGTTCGACCTGCGTGGGCGCGGCCGTCGTCGCACGGTCCAGGTGATCTACCTGGGGTTCGCCGTACTGATGGGTGTGGGCCTCGTCGGCTTCGGCGTCGGCGGCGGCATCGGCGGCGGCGGGATCCTGAGCTCCCTGAACGGCAGCGAAGGCTCCAGCAGCGCGAGCTTCTCCAGCCAGATCAAGAAGTACAAGAAGCTCACCCAGCAGCAGCCGAGCAGCGTGTACGCGTGGGAACAGCTGACGCTCGCGCAGCTGCACGAAGCGGGCGGCGAAGCGTACGTCGCCAACAACAAGCTGACGAGCAAGGGCAAAGAGCTCTTCACGCAGATCGCCCAGTCCTGGAACAGCTACATCGCGCTGAACCCACCCCACCCGAAGGTCGAAGTGGCACAGGAGATGGTGCGGGTGTTCGGCGAAGAAGGCCTCAACGAACCCGCCGAAGCGGTCAAGGTCTTGCAGATAGTGACCGCCGCCCGCCCGGAAAGCGCGTCGCTGTACGCGGCGCTGGCGGAGTATGCCTACAAGGCCCACAACACGCGCATCGGCGATCTCGCCTCCGAAAAGGCGGTTGCCCTCGAGCCGTCCGCGCAGCGCAAGCAGCTGAAGACCGAGCTGGCGGAACTCAAGAAGAACCCGACTGGCGCCAGTAGTGGGGGCTCGACCATCACGCGGGGCGAAAACGGTACGTACACCGCCACCAGCAAAGGCAAAACCTACGCCGTCAAGCCGGGCCCGCACGGAACCTTCACCGGGGCCTCGACGAGCACCTCTGCTCCCGGCGGGCTGCCGACGAGCAAGAAATAGTCTGCGGGAGCCTCGCGTGGCCGGATTCGGGGAGGCTCGCCACGCCGCGCAGGCCCTCTCGGAGCAGGGCACGGAGGGCGTCTCGGAGCAGGGCGCCTGGCCCGCCCGGGCGCCCGGTGAGCGTGATCGCAAGCGCTATACCGCGCGCCTGCTGATCGGCTGCGCGGACCAGCCCGGGATCGTCGCAGCGGTGTCGGGATTCTTGTTCGAGCAGGGCGCGAACATCGTCTCCTCCCACCAATTCTCCTCCGAGGAGACCGGCGGGCGCTTCTTCATGCGCATCGAGCTGTTCCTGGATGAGCTGGACGGGCCGGATGGCCCGAGCGGGTCACAGGAGTCCAGGAGACGCTTCCAGGAGCGCTTCGCCGCGGAGGTCGCCGACAGGCTGGGGATGGACTGGGAGATCCGCTACCGGGGCGAGCGGCCGCGGATCGCGATCCTCGTCTCCGGCCATGACCACTGCCTCGTCGATCTGCTGTGGCGCTGGCGCCGGGGCGAGCTGGACGGGGACGTGGTCGCGGTGATCTCAAACCACGAGGACCTGCGCCGCGAGACCGAGGCCGCCGGCGTGACCTTTCACCATGTGCCGGTCGAGCCCGACGGCAAGTCTCATGCCGAGAAGGCGATGCTCGAGCTGCTGCTCGGCCAGGCCGACCTGCTCGTGCTCGCGCGCTACATGCAGGTTCTCAGCGGCGACTTCCTGGAGCGCGTCGGCATGCCCGCGATCAACATCCACCACTCGTTCCTGCCGGCGTTCGCCGGCGCGGATCCCTACCGGCGCGCACACGAGCGCGGTGTCAAGCTGATCGGCGCGACCGCCCACTACGTGACCGCAGAGCTCGACGACGGCCCGATCATCGACCAGGACGTCGTCCGCGTCGACCATCGTCAGAGCGTCGAGGACCTCGCTCGCGTGGGGCGGGACGTCGAGCGCCTCGTGCTCGCCCGCGCCGTGGCCCTGCACCTGGACGACCGGGTGATCGTGGACGGTCGCCGGACGGTCGTGTTCTGAGGTGCACCCGAGGACGCGGCGGCGATGGGTCAGATCACGCCGTGCCTACGGAAGCTCCACGCGCGTGGCCCTTCCGCTGGGCGGGCCCCGAGCCCGCGCTTGGCTAGAATCGAGCCTGCAAGCCGGTCGCTCGTCCGCCGGCGCCCTCACGGGCCGTTAGCTCAACCGGCAGAGCAGGGGCCTCTTAAGCCCAAGGTTGCAGGTTCGATTCCTGCACGGCCCATTTTCAGCATAGTCTGCAAATAAGCGGGTTTGCGCGAAATAGACGGTGTGTTCCAGAGCTGGCATTTCCTGTGGGTATCACTCGCTGTGCTGAGAAGAGCCTCAGTCCTGCAACGCTAGCGCCGCGGGTACGGAGGCGGCGAGGTAACCGGGGATCGCGAGGATGGTGAGCGCGGCGGCGATGACGAGCGTGAGGCTGCTCAGCGCGGTGAGTGGTGTGAGTGAGTAGGTGACGGGGAAGTTGATCGTCTGGGCGAGCGCGCGATCGGCGAGCTGCTGGCCGTAGAGGCCGTATGCGGCGCCGGTGAGGCAGCCGGTGGCGAGCAGTATCAGGCTCTCGATCAGGATCGTGTGCCATAGCTGGGTGCGCGGCAGTCCCTCGAGCTTGAGCTTGGCCAGGCGTGGGCGGCGCTGCCAGATCATCGCGCCGATGGCAGCGGCCATCGCGAGGATCGCGACGATCAGGATCAGCGTCGCGATCTGGCTGAGGTTCGCGAGGGCTTGGCGGCTGAGGGCGATCTGCTTGGCCGTGTGTGTCTGCGCGGTCTGCACAGACAGCCCGGGTTGCGGCCCAAGCGCTCCTCTTATCTCGCGCGCCGCGACAGCGGGGCGCGTGCCCTGCGTGAGAACCACGTTGTACGCGCTGGCGTCTTGGCTTGCCCAGGCGTGGGCGTAGTCGGTGGCGTTCATGATGATCGCGCCGGGTACCCAGCCCACGTTCGTGGATAACCCTGCGATACGAAACATCATTGGGTTCGGGGTTGGCAGCTCCAGCGCCTGACCGATGTGCAGGTGGTGTTCTGAGGCGAGCGCCTGCGACAGGATCAGCCAGCCGCCGGCGCGCACGCGCGCTGTGGCTTGGCTCGTGTTCCCTTCGAGCAGCTGGCCCGGCGGTATGAGCGGTGTCGCTTCGCTGGGTGGCGCGATAACCAGCACGCGGCGCTGCCCCCAGTCCAGCAAGCCACTGCGGTAAAGCCTGACCGCCCGCACCCCAGGGAGGCGTTCGAGCTGGGTTTGCCTGGTTGGCGCGAACGGTGTCGTGTCGAGCAGGTTGTAGTCACCGGCGGGCGCTACCCACACGTCCGTGGACGCGTTCAGTTCGTGCGCGGCGTCTTCCAGTCCTTTGAGGAGGTCGCCGTGTGCGCCCTGGATCGCGACGCTGCCGAACACCGCGATCGCGCCCGTCGCCGCGATCGCCACGGCACGTGCGCGCCCGGCGCTGAGCTCCATCACCGCGACGTGAGGAACAGCGCTCGTGATCATGCGCGCGCACCGCCTGACGAGCGCGAGCGCGACACCCAGCACGAAGGGCAGCACCAGCAGCAGCGCCGCCAGCAGCAGCACCATCCCGGGTATCGCCGCGTCCGGCGCGACGAGCAGGATCAGGGTGGCTGCGGTCAGACACACCACGCCCGCGAGCGCCAGTCGGGTGGGCGGGCCTCCGATCATGCCCGCGCCCGCGTGTTGTTCGCGTGGCGCGATCGCGGCCAGCGGATCGCGCGAGAGGACGTCGCGTAGCGGGCTGAGCACCGCCACGATCGCCGCGAGCATCCCCCCGCCCGTGGCGATCGCAACGCTCTGCCACGTCACGACACGCTGCGAGCCGATCGCGAACGCCAGCGACAGAAATGCGGGATCGGAATGCAATACATGGATTGAGAGCTCATCCCCCAGCGCCAGCCCGAGGACGCAGGCGACGACGCCGAGCACGATCGCGTCGAGCAAGAGGACGCCGATCACGGTCTGAGGCGTGTAGCCGTCACGGCGCAGATCGGCGATCAGCCGCCGGCGCTGGGGGACCGTCAGCAGCATCGCGTTGAAGGCGAACAGGAACCCCACTAGCGCGCTGATCACCGCGAAGAGTTGGGTCGATTGGTTGGCCGCCGTGGCGGCCTTCGAGAACAGCTTTTCGTCGTAGTCGGTGCTCTGCACGTTCAAGCGGCCGCCCGCGATCGCCGACAGCGCGGCTCGCACCTGATTTTCCGTACCGAATCTGGGTACAACGAGGATCCGGCTGACGCGCCCTTGAAGGCCCGTCACTTCCTGAACGAATTCGAGCGGTGCCACGGCTACGGGGCTCGCGGCGAGCGCCCCAATGCGCTGTGCCGACACCGTTTCGTACAAAGGCGCGCGCACTGTCTGCCCGCCGAGCTCGAGCGTGACATCCTTGCCGAACTTCGTGACGCCGATCCTCCGTGCAAGCGGCGCGGTCAGCACGACCCCGCCGACACCCCCGAACGTTTCGAGCGCCAGGCGACGCACAAGGCTCCCGCCGAGCTCGCCCAGGCTTTCCTGCGCTCCGATCAGCTCAATCGACTCGCTGCCCGCGGGGCCGATCGCGTTCGCGCCGGCTTCGAGCAGCGGCGCGGCGGCGCGCACGCCGGGGACCTCACGCACACGGGTGAGCGTGCTCTCGGGGAAACCGTGCGGGTCGCGCGCCAGCAGCTGCAGGCTCGCGCTACCGACGATCCCGCGAGAGAGCTGACCCACACTGCTCTGAAGACTCTGACTGGATACCTGCGAAGCGAACAGAAGCGCTACGCCGGCGGCGATCCCCACGACCGCGAAGCACTCACCCACCAGCCGTGCGCGCAATCGCACCCACCACAAACGCAACGCGTTGGAGAACCCCACGAACAGCCCTCTGACTACCGCACGGCCGGCTGCGCCGCGGGCTGCGCGTAGTCCAGATCTGGCTCGTGCTCTGACAGCACGCCATCGCACAACGCGAACACCCGATCGGCATACGCGGCCGCGACCGGATCGTGACTGACGAGCACGATCGCGACGCCACGCTCACGGCACAAATCTCTTAGCAGCTCGAGCACTTCGCGGCCGCGTTGGGTGTCGAGGCTTCCGGTCGGCTCATCCGCGAGCAACAGACGCGGTTCGGTCGACAGCGCCCTCGCGATCATCACACGCTGACGCTCACCCATCGACAGCGTCTCCGAGCGATGCTCCAGTCGCCCGCCCAGCCCGAGACGCTCGAGCAACGGCGTGATCTCCCGTCGCGCCCTGCTCCAACGCATCGTTCCCAGAAGCTTCAACACGGCGTTGTCGATCGCCGAGACGCCCGGCAGCAGGTCGAAGTTCTGGCGGATAAACCCCAGTTCGGAGAGTCTGAAGTTAGACGCCTCCGGCTCGGACAGCGAAGACACATCGCGCCCTCCGATCAGCACCCGGCCACTCGTAGGCTCGAGCAGCGTGGCGACCATCAGCAGCAGCGTCGTCTTACCCGACCCGCTCGGCCCGTACAACACGACCGTCTCACCGGGTGAGACGGACAGCGAAACGCCGTCCACGGCACGTACCGTCTCCCCGCCCACCGCGGGGTAGTGCTTGACGAGGTCGTGCAGCTCGAGCACCCGCCACCCCGCGTCAGTCGGAGACCGTGCCGCGGACGTTCACGGCGATCGCGTCGTTGGAGCGCTGGATCGTCCCCGTGAAGCTGAGGCCCGACCCGCGCGCACGCCGATACCGCCCCGTACCGCGAATGATCGACAAAGAGCCCGAGAAGCTTCCCTGCGTGTGACTTCGCTTATAGCTGGCGCTCGCGCGGCCTGTGATCGAGCTCCCCTTCGGATACATGCTCACTTCAGCGGTCACACGGCTCGTCGAGACGATCGTGAGATGCACGTAGATCGTGCCAGGGATCGTGCCCGACCCGGAGCCCTCCTCGTTGAGCGTGAATTCGTGTTTGCTCGTGAGGTGCAGCTGGCCCGTCTCGTTCAAGAAGAACGTACTCGCCGCCACCGCCGACGGCGCCGTCGCCCCCGACACTCCGGGTGTGAGAGACCCAACCGCGATCAGTACGCCGACCGAAACCACCATGGCCGCCAGCACTCGACCATGCCATCTCGAAACGTCACCGATCCCTGACCATCGAGCATCCTTCCAGCGCATTCCTCGCGCCTCCTTTCTGCTTCTCATGACGGGCACGGGATCCTCGCCAAGGCGCTGCCGACCGTGCCGTCGGCGTAGGTGAATTCAGCGGCGAACGGGAACCCGCCCGCCGGGCAGCTGGAGGGGATCAGGATCGTGTTCGCCTCGCGCGGGCGGTGAGGGCTGTCGGAGCCGATCGTCAGCGAGAAGCTTGCGATCGAGGCATCGGGCTCGGGGGGGATCGAGGGAATCGGGGGAATCGACATCACGAGCTCTTCCCCATAGGGCGGACGATCGGGTAGCGTCGTCGCGGTGAGCACCATCTCTTGGCCGATCGGCGTGTAGCCCTGGCCGAGGATCTCGAACGTCGGCTGCAGGTTCTCCGTCGGCGGACCGAGGAAGGCCCGCAGGGCGGCGACCTCGGTGATTGGCTGGGTTCCCAGGTTGGCCTCCACGAGCGCCTGTCCGCTGCCGATCTTCGATTGCCTC
>Ga0209380_10001115_pt1 | contig 18562 bp, 17 predicted proteins | sample HubBroMetageWFT6_FD_188347 | JGI IMG/M metagenome (GOLD analysis project Ga0209380, IMG submission 188347) | Warmed and freeze-thawed soil microbial communities from the Hubbard Brook experimental Forest, New Hampshire - Hubbard Brook CCASE Soil... | ecosystem: Environmental > Terrestrial >...
ATCCTGCACCTGGCCGAGCAACTGCAGACACCGGTGTTTGTGATGTCAGACCTCGATCTCGGCATGAACAACTGGATGTCGGAGCCGTTCGAGTATCCCAAGGAGCCGATTAATCGCGGGAAGGTGCTGGCCAAGGAAGACCTCGACCGGCTGGGCGGATTTGCCCGTTACAAGGACATCGACGGCGATGGCGTCGGTTATCGCACGCTTCCCGGGACTGAGCATCCCAAGGGAGCTTGGTTCGCTCGCGGCAGTGGACACAACGAAAACTCGCAATACAGCGAACGGCCTGACGATTACAAGAACAATCTCGACCGTCTGCGTCGCAAGTTCGAGCACGCCCGCAACTCGGTTCCCAAACCGGAACTGTGTCGAAATGCCGGCAACGATATCGGCATTATTGCCTACGGCACTTCGCATCACGCGCTGGTCGAAACTCTTGACCAGCTACAGAACGAGCACGGCATCAAGGCCGATTATCTGCGCCTGCGGGCCTATCCGTTCACCAGCGAAGTCGGAGAGTTCGTTGTTGGGCACAAACGGATCTACGTCATCGACCAGAACCGCGATGGCCAGATGTTCCAGTTGCTGAAGCTGGATGTTCCGGCGGAAGAAGTTATCCGGCTGCGCAGCGTGCGCCACTACAACGGACTGCCGATCGATGCACGCTCGGTCACCGATGAGATCGTTTCCCAGGAGGGCAAGTAAATGGCGACCACAGCCGCCCCGCAACCCAAAACCAATCGCGTCGGACTGACCGTGCTCGACTACCGCGGCGGCAAGACCACGCTCTGCGCCGGCTGCGGCCACAATGCGATCTCCGAGCGCATTATCGACGCGTTTTACGACATGGGCATCCAACCGGAACGCGTGGCCAAGATGTCAGGCATCGGTTGCTCGTCGAAGAGCCCGGCGTATTTCATGAACCGCTCGCACAGCTTCAACTCGGTTCACGGGCGCATGCCATCGGTGACGACCGGTGCAGTGCTGGCGAACTCGAAGCTGATTGCGCTGGGTGTCAGTGGAGACGGCGACACTGCGTCCATCGGCATCGGCCAGTTTGTTCACCTGATGCGCCGCAATCTGCCGCTGATCTACATTATCGAAGACAACGGCGTGTATGGCCTGACGAAGGGCCAGTTCTCGGCCACGGCTGATCTTGGTTCGAAGTTGAAGACCGGGGTGATCAACGAACTGCCTCCCATCGATACCTGTGCGCTGGCGATTTCGCTGGGGGCAACGTTCGTGGGTCGCTCGTTCTCGGGCGATAAACGGCAACTGCACACCATGCTGAAAGCGGCCCTGGCACACCGTGGCACCGTGTTGATTGATGTCGTCTCGCCCTGCGTGACGTTTAACGATCACGAGGGTTCGACCAAGTCCTACAAGTACATGAAGGACCACGAAGAGCCGTTGCACGATTTGAATTTCGTGCCGGCATTTGACGAGATCGATGTTGAGTACGAAGAAGGGACCAGCGTCAACGTCACAATGCATGATGGATCGTCGCTTCGCCTACGCAAGTTGGAGGAGGACTACGATCCGACCAACAAGATTGGGGCGGTCAAACGATTGATGGAGTCCCATGAAGCCGACGAAGTGCTGACGGGCATCTTCTACCTGAACACCACAGCGCCCAACTTCATCGACATGCTTGACATGACTGACGAGCCTCTTGCTACCTTGCCGGAGAGCGTCACTCGTCCTTCGCGCAAAGTGCTGGAAGAGTGCATGGAAGAGTTGCGGTAGTCTAAGACCACTGCCAAAGAAAAAATGAGGTCCTCCATCGCGGAGGGCCTTTGTTTTGTTGATCAGGAAGACGTCGCTTTCGATTCACTACACCGGACTGGAAGTGATGCGACTACCACCCTAGCCGTTCGCCCGGGGCTGCGGTAAGATTGCCGTCATGGCCAAGTCTGCGGTTCAATTCGAAGTTGCTTGCCCTTGCTGCGGCGCATCGCTGAAGATTGACGTCGATACCAAGGCAGTGATCGCGCACACGCCCAAAGCCGTCCCGAAGACATTCGACGACATTGAGCACGCGGCGCGTGCCATGAAAGAGCAGGACAGCCGCAAGGAGTCGATCTTCCGTCAGTCGGTGGAAGCTCAGAAGAATTCGGCGGACCTGTTAGAAAAGAAATTTCAGGAAGCGGTCCGCAAGGCCAAGGAAACTCCCGACACCGGCAAACCGCTGCGAGATTTCGATCTCGACTGACGGGTCTAAGTGAGATCCAAACCTCTGCTGCTGGGTCATCGAGGGTGCCGCATTAGTAGTCTCACACGCCACAATTCCGACTTACCCGTTGAAAATTCGCTCGCGGCATTTGAATATGCGCTTTCGCAGGGATGCGACGGCTTCGAGTTCGACGTCCGCCAAACTCGAGACGGCCGCGACGTCATTTGGCACGATAGTGACTGGAACCGCCTCCCTATCGCTGCCACCGATTACGCCCGTCTCACGGGTCCGAAAGGCGACTCCCTTCCCACGCTCGACGACGTCCTTCAACAATTCGGGCACCGCGCATTCCTGGACATTGAACTGAAGGTCCGTGGAGCTGAAATATCCGTTGTGGAAGCGCTGCGCGCCGTTCCACCGCAACGCGGTTACATGCTGTCGTCGTTTCTTCCTGACACACTAATCCGGCTGCACAATATCGACAGCAGCCTGCCCCTCGGATACATCTGTGAACGCGATTACGCACTCCCAGTTTGGCGAAATATCCCGATCCAAACTATTCTCCCCCGCTATGGTCTTGTCCAACAGGAACTGATCGACGAAGCGCATCGGCTCGGCCGCCAAGTCGCGACGTGGACGGTGAACTCCGAGAATCAGATGCTGCAACTTGCCGAATGGGGCATCGACGGACTGATTTCCGACGATCCCGCACTTTTGTATCGAACATTCCACAGCGAATAGCGAAAACCACATCGCGTCATTTACATTGGTTGCGATGCCAACCACGGGAGAGCGATTCGAGCGCGCCGTATCGATCATGGCGCGATTGCGCGGGCCCGGCGGGTGTCCGTGGGACCGCGAGCAGACCTTCGACACCATCAAGCCTTATACGCTGGAAGAAGCCTACGAGGTCATCGAGGCCATCGACGCGCGCGATTGGCTTGAACTAACCGGCGAACTGGGCGACTTGCTGCTGCAGGTCTTGTTCTATTCACAAATGGCTGCTGAGGAAGAGAAGTTTTCCATCGACGATGTGCTCGACCGGCTCTCTAACAAGCTGGTCGATCGGCATCCTCATGTATTCGGAGACGTGAAGGTGGACACGTCGGGCGACGTACTGCGCAACTGGCAGGCTCTCAAGGCTGAGGAAAAGAAGAAACGTCAGGCGGATGGCGGCGAAGGTGCAGTCTCGACCAAAGCTGGCCATCCCGAGTCGGTTCTGCACGGCATCTCGTCGGCCGTGCCGTCGTTGATGGCAGCCTACAAAATCAGTTCGCGCGCAGCGCAGGTCGGCTTCGACTGGCCCAACATCGAAGGCCTGTTCGACAAGCTCAGGGAAGAGATCGACGAGCTGCGCAAGAACCTGGAGGAATATCCGGAGCCCGGCCCGCAGCCTGTTGGAGCCTCTTCCACGGCCAGTGCGCGACGATTGAAAGTCAGTGAAGAGTTACAGGCACGCCTGGAAGATGAAGTAGGTGATCTGCTGTTTGTGCTGGTCAACATAGCACGCTACTTGGCGCTCGATCCCGAGTCGGCGTTGCGCAAAACGAATCGCAAGTTCCGCCGCCGGTTTGAATACCTGGAGGACAAGCTGCGCGAACAGGGCCGCAAACCGTCCGATGCTTCACTCGACGAAATGGAGTTGCTGTGGCAGGAGTCGAAACAGCAGGAGAAGCTGTGACCGTCGAGACCGTGGTGCTGCGAAATTGCACCGAATTGGACGAGTTTCGCGCGTGTGTCGCGCTGCAACAGGAGGTCTGGGGCTTCAGCGACGCGGAGCTGGTGCCTTTGCGGATTTTCTCGCTGGCTCCGAAAATCGGCGGGCAACTTGTTGGCGCATGGGAAGACGAAACTCTCATCGGCTACGCAATGGCCATTCCCGGAAGCCGCAACGGGCATCCTTATCTGCACTCGCACATGGTGGCAGTGAAAGAGGGCTACCGCAACACGGGACTGGGCCGCAAGATCAAACTGTTTCAGCGAGAAGACGCCATTGCGCAAGGCTACGAGTTGATGGAGTGGACCTTCGATCCACTGGAAATCAAGAACTCATACTTCAATCTCGAGCGGCTCGGCGCAATTGCGCGACGCTACAACGTCAATCAATACGGCATCACCAACTCGCCGTTGCAGGGTTTCTTGCCGACGGATCGCTTGGTTGCCGAGTGGTGGATGAAGTCGCGACGCGTAGAGACGGTACTATCGACCGGCCATCATCCTTCAGTTCACGAGGAAGAGCGGGTGGAAGTTCCGGCGGAAATCTATGCCTGGAAGGCTGATCCGGCGATGCGCTCAAGAGCTGCCGAGACGCAATCAAGAAATCGTGAACTGTTGCAGAATGCATTTTCCCGCGGGCTGTCATGCCTCGGTTACGTTCGCGATGAAGACGGGAACGGCTGTTTCCAGCTTGGTCTCTGGGACGAGGACTGGTCGTATGTTTCAAATTTGTAGTCCAAGACAGGACACATGAGGATCGAAGCGATTACACTTCGGGAACTGCAGGTACCACTCGTGCATTTTTTTGAGACGAGCTTTGGGCGGACGTACGACCGTCGCGTCCTTTTGGCAACGCTGCAATGCGACGGCCTCGAAGGTTGGGGCGAGTGCGTCGCCGGAGAAGCCCCTCACTACTCCGAGGAGTACATCGACGGTGCGTGGGATGTGATCGTTCGTTACCTCGGCCCATCGCTGCTGGGAAGGACATTGAAAGCTGGACGCGAAGTCCCGGCGCTGTTGGCCAGGGTGCGGGAGCATCGCATGGCCAAGGCTGCGCTGGAGAACGCAGCGTGGGATGCGGAGGCGCAGGAGAGGGGAATCCCCCTCTGGAAATTGCTGGGCGGCTTGCAACGCGAGATCGCTTGCGGAGTCAGCATCGGCATTCAGGATTCGCACGAGCAGTTGCTGCAGAAGATTGAGACGGAACTGGCAGCCGGGTACCAGCGCATCAAGCTCAAGGTGAAGCCGGGCTGGGACCTGGACGTGCTGGAGAAGGTGCGCGCTGGGTGGCCGGACATCCTTTTGAGTTGCGATGCGAATTCAGCGTATACGCTCAGCGACATCGAACGTCTGAAATCCTTCGACCGTTTCAAGCTGCTGATGATTGAGCAGCCGCTATGGAACGACGACTTTTACTTCCATGCGCGCCTTCAGAAGCAGGTCCAGACGGCGATTTGCCTGGACGAAGCGATTCGTAGCTCACGCGACGCTGAGGCCGCGTTGGAACTAGGGGCCTGTCGAATTGTGAATGTCAAAGTAGGCCGCATCGGCGGCTTTACCGATGCAATCGCTGTCCACGACGTTGCGCAGCGTTTCGGCGTCCCAGTGTGGTGCGGAGGCATGCTCGAGTCGGGCATTGGACGCGCTCATAACGTCGCGCTCTCGACGCTGCCCAACTTCAAGCTGCCGGGAGACGTTTCGGCCTCGAAACGCTACTGGAAGGAAGACATCATCGAACCGGAAGTTGAGGTGTCTCCGCAGGGGACGATCGCGATAAGCCACAAGCCGGGGAGAGGCTACGATCTACGCTCGGACTTGATCGAGAGCCTGACTGTCCGGAAGGAAACCCTGCGGGCCACATCCAGTTAGATGAAGCGCGAAGTCATTGCCGAACTTTTGGACGACGATCTGGGAACGCCCGAAGAGGTCGCACAATCGCTTAAAGACCTGCGGCATATCAACAACTGGTTTGGCGGAACCTCGACGACCGCAAAATTACTGCGCCGCGTTGCCCACGAGACTGACCAGTCAGAGCTCTCGTTGCTGGAGATTGGTGCCGGTCTGGGAGACGTGCCTCTCGAGGCACGCCGCGCGCTCGCGAGCGTTGGCATCGGCCTGCGAGTCACCTTGCTGGACCGTCTGTGGTCGCATCTACCCAGCAACGGCACATCTGCGGTTTCGGGCGATGCCATGCGGCTGCCCTTTCGCGACGGCGCATTCGACGTCGTGAGTTGTTCGCTGTTCGCCCACCATTTCGAACCTGAGACGCTGGCGCTCCTGGCAAAGGAAGCCATGCGGGTCGCAAAGCGGGCTTTGCTGATTAACGATCTGATTCGTAGCCGATTGCATCTTCTGCTGGTCTACGCGGGTCTGCCACTATTTCGCAGTCGGATTACGTGGCATGACGCACCCGCGTCAGTGCGACGCGCGTACACCATCGCAGAGATGAAATCGCTGTTGGCCGGTGTTCCAGCGGCGCGCGTCGAGTTTTCGAGACATTTTCTGTTTCGTATGGGTGTATTGATGTGGAAGTAGCTTTCCTAGGGCGCGCGGTGGGCATGAGCGAGTCCAGTTTTGACGTCGCGGTTATTGGCGGTGGCCCGGCGGGGGCTTCGGCGGCCATAACTGCGGCGCGCTTCGGCGCCCGCGTTATGCTTCTGGAGGCTGGAGCGTTTCCTCGACATAAGGTCTGTGGCGAGTTCGTGTCTGCCGAGTCACTCGACGTGCTGCGTGATTTACTGCGGTCGACTCCTGGGGTCGAGCAGGTAATAGCGGCTGCTCCAGTGATCGATCGCACGCGATTGCTTCTTGGTGAGCGGGTCATCGAGGCGCATCTATCGCCGCCCGCACTCAGTATTCCGCGCTTTGCCCTCGACTCTTTGCTTTGGCAGGCAGCGCAGCAGGCAGGCGTGGAGGCCCGGTCGAATTGCGAGGTGAGCGCCATTCGAGGAGACGGCCCATTTCACTTGGATACGTCGGGAGGCAAAGTCAGCGCTCGCACGGTGATCGTCGCGGCTGGGCGGTGGTCGAAGTTCAAGACTCTAACACGCCTGCCGAACGGGCCCAAGTGGATCGGCGTTAAGGCGCACTACCGCGAGACCACTCCGCCTCGCTCCACCGATCTGTATTTCTTTGAACATGGATACTGCGGCGTCCAGCCGGTAGCCGACGATGTCGTCAACGTGTGCGCGATGGTACGCCCCGACCGCGCCACCTCGTTGGAGGATGTGTTTCCCCTACATCCAGCCCTTGCCAAACGTCGCCGCTCCTGGCAGGGGATCACCGAACTGGTGACCACCGCACCGCTGCTGCATCTTCCGCCCCAACCAGTAAGAGACAACATGATGTTTGTGGGAGACGCGGCTGCCTTCATCGATCCATTCGTCGGCGACGGAATCTCAATTGCATTGCGCAGTGGGCGCACGGCCGCTATGGATTTACGCGCATTTCTCGACGGCAGAAACTCGGTTCCTTCCGCGCTGAAGCAGTACCAAAGTAACTACGCACGACAGTTCCTTCCCCTCATCACCGCAGCGTCGCGGATTCGCCGCGCCCTCTCCTTGCCGGCTCCAGCCCGGTTGATCGCGTTTGAGCTATTGCGCGCCCCAGGCCTGATGCCGTTCGTGATACGCAAAACTCGCCAAGCAGGGTAATAAGTACGCCTAACGAATCACCAGCACTTCGCGGATATTGTCCCGGCCCAGGAAGAACTTGATCGAGGTGTAGTCGTGAAACAAGTTCTCGACGTGACGATTGTTGAAGACCCGCTGCAACTTATAAGGGCTGGCGGGCTGCATCTCAAGGGTGTCTTTTGAGGCGATGTTGTAGCGGTAGAAGGGAACTTCCGGCCCGGCATCTTTGGTGTGGAACAGTGAAAACAGGATGGCGCTAGGTTTCATGGCGACATGGATGCGCTCGATCACAGGTTTCACCAGCGGCTCGGGTAGATAATCTGCGAGGTCCCAGAACATTACGGCGTCGAATTCCTCGCGTTCAAAGCACAGGTTTTCGCGCAGAAATCGGTCAACATCGACTGTCATCTGACCTTCACTGTTCGAGACGATCAGCGACTTGTCGGAGGCGAGCCGGAGAACATCTTCCTGGTGGAAGCGATGGCCAAGGCCGATGAAGAACGTAATGTTGGCTGGCGATGTGGCTCCAAGATCAAGGACGCTCAGCCCTTCTTCGCGCGCCAGCCACTTCATGAACTCGCTGAAGCCGGTCGAACGCCGCTGAACGCGCTCGCCGGACACAACTTCGCCGTTCGGTCCACGCTGGCCCGAGCCGCCGAATAGTCTGCTGAACATGCTGGGAGACACTGCGCATTATTGTAAGGGTAGTGCAACGCCAGTGCCACTATTCCGCGCGGTAGGATGAGATTCGTTGACGTGATCAGGCTGTTAGCGGAGCCGGAAGTGAGGTGGATTGCAAAAAAGAATGGGACGCCAACTCAGGCGTCTCGCTTGATTTCTTGACAGTCGTTAGAACTTCTTAGGTTCGAGTAATGACCCTTGTGCTGCCGCTGGCGCCACGACCGGAGCGGGTGTTGCAGCCACCACGACTGCCGGCTTCGGTTCCACCCTGGGCGCTGGTTCGGTCTTTTGGATGTCGATCGAACCCTTGAAAAAGGCTCCTTCTTCGATGGCGACCCGGGCGGTCGAAATATCTCCTGATAATGACGCGCTCTTGCGCAATTCGACCCGGTCGCTGGCTTTTATGTTGCCGTCGATGCGGCCATGCACGATGACATTACGGGCTTCGACGTTGGCTCGCACCCGTCCGTTCGGCCCAATCGTCAGGCTCTGGCCGCGCAGCGAAATCGAGCCTTCTACTTCGCCATCGACGTAAAGGTCTTCGCTGCCTGACAACTCACCCTTCACAACCACCGACTTTCCGATAGTCGCGATGTCGACACTCCGAGGGGCCTCCGAGCGAGTTGGCTCTGCAGGGCGGGCCGCGGGAGTTGCGGCGGCATATGCCGGCTTAGCGGCAATCGGCTCCGGCGATGCGGTCGAGAATTCGTCTTCCTTGCGGGTTGCTTTCCACATAATTTATAGCTCCGTAACGCAATAAAGTGACGGCATTCGCTGCCACCATGACGCCTGTTCGGCATTTTCAGATCGCTCCCAAGAGGATACAGAAGGATGTGCGTGGCGGCCAACCCTTTTCCACACAATGATCTGACGCTGGGAGTGACTATTCGGTCACCGCCCAGGCTTTTTCCTGCTCCGACGGTAGTCAGCCGGTTATCGACGTCCCGTCGCAAAGGTACCCGGCTCACATATAATTGAGGGTCTCGCAAGTCCCCCACCGCAGCGTTACCAATTGCGGATCAAGCGCCCAAGCAGCAAATTGGGTGCGGGGGTCGTTACGCACGAATAGCGACAGCCAAACTCTGTTGGCTAACTGCGCCAGCGACCTCACTTCCGCGATCTGGGAAGCCAATCCCAACGGTGCGAGACGAGGACTCATACTTATGACTCAGATTGAACTCATCGTAGCCCGCGAAATTCTGGATTCCCGTGGAAACCCAACCGTTGAAGCCGACGTCATCCTGGAAAGTGGGGCCCGTGGCCGCGCTGCCGTACCCAGCGGAGCGTCCACTGGCGAGCATGAAGCCGTGGAACTGCGCGACGGCGATAAGTCTCGCTACCTCGGCAAGGGAGTGCTGCAGGCAGTGGACAACGTCAACGAGCTGATTGCGCCCGAACTCGAAGGCCTCGACGCCAGCGAACAGCGCGAACTCGACTCCATCATGATTGAGCTTGACGGCACTCCGAACAAGGGCAAGCTGGGCGCCAATGCCATTCTCGCAGTGTCCATGGCCGCTTCGCGCGCCATGGCCGACCACCTCGGCGTCGAGCTGTATCAGTATCTCGGCGGATTCACCGCCAGCCTTTTGCCTACTCCTATGATGAACATTCTCAACGGCGGCGCTCATGCCGACAGCAACGTAGATTTTCAGGAATTCATGGTCATGCCGGTGGGCGCGCCTTCGTTCGCCGAGGCACTGCGTTGGGGAGTGGAGACTTTCCATACCCTGAAAGGCGTGCTCAAAAAGAAGGGCTACAACACCGCTGTAGGCGACGAAGGCGGATTCGCTCCTTCCCTCAAGTCCAACACGGAGGCCATCGACCTGGTGCTCGAGGCCATCACCCAGGCCGGATACAAGCCCGGCGAGCAGATCGCCATCGCGCTCGATCCGGCCGCCAGCGAGTTCTACGACAAGGACAAGAAGAAATACGTCTTCAAGAAGTCTGACAAGAGCGAACATACGAGCCAGGAGATGGTGAAGTTCTGGGCTGACTGGGCGCGGCAATATCCCATCGTATCGCTCGAAGATGGTCTGGACGAGAACGATTGGGAAGGCTGGAAGACCCTTAGCAGCGAACTCGGCAGCAAGATTCAGCTCGTCGGTGACGATATCTTCGTAACGAACATCGGCAAGCTGCAACAGGGCATCGACTCCGGAGCAGCCAATTCGATTCTCATCAAACTCAACCAGATTGGCTCGGTCAGCGAGACTATCGACGCCATCAACCTAGCGCGCGAGAACGGCTACACCGCCGTCATCTCTCATCGCTCAGGTGAAACCGAAGACACCTTCATCGCCGATCTTGCCGTTGCAACTGGCGCTGGACAGATCAAGACCGGCTCCGCTTCGCGCACCGACCGCATCGCCAAGTACAACCAGTTGCTCCGCATCGAGGAAGAACTCGGCGCCGCCGCGCACTTCAACGGACTCAAGGCGCTCAACTACCACGGCGACCTGGCGAAGAAGGCGAAAGCGTAATGCGTCCGAAACCGCTGGTTCTGATCATTCTGGACGGCTGGGGCTATGCCCCGCCGTCCCCTGCCAACGCGATCTCGCTGGCCCGCAAGCCGAACTACGACAAGCTACTCGCCGACTTTCCCAACACGCTCATCCATACCAGCGGCCGTTACGTCGGCTTGCCTACGGGACAAATGGGCAACAGCGAGGTTGGTCACCTGAACATGGGAGCCGGCCGCGTTGTTTACATGGACATCACCAAGATCGACCTCATGATCGAGAACGGCGAGTTCGAGAAGAACCCTGTACTCGTCGACGCCATGATTCAGGCGCGCACCGGCGATCGCCGCTTGCATCTGCTGGGCTTGTTGTCGGACGGCGGAGTCCATTCGCACCAGAATCATATTTACGCGTTGCTGCGCATGGCAAAGCAAAACGGCGTCGATAGAGTGTTTGTCCACGCTTTTATGGATGGCCGCGACACTCTCCCAACCAATGGCGCGAAGTATATTGAGCAATTGCAGCAGAAGATGCGCGAATACAACGTCGGCAAGATCGCAAGCGTGAGCGGGCGGTACTACGCGATGGATCGTGACAAAAAGTGGGACCGCGAAAAGAAGGCGTTCGACGCCGTGGTCTTTGGCGACGCCGAAGGTGGACGCTTTACCGACCCGGTGCAGGGCGTCAAGGAGTCCTACAATCGCGGAGTCACCGACGAGTTCATCATCCCGTTTGTCGTCGTGGATGGTCGCGGAGAGCCCGTGGGCACGGTGCGCGATGGGGACGTCTGTATCAACTTCAACTTCCGCGCCGACCGTGCTCGGCAAATCACTCGCTGCCTCGCGCGCAACAGCCACTTTACTGAGCAGGGAGGATCCGAGCTCGAAGGCGCAGCCGAACTCGACGCCATTATTCCCCGCGACCGCGTTCCCAAAGACCTGACCTACATCTGCATGACGCGATACGACAAACACTTCACGTTGCCTGTTGTTTCGCCGCCGGAATCGCTGGGCAATATTCTCGCTAACGTAATGGCCAACCTCAATATGCGCAACCTGCGAGTGGCAGAAACCGAGAAATATGCACACGTCACCTATTTCTTCAACGGCGGCATAGAGAAACCCTTTCCCGGAGAAGACCGTGTGCTGGTGCAATCGCCTAAGGTCGCGACCTATGACCTCAAGCCGGAAATGTCTGCGCAGGGCATTGCTGATGCGGTAGTCAAGGCGATCGAAGAAAAAACGTTCGACGTCATGGTGGTTAACTTTGCCAACGCCGACATGGTGGGCCACTCCGGCCAGATTCCTCCGACGATCAAAGCTGTGGAGACCGTGGACGCATGCCTCGGCCAGATCCACGCGGCCTTGAAGCGCGCCGGAGGAGCGATGATCGTCACCGCCGACCACGGTAACGCCGAGCAGATGATCGATCCCGCAACCGGAGGCCCGCAGACCGCGCACACCACGAACCCTGTGCCGTTCATTGTCGTCGCTGAGCACGCAGTTCCGACCGCCAGCTTCAAAGGTGATGCGCGCCGCTTCACTCTCAAGCCCGACGGAGCATTGCAGGACATTGCGCCTACCATGCTGGGCATTCTCGGCGCCCCCCAGCCTAAGGAGATGACGGGGCACGATCTGCGAGTGGTAGTAACCGAAGAAGCAAAGTGAAACTCCTCATCGCCCTTTATCACCGCTTCCAACCCTGGATCGCACCGCAATGGTTCTCGGAGCGACTGCGGTCTGATTTTCCTCAGATCGATATAGTGCAGCTCCCCAACTACGGCCGCGTCGGCGACGAAATCGCCGATGCGGACATTGCCATTGCCTGGTCTATCCGCGGCGATCAAATCTCGGCAGCCAAGAAGTTGTGCTGGATTCACTCCACTGCGGCTGCCGTTCACGGACTGATGACGCCCGAGCTGCAAGCCAGCGACATCATTGTGACCAATGCCCGCGCCGTCCACGGGCCGGTTGTAGCCGAACACGCCATGGCACTGGTATTCGCCTTAGCGAAGCGATTGCCCGAAGCAGCGAAATTTCAAGCGCAGCGGCACTGGGCACAGCAGGAGATCTGCGAGACCGCGCCGCGTCCTCGCGAGTTGAAAGACGCGACCATGGTAATTGTTGGCTTTGGCTCAATCGGCACGTCGCTCGCCAAGCTCGCACGGGCCATCGGCATGCGCGTCGTCGCCGTAAGAGAGCATCCCGAGAAGGGGAGTGACCTAGCCGACGCGATGTACAGTTTCGCAGACCTCAATCGTGCACTTGCTGAGGCAGACTTCGTGGTGCTGGCGGCCCCAATCACCGAAAAGACGCGCCATCTGATGAACGCCGAGCGCCTCGCGCACATCAAGCCCGACGCGTACTTGATCAACGTCGGCCGCGGTGTTGTCATCGACGAAGTTGCCTTGCAGCATGCCTTGCGTGCCAAGCAGTTCGCCGGGGCTGCGCTCGACGTGACCGCGGAAGAACCCCTGCCTCCAGGCTCTCCGTTGTGGAGCATGGAAAACGTGTTCATCACGCCGCACACTGCAGGATATGCGGAAAAGATGTGGGAGCGGCCTTACGTTGCCTATGCCGAAAACCTGCGGCGGTATCTGGCCGGCGAACCGCTGCTGTGGATGGTCGATAAGAATGCGGGATATTGAATCGCGCGATCCTACGCAGCCGGGACCGTGAAGCGAAAGACGGACCCTCTGCCTAATTGCGAGGTCAGTCCGATCGTTCCTCCGTGCGCCTCGACAATGGCCTTGGAGATAGCCAATCCCATGCCCGTGCCTTGCACCCGATAGCGCTGGTCTCGCCCGCGATAAAACTTTTCAAACACCAGGGATTGTTCGAGATCGTCAATGCCGGGTCCGCGATCGGCAACGCTGATTTCCACCATCCTGGCACGGGCCTCCGCGCTCACCGTGATCGGCGTATCCTCGGGCGAATACTTGGCGGCGTTCTCCAGTAAATGGATCAGCACTTCAGCGATTCGCTCCAGGTCAACCCGCACCTCGGGCAAGGTCTCCGGAACCTGGAGGCGCAATTCGTGCTTGCCCAACAATGGCGCGGACTTTTCAAGCGCGAACTGAATGACCTCCATAACGGGGTGAGGCTCGAGGTGCAACTCGACTTTCTGCGCATCCAGTTGCGCCATCTCGGCCGCCTCGCCCACCAGGCGATTGAGCCGGTCCGTCTCTTCATCGATAACATCGAGCAGGTCACGGCGTTCCGCATCGTCCAGCGCCGCCGAAGACAGCAAAGTCGACACCGATGCTTTGATCGACGTCAAAGGCGTACGAAACTCATGGGTCACGCTGTCAAGGATGGCGGAGCGCAATTTCTCGCTCTCCCGTGAAGCTTCAGTCCGCGAAAGCGTCTCCACAGCTCCAGCGCGCTCGATTGAGATTGCGATCAAGCTGCCGACCGCTTCCAGCGTCTCGCGGGAGAGAAGCGTGCCTTCCAGTCCTATGCTTCCCACCGGGCGCGCGCCAATGCGCAGCGGCACCAGCGATATGAGCTCGTCGGGCTTGATTACCAACTCTCCCCTGACGCTGACGGCCTTCAAGTCTTCGTCGCTTAGTTCGAGATGCTCGATACCGGTCCGGTAAACCTCATTCCGCTTGGGCAGGAACATGGCCGCCTCGGTCAATCCGAAGGCGTCACGCACAAACAGCGGGATCGAGTTGTTCAATTCCAAAAAGTTTTCTGTCGAGAGCAACTGCTGGCTTAGGGAATACAATCGCTCAACCTCCTTGCGGCGACGGTTGGCGTTTTCCGTTTCGCGGTGCGCCCGCTCCGATAACCGGCTGGCCAGTATGGCGCTCACCAGGAATGCGAGCAGCGCAATCCAATTCTGGGGGTCTGCAATAGTGAACGTATGGACGGGCGGTAGGAAAAAGTAGTTGAAGGCCAGGGTCGCCACTATCGCCGTGGTCGTCGCAATGGTAAGCCCCCAGCGCGAAGCGACAAATAGCACAAGCAGCAGGAAAGTTAACGCGACCGTCGTCGGGTTGACGGGCAAGCGGGTAAAGAGCCATACCAAAATGGCGATTGCGCCAAACGCAGCCGCGTAGCGATAGGTCAGTTTCTTTGCTGTCCGCCACCACGCGACCCCATGCTTCCCGGCGACCGCGTTCTCGGAGGGGTTCACGACTCGATTGTATAGAATCGACATTTTGTAACGGCTGCCGCACAATGAATGGGCACATGCAGAAAACCGCAGAGCAATGGCTGGAGGAGACCGCACCCGAAAAGAAGGGTGGCGTTTTCAAGCTGTTCCTTGGTTACGCCCCCGGGGTGGGTAAGACCTATGCCATGCTGAGCGAGGCAATTCGCCGCCAGAGCCGCGGCGAAGACGTGGTGATCGGCGTAGTTGAGACCCATGGCCGCAAAGCCACCGCCGAACTCGCCGGCCGTCTCGAGACCGTGCCGCGCAAGAAAATTGACTACAAGGGAACGCTTTTCGAAGAGATGGACGTAGACGCTATCATCGCGCGCAAACCTCAAGTCGTTTTGGTCGATGAGCTCGCCCACACTAACATTGAAGGAAGCAAGCACGCCAAGCGCTACGAGGATGTCTTCGAGATTCTCGACGCCGGTATCGATGTTCTTTCGACCATGAACGTCCAGCACCTGGAGAGCGTTACTCCCATGGTGCACAAGATCACCGGGGTGCTGGTGCGCGAGACGGTTCCCGACTGGGTGCTGAAGCGCGTGGACGAGATCGTGATGTCTGACCTGACGCCCGAGGCTCTGCAAAAGCGCATGCGGCGCGGTGACATCTATCCCATGGAGCGGGTCGATCGGGCGCTCGGCAATTTCTTCCGTCCCAGCAACCTGATCGCGTTGCGTGAGATTGCGCTGCGCCACGTGGCTCAGGTTGTGGATCGCAGCCTGGAGCCGTATCTCGACAAGGAAGCTACCTTCGGGCGCAACGTCAACGTCGCAGAGCGAATTGGGGTTGCTGTCAGTTCCAACCCTGCGGCCCAGTACTTGATTGCGCGCGGAGCCCGTATGGCTCAGGGTATCGGCGGTGAACTGTATGTAGTGTATGTCGATACCGGTTCCGACGATGACGATCCTGAACGGCAGCGCTCGCTGGACGCCAACCTCCGCTTCGCAGAGAACCTGGGCGCTCAAATCGTGAAGATGAAGGGACGCAACGTCGCAGAGATGCTGGCGGAATTTGTGCGCGAGAAGCATATCACTCAGGTTATCTTTGGACATTCAGCCACCAGCGGACTGCGACGCTACTTGTTCCTTTCGGCGGTCCATCGCTTTCTGCTGAACGCTCCGGAAGTGGATGTTCATATCGTGAAGCAGCAGCCCGACTAATGCACACGCGCCCGCACATATTGGTTGTTGACGACGAGCCACAGATCACGCGCGTCTTGCGCACCAGCCTTGGCGCTCAGGGCTATGAGATTCGCGTGGCCAATGACGGCGAAACCGCCCTCGAGATCGTGAAAGACTTTGTCCCGGACCTGGTCATCACCGACCTCGCCATGCCGCACATGAACGGCATCGAGTTGTGCCGCCAACTGCGCAAGACTTCGCAGGTTCCGATCATCGTGCTCTCCGTTCGTGGCGAGGAGCGCGGCAAGATCGAGGCGCTCGACTCCGGAGCCGATGATTACGTCACCAAGCCGTTCAGTACCGGTGAACTGCTGGCCCGCATTCGCGCCTCTCTGCGACGCTCTCCTCCCATTGACAATGTCACGCAGACCCTGATCGAACGGGGTGACTTTCGCATCGACCTCGACGGACATTCGGTTGCAGTCGCCGGCAAGGAAGTGAAACTCACGCCCAAGGAATTCGACGTGCTGGTCTACATGGCGCAACATCCCAACAAGGTGCTGACCCATCGCGCCATCCTCAATGCCGTCTGGGGCAGCAACAACGTTGAACAGAACGAATACCTCCGCGTCTTCGTCGGACAGCTCCGCAAGAAACTGGAGCCCGACTCTAGTTCGCCCAAGTACATCCTGACCGAACCCTGGGTGGGATACCGCTTCGAGCCCGGAGAATAAGCGCCTCCCCTTAACTCGCTTGAGATGGGCCATGCTGATAACGGATTCCATCTAGCCACCTGCGCCTCGCATCTGATACCTTCGCTCAACCCCTGATTGCAACTCGTTAAATCGCGGGATGGCTGAATTGACACCTGTGCACGGCAGAGTCAACGAGAGTTCCGATCGCTGGCACGCGGTTACGGCCGGATTTCTGGGCTGGACGCTTGATGCTTTTGATTTTTTTGTCGTCATCTTCCTCCTTGATGTTCTGGCGCAGCAGTTTCACGTGGGCAAGAGCGCGATTGTTCTGTCGATCACCGGAACGCTGGCCATGCGTCCGGTCGGCGCCCTGATCTTCGGAATGATGGCCGATCGCTACGGCCGCCGACGGCCCCTCATGGCAAACGTCATCTTCTTCTCCACAATCGAACTGCTGTGCGGCTTCGCTCCCAACTTCACCGTGTTTTTCGTGCTGCGTCTGCTCTTCGGAATCGGCATGGGCGGCGAGTGGGGTGTCGGCGCATCGCTCGCCATGGAGCATGCTCCCGTGAAGTGGCGAGGCCCGCTGTCCGGGATTCTCCAGAGCGGATACTCGATCGGATACCTGCTCGCAGCGGTGGCGGCGCGCGTTGTGCTACCGAACCTTGGCTGGCGAGCGATGTTCTGGGTCGGCGGTATTCCGGCGTTGCTAGCGCTCTACATTCGGACGAAGGTGCCTGAATCAGAAGCGTGGAAGCAGCACAAGGTGGCACGAGTCATCGACGGTCCAAAGATCGCGATGCAGCACAAGCGGCTGGTGTTGTACATGATCGCGTTGATGTTCCTGATGAACTGCCTCTCGCACGGCACCCAGGACCTCTATCCCGACTTCCTGAAGCACGGCCACGGAATCGCCCCGAACACTGTCGCCTACATCACCATCTTCTATAACATCGGCGCGGTGACGGGTGCGTTCCTCTTCGGTCTCCTGTCGCAACGAATCGGTCGCCGCTATGGCATGCTGGCGGCCCTCGCCCTGTCTTTGCTGATCATGCCGGTGTGGGCGTTCGGAAGCACAGTCATGGTGTTGGCCCTCGCCGCATTCGTGATGCAGATGGGGGTGCAAGGCGCCTGGGGCGTTATTCCCGTCCACCTGAACGAGCTCTCACCCAATGCCGTTCGCGGCCTGCTCCCAGGCTTCACCTATCAGATTGGCATTTTGCTGGCGGCTTCAACGCCAACCGTTGAGTTCGCTTTGCGCGACCGGCTCGGCTATCCGTGGGCGCTGACCTCGTTCGAACTGGTCGTGATTACCGGACTCGCTCTGCTGCTGATCTTCGGCCGCGAGGACCACGGCAAAAGCTTCTTGCGGGAGGCTGGGGGTTCGAGTTAGCCCGATTGGTGAGCCACAAAATTGTGGAATTTAGCACAAATTTCCTTTTTAACGACCATTTAGAATCAATCGTTTGGGACGAAATTGTTTCTAAAAGATTGAAAATTAAGTTAGTTATGCGTATCCATGTCATTCCATTGGATTTACTGCCTCAGTTTTGTCCCGCGGTGACGTAGCCCTGTTCCGTATTGGGAAATCTGTCAAAGAGCAAATTGCCATCCGCGGACTAGCCGCGAAAGGGCGAGATACAGCGCTGCCTCGTCCCTCAACCATTTCTAGAGGGCCGCAGAAGGAAGCGCCAGAGAAATCGGCGTCGGGAAGGAACTAAAGTAACCAAAGGTGGCAGCGGGGCTCGCGGACAAACTGGAAGATCGTGTGATGGGTGTGATCGAAGCTCGTTGAGCTTTGGAGCGGGAGACGGGAATCGAACCCGCGACCAACAGCTTGGGAAGCTGTGACTCTACCACTGAGTTACTCCCGCTAACGAAAAAGAACAGGTCCCTCGCTTACGCTCGGGATTTCGCC
>Ga0209380_10001116_pt1 | contig 18551 bp, 15 predicted proteins | sample HubBroMetageWFT6_FD_188347 | JGI IMG/M metagenome (GOLD analysis project Ga0209380, IMG submission 188347) | Warmed and freeze-thawed soil microbial communities from the Hubbard Brook experimental Forest, New Hampshire - Hubbard Brook CCASE Soil... | ecosystem: Environmental > Terrestrial >...
CCATCGCGCAGCCGAGCGTGACCGCCAGCAGGCCGATTCCTTGAATGGCCCAGTAGTCGCCGATATGTTTCGGACGAAACAGCTTCGCGGGGACCAGAATCATCAACACCGGCCCCAGGTACGGCAGCAAGTTGGAAGGGAACGGCAGCGTCTCCGCCAGTCCGGTCGGCGTCCGCACGAATTGAAAGGCGATCCAGCCGCCGACCAGGGTCAAGAGCGCCACCGCCGCGACCACCGCGAGGAGACCATCAAGGCGATCAAGGAGGCCGCCATGCCCGGGAATGAGGCCGCTCGAGTCCTTCACACCGAACCTTCGCTTGGCCACGGACTCCGCAAGATCGCCGAACTGCCCAACAATCGCAAGTCCCGCGCTTACCAGCACCAGAGGTAGCACCGGGGAGGCCCCGACAAGCTCCGCGGTGCCCCAGCCGGCCAGCGCCGCGCACCCGGTACCGCCGACCAGCCCGGCCCAGGTCTTGCGCGGGCTCCAGCGCGGTGCCAGCCGCGGACCGCCAAAACGGCGGCCGATCACGTAGGCGCCGATATCGGTCGCCCAGACGACGGCAAAGACCCAGAGCAGCGTCGGCCGACCGGCGGCCTCGCTCCGTGCCAACCACAGCAGCAGAACGCAAGGCAGCGCGACCCAGAGCGTCCCCAGCGCGATCCAATAAGCCTCGCGATCATGCTCCTGCCGTGCAACCCAGAAGACGATAGCGGCGCCGGCGACGGTCGCCGCAAACGCCACCGCGACGCCGGCGAAAGTGATCGCGATCACGGCGGCTACAACCACGGCGACGAGCGCGCTCCCGCTCGCGCCTAGCTGTCCAGCCCGACACAGGCGGGCCCACTCCCACGCCATCCCGGCCCCGGCGGCGGCGGTCACGATGGGCAGCCACGGCGACCCAAACCAGGCGGCGGCGAGCGCAATCGGCGCCAGCACCAGCGCCGAAAGGATGCGCAGCCCAACGGAGCGCCGGTCAGCCGGATCCAACGGAGGCACCGTAGCGGCGTTCGCGGCAGCAATAATCGACGATCGCCTGCTCCAGGTCGCCAGCCCCGAAATCCGGCCACAGCGTCTTGGTGAACACCAGCTCGGCATAGGCGCATTGCCAAAGGAGGAAATTGCTGATGCGCTGCTCGCCGCTGGTGCGGATCAACAGGTCGGGATCAGGCAGATCGGCGGTGAACAGATGGCGCGCGATCAGCTTCTCGTCGATGGCGTCAAGCGAAAGCCCCCCAGTCTTGGCCTCGGCCGCGATCGCGCGCACGGCGGCGACGATCTCCGCCCGGCCGCCATAGGACAGCGCGATGGTCAGGTTGATGCCGCTATTATCGCGGGTCAGCCGCTCGGCATTGTCGATCATCGCCGCGATGTCCGGACTTAGCCGGCCTAGATCGCCGATCACGCGTAGCCGCACCCCGTTACCGTGCAATGCAGCGATCTCGCCCCGCAGATAGTGGCGCAGCAGCCCCATCAGATCGTCGATCTCGTTGAGCGGCCGCTTCCAATTCTCCGAGGAAAACCCGAACAGCGTCAGGTAGGAAATCCCCAGCTTGCTCGCCGCCTCGACGGTGCGGCGGGCCGCTTCGGCGCCACGGCGATGCCCGGCGATGCGCGGTAGACCGCGGCCGCGTGCCCAGCGGCCGTTACCGTCCATGATAATCGCAATGTGCCGCGGCAACGAGCCGGGCGAGACGGCAGCGAGGTTCATCAGACCTGAAGGATTTCCTTGTCTTTTTGCGCCAACGTCTCGTCGATGCGCTTGATATGGTCGTCGGTCAGCTGCTGGACATCGTGCTGCAGCTTGCGATCCTCGTCCTGAGAAATCTCGCCCGTCTTTTCGAGGCGGCGCAGTGCCTCGATTCCGTCGCGGCGAACGTTGCGCACCGAGATGCGGGCCTGCTCGGCGTATTTGGCGGCGACCCGCGTCAGCTCGCGGCGGCGCTCCTCATTGAGTTCGGGGATCGGCACCCGGATCAACTGGCCCTCGGTCTGAGGGTTGAGGCCAAGCCCCGCTTCGCGGATCGCCTTGTCGACCGCCTTGACCACGCCACGGTCCCACACCTGCACCGTGATAATGCGAGGCTCGGGCACGTTAACGCTGGCCACCTGGTTAAGCGGCACGGTTCCGCCATAGGCCGGAACCATGACCGGCTCCAACAGGCTCGCGGAGGCCCGACCGGTGCGCAACCCGCCAAACTCCTTGCGCAGCACTTCGATCGCGCCATCCATGCGGCGCCGGAGGTCCTTCAGCAATTCGTCCTGGGCCATGGCGTGTGCCTCCCTCGCGCTCCCCGTCCCCGTCGCTTTTATGTCACGTCCTCGATGATCGTGTACCGCCCCTTTCCCTGCACCACCTGCGCGAACCCGCCGCTCTCGAAAATCGAGAAGACCAGAATTGGGATCCGGTTCTCCCGCGCCAGCGAGACCGCCGAGGCGTCCATCACCTGCAGATCGCGCGACAACACTTCCCGATAGTCGAGCCGATCAAAACGGTGGGCCCCCGGCACCCGATTCGGGTCGGCGTCGTAGACGCCGTCGACCTTGGTCGCCTTCAACAGCGCATCGCAGCCCATCTCGGAGGCGCGCAGCGCCGCCGCGGTATCGGTGGTGAAAAACGGGTTCCCGGTGCCGGCGCCGAAAATTACGACCCGCCCTCTCTCGAGATGTCGCAGCGCCCGGCGTCGGATATAGGGCTCGCAGACCGCCTGCATCGAGATCGCCGACTGCACCCGGGTGATGACGCCGCGGCGCTCCAACTCGTTCTGCATCGCCAGCGAATTAATCACCGTGGCAAGCATACCCATGTAGTCGGCCGAGGCGCGCTCCATGCCCCCCGCGGCACCGGACAGGCCGCGGAAGATGTTGCCGCCGCCGATCACCAGGCACAACTCGACGCCGAGGGCATGGACCGATCCGACCTCATCGGCGATGCGCTCGAGCATCGCTGGGTCGAGGCCGTAGTCGCGCTCGCCCATCAGAGCTTCGCCCGACACCTTGAGCAGGACGCGGCGATATTTGAGAACGGCTGACATGCGCCCCGCGCCCATCCGGCTGATATGCCCGTCCCTGGGACGGGCCAACATTACACCAAACCGCCCGCCAGGCGGCTATTCGATTTACCGCGGCGCTGTTGCCGGCGCAGCCGAACACCGGGCATGCTCGACGCCGGCGGCAACGGGTCAGCTCTTCAACTGCGCGATCTCCGCAGCGAAATCGGACGGCGGCCGCTCGATCCCTTCGCCGAGCGCAAAGCGGACAAAACCAGCCAGCCGGATCGGCTTGCCGGCAGCTTTGCCCGCGGCTTCGACGACCTTTGCCACCCGGCTTTCGCCATCGACGACGAAGATCTGCTCCAGGAGAACGGTTTCCTCATAGAACTTGCGCAGCCGGCCTTCGACCATGCGCTCAACGATCGCCTCGTCCTTGCCGCTGGCCCGCGCCTGCTCGCGCAGCACGTCGCGCTCCCGGTCGAGCGCCGAACCGGGCACCGATGCGGTGTCGAGGTAAAGCGGGGTTGCCGCGGCGACATGCATCGCCAGCTGCCGGCCAAGCGCGGCGAGCGCCTCCCCGTCGGCCTCAGATTCAAGCGCGACGAGCACGCCGATCTTACCCAGCCCCGGCGCGAGCGAGTTGTGCATGTACGAAGCGACGAGCCCCTTGTCTACCGCCAGCCGCTGCGAGCGGCGCAGCACCAGATTTTCGCCGATGCGGGCGACGAGTTCGGTCAACTCGGCACCGACGGTACGGCCGGTGCCGGGATAGGCGGCCTCGCGCAGCGCCTCGACATCGCCGTTGGTAGCCACTGCAAGGCCGGCAACGGTGCGCACAAACCCCTGGAACAGGTCGTTGCGGGCGACGAAATCGGTCTCGGAATTGACCTCGACGACAGCCCCCGCGCCACCTCGCGTTGCAACCCCGACCAGCCCCTCTGCGGCCACCCGCCCGGCCTTCTTTGCGGCGGCGGCGAGCCCTTTCTTGCGCAGCCAGTCGACCGCGCCCTCGATATCGCCGCCGGTCTCACCCAGGGCGCGTTTGCAATCCATCATCCCGGCGCCGGTCTTTTCGCGCAATTCCTTGACCAGCCCGGCGGTTACCTCGGCCATCTTGTTGTCCTCTCGTGTAATCAGGTGCGGCGGCAGCTATTCGGCGGCGGGGCTCGGCTCGACCTCGGTCGCCTCCGCTCCCATCGGTTCCGCTTCCGCCGGCTCGCCTGCGCCCTCAGCCTCCATCGGCTCCTCTTCGGGCACCGTCTGGGCCGGCAATTCGGCCCGCGCGCCGACGTCAATGCCGGAGGCGGCCAGTTCGGCCTGCAGCCCGTCGAGGACGGAGCCGGCCACCAGATCGCAATACAAATGGATGGCGCGCATAGCGTCGTCATTCCCGGGGATCGGGTAGGCGATACCGTCGGGCGAGGAGTTCGAATCGAGTATCGCCACCACCGGGATGCGCAGCGTGTTCGCCTCGCGCACCGCGATATCCTCCTTGTTGGTGTCAATGACGAACAGGATATCGGGCAGCCCGCCCATTTCTTTGATGCCGCCCAGCGCGCGTTCGAGCTTGTCGCGGTCGCGGGTCAACTCCAGAAGCTCGCGCTTGGTGAGCCCGCTCTGCTCGGTCGTGATCCGCTCCTCGAGCTCGCGCAGCCGCTTGATCGATTGCGATATGGTCTTGAAGTTGGTCAGCATGCCGCCGAGCCAGCGGTAGTTGACGTAATACTGGCCGCAGCGCTTGGCGGCATCAGCGATCGCCTCCTGCGCCTGCCGCTTGGTGCCGACGAACAGCACGCGACCGCCGCCGGCGACAACCTCGCGGACCGCCTCCAGCCCCTGCCGCAGCAGCGGGACGGTCTGTTCGAGGTCGATGATGTGGATGCCGTTGCGAACGCCAAAGATGTAAGGCTGCATCTTCGGGTTCCAGCGCCGCGTGTGGTGGCCGAAATGGACGCCGGCTTCCAGCAGCTGGCGCATCGTGTAATCGGGTAGTGCCATGTCTGTTCCTTTCCGGTTGGTCCGCCGCAGGGTAAAAAATCAGCCCCCAAGGCGAATGGGGCGCCGACACCGGAGCGGCCCGCCTCCGAGGAACTCCAAAGAGGTGCGCCGCAGCCCTGCGTGAGGGTTACGCGGGCGTGTAGGTAAGCCGGCGCGCCCGATTTGGCAAGCGCGGCGCCGCGCCGAGCGCCTATCGGCCGGGACGGCGCGACGCTATGATGTCGGCCGAAAACCTCAGCGGAGACCAGCGAACATGGCTTTCTACGAACTGCGCCAATATCACGTCCGGCCCGGCAAGATGGCCGAATGGCTCAAGCTCATGGAGGAGGAGATCATCCCCTTTCAGGTGTCGAAGGGCATGGTGATCACCGGCAGCTTCCGCGGCGAGACCGACGACTCCGTCTATGTCTGGCTGCGCCGCTTCGAGAGCGAGGTGCAGCGCGAGGCGCTCTACAAGGCGGTCTACGACACGGATTTCTGGAAGACCAAGATCGGGCCGCGCATCCCGGATCTGCTCGACCGCGAAAAGATGGTCGTTACCCGCATCGTCCCGACCCAGAGATCCACGGCGCAGTAAACTGGTGCTCGCGCCGGCCGCCTAAACATCGTGGATGTCGAGGATCCCAGGCAGCGACTTGACCGCGGCTCGGATGCGCGGGTCGATACGGAAGCCGCCCGGCAGCGCCAGCTCGACCTCGCGGCTCGGCAGGTCGAGCACGACGGTGACCCGGCCGCGGCCGCCGGCCTCGCGCGCGATGACGCTTTTGAGCCGCGGCAGCGCGTCGGGCTCGCTGACGAAGACGCGGAGCCCCGCCGCCGCATGCGCGACGACGCTGTCGAGCGGCTCGATCTTTTGCGCGGTCAGGCGCAGGTTTTCCTCCTCGCGCCGGACATCGACCGTAACGATCATCGGCTGGCCGCTGTCGAGCATCTCGCGCGCCTGGCCCAGCACCTCGGAAAACAGCGTGACCTCGAACGCGCCGCTCATATCGGAGAGTTCAACAAAGGCAAAACGGTTGCCGCGCGCGGACGTGCGCTCCTTGCGGCCGATGACGATGCCGGCGAGCCGGAAGCGGGTTGCGCCGTTGCCGGCGAGCGCCGCCGGCAGGTCGACCCAGCGCAGGATCCCGGCGCGCTCTAGGCTCTTTCCGTAAGGGTCGAGCGGATGGCTCGACAGGTAGAAGCCGATCGCCTCGAATTCGTATTGCAGCCGCTCGACCGGCGGCCAATCGGCCACCACTGGCAAGGCCGGGCGCGCGGCAAAGCCCATACCGGCAAACTCGCCATCGCCGAACAGCGTATGCTGCCCGTCCTGCCGCTCCTCGGCGGTGCGGCTCGCCTCCCGCAATAGCAGCTCGGCGGCGGCGAAGCTCTGGGCGCGGTTCGGGTTGAGGCTTTCGAAGGCGCCGGCCTTGACCAGGTTCTCGAACTGCCGACGGTTGAGGCTCCGGGTGTCGAGCCGCCGGGCGAGATCGAACAAATCCTTGTAGGGGCCGTGCGCGGCGCGCTCGGCGACGAGGTCGCGCATCGCCTGCGCGCCGACGCCCTTCACCGCGGCGAGCGCGTAGCGGATCGCCGGCTTGCCGGTTTTCGGATCGGGCTCGACGGAGAACGCGACATCTGAGCGGTTGATGTCGGGCGGCAGCAGCGCGATTTCGAACCGGCTGACCTCTTGGCGATACTGGTTGAGCTTGTCGGTGTTGCCCATGTCGAGCGTCATAGATGCGGCAAGAAACTCGACTGGGTAGTTCGCCTTCAGATAGGCGGTCTGATAGGCGATCAGCGCGTATGGCGCCGAATGCGATTTGTTGAAGCCGTAGCCCGAGAATTTTTCCATCAAGTCGAAGACGAAATTTGCTTGCTTCTCCTCGATGCCTTTTTTGATCGCACCACCGACGAAATTGGCTCTCTGGGCCTCCATTTCGCTCTTGATCTTCTTGCCCATGGCGCGCCGCAACAGATCGGCACCGCCGAGGCTGTAATCGGCCATCACCCGGGCCGCTTCCATGACCTGTTCCTGGTACGTAAAGACGCCGAATGTCGGTTCCAGAATGGGTTCCAGCATCGCGTGCGGATAGTAAACCGGCTCCTCGCCGTTTTTGCACTTGATGTAATTGGGAATGCTGTCCATCGGCCCCGGCCGATAGAGCGCATTCATGGCGATGATGTCTTCGAAGCGGTTGGGCCTGAGCTTGCGGAGGTTGTCGCGCATCCCCGCGCTTTCCAGCTGGAACACCCCCGAGGTGTCGCCGTGCGCGATGAGCTCGTAAGTTCTTGGGTCATCTAGCGGAATTTGCGCGAGATCGATAGCGATGCCGCGCGCCTGGAGCAGGTCGACGGTCTTCGCCAGCACATCAAGGGTCTTCAGGCCGAGGAAGTCGAATTTGACGAGCCCCGCTAGCTCGACCCATTTCATGTTGAACTGTGTTACCGGCATATCGGAGCGCGGATCGCGGTAGAGCGGCACCAGCTCGATCAGCGGCCGGTCGCCGATCACGACCCCGGCGGCATGGGTCGAGGCGTGGCGGTAGAGGCCTTCGAGCTTCAGCGCGATGGTGATCAGCCGCGCCACCGCCTCGTCGCTGTCGCGCTGCTGCTGCAATTGCGGCTCGGCCGCGATCGCCTGCTGCAGCGTGACCGGATGCGCCGGGTTGTACGGGACCAGCTTGGCGATGCGATCGACCTGGCCATAGGGCATGCCAAGCACCCGGCCAACATCGCGCAACACCGCCCGCGCCTGCAATTTACCGAAGGTGATGATCTGGGCGACGCGGTCGCGGCCGTATTTCTGCTGGACGTAGCGGATCACCTCGTCCCGCCGCTCCTGGCAGAAATCGACGTCGAAATCCGGCATCGATACGCGTTCCGGGTTGAGGAACCGCTCGAAGATCAGGCCGAAACGCAGCGGGTCGAGATCGGTGATGGTCAAGGCCCAGGCGACGACCGAGCCCGCGCCGGAGCCGCGCCCCGGCCCGACCGGGATGCCCTGCCGCTTCGCCCATTGGATGAAGTCGGCGACGATCAGGAAATATCCGGCAAAGCCGGTCTTCACGATCATATCGAGCTCGAATTCGAGCCGCTCGCGATAGGGCTTGGCCGCTTCATCGTCTTCCGTATCGCCAACTGCGGCGAGGCGAGCGGCCAGCCCGGCGCGGGCCTGTTCGCGCAACGCGCTCTCTTCATCGGCCCCCTCCGGCAACGGGAAGGCCGGCAGGATCGGCTTCCTTGGCTGTGGGATGAAGGCGCAGCGACGGGCGATGACCAGGGTGTTGTCGCAGGCCTCGGGCAGGTCGGCGAAGAGCGCGCGCATCTCCTCGGCCGGGCGGAAGAAATGCTCCGGGCTCAGCCGCTTGCGATCATCGTCGGCGACGGCGCGCCCCTGCGCGATGCACATCAGCGCATCGTGCGCCTCGTGGAACTCGCGGTCGGGAAAATACGCGTCATTGGTGGCGACGAGCGGCAGGTCGTGCGCATAGGCGAGATCGACGAGGCCCGTTTCGCTGCGCGCCTCCTGCGGCAGCCCGTGCCGCTGCAATTCGATATAGAGCCGGCCGGGAAAGGCCTGCTTCAACGACGCAAGCATCGACTCCGCGGCCTCGGCCTGGCCCTCGGCCAAGAGCCGGCCGACCGGCCCCCCTGCCCCGCCGCCGAGGCAGATCAGCCCCTCGCTCGCGGCGCTGAGATCCGCTAGCGCGACTGCGGGCTCGGCGCCGGCCTCGCCATCGAGAAAGGCATGGCTCACAAGCGCCATCAGGTTGCGGTATCCGGTCTCGCTTTGCACCAACAGCACGAGGCGGTCGGGCTCGGCGCCATTGCCGTTGACCGTGCGCGGGCCGAACCGGGCCTCGCCCATCGATGCATCATGCGCCAGCGCGATCTCGCAGCCGATGATCGGCTGGATGCCGGCCTCGGCGCAGGCAGTGGCGAATTCGAGCGCGCCGAACAGGTTGCCGCTGTCGGTGATCGCCACCGCCGGCATCGCCTCGCCGCGGCAGAGCTGTACCAGCTCCTTGACCTTGATCGCCCCTGCCGACAGTGAATAGGCGGTATGGACGCGGAGATGGACGAAATCGGCGAGCGGCATGGCTCTCACGAAACGCTGATCTGGCTATCAAGATGGCACGACAAACGGACAAAGACAGCCTGTTGCGTCCGACCGCGGAAACGCTCTCGTCGCATCCCCGACCGAGGCGAAATGCAGCCATCCGCGGCCCAGCCGATTCGAACAGGGAAGCCCCTCGCCGGGGATACCGGAAAGGGGCTTGGCTTGTGCAGCTCAGCTGTCGGTGGCTTCGTTGTGGATCGCGATCGAAGATGTGACCGACCTACACCGTCGCGCGATTAGCAGGCGTTGGGGTTCGCCGCTGGCTGTTGCGACCCCGCGGGTGTCGGAGAACCAGTAGCGGCAGCAGCAGCAGCCGCGGCGTCGGCGTCTCCTCCGCTACTGGTTCCGCCCTTTGTTCCGGTTGTCTTCAGGCTTTTGACCGTAGCCTTGCAGTTTGTTGCCTGTGCTCCTGTTTGCTCCTGAAGTGAGACTACTGCGTGAGCAAAGGTTCCATCCTCATAATAAATCAACAGGTCGTTCGCCGCTTGATACATTGTATACGGCATTGGTTTCTTTTGCGCGCCATCGGGCGCGGCGGCATGTGGCGCTGGTATCGTTCTGGTAGACGTTACCTGCGCGGTGCTGGCAGGTGCCTTGGCTGTGGCCGGAATGGCAACTGTCAGCTTCCTGGTGACCGTGCCGCTAACCGTCGGGCTTGCAGGTGTCGGCGTACTTCCCGAAGTGCCGGAGTTCGTCGTGCCGTTTTGAATCCGCTGAAGAATAACGCCGTGTTGCGAATTGCGGTCGGCATCCATCTGGGCAAAAACCGCTAAAATCGAGTTATTGTAAAGCACATCCGCGCTGATCGTTGTCTTCGACGTACCCACTCCCGTGGCAAGGGCTGACAGAAGGGTCTTTGTCCCGGCGGCCCCCACGGCTGTACTCGCCGCGCTTAAAGCGGTCTGCACGAAATCAGCGCCTGCATCGAGGTTACCGACCAAGCTAATCGAATCTCGTTTGTATTGTTCATAGCTCAGATCTATTGCCGCCATATAGATTGAAATACAGTTGTCGCGGTATCGTTCGAAGACGTTCTCATTTTGCGGAGGATATTGTGTTCCGGTGCCTGCAATATTTATATCACCGGTCATGTTGCCATTCGCGTCGGACGTAAACGTCTCTTCCCAATTGATCGCGCGTTGACAATCGGGTTGCAATGCCCCGCCGGGCAAAGCGGTGAGAAGAGCGGCGGATGGCGGCGTTACAACGACCGCCGCGTCGAGGCCTGGTGCACCGCTTAGCGGTGTCGGAAAGTGATTACACGCGCCCAGCAAGCCGGCTATGGGAAGCAGAATCGCCGCCAATAAACGAATGTGCATCGCGTCCTCCCCTTTAGTGTAGGGAGGATAGATCAACCTAAGGTCGTGCTGTCCAGATTTTATCTACAAATGCGTTTAATCAGCCGAACGAGCCCGGCCCGCTCCCAGAGCGAGGTTGCCTCGGCGCGCGCACTGCTGGCAGTTACGCCACAGACGCATGGGGGAACACCACCGCATTGCCCTACGGCTGGGCCAAAGGCGGCTCCGGCGGCGGCTCGCTGTCGAGTGGCAGGTCAGGCCGGTGTAGCTCGAAGCCGATCGGCAGCTTCTCCACGCCTTCCCATGGCTTGGCCGACAATACTCGGTTCACCATCCCGACCATGTGGTCGAACAGAGCGTGTTCGTCGGTCTCGCCGGTCCCGGGAACGCGGAAATCCTGGAAGCCGTCATCGAGCAGTTGCACGTGCCGAATGCCGCCATGCAGCTTCAAGCGCAGGAAGAAGGCGAGCTGCTGCTTCGGAAACGTGTCTGCATCGCGGTCGATCGAGAGCGAAATCGCAAAGCGCCAGAACCCGTCATCCTCTCGGGTCAATATGTCTGAGTGCGCTTCCGGTTGAGCGGCAACCGGCAAGCCCTCCTGTATCTGGAAGGACAGCAATCGGACATAGGGCCGTTTCGTCTCGTCATCCGGGTCGGTATAGGTTTCCGGGGCGCCGATATATTCTCTGAACCCATGCGCGAGCTGCTGTGCGGCAACAAGCGAGTCGCGGGCATATTCCCGGTACGTTTCCTGGGACGCGCGGTACGCGACCCGCAGTTCCTCGAAGATGCTCGTCAATTTGCGCCTCACAGCAAACCTCGGCTGCCTAGGTTACGGCACAGAGCCTTCCGTCCTCGAGGGCGACGATGCGGTCGAGGCGGCGGGCCAGTTCGAGGTTATGCGTGGCGATCAGCGCGGCGAGGCCGCTGGCGCGGACGATTTCGAGCAGCGTTTCGATGACGCCCGCGGCGGTGGTGTGGTCGAGATTGCCGGTCGGCTCGTCGGCCAGGAGGATCTTCGGGTCGTTGGCGAGCGCGCGCACGATGGCGACGCGCTGCTGCTCGCCGCCCGAGAGCCGTGCCGGGCGGTGCGTGAGGCGCGCGCCGAGCCCGACCCTCTCCAACAACGAGGCGGCCTTGTCGCGCGCGGTGCCGCGTTCGACGCCGGCGATCATCTGCGGCAGCATGACGTTTTCGAGCGCGGAGAACTCCGGCAGCAGATGATGGAACTGATAGACAAAGCCGAGGGCACGGCGGCGCAGCAAGGTGCGGTGCTCGTCGGACAGGCCGCCGCAATCGCGTCCCTCGATCAGCACCGCGCCGCCGTCAGGCCGCTCCAACAGCCCGGCGACGTGCAGCAGCGTCGATTTACCGGCCCCCGACGGGCCGACCAGCGCGACGATCTCGCCGGATGGCAGCGCGAGGTCGATGCCGTTCAGCACCGGCAATTCGACCTCGCCCTGCCGGAACACACGGCGCACGCCGGCCAATTCCAACGCCGGCGCGCCCTCCCCCGCACTCATCGACAGCAGGTCATTCGTAACGCAGCCCCTCGACCGGATCGAGCCGCGCCGCCCGCCAGGAGGGGTAGAGCGTCGCCAGGAAGGACAGCGCCAGCGCCATCAGCACGACAGAGGCGACCTCGGTCGCGTCCAGATGCGCCGGGATACGGGTGAAGAAGCGGATCTCGGCGGAGAACAGGTTGACGTGCAGAACGCTTTCGAGGAAATGGCGGATCGCCTCGATGTTGTCGGTGAACGCGACCCCGAGCGCAAATCCGGCGAGGGTGCCGACGACGCCGATGCTGGCGCCGCTCAGCATGAAGATGCGCAGGATCATACCACGCGAGGCGCCCATCGTGCGCAGGATGGCGATGTCGCGGCCCTTATCCTTCACCATCATGATCATGCCGGAGATGATGTTGAAGGCGGCGACGAGGATGATCAGCGACAAGATCAGGAACATCACGTTGCGCTCGATCTCGACCGCATTGACGAGGCTCGAATTGGTCTGCTGCCAGTCGAGGATGCGCACCGGCCGGACGAGCGCCGCCGCGATCATGTGGGCTTCGCGGCTCGTCTGGTCGGCGTCGGCGACAAAGACTTCGAGATAGGTGACCGCGTTCGGCAGCTTGAAAAACACCTGCGCCGCGGGCAGCGGTACATAGATAAAGGTGTTGTCGTATTCGTAGAAGCCGACATCGAACAGCGCGGCGACCGTATACGTCTTCAGCCGCGGAATCGTACCGAAGGCGGTGTCGTTGCCTTGCGGCGAGATCAGCGTGACCTTGCCGCCGACCGCGATGCCGAGGCGGCGCGCTAGCCGGTCGCCGATCGCGATCGAGTCATCGGCGAAATCGGCGAGCGAGCCGGCGACGATGTGCTTCGCGATCAGCTCGCGGCTCCTGAGGTCATCGGGGCGAATGCCGCGGACCAGCGCGCCCGCCGCGCCGGCGTCGCTCGTCGCCATGACCTGGCCTTCGACCAGCGGCGTCGCGCTGACAACCCCGGGGACGGCCCTGACCTTTGCCGCCATCGAATCGTAGTCGGTCAGCGGCCCGGCCTCCGCATAGACGCCGAGATGGCCGTTGAAGCCGAGAATGCGGTCGATCAGATCCTCGCGGAATCCGTTCATGACCGACATCACGACGATCAAGGTCGCCACCCCGAGCGCGATGCCGAGCAGCGAGAAGATCGCGATGACCGAGACGAAGCCTTCCTGCCGCCGCGCCCGCAGATAGCGGAACGCGACCATCCGCTCGAAAGTGTTGAAAATCACGCCGCGAACCGCTGGATCACGCTGTCGAGCGGCAGGTCCTGGCGCTTGCCGCTGCGGCGGTGCTTCCACTCGATGTTGCCGGCGGCGAGGCCGCGCGGGCCGACGATCAGCTGATCCGGCAGGCCGATCAGGTCTATCGCGGCGAATTTGGCGCCGGGCGACTCGTCGCGGTCGTCGTACAGCACCTCGACTCCGGCGCCGCGCAACTTGCCATAGAGCTCGTCGGCGGCGGCGCGGCACTTTTCGTCCGCGGGGCGCAGGTTGATCAGGCCGACCCGGAACGGCGCGACGCTCTCCGGCCAGATGATGCCGGCATCGTCGTGGTTGACCTCGATCAGCGCGCCGACGAGCCGCGACACGCCGATGCCGTAGGAGCCCATTTCCAGCGGCACCTCCGTGCCGTCCGCACCGGTCACGACAGCACCCATCGGCTGCGAGTATTTGGCGCCGAAATAGAAAGTCTGGCCGACCTCGATGCCGCGGTCGCTGACGAGCCGTTCCGGCGGGACTGGGCACGTCTCTGGCTTGTGAATTTCGCTCGTCGCCGCATAGAGGGACGTAAAGTAATCGACGATCGACTGGACGAACTGCACGTCATCGTAGTCGACGTCGGGGTTTTCGAAATTTAGGTCCAGGAAATCCCGATCGACATAGACCGCGCTCTCGCCCGTGTCGGCAAGGATGATGAATTCGTGGCTGAGATCGCCGCCGATCGGGCCGGTATCGGCGCGCATTGGGATCGCCTTCAGCCCCATGCGCGCGAAAGTGCGCAGATAGGCGACGAACATCTTGTTGTAGGAATGCTTCGCCCCAGCCGGATCGAGATCGAAGCTGTAATTGTCCTTCATCAGAAACTCGCGCCCGCGCATCACGCCAAACCGCGGCCGCACCTCGTCGCGGAACTTCCACTGGATGTGGTAGAGGTTTTTCGGCAGGTCGCGGTAGCTCTTGATCGAGGCGCGAACAATCTCGGTGACCTGCTCCTCGTTGGTCGGGCCGTACAGCATCTCGCGCTCGTGGCGGTCCTTGATGCGCAGCATCTCCTTGCCGTAATCGTCGTAGCGCCCGCTTTCCCGCCACAGCTCGGCCGGCTGGATCGTCGGCATCAGGATTTCCTGCGCGCCGGAGCGGTCCTGCTCCTCGCGCACGATTTGCTCGACCTTTTTCAGGACGCGCAGTCCGAGCGGCAGCCAGGAATAGATCCCCGCGCTCGATTGGCGGATCATGCCGGCGCGCAACATCAGCCGATGCGAGACGATCTGCGCCTCGCTCGGGTTCTGGCGCAACAGCGGCAGGAAGTATTGGGACAGGAGCATCAGACCTCGCGATTTCCGGGTTCGCCGGCAATCTAGTATCGGCCCCCGCGTAAAAATACCACCTGCCATGAAAAAACTGCGTGACCTGGTGCGGCGTTTTGCGTACTGTCGCGGCATAAGCAAAATACGCAGGCAGCTGGCCTGGCCCGAGTTTAGGGAGGTTCTCAAGTTGCGGCCGGAAATGCTACGTTTCCGGGAATAAGAAGCCGCAAGAAAAGATCTGGGCAGGGCGCAAGCCCTGCCTATTTTTTGTGCCGTCGGATATCCGGCGGCGCAAGAGCGGCCCAGCCATCATGGCTGGCGCTCCCTGGTTGGGGTCCTGATCCTAGCAAGGAGCATCCCATGATCCGGTTCCAGAAAAAGACGCACTGGCTGGTTCTATTATTAGTCGGCTTGGGGCTGACTGTCGGCTACGCCTTCGCCCAACAACCCGGTCCCCAAACACAGGCCCAGACGGCGGCCCCGAACCCGTATCTGATGGGAACGGAGGGCCTCAATCAGGGACCACGCGGGCTGACGAGCTACATGCCAGTGGCCATAACGGAGTCGTTCGCCTCGCTGATGGCCCGCTTGGCGGGCGAAAAAGCCGGAGTCGAACAGGCGCATAACGCATTGCTCAACGAGCGCTACGATTTGAGCAACCGCCCGGCGCAGGGTGTCACGATGGACCGGACAAAGCCGGTGCAGGAGGGCGTCCGCGTCAAACTGCCCGCCGGCGTCACCTGGGAAAGCCTGGCGGCGATGAGCCCGGACCAGATCCGCGACCAGAACCTGTTCCCGAAGGGGTTTTATCCTCTGCCGCACCCCAAGCACCAGGAGGGCGGCTTCGTCTTTCCGCACTTTGTCATCGACGCGATCAAGCAGCAGGATGGGCGCGACCTTACGCGGTTCGACATCGATTTCGATCTGCCGGATCACTTCCTGGCCGAGTTTCCTCCGGCGATCTATCTGACCCCACGCACCGATCTGGGCGACGTATCACAGGGCAAGCTGGTCTCGCTGACCAATTATTATCAGATGTTCAACGGCATTCTGACCCCGCGGCAGCTGGAAGGGTTGCGGCTGTTGCTGACACCCTTTCCGGAGCAACAGTTCAACGCGACCGAGGATCGCCGCGCGGAACTTCCGAGCACCGGCGCGGCCTGCTTTGACTGCCATTCCAACGGTCACCAGAATGGCGCGACGCACGAAGCCCCTGATGCGCGCCCACAATGGTTCCGTCACCGCCTCAAAACGATATCGCTTCGTGGCGTTGACGTTCAGCGGCTGTTCGGCTCGCAACGCGCGCTGAAGACGATCGAGGATTTCACCGAGTTCGAGCAGCGCACCGCCTACTTCGACGGCGATACCGTGGAAGCCGCAAAGAAAGGCGTGAACCCGCTCGAGCGCGGCAGCCAGGTCGACTTCATGGCCGATTTCCAGGAGATGCTGGATTTCCCGCCGGCACCGAAGCTCGACGTCTTCGGTAAGCTCGATCCCTCGAAGGCGACCCAGGCCGAGATGCGCGGCCAGGACATTTTCTTTGGCAAGGGCCAATGCGCGAGCTGCCACCAGCCGCCGTTCTACACCGACAATCTGATGCACAACCTGCAGACCGAGCGCTTCTTCAAGCCGGTGATGATCAACAACATGATGGAAGTGGGGGACGGGCCGATCAAAACCTTCGCGCTGCGCGGCGTCAAAGACAACCCGCCCTATATGCATGACGAGCGGCTTCTGACGTTGGAAGACACGGTCGAGTTCTTCAACCTGGTGCTCGGCACAAAACTGACAGCGGACGAAAAGCGGGACCTGGTGGCATTCCTGCGCGTCCTCTAGCCAACCCGCAGGGCGGCGACCGTCTCCCACCGCGCCTAGCTTGACGGTCGCGGCCGGGTGTCGCCGCCGGCAATTGTATTCCGCGCGCCAGCGGCTATTCTCCGCCGCCTCCGGCGCGCTGGCCGGCGATCTTGAAACGAAGCACAGGGAAGGTGATGGCGCACGGCATTCATTTCTTCATGAACCCCGGTCCGACCAACATCCCGGACCGGGTGCTGCGGGCAATGGATCGCGGCGCGGTGGATTTCAACGCAGCGCATTTCCGCGCGATTCAGGAGGAATGCTTCGCCGGGCTGAAGCGCGTGTTCAAGACCGAGGGCGAGATCCTCGGCTATGCCGCGACCGGCCACGGCGCCTGGGAGGCCGCCCTCGTCAACCTGTTCTCGCCGGGCGACAAGGTACTTGTCGTCGAGAGCGGGTTCTTTTCGCTGAACTGGGGGCTGCGCGGCGAGGCCTTCGGGCTCGAGGTCGAGACGCTGGCCAACGACTGGCGCCGGCCCTGCGACCCGTCGCGGCTCGAGGAGCGGCTGCGCGAGGACCGCGAGCACCGGATCAAAGCGGTATTGCTGGTGCACAGCGAGACCTCGACCGGGGTCGCCAACGATGTCGCGGCGCTGCGGAAAGCGATCGATGCGGCGCGTCACCCGGCGCTGTATCTGGTCGACGTGATCTCATCGCTCGCCTCGATGGATTTCCACACCGACGAATGGGGCGTCGACGTCGTCGTCTCCGGCTCGCAGAAGGGGCTGATGCTGCCGACCGGCATGGCCTTCACCGGGGTCAGCAACAAGGCGCTGGCGGCGACCGAGAAGGCGAGCCTGCCGCGGGTCTACTGGGACTGGCGGAGACTTCTCGACCCCTCGCACGGGCACTGGAACGGCACCGTGCCGGTGCACTTCTTCTACGGGCTCCAGGAAGCGCTCCACATGCTCGACGAGGAAGGGCTCGACAACGTCTTCGCCCGGCATCGGCGTCTCGCCGAGGCGACCCGGCGCGCGGTGCAGGTCTGGCGCGGCAACAACGGGCCGGAAATCTTCGGGACCGACCCCGGCGGCCGCTCCGACACGATCACCGCCGTCTTGGTGCCGGAGGGGCACAATGCCGATCAGGTGCGGCAGATCGCGGTCGACAAGTTCAACGTGTCGCTGGGCGGCGGGCTCGACCGCCTCAAGGGCCGCGTCTTCCGCATCGGCCATCTGGGCGATCTGAACGAGCCGATGGTGCTGGGCTCGATCGCCTCGGTCGAGATGGCGCTCGACCTGGCCGGCGTACCGCACGGCAAGGGCGCGGTGCAGGCGGCGATGGAATACCTTGCCAGTGAGGCTTGAGGCGGGTGGGCGATTGCATCGGCGCCCCCCCGCCGCTATATACCGGCCCGCGCTACAAGGGTTTATCGAAGGTTCGAGCGATGAAGGACGGCATTCACCCGGATTATCATGAGATCACCGTCCTGATGACCGACGGGACCAGCTACCAGACGCGCTCGACCTACGGTAAGGCCGGCGACACGCTGCGCCTCGATATCGACCCGAAATCGCACCCGGCGTGGACCGGCGGCCAGCAGCGCCTGCTCGATACCGGCGGCCAGCTCGCCCGCTTTAACCGCCGCTTCCAAGGTTTCGGCCCCAAGCAGCAGTAACCGGTCTTCGGCTAGGAAGCCCTCAGCACTCCCTACCACAGAGTGCCAAATCCTCTTGAACCACACCTCTGAGCCACCAAATTGATTGGTGAGCGGTCGCCCATCGCGGGACCGCTTGCTGATGTCGGGCCCCCGGCCCTCGGGCGGGCGCCTCAACCCATGTTGCTCACTGGAGGATATGGTCATGGACCGTTTCGATTTCTCTCCCCTGTTCCGTTCGACGATCGGCTTCGATCGTCTGGCCCGGCTTGTCGATAGCGCGACCCGCGTCGACAGCACCGCGCTGTCCTATCCGCCCTACAACATCGAGACGACCGGCGAGGATGCCTACCGCCTGACCATGGCGGTGGCTGGGTTCGCGCAGGACGAACTCGATATCACCGTGCACGAGAACACGCTGATCGTGACCGGCAAGGCGCAGAAGGAGGACGAGAACGGCCGCTATCTGCACCGCGGCATCGCCCGGCGCGCGTTCGAGCGCCGCTTCAGCCTGGCCGACCATATCAAGGTCAACGGCGCGAGCCTCGACAATGGCTTGCTGCATGTCGACCTGGTGCGCGAGGTGCCCGAGGCGATGAAGCCGCGCCAAATCAAGATCGCCAGCG
>Ga0209380_10001120_pt1 | contig 18525 bp, 10 predicted proteins | sample HubBroMetageWFT6_FD_188347 | JGI IMG/M metagenome (GOLD analysis project Ga0209380, IMG submission 188347) | Warmed and freeze-thawed soil microbial communities from the Hubbard Brook experimental Forest, New Hampshire - Hubbard Brook CCASE Soil... | ecosystem: Environmental > Terrestrial >...
CGCCACTAATCTTCAGTGCATGCAGTTGGCCGATTGGCTCTCGCGAGGTTTGGATTCCACGCGTGTCGTGACCAGCCTCTTCTGGCATTCCATCTTCACTGTGCCGATCGTTTTCGGCCTGCTTGACTACTTTTATTCTCGGGGATCTCTCACGCCCTATATCGGCGAACACTCGTTGCTGGCTAAGGCGCTGACAGGCTTCATCAGCACATCGCTTCACTTGCTCGATCTGGTCGGCGCCAGGCTCGCCCTCTCCGGCGCTGCCATCGCGGCCATCATCTACCGCTACGGTCGAGCTCCGCTCGACATCCTGCTCGATGTCGACAATTACTTGCGCACTTCGCCGCTCGAAAACGCCCCTCGTGCCCGAATCGCCGAACGCTACGTTTCTTTGCTGCGTTATATTGCGGCGCGACGCGATTCCCACGACCCGCAACTCCCCTATTACGGCTCCGTCGTGATTGTCGCGCACAGCCTGGGTTCGCTCATTTCGGCCGACCTGCTGCACTTCCTGAAAGAAGAACCCGACCAGGCGCTCCGTCCGCTCGGCTATGGCGAGAGAGATCAGCAGAACGCGCAGATTCAAATTCGCCTGCTGACCTTCGGCAATCCCATCCGACAACTCCTGAATCGCTTTTTTCCCCACATCTACTGGTGGATCCGCGAGGAACCCGACAACGGCGCGCATCCCATCGCGAAGGCAGCCGAAACTCCTCCTGATCTTGCCCATCTTCCCCAGACGCCGGAGGTGTCGGACCTCGGCGCCTCTGTAAAACTGTGGTTCAATGCCTACCGCAGCGGTGACTTCGTCGGCCGTATGTTGTGGTCCGATCACTGGTACTGCCGAAGCAACCTAGGCCCCGATCGCGGGATGTACCCCGAGCCCGCCACCATTATTCGCGACGTCGCCCCGCTCGACACAAAGCGCGCCGAGATGTGCGTTGGCCTAGGCGGGCACAACGACTATTGGAACCGCACCGCTCCCGACATTGCCGAGAAACTCGATAAGCTGATCCAGATGTGAGGCTGTCGTACGCCGAGGGCGGCAACACTTCTGTCTACAGCACAGTGCGGAGTCTGGGGACTTTGCAGGTGGTGGAACGGTTGGAGTGGGGGCGCGAACAGTTTCCTGGCTTGACCGCCTGGGGATGACGCCCGAGTGACGGACAGCGGAAGGTTCCCGTGGTCTTTCACGGGTCGGCCCCGGTAAAAACGCTTCTGGGAGTTAGCTAATGAAACCTCCCACCCGTCGATCCGCCCTTCGGGGTTGATAACGTCCTTGGTCGTGCCTAAGGTCAAGCATCACCGAAGACTCAATTTACGAATCGTCGCCACCAACGGCGATGCGAATTTATCGTAGTCATCTCAGATGAGTCAGTGACCGACAGAGAGATCATTTTCCGCATGACAGGCAGTGGTCGAGAACCCACTGCAGCCTCTACAATGATTCCTGCTGTTTATCCAATGGAGGGGAAACAATGTCCAGTCTAAGCACTGTGCTCCAGCAGCTTCAACAGGAGCGCACGCAGGCGCAGCAACAGGTAGAAAAGTTGAACTCAGCAATTTCGGTGATCGAAGGGTTAGTCGGGCGGAACGGTTCGGGAGGTACAAACAACAGTGCACGAACCGGACGCACAGTGTCGGCTGCATCGCGACGGAAAATGGCCCAGGCCCAGAAAGCAAGATGGGCGCGAGTGCGTCAGGAAGCACAGCCCGCAGCTGCAGAAAAAACTAGTGCCGCTCCTGTCAAGCGTACGATGTCAGTGGCAGCTCGCCGCAAGATCGCGATGTTTCAGCGGGCGCGGTGGGCGAAGCTGAAGAAAGCGGCATAGCAGGTTTGCCAACTAGACTCATAGATACTCCCCAACGTACTAGCCTGATCGTGCCATTCACGGCTGCCATTCCAGTTGGCAGATTGTGAATGAGCAGAGCTCGGGGGAGGGCTGTTCGAGGGTAACGCCCCATGACTCTAACCGGGGTTTGGGACGTTTTGTTTTGCGTTGTATTGGCCGGGCGAAAGTCACATCGCCGCATGGCCCATCGATTCGAGTGCGCGCGGAATCTCCTTTTGAGGTTTATGCAGGAGGCTCTCCATGCGCCTTAAGGCTTCAAAAGGCTCAACTGCGCGCAGCTCCTGAAGGCGATCTACAAATAGTGGAGCTCCCACCGTTAAGTTGTGAGAAACGATGGGTCCTCGGTGAGCGCTTCGGGATTTGGCATTAACTGGATGCCGCGTGGTTCAGCAGTAATGCAATTCTGATCGTTCACCTTGGCATTCTACCGGAGCTGGAATAGCTTCACCTAGAATGTCTACCAAAGAACAAGAGGAACGTATCGAGCTGCTTCAGGGCACCCTGGATCTGCTGATTCTCCGCACCCTTCAGCTCGGCCCCATGCACGGTCACCCCATCGCCAAGGCAATCGAATTCAGGTGGGACGAGGTGCTTCAGGTGGAGCAGGGATCGCTGTATCCAGCGCTGCACCGGCTGATCAAGCGGCGATGGATCTCGGTCGAAGAGGGAACCTCGGAAAACCATCGCCGGGCGAAGTTTTACGCACTGACAGCCACAGGCAGGGGTCAGTTGGCGGTTGAAACTAGCAAATGGGACAAACTGGCGCGGGCGATCGCGCAAATTCACCGGGGGATGTCCCCATAAGCGCTTCTAACTTAAGAATTCCTTCCGGTTTGACCGTCATCTGCGCACAATCGACAGCAGCAGATTCTGGTTTCAATTTTCCACGAGCCGACTTCTGTGGAAGCCTGATCAGCGACGAACTAACGATTGAAACGGACAAGTGAAAACAGAATGACCCGCCGGGTCGGACGGAGCGTTGTGGCAAGAACTATCAGAAGTCAGGGAAGCTGCAGGTCGAAGGCGTAAATCTCTTGCGTGCTGATGTCGCGGGAGAGCAGGGGGACGTCACCAGGGCCGAGGCCGGTCCATGTGCCGTTGCCGCCAAACTGGATGGGGAATCCCCTGATCTTACTGAGGTCAGCCAGTTTTTCCAGTTTCGCGTCACTGATTCGCACGCGATAGTATCCGCTATCGCTCCTCAGAATCGTGTCGAAATATACGTATGCGCTGTCGTGGGACCAGGCAATATAGCCAAACGAGTTCAGCTTCATGTCCAGCTGCCGCCATTGATGGTCCTTAACGTTGCACAGCATAAGCTTACTACCGTCCTGCGAAAGGGCAACGATGTGGCGGCCATCAGGCGACCAGCGAGGACCGAAGAATCCGTCGGAACCCGGCAGCTGCGAAATCTCGTGAGTTTTAAGATTGAACAGCTCGATGAGCGCCACATTGGAATCGGAACCGAAACCGGAGTGTCCAAAAGCAAGCGTATTCCCGTCCGGGGACCATGTGGGGTCGGCTTCCTGAAGTTCCTCGGTTTTCGAAGCCAAGGACTGTGGACTGCCGCCGTCCTTTGAAATCAGACACACCTTCCACGGCTTGCCGGGCAGAGCTCCCGCGAATGCAATCTGCTGCCCGTCCGGAGACCAGTGACCCAACCCCGTTCGCATGGGAGGATAAGTAAGCTGGAGGCGAGCGCTGCCGTCGAGCTTGCTGCGCCAAAGCGTGTCGTCGGGATAGCTGACATAAGTCACCCATTGGCCGTCACGCGAGAAATCCACGTCGCCGGCGGAGATGCCCCCGAGATAGGGGGCGAAATCACCAGATTTAGCGTCGTAGCGGACCAACTCCGCGCGCTGCTGGACGCCCGTCATGAACAATCTCTTACCGTCTTTGCTGGGAAGCGGACCAGCAAACTGAAGTGGGCCGGTCGTGAGCTGGACCGGCTCACGGGAGACTTTTCTCCACCAGTCGGATTGATCGGGAACGATCCAGATGTTGGTAGCGCCATCGCGCGTGCTTTGAAAGACATAAAATCTGCCGTCGGGCGTCCAGTTGCCGCAGCACTCGTTGGGGGGATTGTTCCAGCGGGGAAACAGCGGGTGGATGCCGCTGCCGTCGGTTCGCACTTCCCAAAGTTCGGAAGTACCGTTGATGAAGTTCGAAACCGCGAACCGGATGCGGGCGCCGTCGGGTGAGATTCTCATACTGCCTGGAACGTCGCGTGTGGTTGCAATCTTTCTGGGATTTTCCCCGTCGTACTCCGCGATATAAATATCGTTCCCTTTTGCAAAGATCAACTTCCCGTTGGGCGCCCAAAGGGCATCGTGCGCGGACACTTGCCCGAGAGGGCGTGGCGAACCGGCGGGGATCGGCACCGACCAAAAGGGAGTGTCGAAAACTTCAAACACGTTCCTCGTAACCAACAGTTCTGATCCTTCCTGGGAAACGTCGGTGACGATGGGATTGTCGAACGGCACGCTGACGGGCGCGGTCTCGCCTCCATTCACCGACACTTGAGCGATGGACAAATGCGCGGGGGGATTCTCGGTAAAATAGAGGCGATTGGCGTCGCCCACGAGGGTGATCTTGGGGAGTCGGTCGCTGGTGATCTGCTTTGATGCTGTGATTCGCGGTGGTGGAAGCGGGGCGCGCAGCCAGACCAGCAGCAGGGCGGCGGTGACAACGACCAGCGCCGCAATGGCACTCCATTTCAGCCAGGGGAGCCGTCGAGTTGCCGAGGTCTGTGGGATTTCCCCCGCCGCGACGCTTGTCAATGGCGCTCTGCCCGATTCCGTGTCGCGCCTCAGGCGCTTGAGGTCGGTCTCCAGGTCGGCGGCGGAGCGGTAGCGGAGGTCGCGATCTTTTTCCAGAGCCTTGTTGATGATGCGTTCGAGTTCGGCGGGGAGATCGGGATTGAGGCGCACGGGCGCGACGGGAGCGCGGTTCACGATTCCTTCGCAGATCATCGCGGAGGTTTCCCCGCGGAAGGGCATGGCGCCAGTGGCCATCTCATACAAGACCGCTCCGAAGGAGAAGAGATCAGTGCGGGAGTCGAGTGCCTTCCCGCGCACTTGTTCCGGCGACATATAGGCCACGGTTCCCACCATGGTGCCGGGGCTGGTGAGATTCGCCTCGTCCAAAGATTGTGTCTGCGTGTTGACAGCAGCAATCTGGCTCGAGGAAATGGCAGCGGGCGAAACCTTTGCCAGTCCGAAGTCGAGAATCTTGGCATGACCGCGCTCGGTCACGAAAATGTTGGCGGGTTTAATGTCGCGATGGACGATGCCTTTGCTGTGGGCGGCATCGAGGGCATCGGCGATCTCGATGGCGAGAGAGAGCAGGATCTCGAGGTCTAGCGGGCGGCTCGCAATGCGGTGCTTCAGCGCCACGCCCTCGAGATATTCCATGGCGATGAACGCCATGCCCTTCTCCTCGCCTATGTCGTGAATGGTGCAGATATTGGGATGGTTCAGGGCAGAGGCCGCCTGTGCTTCGCGCTGGAAGCGCGCCAGAGCCTGAGGATCGCCAGCCACTTCGTCAGGCAGAAACTTGAGCGCGACGAAACGGTGAAGCCGAGTGTCTTCGGCTTTGTACACGACCCCCATGCCTCCGCCGCCAAGCTTCTCAACGATACGATAGTGCGAGATGGTTTGACCGACCAACAGGAGACCCCAAGCCTTCGGGTCGATTCATCTTATGGACGCGGTACCTGCCAGTCAACGAAGGATGGCCCTGAAGCAGGTCGCGTCGAACACAGAATCACTGCTGTGTGACAGGCAATGCGTGCAAGCAAGGCGCCCGAAACCGGCCAACAGGGGTAACCTCTAGCCCGCCATGCTTAAGTTAGATGGGATGAGAAGGTCGATCCCCGACCAGGGATGGCGTTAAGCTACCGATGATCAGCGCACTCTAACTTAACTAAGGCGCTTCCCTGAAAAAAAAGAGCCGACCGTTTGGACCGGTTATTTTTAGCAATCCAAAAACAATCCACTTGGTCGTATAGTCGGCGTTCCCTCCTTGTGGCCGCGACCGTTTTCAGTAGCTTTTCAGACCGGCTCTCGGAGTCAGCGAGGAGCGTAGTGACCACGCCGCCAAGGTGCCAAAGTGATTACGTTGCAGCGTTGCGCTTCCGTGAAGACGAAGCCACGATGTAAGAGATCATCTGTGCTGCCTGGCCCCGCGTCAGTTCGGGCGGCGCGATAATTCCGTTCCGGCCGAGAACTTCAATCTGTTTATCGGTTGGGGCTCCATCACGCCACGGTGCGTCACGGGATATGAGTCGTTCTGAATCGGGCCGTTCCGAACTTACGAAATTGTCAGCAAAATAGATCGCAGATTCCAGTTCTGTGATACGGCTGAGGGGCCTTAACCCTATGCTGGGAGACTTGAGTTGCACGCTCCACGTGTCGAGCAGGTTAGACTCAACGAGGACTGATTCGCCGCCTTTCAACAGCAATCGATATCCTCCGGGAACAGCATGCCAGTTATGCCGAGTGAAATCGGACAATTCGGCAGGTGGATCGAAGTTCCAGAAGTCAATACGCTCAGCCGCGAACTTGACATCAGCTGGCGTGTGAATACGCGAGATATCAATCCAGGGATACCGATCGGTGAGATCCTCGATCAGTCGCTCCGTCTTCAGTGCTTCGCTTCCCCCGAGATCCAACTCGGGCGGAAGATTGAATAAGTCGTTCAGTCCAGACAATTGGTGTGCCTTCGAGTTGTCAGCGATGTCTATGACTTCCAGGTTTGCCTTGTCAGGATGCCGCCGCGTACCGCGCCCCACCATCTGTGCGTAGAGAAGCTTCGACCGCGTGGGACGCGCCATAATGATAGCGTCCACTCGCGGCTCATCGAAGCCTTCGGTTAAGACATTACAGTTCGTGACCACGTCGATGTCGCCCCGGGAGAACTGAGCAAGTTGTTTCCTGCGATCCTCGCGCGCCATGCCCCCCCAAACAGCGGACGTGCGTATACCGAGAGCCGTGAACGCTTGGCATACATCCATCGCATGCGCGACATTTACACAGAATACGATTGCGCGACGACCAGCCGCGTACTTGCGATAGGCTGTGACCAGCAAATTGTTTCGCTCGCTGGTATTTACAACCTCTGCTAATTGGTTTTCGACGAAATCACCGTGGCGGATCCTGACCTGGTCTAGCGATGCGTCGCTATGCACGCGCCACCCGGTGATTGGGCACAAGTACCCCTCGGCAATCATCTCGCGAAGATCACGGGCGTAACACACTTCCTCGAACACTGCGCCGAGACCCTGCTTGTCACCGCGTCGAGGCGTCGCCGTGAAGCCCACCAAGTACCGTCGCGTGTTGCGGTCAAACAGGCCGAAGTGCTCAAAGATTCGGCGGTACGTTGGTGCCACGGCGTGGTGCGCCTCATCGACGACGATGAGGAAGAAATCCTCCGGGCTAAGCTGACGGAGCCGAGTTCCTCGGGCTCGGCCGAGCGTTGGGACTGAGGCGAGGACGACCTTGGCGTCAGCAGGTGCTCGTGAAGCAGACTGCTCAATGCCGACCTTGAGTTCGGGGTCAACGTGGAGGAACTTTTCGCGTGCTTGCAACAGGAGTTCCTCCCTGTGCGCAAGCACCAGCAGCCGCTTCTTCATTTGGAAGAAACGCGGAAAATGCGCGAACACCACCGTTTTGCCGGTCCCGGTGGGTAGAGACACAATCACGCGACGCTTACCATTCTTGTAGGCTTGGTAAACCCTCTGCAGCGCTTCGCTTTGATACGAACGCAAGTCGAGCATGGGAAGATTGAGTCCAATCGACGATCTAAGGGCACAAGAGCGGCATCCGATGCCATGATAGGAATTGCTCAGCAACCTGTAAAGCCCGGTCCCTGAAGTCCCTGAAGTCCCTGAAGTGAAAGATGTGGTGTGTAATTTGGCCGGTAGCCTAGACAAGGAGGTTCTAACCAAACCTGGTGCGCTACCGGTAGAATTCCTGGTGGCTCAAGAACTCTGTTCCCCAGGTGCTAGATATGCCCGCTCACCCATCCCACGGACTCCTCAGTCCCAGTGTTTGTGTTGTGATCGTTATTGCGATGCTGTCGATGATAGTTATTCCTGCTGTCATTACACTGCGGACGGTCCACGCCCCCGCCCCGCCGATGCCGCTCAACCAGACCTCCACACCCCACGGCTACACCTTTAGCCTTCTGCTGTTCATTTTTCCCATCGTATTCATCGCGGGATGGTTCCTGCCTTCGGAGGGATTGCATATTCCGCAGCGGGCTTTCTGGCGGACAATTGCCATTCTTGTTCCTCTCGGCTTCTTGCTCGACTTCGTCTTCGCGCAGTGGTTCTTCACCTATCCCAACGTCGGAGCGACTTTGGGTATCGCTGCGCCCGCCTTCGGCAGGCCCGTTCCGGTGGAAGAATATGTCTTCTATCTGACTGGCTTTCTCGCAGTTCTTCTTCTGTACGTATGGCTCGGCGAGTTCTGGCTCGCGGCCTACAACGTGCTTGACTATCCTAACGAGGCGCGGAAGGTGCGCCGCCTTCTACATTTCCATCTCACTTCTCTGGTCTTGGCGGTAGCTTTGATTGGTGCTGCATGGTTCTACAAGAAGCACCTCGCCCTCCCGGAAAACCGGACGGGCTTTCCCGGCTACTTCAGCTTCCTCGTCGTCGGAGCTCTGCTTCCAGCAGTTAGTTTTTTTCCGGTTGCGCGTCGTTTCATCAACTGGCGCGCCCTGAGCCTCACGCTTTTCTTTATGCTGCTCGTGAGCATGCTCTGGGAGGCTACTCTGGCCGTCCCTTACAACTGGTGGAACTTCCAGCACGGTCAGATGATGGGTCTTTTTATCGGTGCTTGGTCCTGCCTGCCTATCGAAGAGGTTTTTGTCTGGATCGCCGTTACCTATGCCACGGTTATCGTTTTTGAAGTGGTAAAGGTGTGGCTCGCGTCAGAGCGGTCTGTACACGACGCGCTGCTGGGCACGGCTGAACCACAGAAGCTCCGGTAAGATTTCCGCCTTGGCGAGAACACCAAGCAATCCTCGTTCTCTTCCGCAGGATAGATCCCCCCCGACGCATCGAGGAAGAAACTGAACAAAGCGACGGCACTGGGTCGGGTGTCGAGGCGCACGACATGGGCGTTACACGACCAAGTGGATAACTTCGGGATGGCCCGTCGTCCGTTAGCGATCATACAAGTGGCATCAGGCGCGCTTCTATGAGGCTGCCAGCTCTCAGTGCACACTGTCCCCTGAACCGTTGCGACAGCTCTCCCGAACCATACGGTCTAACCGAATCGTCGCCACCAACGGCAATGCGAGTTTATCGTAATGTCCCAGAAGGGTTGCCCCGGCGCTTCCTCGAAGCGCAGCAGTGGCCAGTTGCTTAAGGCGTTTCCTCTTCCACTTCGAGGGCATCCACGCTGGCGTAGTTGACGTCAGGAACGAAAGCGACAATCAACTTGCCTTGAGCATTCGGCAGAAGGCCGTGATAAGTCTTGACCAGCGCGCGTCCGGAACCTGCCGCTCCCACAATATCCAGGTTGCGCGTCAGAGCGAGTCCGTTGCACAGCACATCGAAGACGCGGCTGCCTACTCCGCCGAGCTTGGAGACACCGGCCCCCCAATACTTCTCGGAAAAATATAGGGTGAGCTTGTAAGTTCCTGTATCAACCGGAAGGGCATAGTTGAAGTTTCCGTAGCGTTCACCGGCATAGAGGCCCGGTTCCGGTGTACCGGCAATCGTGACTTTATCTGAGGCAAGCCGGCCACCGCTGTAATAGGTGTCGGGCATCCAGAGATTTCCCGCTGCATCCACGAAGAAGCTGTTTTGAGCCACCATGCGAATCGGGCGTAAACGATGCGGCGAGCCGGGCAGGATCTCAACCGCGTTGATGATCGGCAGCCCCAGTGAACCAGAAAAATCGAGGTGAAGAGAGCCGTCCTTGCTGGGGGATATATCGCGAAAGACGCGAACATCGGCGGTGTTTGCTCCGGCATCGGAAACGATGTCGAATTGCTGCAAGAGCGGACTGCCATTGAGCTGAACGTCGAACACGCGGCTGTTCTCTCCGCCGCCGAGCGAACTGGCGGGGCTATAGGTGGTCTCGGCAAAGTGAAGCCGCAATTCATAAATGCCGGGAGCCAGAGGTATTTTGTAGGAGAAGACTCCCGTTCTCGCAGTCAGATACAACTCCGGATTTCGGGTTCGGGCGATATGCTGGTTGGGCAGCTCCGTGACAAAGCCACCGGAGAAGTATCGATCCCCGCTCCATACATTTCCTTCCTCGTCCTTGAAGATGGGACGCGAGTAGCCGCATCGAATACGAATCTCCGGACCGATGGGCACAGCGGAGATGGGAGTAGTCGACGCATGCGCCGGGTCAACTCTGGCCGCATAGCGGTGACGACTGATCCGCCAGATGGTTGCAGCGCCAGCCACAATCGCCAAAATTGCGACGGTGGCAAGAAACCGGCGTTGGCTCCATAGGGGCCTGCGTATCGTTGGTGGATTCTGTCCCAGAGGAATGAGATCTTGCCGGTCGGCATTTTCCCTTCCGGCATCCCATGAAGGATCACTGGATTCGATTCCTGGTTCCGGTTTCGACGATGCCGCCAGCGGGTTTGAATCGCGAGGCGGAGTGCGCGAGGGCGAGGGGGGAATGCGATCGACGAACCCGGGGCGGTAATGCCCGGTGGCCACGACAATCTCTACGGGGTGATCAGCGCCTTCGCCTTCATAGAATTCCCGCAACTTCTTGCGTAACCGAAAAACTTCCACCCGTACGATAGAGTCGGTGGCCTGGTCAAACGAATCAGACCGGCCAAAGACATCGGTGGCAATGGAATATTCTTTGATGGCGTCGGTGTCGCCATCAAAATGTTTTTCGCAAATGTATTTCAGCAAGTTGGCGAGCCGCGGCTTGTTTTCGAAGGTTGCGGAGGTGAGCACTGCCGCCAAGGCAGCGCGCTCCTTGGCCCTGCGGCCGGGATCGACGTGGTCCGGATGCGAAATCACTTCCCGAGTGGTCATACCGCAAATACTCCGGCGCTCTTCTACTGTCGACGCAAACTGGCCTTGATTTGACAGCTAACCAATCGTCGATGCAGGCGCGATTTCCGGAGCCCGGGCGTCCTGGCCCGAGGCGCAAAGCCGAATATATACCCGCCGGAAGCCCGGTGTAACGTCGCGGTGTAACCGTTCCAGAAACCGGAATTTAACGAGCATAACGTTTCGCCTTCGGCGCCGAGCCGCTAGAGTCGGAGCGGTTCATCCAGATGCGTTGTGGCAAACGCGGACCGCGCCAATCGCCAGCGTTTCGAGGAATTGAGGATAACGATGAGACAATCTCGCATAATCTCCCCCGCATTGTTCGCAGCCGTTTTACTCTCCGTCGCGCATGTCGCTTTGGCAGCCGAAGGGCCTTATGGCGGAACTCCAGCCCCTATTCCTGGCACGGTCCAAGCCGAAAACTACGATACTGGCGGTCAAGGCGTTGCCTATAACGTCACTTCGATCAATGGGAGCGGGAACAGCTATCGCTCCGATGGCGTCGATCTGGAAGGCACGGCCGACACGGGCGGTGGATATGACCTCGGATGGACGGCGAGCGGGCAGTGGTTCCGGTATACGGTAAATGCGGCGACAGCGGGCACTTACCAGGTGACCTTCCGCGTCGCAGCCTTCAACGCTGTGACCGATGCGTTCCACATCTCCAACTCCTCGGGAACGAACCTCACCGGGTCGGTGAATGTTCCTGCGACGGGCGCTTGGCAGACTTGGACCAGTGTGACAGTCAACGTGAACCTGCCAGCGGGTCAGCAGACGTTAACTTTTAATCAGGACAATGCCGGCTGGAACCTAAACTACACCACGTTTGCCTCGACCGAAGGGCCATTTGGAGGAACGCCCGCGCCAATTCCGGGCACGGTGCAAGCGGAAAACTACGATCTGGGCGGTCAGGGAGTCGCCTACCACGTGACCTCAGTCAATGGCACGGCGAACAGTTACCGCTCGGACGGCGTCGATCTGGAGGTGACGACCGATACTGGCGGCGGCTACAACCTGGGCTGGACGGCGAGCAGCCAATGGTTCAAGTACACAGTCAATGTCTCGACGGCTGCGACCTACACCGTTACGTTCCGTGTGGCAGCGATCAACGCGGTAAACGACGCGCTGCATATCTCCAACTCATCGGGGACGAACCTGAGTGGGTCGGTGAGCGTGCCGGCGACCGGCGCGTGGCAGACCTGGGCGAGCGTCACGGCCACGGTCACCCTTCCCGCGGGCCAGCAGACCTTGACCATCAATCAGGACAATGGCGGTTGGAATCTGAACTACGTGCTTTTCAGTGCGGGTTCGTCCGGCAGTGAAGGACCGTATGGCGGAACTCCTGCTGCGATCCCGGGCACAGTGCAGGCGGAAAACTACGACACCGGCGGACTGGGCATCGGCTATGACGTGAATTCGACGAACGGAACGGCAAATAACTACCGCTCCGACGGCGTCGATCTGGAGGTGACAACCGATACTGGCGGCGGCTATGACCTTGGCTGGACAGCCAGCGGCCAGTGGTTCCGGTACACGGTGAACGTTGCCACGGCGGGCAGCTACACCGTGACCTTCCGCGTAGCGTCTCCGGGCGCAGTCAACGATGCCTTCCATCTATCCACGACCGGCGGAACGAACCTGAGCGGCAACGTCAACGTTCCTGCGACTGGCGGCTATCAGACGTGGACCAACGTCACGGCCACAGTGATTTTGCCGCAAGGCGAGCAGACGCTCGTGCTGGATCAGGATACGGCCGGATGGAACATTAACTACTTCACCGTCTCCTCCGGTGGTGGTGGATCCGGCTCGTGCAGTGGGGTTTCCAACATTACCGTGGGCGCGACGACATACGTGCCGCAGTGGTGCCAGGAATTTAACGGCGCCGCGGGCTCTCCCGACACCACGGTGTGGAACTTTGACCTGGGCAATAACGGCGGATGGGGCAACGGCGAAGCCGAAGTTTACTGCGGGCCTCCGGGATACTCCGGCAACCCCTCGCAGTGCCCAACGACGTTCAGCACTTCCACCGCGCCTGTCTACCTCGATGGCAACGGTCACCTCGTGATCCAGCCCAGAAATGTGGGTGGAACGTGGATCTCGGGCCGCATGCAAACGGAGGGAAAGCAAAACTTCACCTACGGAATTCTTGTGGCCAGCATCCAGCTACCGAACACTACAAACCAGGGCCTCTGGCCCGCCTTCTGGACCTTAGGCAGCGACATCACGACCGTTCCGTGGCCCAGTTGCGGGGAAGCAGACATCATGGAGAACTGGTCGCCTCAGGTAGATAACGGAGCTGGTCCCTCGGGGAACAATTCCACAATTCACACGACGAAAACTGGAGGCAATGGAGTCGGCCAACGGTACACATTCCCCAGCGGACAGGCGGCAGACACGGCGTTCCATACCTATGGCATCGTGTGGACGGCGAATCAGATGCAGTTCTACGTGGACAACGCATCGTCGCCTTTCTTCACGGCTACGCCCAGCATTCTCCCTTCTGGAGACACCTGGCCCTTCAACCAAAGTCTGTTCACGATCTTGAATGTGGCCATCGGTGGCACGTTGGGTGGATCAATCAGCGGCCTGACCAATCCGCAGCCCATGTTGGTAGATTACGTTCGCTGGTATACGGCTCAATAGAGACGTCCGCATCGCAGATCATTTTGCGACGGTGAAGGTCAATTCAAGGTCACCGCTAACGGAATGAGGATAAGGCATCGTCGAGTCGCTTACGACGAATGCCTTGTCCTCAGAGGCATTGGCGAAAATGGCTATAAAAAACCAAAAGCCCCGATTGGTACCGGAGGCTCAGAAAAATCAAGCGTTTTTTGGATGCGTCTCGTTACAACGTCTGGCGTAAGTTTCACAACTTTACAGGCCTTTTGCATTCATGTGTGGCCAACGCTTCAACCGTCCCGACCAGGCTGACCCCGGTATTGTTGATGAGAACGTCCAGCCTGCCGAAGTGAGCGTGAGCCTGCGCAACGGGAACACTCGCTACTTCATCTAAGGCATTTGACGAAGGAACCTTCAGTTTCGGAGTTCGCATTATGGCAGCTGCTTTAACTTCATTTGAGCCAAGAAAAACGCCCATTCAAGCGAGGGCGACGGTCACGGTCGAGGCGTTTTCTGAGCCCATTCTTCAGATTTTGGCCAGAAGGGTCGCTGGCCAACGAGAGAGACCGCTTCCCACAGGTCCCCACAGGTCGACTTCTCAATACTAGTCCGGGGGTGTCGGGGTAAGATAGTTCCCGGTGTCGCCAATGATTCGTGCACACACTGCGTTAGCGAGGTACTCCATCAAGGTGGCGATACGTGCGTGCAGTCTTCGAACGGGGTTGCTGATTTCTCTGCCGCGTGGAACTGTTTCTCCAGCGCCAGCGCAGTCAGCCAAACCAACATCCCTGCCTGCGCCAGCCCGCGGCAAGCTGTCTTTTGCGCGCGATTGCGCCTGTCCCGAGCGCGAGGCTGCTGGCGGTGAATCGGGTCCCGAACTGACGCGTTCTCAATCAAAAACTGCCATAGGAAATATGAAGTCTCTTTCAACGAAAAAAATATTGTGCGCCGCCGCCGTGCTTTTCTTTTTCCCGGCCCGGCTCCTGTCGCAGGGGCTCGACCCCTCGATCCTTGCAAACCCGCCGGCCGACTCCTGGCCGAGCTACCACGGCGACTATTCTGGCAGACGACACAGTCGGTTAACCCGGATTACTTCCCAGAACGTTGCGTCTCTGGCGCTGGCGTGGGCATTTCAAACCGGCCAGGCTGCAACCATCAAATCCTCCCCACTGCTGGTCGACGGCGTGCTGTACTTCACCGTGCCGGACAACGTCTGGGCTGTCGACGCCCGTACGGGTCACCAGATCTGGCGCTATACGTACAAGCCAAACGAAGGTATGCACCTTGGGCATCGTGGGGTCGCCATGTACAAACAGTGGCTCTACTTCTCCACTCCCGATGCACATCTGATTTCGTTGGAGGCAAAGAACGGGAAGGTCCGCTGGGATGTGGAAGTAGGCGACATCAAGCAAGGATATTGGACAACCATGGCGCCGCTGGTGGTGCGCGATCACGTGATCCTGGGGGTGGGGGGCGACTTGGACAATATCGGCGCCTACATGCGGTCGATTGATCCCGAGACTGGCAAGACGCAGTGGCAATGGAACACGACGCCTCCTGCCGGCACGCCGAATGCGACCACGGGTGGAACCATCTGGTTGACCGGGACTTATGATCCCGATCTGAATCTTCTCTACACTGGCACGGGCAATCCGACTCCCGTGCTGAACGGCAAGACGCGTCCCGGGGACAACCTCTATACGTGCACCATCGCGGCCCTTAACCCGGATACCGGAAAGCTTGTCTGGGCCTTCCAGCCTTCTCCGCATGACACGCACGATTGGGATGCCATCGAAGTTCCGGTGATGGTCGACGCCGACTTTCACGGAGAGCCGCGCAAGCTGCTGATGCAGGCCTCGCGCAACGGCTACTTCTTCGTGCTCGATCGCACCAACGGCAAGAGCCTTCTCACCACGCCGTTTGGCCCGGTGAACTGGACGTTGGGCGTCGATAAAGAGGGGCGCCCGATTCCGAATCCGGACAAAGAACCGGCGCCTGATGGACGCCTGATCGCGCCCGATGAAGGCGGCCTGACCAACTTCCGCTCTCCAAGTTTCGATCCCAAGAATGGGCTGTTTATAGTTTCGGCGCGCGACAGTTACTCGCTCTATTTTGCCAAGCCCGCCGACGGCGACTATGGCTGGGCCGGCGCGGACTACGGACTCTGGGGCAAAGGCATCATCAAAGCCATCGACTACCAGACAGGGAAAATTCGCTGGAGCCACGATATTGGGGAAGGCGCATCGGCCGGCGTGTTGACTACCGATTCGGGCGTCACGTTCACCGGCGACTCCAATGGCAACGTTCTTGCGCTCGATACCAGCGATGGCAAAACTCTCTGGCACGCCGGCACAGGCGGCCAGATTGCGAGTTCTCCGATCACCTACGAACTCGATAACCGGCAATATGTTCTGACCAGCAGCGGCGGCGTGCTGTTTGCCTGGAGTCTGCCAGAGAGTAACTGAAAACGCTCTTGGCTCCTTTGCGTCATCCCAAAGGCTAACGTTTTGGGTTCACAACTGGAACACAGCTTCTCGCAGGCCGATCAGCATCGGAAGACGCCCTTCTGGAAAGTTAAGCCTATTAAACCTCCCCTAACGGTCTCTCTGTCTTTCGGACGGGATAACGTCCTTATATCAATTCACGATCCGACACGTGTCGTTTTTCACGTGAACGTCGGACATAAAATCCGGCACACAAATGGCCGACCGCCTACCAACAAAATGGTCGTTTATGCGGGTTCCTTGCCGGAGGACTCATCGGCCGTCGTTCGTTTGAAATCCGAAAGACACATATCAAAGCACGAAAGCTGGTTGGTTCTCCGTTGTGGGAGCCGCGTTCCGGAAGCCGAGGGCCGAAAAAAGGATGCGAGCCGTGGCCCGGTGGTACAGTAAAAGGACGTTTTCTATGATTAGACGTGACTTCCTGCGCCGCATACTCTATGGCGGCACCGCGCTTGCCGCGACCGGCAGGGTGCTAGAGCCCCACATAGAAGGCGCGGCCCTTGCGCATCCGCCATTCAATCTGCCCGGCACGGACCCGCCGAGCGCGCGCTCACTTCCCACCCGGACCGCCATCCCATTCCGTCTTGAAGATGTCAGGATCCTCGACTCGGACTTGCTCCGGATGCGCGACCAAACTCTCAACTATCTCCTCGCCCTTGATTCTGAGCGCCTGCTGCATAACTTCCGCGTCAATGCCAAACTGCCGTCGCCGGCCGAGCCGCTCTACAACCGCGAGTCTCCCACCAACGGATGGCGCGGTCATTACGTCGGCCATTTCCTTTCTGCTTGTAGCCAGATGTATGCCTCCACCGGCGATGTCCGCATCAAGACGAAGGCAGACGCCATGGTGGCTGAGCTTGCAAAATGCCAGGCGCAACTTGGCGACAAGGGCTATCTTTCCGCGTTCCCGGAATCGGGCTTCGATGATCTTGAACAGGGCCGTCCCGCCGCGGTCCTCTGGTATGCGCTGCATAAAATCATGGCTGGCTTGCTCGAGGTCAACGAGCGCATGCAGAATCCGCAAGCGCTTCAGGTGCTCGAAGGCATGGCTTCATGGACGGATTGGCGTACCGGCCGGCTCCCGGAAGAGCAAATGCAGCGCGCGCTGCAAATCGAATTCGGCGGCATGAACGAAGTTTTGGCCAGTCTCTCCGCCGCCACTGGAAATTCCCGGTACCTCGTGGTCGCGAAACGCTTCGATCATCATGCGGTCATGGACCCCGCCGCCCAAGGTCGCGATACGCTCACCACTCTCCACGCCAATACCCAGATCCCCAAGTTCATCGGCGCCGCGCGTGAATTTGAGCTCACCGGCGAGCCGTATTACCGCGACTCTGCGCAATTTTTCTGGCAGCAGGTCGCGCTGCACCGCAGCTACGTCACTGGCGGCAACAGCATCAACGAACATTTCCGCACGCCGCCCGACGCGCTCGCCTCCGAACTCACGGACCTTACGCAGGAAACGTGCAACACCTATAACATGCTCAAGCTGACCCGCCAGCTTTTCACATGGCAGGCCGGGCCGCAATACGCTGACTATTACGAGCGTGCTTTCCTGAACCACATCCTCGCCACGCCGAACCCGGCCGACGGTTCACCTCTTTACTATCTCGGACTGCAGCCCGGCCAGTGGAAAGTTCACTTCGTGCCTCACGAAGGCTATTTCTGTTGCTGCGGTACGGGCCTGGAGAATTTCTCCAAGCTCAGCGAGGGCTTCTATTTTCACAATGAACAGTCGCTCTGGGTAAATCTATTTTTTGCCTCTGAAGTGCGCTGGCGGGAAAAAAGCGTCGTCATCCGGCAGGAAACGCGCTTTCCCGAGGAGCCCGGGACCCGCCTGATCATCCAGACGAAATCTCCCAACCACTTCACACTGAACCTACGCATTCCTTATTGGGCGGAGAACGCTAGCGTGACGGTCAACGGCAAGCGCTTCCAGCCAAACGAAAAGCTGACTTCCTCCAGCTACGCGAAAGTCGACCGCACATGGAAAAACGGCGACCACGTGGAAGTCAAGCTGCCCATGCGCCTGCATTTGGAAACCATTCCAGATGACCCCACGCTAGCCGCCATTATGTATGGCCCGCTAGTGCTCGCCGGCGAACTCGGCAACGAGAATCTCGACCCGAAGCGCATCTATTCCGACGACAAATTTCTCCACGGAGGTTTTCCGGCCATCGCCGTGCCTGAACTCGCCGGTGACGACCGGAACGCCCTCGACAAATGGATTCAACCGGTCAGCGCAAAAGATAGACCGCTCACTTTTCGCACCGTGGGCCGCGGTCATGTTGAAGAGGTCACTCTCAGTCCCTTCTACCGCCTCTTCGGCCAGCGATACTGTGTTTACTGGCGCTTCCGCACTGCCGTTTAAAACACAGCCAAATAAGTCGGCCAAATCAGTCGAAGCTCTAAGGTAATGGAGTTCCAAGCGTGCGTAAGTTCTTCCGCAGACGATCGGGCTCGCCAGATCCGAGACGAGCTTCAACGGCGGCATGGGTGCTCGTCCATGCCG
>Ga0209380_10001125_pt1 | contig 18458 bp, 18 predicted proteins | sample HubBroMetageWFT6_FD_188347 | JGI IMG/M metagenome (GOLD analysis project Ga0209380, IMG submission 188347) | Warmed and freeze-thawed soil microbial communities from the Hubbard Brook experimental Forest, New Hampshire - Hubbard Brook CCASE Soil... | ecosystem: Environmental > Terrestrial >...
TCAAACAGGGCAGCGGCTAAAGCCGAACTGATTCTGGACACTTTACGGCACGGCTGAAGCCGTGCCCCACAAAGATTTGCCGGTTGTCACACAGACTCTGAAGCCCTTCCTCCTCAAATCCTCGAACGTCGAGGCTGAAGCCGCGACCCACAAAGACTGAGATAACTTCTTGTGGCCATATCCGTTTGTGGCGATATCCTTCCTTGTCCAGCCGTGTGGATGCCGGCTCTTCGTTCGCGGGCCGGCAAGTAATGGAACTCTCAGTGCCCTGAACCTGGTTGAGCAATGAGTCAAGCAATCCTGCTATCCGATCTTAAGAATGTTGTAACACGAAGCCTTGGCTCATCGTTTACAATACGTAGGTCATTCAGGCTGATTTTTCGGCGCCTCGTTCGGAACGGGTGGAGGTTTTGGGCCATGCGGTTCAATGTGATTTTGTTTGTGACGGCAATTTTTCTTTGTTCCTCGGCAGTAGCAATGGATCAACAGGCTTCTTCCGCGCCGGCGCTTTCACAGGCAGGAAATCAAAACTCAGCGGATCCTGCGAAGGATTGCAACAACCCAAACACCGCCCGCGAGACGAGGCAAGCGGCCGATCGCGAACTGCGCGCCCCCCTGCCGCAATCCGATCCGGCAGGCGAATCAGAAACGCCGGATGCGGCTCCCGCTGCCGTCAATCTTGAACAGGATTTGCAAATTCTCGAGCAAAGACAAACGGGACTGGCTCAGTGCGTTCTCGCCAGCAATGCGCAAGCGCCGGCGCCGGATTCGCAAGGAGCATGTCTCGGCGAGTTGGTCTTGAATTTCGAGGCCAGGCACGACGGGGAGCCTGAGCGCGACATTCCGATCGGGCGGCTGCCCGGAAGCTCGGCCTTTTTTTATGAATCGGGAATGACCATTGATGCCGATGGCGCGCCGAATGCCTATCATCCGGACAACACCGGGCTGGACGATCTTGCGAACGCGGGCACGCCCGGAAGGTGGGAAGGTTTAGCCAAGGACGCCGACGGGGAACCGATCATCCAGGGGCCAAACGATCCATTTCCCGGCTACTACATTTCGGCTACCGCGCTGGCCGATCGGTCGAAGGCGTTCAATGATCCCAATCGCTACGTGGATGCGTCCAAGATTCCCTTCGTGGTGCTGCCCGGCGGGATGGCCCGCCAGCTGGGAGCGCGGCCGGGAGATTTCGCGGCCGTTTTCAATCAGCGAAACGCCAAGAGCTCCTATGCAATTTTTGGAGATGTCGGCCCGTATGACCGGATCGGCGAGGGTTCGATGGCGCTCGCCGAAAATCTGGGGATTCGCTCCGACGCGCGAAACGGCGGCGCACGCAGAGGCATCCTGTATCTCGTGTTCCCGGGCTCCGGAAACGGAAGGCCGCGGACAATCGAGGAGATTAATGAGGAAGGACAAAAATTACTGCGGGCGTGGGAAGCTTCCATTTCGCCGGTCGTATGCGCGGCGCAGCAGCCCGTCCGGGAGCGGGAAGGGAGTCAAGCGGGAAATTGAAATCACGATCTGAAAAAGGTGGGGACGCAGTGAAAGAAAAACTCCTGCGGGAGCATCTCGTGAATCTTCTTTCCGGGCGCGGCGCTCATGTCGACTGGAAGGCTTCGTTCAGCGGCGTTTCTCCTGATCTGAGGGGCGTTCGTCCGAGCGAGCTGCCGTATTCTCTCTGGGAATTGCTCGAACATATGCGAATCGCGCAGTGGGACATCCTGGAGTTTTCGCGCGATGCCAAGCATGTCTCGCCGGATTGGCCCGCGGGCCACTGGCCGTCAACGCCAGCGCCGCCGAATGCGAAGGCCTGGGAGAAGAGCCTGCAATCATTCACTCGAGACCTCGAGGCCATGAAAAAGTTGGTGGCGAGCCCCAAGACGGACCTGTTCGCAAAAATTCCTCACGGCACGGGGCAAACGATCCTTCGCGAAGCTCTGCTTGTCGCGGACCACAACGCGTATCACCTGGGGCAGGTACTCACGGTCCGGCGAATTCTGGGTAATTGGAAATAGTATTCGCTCCCCAGAAGGCCATTAAGCCTATTGTTTGCTTCATGTAAGCTATTCAAATTAAAGGTAAAAGATGTAACCCGCCCGTTCAGGAGGGCATCTAATCAATTGGGAGAACGCTGAGGGCTTGTGCGGCCCCGGTACCTGGTGCTCTGGCTCTTCTTCAGGTTTCGATCAGTACACCTCAGCGGCCCAATTCCAAAACCAAAAGGGAGAACACTTCGATATGTCTCGACGTTCGTTACCACTATTTCTAGCGATCATGGCGCTATCCGCAATGAGTGTTTCGGTGTGGGCCAAGAATGATTCAGGCGATACGATCACCACAAACTTGAAGCTGACGTCAACCACGAGTGTCGGGACGACCAAGCTCGCTCCCGGCGAATACAAAGTCATAGCCGACGGAAGCAAAGCGAAATTTGAGCAGGGAAACAAGGTCGTGGCGGAAGTTCCTTGCACCCTGAAGGATTTCTCCGGCAAAGTTAACGAGACTACCTACGTCCTCGATCGCGACCAACTGACGGAAATCCAAGTCGCCGGAAAGTCAAAGTCCATAGAATTTGCCTCCGGGCAGTAACGCTTGTCGGATGCATAAACGCGAAAAGAATTAACGCCCCGTTTTCAGATGCGATCGGAAGTGTAAACCGTCAAGGTTGCAGCGGAAGGCGCGGCGTACCAGGTCATGGATTGGTTGTCCTGCCCTGAAAGGGCAAGGGAAGTTTCAGGGCAGGACGACCCCTGATTTTTGCGCGCATCCGCTTTTCCACGTTGTCCGCGAACGCCTGCGTTTCTTTCTACGGATGGTCCGGCAGGTGATACAACTTCAGCGCATTTTCGCGCAGCACCATGCGCGCAATTTCGTCCGCGCGCTTTACCGTTATCTCCCCGTCGAGAAGCATCCCGGTAAGGGCAATTCCCAGCGCCTGCCGCGCGGTTTCTGACGTCTGCCAGCCAATCTCTTCCCAATCGTAAGCGCCGCTTCCCGGATAAAGATCGGTCCCGAATAAAACTTTCTCCGGATACCACTCGATCCAGTCTCGCAGGACTTCCGCTAGGCGGTGCGGCGATTCGAGCCAGGTCTGTTCGGACAAATCCGTGTACACGTTGGGCTTCATGAGCAGAAAAGAAATTTCGCGCGAGAAAGGGCCCGCTCCGCCGTGCAGCAATACGAAGTTAGTCTTCCGCAGGCTCGCGTCGTTCAGGACGGATTCGAGCAGCAGCGGGTTCGATCCCTGCAAATAAAAATATCCGCCGCATCCGTCGCCCGTGTGGATGTGAACGGGCAGGCCGAGGCGTCCCGCCTCGGACGCGACATAACGGAACAAATGATCCTGCAAGCGCGTGTAAGTCTCTTTCGCTGCCGAACTGCCGCGCGCGTATTTCGTGTAGACGGCCGCGGCATCCTGCTCCGATGCGGGCTCGAAATCGAGCGACCGCAGGTACGCCGCCTCGAATTTGATGGCCACCGCGCCGTCTTTTTTTTGCCGCTCGAGTTCCGGCGTCACCACGCGGGATTTGTATTCGGCAAGCGTCGCCGGCATGGCCGCGACGCCGAGCTCTTTGCGGTAGCGCGCCAGCAGCATGTTTTCGCGGCCGAAGAAAAATTTTCTGTCCGGCGTTTCCGCGGCCAGCGCATCGTTATTGAGCGGGAATAGCAGGGCATCGTCGTACGGAACCCAGCGGTAATGCGCGGCATCGAGCCCGCGGCCCATGGCCACGCGGTTTGCCAGTTGCACATCAATGCCCAAACGATCGAGCACCCAGGCTGGATAATTGTCGCCCTGCTCCTGGCGAATTTTGTTTTTGGCCGCGAGGAGTTCCTTCACGTGCGCGTCGCTGCGGTCATTGTATTCGTATCCCCACAGCGCTTTCCAGGCGGCGAGATACTGGGGATTTTCCGGGCGCGTCATGGTGTTCGGCGCGGTGGGTTCCAGGGGATCGCAGGGAAGCGCGTCGAATTCGTCGTCGCGTTCTCCTTCCGCCACGACGCGCGGCGGATGCGAATGGTTGTCGATCGCGCGAATCTTGCGAATTTGCGCCATGAGCGCCGGGTCGGGCGCTTGGGCTCGTGCCACAAAGGCGGCGGCCAGCAGAATTGCGGTTCCAATGCAAAATTTCATCGCGTCGGCCTCGGATTATTCCAGATACGCCGCCAGCCAATCGGAAAATGTCTTGTACCATAGCCGGCTATTCTGTGGTTTCAGGATCCAGTGTCCCTCGTCGGGGTACACCACGATTTTTGAGGGCACATTTTGCCGTTGCAGGGCAGTGAAGAATTCGAGGCTTTGCGTGTACGGCACGCGGTAATCGAGCTCGCCGCAAATCACCAGCGTCGGAGTTTTGTATTTGCCGAGATCTCCGGCGTAGGTGCTCGGAGACCATTTTTGATAGCTCTCGGGATGCGTCCAGGGTGTTCCCGCCATGTCGTGCTCTTCGAACCACAGCTCCTCGGTAGCGCCGTACATGGAGGTCTTATCGTACACGCCGGCGTGGCTGATGAGCACCTTGAATCGCCCGGTGTGCGTGGCGATCCAATCAATCATGTAGCCGCCATACGAGCCGCCGGCCGCGGCCACGCGGCTTGCATCGACGTAGGGATAATTTCCAAGGACGTAGTCCACGCCCTTCATCAGGTCTTCGTAGACGCGGCCGCCCCAATCGTCGGTGATCTCGTCCGTGAATTTCTGACCGTAGCCTGTCGATCCGCGCGGGTTGATCAGGACGGCGACGTATCCAGGCGCGGCGAACAGCTCTTCATTCCACCGGTAGCCCCACGAATCGGTCCACAGGCTTTGCGGGCCGCCATGAATGAGCAGCAACAGGGGATATTTTTTCGACGCGTCAAAATGCGGCGGGCGAATCAACATTCCCTGGACGCGCGTGCCCCCAGCGCCTTCGTACCAAAACGATTCGGGGGGATTCATGTCGATGGATGCGAGGCGAGCGGCATTGTGTTGCGATAGCTCGCGGGCGGCGGTCCCATCGCTGCGCGCAGTGAAAACTTCGGCCGGCGCGGTGAGGCTGGATCGCAAGAACGCAAATGTGTTTCCGTCCGCGGCTATCGTGATGTTTTCGTTGAATGAATCTTTCACAATTTCCCGCGGGGTGCTTCCGGACGCTGCGGCGATTTCGTAGACCGGCTGTTCCGCTTCATTTACCGCCGTGAAGTAAATTTGCTTGCTGTCCGGCGACCAAACGATTTCATCCACGCTGCGATCGAAGGATTCGGCAGCCTCGGCGTGCGTCCCTGCGGCGCGGTCAAAGAGCATGAGGCGCCAGCGGTCGCTCTCGTACTCGGGAGTTTTCTGAGAGTGGTAGGCGATGTAGCGGTCGTCCGGCGAATAGGCGGGATGGCCGTCGAAGCCGGGATTGGAGGTTATGCGTTTGGGTTCTCCGCCGCTCGTGGGAACCAGAAACAAATCGCCGTTGGTGCTGATGGCTTCGGGCCGGTCGGTCACGGCGGTGAAGCAGAGTTCCTTGCTGTCGGGCGAAAAGTTGAAATCATTGGCATCGCCGCGCTCATCGGGAGGCACGTCGTAGTCGGCGCGGAGAGTCAAGTCACGTGGAGCGCCGCCGCTAGCCGCCACGAGGAAGAGATGGCTGCGTTTGCCGTCGCTCCAGTGCACCCAGTGGCGGTAGAGCAAATGATCGTAGACTCGGGCTTTCACTTTGCTTTTTTCCGCCGCATCGTCACGCGCGCGGTTGCAGGCGTCGTCCGGGCAATCCGGGAAGACACTGGAAGTGAAGGCGATCCATCGGCCGTCGGGGGACCATTTTTCGTTGTCCGCGCCGGTGGAAAGGGAGGTGATTTTTTTCGCGTTCCCTCCCTGCGCGGGCATCGCGTAGATTTGCGTCACGCCTTCGCGGTTGGATAGAAAGGCGATGGTCTTTCCGTCGGGCGACCATTGCGGCCTGGTATCGTGTCCGCTCTGCGTTATCTGGCGCGGCTGGCTTCCCGGCGCGGTCTGGACGACCCAGATGTTGTGCGCGACGCGGTTCGTGTCCATGTCGGTCGTGCCCACGGTGTATACCACGGCGCGCCCGTCAGGCGAAATCTGCGGCTCGCCGACGCGCTGCACGGCCACGAGGTCATCGAAGGTCATGGCGCGCTTCGCTGGAGCTTGCGCCCGGGCCGAAGAAGCGCAGACGATCAGGAAAATTACGAGAGACTCGGGCCTGGATTTGAGATGCATGGGAGAAAACCTTTCCGCGGCCCGGTCCGTTCCCGGCGATTCAAGAACGTAGCGGCGGCTGAAGCCCACAAGATACTATGTCTCTCCCAATCATTCCATTTTCTCGGTGCTTTCCAAGGCAAGAGAGCATGGGAATCAAGGTCCGACGTGCGTCACACCGTTTTCTGTCTGCCATCACGCCGGAGCACTTTGCGAATTTCGCGCCCCCAGCCAATTTGCGAATGCGATGGCCATCGTTACTAGAAGAATGCTTCCCTCGCTGCGGTTCATTCTGGACGCCACCAAGACCGCGAAAAAAACTCCCAGCGCGGCAATCAAATTACCCGCCGGGAGTCGATAAGCAGGAGTGCCAGGAAACTTGCGTCGTAGAACGGGAAGGGCGGCGCAGGTGAATCCGTAAATCAAAAGCCTTCCAGCCGAAGAGAGGATCACATTCCATTTGAAATTTCCCGCGGCGGCCAGGCACCAGACGATCCCTGCGAAGGCGAGTATCGAAATGTGCGGCGTCTGATACCTGGCATGAATCCGCGCGAAGAACGTGGGAAAGTCGCCATTCTCTCCGAGCGCAAAGGCCAGGCGCGGTGTGTGCAGCATCTGCGCGGTCAAATAGCCGCATACGGAGATGAGCGCCCCGGCAGAAATCAGCACTGCGCCGGTTATTCCTGCAAATTGCCGCGCGGCGGCGGCCAGCGGGCGATCCGTGACAGCCGCGCCGGGAAGCACGGCGACGACAACGTATTGAATTGCGCAAAACAGGAGGGTCACTGTTACGAGCGCCGCGAAAAGAGCGAACGGCGCATCCCGCCGCGGATCCTTCGCTTCCGCCATCGGTATCACCGCGCCTTCGAAGCCGCCGTAGGCGAACATCAGGACGAGCACGGCCTCAAGCCAATTCCGAACGGGAATGGATGCGCTGCTGCGCAGTTCGCCGGGGATCGCGGGATGCGCGCGTGACAGGAAAACCGCTCCGGCAATCACGAACAAAATTAGTGGCGCCAGTTTTGCCACGGTGAAAATGTTGCTCGCCGCCGCCCCGGATTTGACGCCACGAATATTCAACGCGGCGATGAATCCTATGAGGACCGCGAGCATAGAGAGCCGCGTGACCGGCTCTTGCACGCCCGGCCAGAATTCGGCGAGGTAATTTGTGAAAAGATTCGCAGCTGCTGCCGCGGCGGTCAACCGAACCAGTAGGAGCAACCACGCGATTTCAATGCCGATGAATCTGCCGAAGGCTTCCCGCGCATAAAGATAAGGTCCGCCCGCGGAGCCGAATTGCGAAGCCACTTCGGCGAAACAGGCGATGATCAATCCGATTCCGCCGGCGGCGACGAGATAGGCGAGCGGGCTTTGCCTGCCCACATAGCCGGCCACCACCGACGGCAAGCCGAAAATGCCGCTGCCAATAATGGAATTGATGACTAGCGCTGTGAGAGTCCAGCGCCCCATCGCGCGAATGAGCCCACGTGATTCCTGGTTTTCCATAATGTTGATACGTGGATGCAGCCCCGCGAACCAGCAAAGAGCGCATGCTTTTTGTAGCGCCGGCCTCCCGCCGGCTGTTTTCTCGCATTCACGCGACGCGAAAACTGCCGGCGAGGCGCCGGCGCTACGATACTAGGATCGGCCGACAACGCGATTCGTCAATTTGCCGATTCGTTCGACTTCGAGTTCAACGGTGTCGCCGGCTTGCAGGAAGCGCCCCATCTCCAGGCCGCAACAGCAGCGGTTGGCGCCAGATTCGGGAACCGTTGCGGTGCCGGAGCCAAAAAATTCTCCTGGATAAAGGGTCTCGTCCCGGGAAGCGTAGGCGATCAAATCCTCAAACGTCCAGCGCATGCCTTTGGTGTGCCCGTACGAAACTTCTTCACCATTCACCCGCGCTCTCATTTCTAAATTGTAGGGCTCGGGAATTTCATCCGGAGTGACGAGTGGGGGACCGATGGCGTTGCCGGCGTCAAAATCTTTTCCTTTGGCGGGGCCCAGCCGCCCGCCCATTTCTGTTTTTTGAATGTCGCGCGCGGAAAAATCGTTGAAGATGGTGTAGCCGCCGATAAAATCGCGTGCTTTTTCCTTGGGAATGTCGCGTCCTTGCCGGCACAGGAAAATGCCGAATTCAAGTTCCCAATCGAACGCTTTCGTGTGGCGAGGAATCGTCACGCAGGCGCCATCGCCAATCACGCTCATGCGGTTGCCCTTGTAATAGACGGGCCGCTCGTACCACGACCGCGCCTTGTGATAGGAAAGTGTGGCCTTGCGCCCAAGCGTTGTGTCCACCAATCGATCGAGCGATGCCAGCCAGTGCGGCATCTCAAAGCGGCGCGTGCAGTTGATCACATGCTGCTCGAACACCATGAAATCGCGGATCGATTCCGGGCGGGGGACAGGAGCAAGAAGCTCCACGCCGGCGCGTTCGATGGCCACGCCCTCGGGGCGTTGCGACCGGGCGAACTCGATGGTTCGTTGCGCCGCCTCTCGAGCCGCGCTCGCGCCTTGCAGAAACGCGAGCATGGATTGGAAATGAGGATTTGCCGCGCCGCCGCGGAGTTGTTCGGCAGCCTGCAACCGGATAATTTTCGAGTCTGCCTCCGCGAGGGCGCCGATTTCTGGAAGGCCCTGCCGTTGAAACGTCACAAGCCGCATGAGTTTGACCGAGTTGCTTGTGTAGCACAGGCTTAAGCCGGTGGCCGTTCGTTTGTGCGCTCGTATGATTGCGGACTCGTGCGCCGGATCAAATTCAAACCCAACAGGCTGAAGCCTGTTCTACTTTTTCAGTGCGGGAAAGTGGCCAGCGGGGGCGTTTTCCCCGGCGGCAAAGGCGTCCTCGCCACATTCATGAGCATGCCCAGCAGCGTGTAATAGCCGGACAATCCGGTGATATCGATCACGCCTTGCTCGCCGAATCGATTCACGACCTTGGCGTAGGCGGGATCGCTGACGCTCTGGTGTAATCGAAGCTCGGCAATGAAGTCGTAGATCATCTCTTCGTCCGGCGTCATCGTGGCGGGGCGCTGCCCCTCGGCGATGGACTTGATCGTTTCCTCTTTGATCCCCGCCTTGAGGGCCAGCGATTCGTGCGAGTACCATTCAAACTGCTGAGTCCATTGCCGCGCGATTATAAGGATGATGAATTCGCTGATGTTCGATCCGAGCTTGGTGTTGAAGCGAAGATACTCGCCCACTTTCTGCAGCCGGCTCATGAATTCCGGGCTCCGGAGCAAGGGGATGAACGGCCCCACCAGTTCCTTGCGCGGCCCCGACGTGATTTCCTCGGCAGCTTTTTTTTGCGCGTCCGTCCATTTTTCCGCCGGGATCGGCGGCATTCTGTCCGCCACGCCTTCGGCCGCTTCAGCACGGGCCGCGGAACCGAGTCCCAGGATCGACGTGCCCGCCAAGACGGTCGCGCCGCCCAGGAAATCGCGCCGGTCCACGAGCGCTTTCGGATCGGAATTTTTTGGTTCGTTGGCCTCGTCCATGAAGTTCACCCTTTCTTCACCCGGATATTCGGAGCAGGTGCGCGAGCGCTCTGAGAAGTCCTGAGGCATTATATGCGCCGAATTCCAAATATCAAATCAGCGTTGGCATTTTCCATTTCTAGTCAAACCCGCTTCCGGGCACCTATCCCTTCCAGCCAAAACTGAGGATCAATCGAGAAGACGGGTGATTAAGCCTCGAGTTGCTCCCGGTAAATCGTTCCGGCTGCGCGGTGTGGATACAGAAAGCTGCCGTGGTCTCAATGGAGCTCGGCTCCATATCGCCAACTGCAATTTATGTCGGATAAGACAGTCACGAAGTTCTTGACGATGGCGGACCAAGCGAGACATGGAGGGTGAGCATCGCCAAGGCGGTTTATGACCTTGCTGGCAAGCCGCAGGAACTGTATTCGGCCCTTGTCCTGGCAAATGTACTCTTTCGCGTCATCAAGAGTGATGAATTGAACAGTTTGATATCAGTCGTGTTGAAATAGCGGCGTTTGCAGCCGTTGAGCTTCATGCGCACGTTAGTAGGACATGATGGTCAAACAGATCAACGTTGCGGCCGATTTTACAGCGAAAGAGCACAAGCGATTCGCAACATTGTGCTCACTGGAGTTAAACATGATCGTCGCAGAAGAACACCTTGTCTGTACACGCCTTGAATGTGGAGCGGAGTTCGTGATTAAGAGGGAACCTGCGATTAAGAAACAGAACGCACTTTGCGCTTGCGGAAGTGAGTTGAAAAAAATCTACCATTCGCCCGTGTTACAGGTTTTCGAAACCGTGGCCGGACCATTTCCAAATAGATGCTAAGTTGGGCCAGCACTTCGCTTTCCGCACTTTTGGCGACAGTTGGAAGGCAAAGAATGGAACCTCGCTCTTCCCGCCGGGCGCTACGTCACTCGCTCACCGCTGATGTTGAGGTCGTCGATTTGAAATCCGGGATTCAGATTAGAGAGCGCACCAACGACCTAAACCTCTACGGATGCGGCATGAACGCTGCGACACCCATTCCGGCGGGAACCAAGGTCATGCTCAAAATAACGCAGGGTGCGGAGAAAATGACGGCTTTCGGAAAGATGATCTACGGCCGAACGGATATCGGTGTGGGAATCGTCTTCACGACCTTAGAGCCGGAAGACTAAAAACTTCTTGAAGATTTGATCGCTCAACTTGCCGTCCCTCAGTGAACGCCAGGTCCGCAAGCACTGAAGGCGAACATCTTTTTTTCTTGTCACAGAAACAACCCCCTAGTGTCATTCCGACTCTTTCATTCGCTATCGGACAAAAACCAGGGCCGGTCACAGCGGCGCTTGACAAACGACTACAATCGAAAGAAAGTTGCTGCTATGGGACCAACCGCGTTTGCGATTGCCAAGAACTAGAAGAGGATAAACAAAATGCGTAACAGCGCGTTTCAGGTTCGTGCAGCAGCCGGCCGCCGGCTCGCAGCATTTTCCTTTTTCGCTGTGGTGCTGGCGATCTCGTTTGGACACATTCGAGGTTTTGGGGGAGTCACACTGGCCGCGAGTCCCGCCCAGGCGGAAAACGGCGATTGGACCTATGCGGACCACGATTTCAACGGAACGCGATACAGCCCGCTGAATCAGATTACGCCGGGCAATGTGAAGCAGCTCGCGAAAGTTTGCTCCTACACATTCCCCGAAAAAGTGCCTTCCGAATCGGCGCCCATTGTCTCCGCGGGCGTTCTTTACGCTACGAGCGATCATTACACGGTCGCGCTCGACGCAGCCGATTGCCACGTTTTGTGGTCGTATCAGTGGATACCGCGCGATACCGACTATGTTCATCCCCATCGCGGCGCCTCCCTCGCCAACGGAAAAATTATCCGGGGCACCGGAGATGATTATCTAATTTCGCTGGATGCCGAGAGTGGCAAGCTTCTCTGGGCCAAACAAATTGCCGATCCAAAGGCGGGCTACTTCATCAGCATGCCGGCTCTGGTGAATGGAGACACCATCTACATCGGCCCCGCCGGATCGGAAAGGGCCGGCAGCGGATGGATCGGCGCGTTCCGATTGAGCGACGGAGAGCAGATCTGGAAATTCAATATCATCCCGCAAGATGGCGAGCCGGGCGCCGATACCTGGGGCCCCGATCCGGAAGCCCGCAAGCATGCCGGCGGCGCGCTCTGGACTCCGCAGTCCTTCGACAGCGAGAAGGGCATCCTATACGTGGCCGGCGGCAATCCGGCGCCCGATTTCTGGGATGATGCCAGGCCCGGCGCCAACCTGTACACGAATTCCATGATCGCGCTGGATGCCAAGACTGGCCACCTGCTTTGGTACAACCAGTTTATTCCTCACGACGTGGACGATTACGACATCACTCACGTCAATCCGATCTTTAAAGTGAACTCTCGCACCATGATCGCCTCCAGCGGCAAGGACGGCGTGCTCCGCGTGGTCGATGGCGATACTCATAAGGTCGTTTATAGCGTTCCCTTCACCACGCAGCTGAACTCGGAGGCGCCGCTCAGCAACACTCCGATCAAAGTTTGCCCGGGAATTTTGGGAGGGGATGAGTGGAACAGCGCGGCCTACAGTCCCAAGCTCAGTCTGCTCGTGGTGCCCAGCGACGACCTTTACTGCTCCATGAATCAGAAGGATAAGGATCCCCCCAGTGTCGAGAAGGCCAATACCGGAGAAAAAAATTATTTTGGTGGGCCGATCACGCACGGATCTTTCACTGAGGGGCGCGGGCGGCTGACGGCGTTTGACGCCGCCACCGGCAAGGAGCGCTGGCGTTACGAATCGCCCACACTGCTCGTCGCCGGGGTTGCTATTACGGCTTCCAACCTTGTGTTTACCGGCGAAGTGGGCGGTTTTTTCGACGCGCTCGACGCCCAATCGGGTAAAGTTCTTCTGCACCACGATCTGGGCGACAGCGTCCAGGGCGGCGTCATTACGTATTCAGCGCACAACGTTCAATATGTTGCCGTCACTTCGGGGGACGGCGGCGTGCTCCGAAAAGAAACGATCCCGGAAATCGTTGGGGGAAACCCGACCGTCACTGTGTTTGCGCTTCCCAAAAAATAGTACCGGCCAAACGCGCGGCATATCGCGCGATTTGACTTTCGGCGGCCGGCTCGCAAATCTGGAGGTGCCGCGCAAAAACTGCTAGCATGTGATTCTTCTATCGCTGCAATGCGGCAATGGCGCATGCGGGCGAGAGCGCCGTTTGCAATCATGCCGGAATGCACTTGATTCGCCGATTCCATTGGGAGGCCCGGTAATGGCGTACATTTTTAACGAAGATCAACTGCCCAGGCTGCTGTCCAACGGCCGCGAGCGCGTTTTCTTCGTCAACAAGGAACTCACCAAGATAGACGACATGCTGGCGGGGATCATGCACTACAAGCAGGGCGCGGCGTCTCCCTATCACCTTCACAAAAATTGCGAACATTTTTATTTCATCATGGAAGGCCGAGCCACCGTGCAAACCGAGGAGGGAACTCGCGAGGTCGGCCCCGGCACCATGGTTTTTATTCCCGCGGAAGAAAAGCACCGCCTGCGAGCGCTCGAGCCGCTCTTTTACTTTGAATTCCAGGCTCCCAATCGTTTTCAGACCACCATTCTCGAAGGCACACAGGATGACCTGAAGTGGGATCGCGTGGACGGCGGCGTTTGGATTCAAAGTTAACCTCGCGGCCAGGCGCGACCGCCCTTCGCATTTTGCAAATATGGAATGCCACCGAATCTGCGATCGAGAGATCGAAAGGATTGAAACGCAATGTCACTGACCTTTATTGATACGAACAAGATTTCACGCGCCAAGCTTTCCGGTTCGGGCGAGTTCGCGGAAATTTTGAATAAAGAACTCTGCGGCGCCGAGAATGTAGTCGGCTCGCTCCGCTGGCTCCATCCAGGCGAAAAGTTGGATGTCCGTTCCGACAAGAATACGCATCAGCTGGTCTACCTGATGCAGGGCGAGGCCACCATCACGCTGGACTCCAAGAATCACAACGTGCGAAAAGGTTCCGGCGTGTACGTGGGCCCTTCGGAAACTGTGGCGATCAAGCAGGCCGGCACGGCTCCCTTGAAGCTTTTCCACCTGGTCGTGCCCCACCTGCAGAGTTGAGCTATGCGGTTACCGGGCCGCAGGATTTCGTAGCGGCGGCGTCCCGCCGGCGATTTTCTTGTTTTCAGCGCACCGCAATTTTCGGCGACCACTCTTGCATCGGGACAAACGGGCGCCGGCTTTCGGACGCGAAAGGGAGACACACGATGTCGATTTTGAACGATTGGTCGCGCGCACGCTTCGCTTTTTTGCTTATTCTCTCGGCGGCAATTCTGATTCCCGCCGTCTCGCGGGCCCAGCTCAAGCAGCCGCTGCTTTCGGAAGAAAACCTGAAGCGTGTGTCCGATCACGTGTATGTGATGGAAGGTTTTCCGAATGTCGCATATGTGATCGGAAGCCGCGCGACGCTGGTGGTTGACACGGGATTAGGCGAGCGGAACGGCGCCACCGTCATGCACGCAGAGGAAAAGCTCGCCAAAGGTCCGCTTCTTTACCTCACCACCACGCACTACCATTCCGAACACACTACCGGCGAACAAGCGTTTCCCGCGAGCGCGATCATCATACGTAACACTGTGCAACAGGAGGAAATGGTTAAAGGCGTAGGCGCCCATATGGAAGCTTTCAGGAAAATTTCGGCCCAAAACCTGGACTTGCTCCAGAATGTACACTTCCGCCCGCCCGACGTTCTCTTCAACCGCGAAACGAAACTCTACCTCGGCGGCGTGACGGCCCGCCTGTTTTATGTTGGGCCGGCCCATACCAAGGGCGACGAGCTGATTTTCGTCGAGGAAGACAGCGTCCTGATCCCCGGAGACATCGTCCAGAAAGATATTTTTCCCATCATGCCCAACGCGGACGCCAGCGTGAAAGGATGGCTCGCCGTTCTGGACAACGTGGAGGCCCTGCACCCGAAGTTCATCGTCCCCGATCACGGCGCGTCGATCGTGGACGCTTCTCAGATCGGAACTCAGCGCGCCTACTTTATGGCCCTGCAAGCGCGCGCGTTGGAGCTCAAGAAGCAAGGCCTGTCGGCCGAAGAAGCCGGGAAGACTATCACGGCAGAGCTGAAAGCCAAGAATCCGGACTGGCCGAATCCCAACAACATCGCAGGGGAAGTATTGCGAGTCTACGAGCAGTCTCAATAGATAGTAGGACGGGCTTCAGCCTGTCTGCTTTGAGTTCCGCCATACACGATCAAAACCCGACAGGCTGAAGCCCGTCCTACTCGTTTTCTTACACCCTCAAACGCGGCAGCAGCTGGAGCGCGTTCTCGCGCTGGATCTTCCGAAGGTCCCCGGCGGAAACATCGAATTTGTTCACGGCCGAGGCGATTCTTTCCATCGAAAAAAACGGTATATCCGATCCAAACAGAAGATGTTCTTTGGGATCCCTTTCAGCCCGGCCGGCATGGGGACCGGGCTTAGAGAGACGCTGGCGATACGTCATCCAAGCCACATTCCGATAATCCCGTTTCTCAGGACTTGGCTTTGTAGCTAGAGTACTGAGTTCGCGCCATCAACCGAGCTGATGTAGAATCCCGCATAATGTTACGTATTATATGAACTTCGACTCAACGCCCATCGCTTTGGCAATCAGCATGAAGTCCTCTGCCGGCACCCTGAGATGACCAAAGCGAAAGGCTGCACCCCAGCGGGTCTTGTCCTTGATGAAGGATAGCGCCTCAATCAGCGGCTTGATTGGCGCCTCTTTCGCCTTGAAAAAATTCACGTCGACCCGATAGGGCTCGAAGTCTTTGGCCATCTTCACTCGATACACCTCACCGCTAGACACGACGCCGATCGCAGTGAAGCTCTGTAACAGTTCGCCGTCGGGATAAGCCGTGCGGGGTGAGTACATCACGACGCCATCTCCGGCTCGTAGGCGCTGAAGCGGCGCTTTCTTTCCATGATTGAGTTGGATGAACTCACCTTCGACGCCAAGGTGGACGTGCTGCCGCGAGACGACGCCGATCCAAAACTCGTGGGATTTTATTGGCATACGCTGGACGCTCCCGCTTGTTGAAATGTCGCTTTTTCGGCTTACAGCCCGGATTCCCACTTTCCGAGAATCCCGTTTCACAGGACCTGGCCGCCACTCGTCGTCAGACAACGGAGCTAGAACGCGGCGATACTAGCTGACCAGTGGTTCGTTGAATTAGTACAGACGGGAGAGTATTCTGCTCGCATGCACGCTTCTTCCGAGCGAGTATGCCCCGTCTGCCAAGGAAAACTGACCAAAAACAATATTAGTCTCGGTCGCTTCGATTGCCCACATTGCTTTAAAAGACTGCAACCCTCCTTCTTCCCGGGATATCGTCTGGTTCAATACTTGATTACCTTAGCGGTGGCACTCACCTGGGCGTGGCACAGATGGGATGGGTCATTCGGAATATTTCTCGTTGGATTCTATCAACTGCCTCTGATATTTCTGTGGAATTTCATTGTGCGTGAGTTTTTCCTGCCCATGAAATTCGAGGCAGCTCCTTCATCATCATTCCAAACACTTGACCTTGATTCGAAATCGTTGGTGCTCTCTAGAAAGATACGGTGGTAGTCGAGGGGGATCGGGCCACATACCGGTAAGACCGCTTCACAGGACTTGGCGGAGATCTCTAAAACCCTCTAAAGTAATACGCACTCGAAAGTGTAAGTAAGACCTGGGCCACGGAAGCACCTAATCCAAGTGCAGCAATTGCACGCTCTCGTTTTGCTAGAAGAGCCCATGCAAATATGAATACTTCGTATGCGAGGAAAATGACAAGGACGAGCCCCCATAGGGCTACGGGACGTTCGAATGCATCAGTGCCCGGCAAATGAACTGGTCTGGTAAATGCTAGTCGAGTTCGGAATAGGCCATAGCTGAGCCAGTACGAAGCATTCGAGACGATCAGCAGTGCGAGAGCTGTTCCTGGCTTTGAGGCCCCGTTCTTGACAGTGGCTACTATCAGAATTACGTATCCCACGACCATGAAGTCAAGAAATGCCCAGCCCATTCCCCACGTAAAAAGTCCCGGTGCAGATGTACACGCGGCTCCGACTATCCACAGCGCGAGACTCTTGGTGCGCATGAGGCTAGTCTATCTCAGTCAGTGATCGTTTAGGATTCCGCCTGATAAGTCCGTTCTCGGAAACTGGCTTTTTGCCAATTCCCAGCCACCGATAATTCCGAATCCTATAGAATGGCCCTAAATATACGTGAACGCCCGAGAAAGGATAGCGCGTACGCATGGGATTGGATGCTTCAGTTTATAAGAACAAACAGCATCTTCCGCCCGATCCTGATATTCAGGACGTTCAAAGAGACGCCCTAACGGGCGAGTTGTACTACTCAGATGAAACGGAGAGAAAGTACTCGCGGGATTTCTTTAAGGCAACCAGCAAGAGATTAGGAAATCTGGCCAGTATTTCTGCATTGCGCGAGGAAATCGAACGCTTTATGGGAACTATTCCCACTATTCTTAGGTCTCGCGTGTTGTACTCCGCTCTCCACGCAGGCGACGCAATCGATGTCTCGGATTTGGACCAACTTGAGGCCGAAATTCAGATGATCAGTTTGGAGACGGGCGAACGAGCGTCATCTTTACTGAAAAAGTTCCTGCAGGATATGACCGAACTGATCCGCAGTGCTAGGCATGAACAGAATCCGATAGCTTTCTAGCCATCAACCTCCGCAAATCTGTTAGAAACGAGACCCAAGTCCTGTGAAGTCCGGTTATCGGAATGTGGCTTTTTGCGCTCCAAGGGTGATTCCCACATTCCGGTAAGACCGTTTCTCAGGCGGAATCCGAGAATTCGCGGAAATTAAGACTCATTTTGAAATCACGTCAACTTGTCGACTGGCAAGAGAGAACGCTCATTACCGGGACGATTGCGCCTCGTTAACAAGACAAACAGGTACGTAATTTCGACAATGGGTGGATCCAAAAACACGTTCCAATTGAGGATAGCACCAACATAGTGCGGAGACCTTTCGTGAACGATGTATTTGACTGCCCAAATCAGAATCGAGCACCCGCCATAGATGCCGAGAGCAAGCCCGGTCTGAAGTATTTGCTTCGAATTCTTATCGGCCCTAATGCGGTTTGCGCCAGCGAAAATTACTATTACTGAGGTCATAAGACCCACAAGGATGCTCGCCGCAAGGGAAAATTCAAAGATTGATTTGATTCGATTTGGCTCTGAGGGCGGAAATAAAGCGGGCACTATCGCAAGGACATAGGGTACACATATCAAAGCTGGCGCGAGCAAAATAAGTTGTATCGCCGCACTGAGCAGACGCTTCATCCGGTCCGCATCTCCATTTGAGCGTTCTGGCGTTCTCCATTGTACCCCGTCGGCTTGTGTCTGCATTGACAACCTCATTTGGTCTCTTGAAACTTGCGCTTTCGTTGAAGGTACGCGCCAAGTCCCGTGAAGTCGCGTTATCGGAATGTGGCACGGCCCGCGAATAGGGCTATTTACTGAGAATCTGTCCTATCAAGAACTAATCGAGCGGAGACCTATCCTCTTTGCGGGTCAGACGCAGAAGGATTACAAGGACTACTACAAAGACGACCGGAACCAACAGCAAACCATATTTTCTGTTTTGAACTAAATTGGCAATTCCAAAGGCAACAAAGAAGGCAAAGACAATCTCCATCGTCATAATCCGAATGTTGCCTTTGAACTGCCTCTGCCACCAATGCTTGGGTTCCATCTTGTCCATGAGGATATCGCATCATTCCAAGTCCTGTG
>Ga0209380_10001126_pt1 | contig 18458 bp, 16 predicted proteins | sample HubBroMetageWFT6_FD_188347 | JGI IMG/M metagenome (GOLD analysis project Ga0209380, IMG submission 188347) | Warmed and freeze-thawed soil microbial communities from the Hubbard Brook experimental Forest, New Hampshire - Hubbard Brook CCASE Soil... | ecosystem: Environmental > Terrestrial >...
ATGCTGTCGAGCGGCGAGCGATCGTCGATGGACAGCTGGGCCATGGATGGGCTGAGATCGGACGGCGAGGACGGCTGAATGATCACGGCGCCTCGCCGCTTCGACAAGCTTTTTCCCGCCTCGGAGGGCTGCGCGTCGGTGCGCTTCGCAAAAGCCGCGCCCCGCATCGCTGTGCTGCCTGGCTTTGAGGAAGGTGTATCCGAGCTCGAAACACGGCCGGTTAGAAACGTCGGGCCTGCCGCAGAGCGCAGCCGAGAAGACACTCCGTCACGTTATGGGTCTTCAATGTGTTCGGATGATCTTTAGCGGGCCACTACAGGCGCTTGATGTACAGGTCACAAATAATCAAAACAATCAAGACGAGGCCAATGAGGACTCCCGACTCGGTGTTGCTCACGCGGGCGAAGCCTTATTTTGCGCGAATTTCTTAGGCTACCCAGGTTGCGTGACCGTATTGTGTCAGTGGGCGGCTTGTGTCAGTGGTCCGGCAGGACACGCTGCTCGGGTGGTAGTTGCAGACGATAGCCGACCCCAAGTTCGGTCAGGATGTGGGTCGGCCGGGTCGGATCGGATTCGAGTTTCTGCCGCAGGCCACGGATGAACACCCGCAGGTACTGCACGTCATCACTATGCGCCGGTCCCCAGACCTCACGCAGAAGGTGACGGTGGGTCAGCACCTTGCCGGCATGGGTCACGAGGTGCGTCAGCAGATCGAACTCCTTTGGCGACAGCTTGACCTCGCGGCCGGCGCGGGTCACCTGCCGGCGCACCAGATCCACCGCCAAGTCGCCCGAGGCGAACACTGGCAACTCGCCTTGTGCCTGGAACGCATGCCGCAAGGAGGCGCGTAGCCGCGCCGTCAGCTCGGCCATGCCGAAGGGCTTGCTGATGTAGTCGTCGGCCCCGAGATCGAGCGCCTCGACCTTCGACCGCTCGTCGCTTCGCGCCGACAACACAATGATCGGCACCGGCGAGCGCGTTCGGATTTCGGCGATGACGTCGAGCCCGCTGCGGTCCGGAAGGCCGAGGTCGAGGATGACCACATCCGGCTTCTCGCTCGCGAGCATCGTGGTCGCCTCGCCGGCATTCTCGGCGACGACGACGTGGTAGCCGGCAGCGCCGAGGCTGCTCCGCAGAAACCGGCGGATCGGCGGCTCATCATCAACCACCAGCACGGTGTACGCATTAGCCATGCGCGGCGACCGGCTCTGCGATTTCAGCCGTTTCGGGGACCGGGATGCGCACGGTCAGAATGGCACCGGAGCGGTCACGGCGATTCCGCGCCTCGATTTGTCCGCCTTGCGCCTCGACAAAGCCGCGGCAGATGGCGAGGCCCAACCCGGTGCCGGCGCGTTGACGGTCCTGCGCCTGAACGCGGTAGAATTTGTCGAACACGCGTTCGAGATCGCCGGGCGGGATGCCCGGGCCCTCATCGACTACTTCGAGCGCGATGACATCGCCGTCACGCCGCGCTCGCAGCTCGATACGGCTGCCGGGCGGGGAGTATTTGGCGGCGTTGTCGAGCAGATTGAACAGCACCTGCTCGAACAGCACGGCGTCGAGCCGCACCATCGGCAGATCGGCGGCGACCGACACCTCGATGCGATGCCGCGCGAGAACGTTGCCGGCGTGCTCCAGGGCGGCGCCGACGATCTCGGCGACGTCCACCAGATCCAGCCGCAGCTCGATCGCGCCGGATTCCAGGCGGGTCATATCGAGCAGGTTGCCGACAAAGCGGTTGAGGCGCTCGGCTTCCTCCTGAAGCGTGGCAAGCAGCTCGTCGCGCTCGGTCGAATCGTATTTGTCGGCATAGCTGCGCAGGCTCGACACGGTGCCGAGGATCGAGGCGAGCGGGGTTCGCAGATCATGCGAGATCGATGTCAACAGCGCACCGCGCAGCCGTTCGGTCTCGGCCAGGACGCGGGCCTCGGCCAACCCGCGCGCCAGCGAAATGCGCTCGATCGCGACGGCCGCCTGATCGGCGAGCGCATCGAGCAGGCGGCGCTCGTCCGGCGTCAGCAGCGGGCCGGGGGCGTCGCGATCGATCCCGATCACGCCGACCGGGCCGCTGCCGGTGCGCAACGGCAGAAACAGCCATCTCCCGCCGGGCAGGGTGTCGGAGCCGCGGCCGGCGGCACGATTGTGCTCCCAGCTCCATCGCGCCGCGGCCATATCGGCCTCGTCCAGCACGTCCTCTGGCGGGTAGCCAGTGGCGAGCGTGAGGGATGCCGTTTCCCTGTCCGGCAATAGCAGCACGGTGTGCAGCTTCAGCATCGACGAGACTTGGTAGGCGGTCGCCCATAACAAATCGTCCAGCGTGCCGAGACCGGCGATCTTGCGGCTGAAGGCGTAGAGCTCGGCCGTCGTTTTGGCGCGTGCCCGGGCCGAAACGATCTGCCGGCGCGCGCCGGCGGTCAGATTGCTGACAATCACCGCGACCAGCGCAAAGAAAAACAGCGCAACGACGTTTTCCGGGTCGGCGATCGTGAACGTATAGAGCGGCGGCAGAAAGAAAAAATTGTAGGCGAGCACGCTGAGCAGACAGGCAAACAACGCCGGCACCAGCCCCCAGGCGATCGCCACGCAGAGAACCGCCATCAGGAACACCAGCGAGATGCTCTGCACCCCGACGGTATTTCCGATGACTTCGCCAATGCCGAGCGCGAGGCCCACCGCCGCCGCGGCGCCGGGATACGGCCAAACTCCGAATGGCCGCGGGGGCGCGCGCGTCGCCACCGATCTCGGCGGGGCCGGCTCGCTCTCTTCCGCCGAGATCACGTGCACGCTGATCGAGCCGGTCCGACGCACCAGATCGTGCACGACCGAGCCGTGCACCATCTCGAACCAGCGCGAGCGGTTCGACTTGCCGATGACGATCTGGGTGATGTTGTTCGCCTCGGCATAGGCGACGACCTCATCGGCGATCTTGCGGCCGGGGATGGTGATCGTCACGGCGCCAAGCCGCTCCGCCAGGCGCAGGTACTCGGCGATGCGGTCGCGCTCGGTATCGCTGAGGCGCTGGGTGCGCGCCGTCTCCACATAAATGGCCGTCCAGGGCGCATGCAGTCGATCGGCGATGCGCCGCGCATAGCGGATCAGCGCCGATGTGTTGCTCGCTTCGCTGACGCAGACGAGGACGCGTTCGCCAGCCGCCCACGGCCCGCTGATCGCATGTGCCTGCATGTGCGACAGCAGCTGATCGTCGACCCGCTGCGCGGTCTGCCGCAGCGCCAGCTCGCGCAGAGCCGTCAGATTGCCGGGCGAGAAATAATGTCGGATCGCCCGTTCGGCCTGCTGCGGCACGTAGACCTTGCCCTCGCGCAGCCGCTGGATCAGATCGTCGGGCGCCAGATCGACGACCTCGATGTCGTCGGCACGATCGAGAATGCTGTCGGGCACGGTCTCGCGCACGCGGATTCGGGTGATCCGCGCGACGACGTCGTTGAGGCTGTCGACGTGCTGGATGTTGAGCGTCGTATAGACGTCGATGCCGGCTGCGATCAATTCCTCGACATCGAGGTAGCGCTTGGGATGGCGGCTGCCCGGCGCATTGCTGTGCGCCAGCTCATCGACCAGGACCAATTGCGGCCGGCGCTTCAGGATGGCGTCGAGGTCCATCTCGGTCAGACTGTGACCCTTGTATTCAACCTCCTGTCGGGGGACGACTTCGAGACCTTGCAGCAACGCCTCGGTGTCGCGCCGGCCATGTGCCTCGACCACGCCGACGACAACGTCGATACCTTCGCGCCGCTTTGCTTGCGCCGAGAGCAGCATCTCATAGGTCTTGCCGACACCCGGGGCGGCGCCGAGAAAAATCTTCAGCCGGCCGCGGCCTTCCTGTTTGGCTGCGTCGAGTAACGCTTCCGGCGAGGGTCTCGCTTCGCGCTCCGCCATGCCGGCAATTTAGGACCTTTAAGCAAATAAGGAAGGGCGATTCCGAACCGCTGGTGGCCTCCCGCAATCATCGAGGGCAACCGACGCGAAAGTGGGCGGGCACGCTTCCCCCCTTGCCCGCCCACCACCGCCCCGGCGCTTTGCCTCCCTAGCTCTGGTGCCCCTCCCGAGGGCCGGCCTCACGCGCCCGATGGTGCCTGCTGGTATGGAAGTGGATGCAGGTCCTGTCCCAATCGGCCTCGAACATGGCGAACCGGAAGGCGGCCTTGCGGGTGCGGAAGATCCCGCCGATCAGTCCTTCTCTGTCTTCGACGCGCCAAAGACCGTCGCCGTCTCGCCCGATATCGAATTGGTGCGATGAATGGTGGTGCGGAAACAAAAGATCTGCGCTTACGCTGTCCATAGTGCACCCGCCTCAGTGAGCAAATCCGAGACGAGCGCGCAAGTAAAGCGCAGTCCCAGCCAGAACCAGAAACAGCACAGTGAGTAAGAAGCCTTCGAGTCCGGCCCGGAGCCAGTTATCAGCGGCCGGTTGTCGATCGTGGCGATCCGACGCCAGTGTCTGGGCGCCGATGTTCAGCAACGCCATTGTCCCCTCATATTTCAATTTCGACAGGTTCTACAGAAATAGAAATTCGGCTTAAGTTTCGAGCTGAATTCGATCGCCTACGAATAAAGTCGACATATATAAATCAGCACCGTTTCATTTGGCGGTTCGCTGTTCTCTTCGCGGGCGCGCAAATGCGGTGCGGCCACCCCTTCGTCTGATGCACAAAGACGTAAAAGCCGTCCACCCAGAGTTCGATATCGGCCTCCGCCGCGCCGGCATCCTCGCGGGCAAACGAAATCGCCACCGCCAAATCGGAAAACCGGATGGCCGGTTCGTTCGAGGCGCCGGTCAGTGTCCAGATGCCCGGCGCATCGCGAGTGAAACGGAAATGGCGCGTTTGGCCAGCGCCGGCTGTTGGCCATTCTTCCCGCCACTGCTTTCCGGCTTGCGCAAGGGTACGGCGAATATGGAATGCACCTGATCCGGCTGCGGCGAAGCTCATGCCGCTTCCGGTAGTCGGAAACCCCGGAACTGCAGCATTCAAGGACCAGCTGGACGCCGGCCGGTGCATCGCTTTACCGACGGCAGCGAGCAGCGATCGAAATAGGCGGTTCATCTCAGTACGCCAAAAAACGGAGGGTTAGCTGCGGCAGCCGGTCAGTTGGACGAGAATTGCGCCACCAGAAACAGCACGATCAGCGCTGCCCAACACATCGGGCCCAAGATCTTGAACAATGCGGCGGCGAGGGTGTTGGCGAGCACGATCGTCGGATGCTTCACCGCGTCAAGCACCGGTGCCTCGATCTCGTCGGCACCCAGGTCCAGCTCGTTGTAAATCGCTCGATATGTCATGGCCGCCCGGTAATCGCAGTAGCGTAATATACAAAGCTACCAGCGCATCAAATATCGAGCGGCTTTGTTAGCGACGTCAGTAAAGGCTGTATAAAATTTCGGGCGAGCGGCTACTTCCGCCGCGTGCATCTCGCCTGCAGGGCTGGCTTATTTCTGCGCATCGAGGGCGAGATTGAGCTTCAACACGTTGACCCGCTTCTCACCGAGAATCCCGAGAAAGCGGTCCTGGGTCGCCTCGGCCACGAGTGCGCGCACCCGCTGCTCCGGCAGATTGCGGGCCTTGGCGACCCGCGGAACCTGAAATTCGGCGGCGGCGGGAGTGATGTCCGGATCGAGACCGCTGGCCGAGGTGGTGACGAGATCGACCGGGATCGGCGCCTTGTTTTCCTGCTTCAACTTGTCGGCGTCGCCCTGCACCCGCTCGATCAGCGCCTTCGAGGTCGGCCCCGCATTGGAGCCGCCCGAATTTCCGGCGTTGTACGGCGCCGGCACGGTCTTCGTCGCGTCGTTCGGATCGGTATCGGTCGTCGCCGACGGCCTGCCGTGGAAATATTTCGCGTCGGTGAAGTTCTGCCCGATCAATTCGGAGCCGATCACCTTGCCGTCCTTCTCGATCAGGCTGCCGGCGGCTTGGCGCGGGAACAGCACCTGGGCGACGCCGGTCATGAACAGCGGGTAGGCGAGCCCGGTCAGTGCCGTCATCAGCACGATCAGGACAATCGCAGGGCGGATCTGGCGAAGCATGATTTGACCTCAGACGAGACCGACGGCGTTGACCAGGAGGTCGATCACCTTGATCGCAGGAAACGGCAAGATGAGCCCGCCGATGCCGTAGATCAGGAGGTTGCGACGCAGCACCTTCGCTGCGCTCTCCGGCACATATCGCACGCCCCTGAGCGATAGCGGGATCAGCGCAATGATGATCAGCGCGTTGAAGATGATCGCCGACAGGATCGCGCTCTGCGGCGTCCGCAGGTACATGATGTTGAGCGCCGCCAGCTGCGGGTAGAAGGCAAGGAACATCGCCGGGATGATCGCGAAATACTTGGCGACGTCGTTGGCGATCGAGAAAGTGGTCAGCGCGCCGCGGGTCATCAGCAACTGCTTGCCGATCGCGACGATCTCCAGCAGCTTGGTGGGGTCGCTGTCGAGATCGACCATGTTGCCGGCCTCGCGCGCGGCCATCGTGCCGGTCTGCATCGCGACCCCGACATCGGCCTGGGCCAGCGCCGGCGCGTCGTTGGTGCCGTCGCCGCACATCGCGACGAGCCTACCGCCGCTTTGCTCGGTGCGGATCAGCTTCAGCTTGTCCTCCGGGGTCGCTTGCGCGAGGAAATCGTCGACCCCCGCCTCGGCGGCGATTGCCGCGGCGGTCAGCGGGTTGTCGCCGGTGATCATGACGGTGCGGATGCCGGCCCGGCGCAACTCGGCGAAGCGCTCGCGAATGCCGCCCTTGACGATGTCCTTGAGGTGAATGACGCCGAGCAGCCGGCCGTTTTTCGCCACCCCGAGCGGGGTGCCGCCCTGATGCGAGATGGCATCGGCGATCTGGGTCAGCTCACGCGCGGCTCGCGAGACCACCGGCGCTGGTGCCGCGATCGTCGCCGCCCCGCCGCTACCGGCGCTGAGCCGGACAGGGCCGGTGGCGCTGCCGCCGTCAACATAGGCGAGGACGGCATCGATCGCACCCTTGCGGATAGAGGTGCCCTCGAGGTCGACACCGCTGATTCGCGTCTGCGCGGAGAACGGGATGAACCGGGCGTTGAGCGGTGCCATGTCGCGGCCGCGGATGGCGTATTTCTCCTTGGCGAGCACGACGATGGAGCGGCCCTCCGGCGTCTCGTCGGACAGCGATGCGAGCTGCGCGGCATCGGCGAGTTCGCGCTCGTCCACTCCCGGCAGCGGCAGAAACTCCGTGGCCTGACGGTTGCCGAGGGTGATCGTGCCGGTCTTGTCGAGCAGCAGCGTGTCGACATCGCCCGCCGCCTCGACCGCACGGCCGGACATGGCAAGCACGTTGAACTTGACCAGCCGGTCCATGCCGGCGATGCCGATCGCCGAAAGGAGCGCGCCAATCGTCGTCGGGATCAGTGTCACGAACAGCGCGATCAGCACGACGACGCCGACCTGGCCGCCGGCGTAATGCGAGAAGCTGGGGATCGTCACGGTGGCCAGCAGAAAGATGATCGTGAGCCCGGCGAGCAGGATGTTGAGGGCAATCTCGTTCGGCGTCTTCTGCCGCTCGGCGCCCTCGACCAGCTTGATCATGCGGTCGAGGAAGGTCGATCCCTGGCTGGCGGTAATGCGAACCTTGATCTGGTCGGAGAGAACCCGGGTACCGCCGGTGACTGCCGAGCGGTCGCCGCCACTCTCGCGAATGACGGGCGCCGATTCACCGGTAATCGCCGATTCGTCGACCGAGGCGATGCCCTCGACAATCTCACCATCGCTCGGGATCAAATCGCCCGCTTCGACCAGCACCAGATCGCCGACCTTCAGCTGCGCCGCCGCTACTTCCTGCCACTGGGAGCTTTCCGCTATCGGCAGGCGCTTTGCGACGGCCTGCGACTGGGTGCGGCGCAGGGTGGCCGCCTGCGCCTTGCCGCGGCCTTCGGCGACCGCCTCGGCGAAATTGGCGAACAGCACCGTGAACCACAGCCACAGGCTGATCTGCCCCGAGAACCCGGCGCCGGAGCCGACGACGAGATCGCGCACGAACAGGATCGTCGTCGCCGCCGAGACGATTTCGACCGTGAACATGACCGGGTTGCGCCACAGCGTGCGGGGGTCGAGTTTCCTCAACGCGTCGCCGACCGCCGGCCCGAGAATCGAGGGGTCGAACAGCGACAAGGATCTGGCTTGCGTCGCCATGCAACGGCTCCGTCAGAAGAGGGTCCCGGCGTTCATCGCGAACTGCTCGGCAAGCGGTCCGAGCGCAACGGCCGGGAAGTAGGTGAGACCGCCGACGATCGCGATGACGCCGACCAGGAGACCGACAAACAGACCGCTGTCGGTCGGAAAGGTGCCGGCCGAAGGTGGCGCGATGTTTTTCGCCGCCAGCGCGCCGGCGATCGCCAGCATCGGGACGATCACGAAGAAGCGTCCAATCAGCATCGCGAAGCCGATCGTCGTGTTGTAGAAGGGCGTATTCGCCGAAAGCCCGGCGAAGGCGCTGCCGTTGTTGGCGGTGCCCTCGGTGTAAGCGTAGAGCACCTCGGTGTAGCCGTGCGGCCCGGCGTTCGAGATGCCTGCGAGACCCGGCTCGACCACCACTGCGATCGCGGTAAAGACAAGGATCGACAAGGGCAGGCACAGGATGGCGAGCATCGTCATCTTGACCTCTTTTGCCTCGAGCTTCTTGCCGAGATATTCGGGCGTGCGCCCGACCATCAGCCCGGCGACGAACAGCGCAATGATCGCAAACAACAGCAGACCGTAGAGGCCCGAACCAACGCCGCCGACGATGATCTCGCCGAGCAGCATGTTAACGAGCGGCACCGCGCCGCCGAGTGGCATATAGCTGTCGTGCATCGAGTTGACGGCGCCACAGGAGGTAGCCGTCGTCACCGTCGCAAACAGCGCCGAGTCGGCGATTCCGAAGCGGATCTCCTTGCCTTCCATGTTGCCGCCGGCCTGCATTGGCGACGCCGCCGTATCGATGCCGAGCCCGGCGAATTGCGGGTTGCCGTGCGACTCGGCCGAATAGCAGATGGCGACGCCGACCAGGAACAGGATGCCGGCTGCGGCAAGCAGCGCCCAGCCCTGCTTTTCATTGCCGACCATGCGGCCGAACACGTTGGTCAGCCCGACGCCGATCGCGAAGATTGCGACCATCTCGATCAGGTTGGACAGCGCTGTCGGATTTTCGAACGGGTGCGCCGAGTTGGCGTTGAAGAAGCCGCCGCCGTTGGTGCCGAGTTCCTTGATGATCTCCTGCGAGGCGACGGGACCTTGCGCGATCACCTGCTTGGCCCCCTCCAAGGTCGTCGCCTCGGTATAGGCGCCGAGGTTCTGCGGCACGCCCTGCCAGCACAAGAGCAGTGCGCCGATGATCGAGAGCGGCAACAGGATGTAGAGGACGCAGCGGGTCATATCGACCCAGAAATTGCCGATTGTCTTGGCCGAGCGGCGGGCGAAGCCGCGAATCAGCGCGACCGCGAGCGCGATGCCGGCCGCCGCCGAGACGAAATTGTGGACGGTGAGTCCCGCCATTTGGCTGAGGTAACTCATCGTCGTCTCAGGCGTGTAGGACTGCCAGTTGGTGTTGGTGTCGAAGCTGACGGCGGTGTTGAAGGCGAGGTCGGTACCGACCGCGTCCTGGCCCATCGGGTTGAACGGCAGGAAATTCTGCAGCCGCATCAACCCGTACAGCGAGACGAAACCGACGGCGTGAAACAGCAGCATGCCGAAACCGTAGGTCAGCCAGTGCTGCTCTTCGGCTTCGCTGGTGCCGCAGAGCGCGTAGAACACGCGCTCGACCGGGCGCAGAAAGGTGACGCGGCCCTCGAACACGGCGGTCATGTAGCCGCCGAGCGGGCGCGTCAGCGCGATCAGGATCGCGGTGAAGATCGCGATCTGGATCCAGCCATTTGCGGTCATCATGACCTCAGGATTTTCAGAATTTCTCGGGTCGCAGCAGTGCGAAGACCAGGTAAAGCAGCATGCCGACAGCGATCACGCCGCCAAGGATCAGATCGAACGACATGGCGGGCTCACAGCCGGTCGCAAGCAAACAAGTAGAGACAGGCAGCGGCAAAGAAGCCGAGGCCGATGGCGAGAAACACGACATCGAGCATTAGCGGGGCCCTCGAAGACGCCACCGGATCGCATGGCCCCGAGCTTCTAACGAGCTTGGCCAGACCGGGCAGCCGCGGTCATTTATCAACGCCTGAATAGGTGAGTCGCTGCCTTAAAAATCGAGGGCGAAGATGCCCACGCGCCGTAAAAACGGCATAAAGAACCGGCTGGGCGGCCAACCCTTCAGGCCGCGAACTCATAGTGGCGCATGAGCATCAAGCCCTCCTCGCCACCCACTCCCCCTGCCATGTCCCGCAAGACTGCCGAATAACGGCCTTTTCGTGGTGAACGCCGTTCCGGTGGTGTGTCGGTATTTATCGGATCTCCTCTGCGGTAATCTGGCTAACTCCTCAGCTTAAATATCGATTTTCCCTGTTCTCAAGGAATTCGGAGCGCCACGCGCACCCAGTCGTCGTCGGGCACCAGGCGGCCGCCGAGGGCGGCGCTGCGCTGGGTCAGCCGGTCTAGGGTCGGGCCTTCGCCGGCCACGGTGCAGGGCACGGTCTCGTTGCGGTCATTGTGCCGCACGAACCGGAAGCGGGCGCCCGAGATGCCGCCGCGCTCGGCCTCGATTTCGGCCATCATGCCGATCCAGTCGCCGTGGCGGCGGCCGCCATGCCCGGTGTGGAACGAGAAGCTGCCGAGGCCGTAGAAGATCGGCTTACCACGATAGATCTCGACCGGCAGCGAGTAATGCGGCCCGTGGCCGATGACGATATCGGCGCCGGCATCGACCGCGGCATGCGCGATCTCGCTCATGTAGTCGAGCACCTCCTCGCCGAGACCCCAATGGCAGGAAGCAATAACGACATCTGCCTCGCGGCGCAGCGCCGCGATGTCGTCGCAGAATTGCGAGAGGTAGACGCGGTCGGCCCAGGTCAGGATGATCGGCGGCACGCCGGGGCGGTTCATCGGCGGCACGTCGGGCCGGGTCTTGTGCGCCGGCACCTGGTAGGCGGTATGGCCGCGGAGAACGGCGATCCCGGTACTGCGTTCAGTCGCTTCATGGTTGGTCGGCCAGTAGACCGAGCTGCGAAAGGCGACGCACAGCCCGCCGCGCTCGACAATCACCGGCGCGCGCGCCGCAGCGAGATCGGCGCCGGCGCCGGTGTGTACGATGCCGAGCCGGTCGAGCCGGGCGATGGAGCCGAGGATTGCCGCCGCGCCGTAATTGACATTGTTGGCGAGACCGACCGCGGCGATGCCGGCGGTCTTGAGCGTCTCGCCGCCGATTTCGGGGTCGGCGAAGAAGCCCTCATGCTCGACCGCGTGTCCCTCGGGCGGGTGATACAAGAGGCATTCGAGGTTGGCGAAGACCAGATCGGCCGCGCGCAGTTCCTCTCCAATGCGCGCGAACGGCACGCCAGCATCATCGACATTCATCAAATTGACGTCGCCGACCAGGATGATGTTTGCCATTCGCTCTCCCCTTGCGCAGCTCTAGCGCCGGGCTGCGACCTTTGCCTTTACCAACTCCGCGGTTGGGTTCGCTGGCGGCGCGCCGGCGGCCTCGGGTGTCGCGGCTTCCGCGACCTTGACCAGCGCCTGCATCAGCCGGGCGACCCCGGCGAGGCGCTCCTTCTCGTCCTCCCAATTGCGCAGGTAGACGAGACGCTGGTCCGGCCGCAGCCGCAAGGTGCCGACGTTTTTCTGGATCATTTCGACGAGCCCCGCCGGGTTGGCGAAGCGGTTGCCGCGCAAGGCGATGACCGCGCCCTTCGGCCCGGCCTCGACCCGCTCGACCCCGGCCTCGCGGCAATCGCGCTTGATCGCGATGATTTGCAGCAGGTTCTCGACCTCCACCGGCAACGGGCCGAAGCGGTCGATCAGCTCGGCGGCGAAGGCGTCGCGCTCGCGGCGGTCGGAGAGCTGGGCGATACGCCGGTAGAGCCCGAGGCGCACCCCGAGATCGGCGACATAGGCCTCGGGGATCAGCACCGGCGTGCCGATCGTGATCTGCGGCGTCCATTCCTCGGGCGCAGCCTCATCACCCCCGTCGGTGCGAGCGGCGGCAACCGCGTCTTCGAGCATCTGCTGGTACAGCTCGATGCCGACTTCGCGGATATGCCCGGACTGCTCGTCGCCCAAGAGATTACCGGCGCCGCGGATGTCGAGGTCGTGGCTCGCCAGCTGAAAGCCGGCGCCAAGTGTGTCCAAGGTCTGCATGACTTCGAGCCGGCGCAGCGCGGTCGGCGCCAATTGCTTCTTTTCCGGCAGCGTCAGGTAGGCGTATGCGCGCAGTTTGCTGCGGCCGATGCGGCCGCGCAGCTGGTAGAGCTGGGCCAGCCCGAACATGTCGGCGCGGTGCACGATCAGCGTATTGGCGGTCGGGATGTCGAGTCCCGATTCGATGATGTTGGTGGACAGCAGCAAATCGTAGGCGCGCTCGTCGAACGCGGTCATCACGCTTTCGAGCTCGGTCGCCGGCATCCGGCCGTGGGCCATCGCGACCCGGATCTCAGGTACGATCTCGCGCAATGCCTCGCGCACCTCGTCGAGGTCGGAAATGCGCGGCGCGACGTAGAAGATCTGCCCGCCGCGGTCGCGCTCCCGCAAGATCGCCTCGCGCAGCACGACTGGGTCGTATGGCATCACGAAGGTGCGCACGGCGAGCCGGTCGATCGGCGGGGTGGCGATGATGCTCATCTCGCGTACCCCGGACAGCGCCAACTGCAGGGTGCGCGGGATCGGGGTCGCGGTCAGGGTCAGGACGTGGACGTCGGCTTTCAGCTGCTTCAGCCGCTCCTTCTGCGCGACGCCGAAATGCTGCTCTTCGTCGACCACGACGAGCCCGAGATGGGCGAACCGCACATCCTTCGCTAACAGTGCATGCGTACCGACCACGATATCGATGCGACCCTCGGCGATCTCGGTCTTGACCTGCTTTGCTTCCTTGGGGCTGACGAGACGCGACAGCCGTGCGATCCGGACCGGCAGCCCGGCGAAGCGCTCCGTAAAGCTGCGGTAGTGCTGCCGCGCCAGCAAGGTCGTCGGCACGATGACCGCGACCTGCGCGCCGGCAAAGGCGGTGATGAACGCGGCGCGCAGCGCCACCTCGGTCTTGCCGAAGCCGACATCGCCGCAAACCAGCCGGTCCATCGGCTTGCCCGAAGCCATGTCGGAAAGCGTGTCCTCGATCGCGCGCAGCTGGTCGTCGGTCTCCGGATACGGAAAACGCGCGGCGAATTCCTCGTAGAGACCTTCGGGCGGGCTCAGCGTCTCGCCCGGGCGCAGTTGACGTTCGGCGGCGATGCGGATCAATTCGCCGGCGATCTCCCGGATGCGTTGCTTGACCCGCGCCTTGCGCGATTGCCAGCCAGCGCCGCCGAGCCGGTCGAGCTGTGCCCCGGCGTCTTCCGAGCCGTAGCGCGACAGCACCTCGATGTTCTCGACCGGCACAAACAGGCGGTCGTCGCCGGCATAGAGCACCTTCAGGCAATCGTGCGGCGCGCCGGCGACATCGATCGTCTCCAGCGCCTCGTAGCGGCCGATGCCGTGCTCGGCATGGACGACGAGATCGCCGGCCGACAGGCTCGCCGCTTCGGTAATGAATTCGTCGAGCCTACGGCGGCGCCGCGGCACGCGGGAGAGCCGATCGCCGAGGATATCCTGCTCGCCAAGCACGACCAGCGCGTCGGTGGTGAAGCCCTGTTCGAGCGGCAGGAGCACCAGCCCGACCGCAGAGCGCGGCAGGTGGGTTAGGGCATGGCCGTCCGCGACCCGCCGCAGATCGCCGAGACCGTGTTCGCGCAGCACGGTGGCGAGACGGTCGGCCGAGCCCTCGGTATAGGCGGCGATCGCGATGCGCCGCCCGGCCGTGCGCTCGCTGTCCAGATAGTCGCGGACCGCGTCGAACAGCTGCACCTTCCGGTCGGCTCGCTCGGCGGCGAAATTGCGCGCCGGCCGTCCCCCGGCATCGAAGCCATCGCGCTCGCCTTCCGGTGTGGCGAACGGGGAGAGCTGCAGCACCGTGCGCCCGCTCAGCCGCTTCCGCCATTCCGCCTCGTCGAGGAACATCTGCTCCGGCCGGACCGGGCGATAGAGCGGGGCGGTGCTGCGCGCAGCGCGGCTCAGGCTCTGTCGTGCCGCATAGAAATCGGCGATCGACTCGAGCCGGTGCGCCCGCGCCTCGTCGGTCTGGTAATCGAAGGACACGGGCGCTTGCGGGAGGTAATCGAACAGGGTCTCCAGCGTCTCGTAATAGAGCGGCAGCCAGTGCTCCATGCCGGCCTGACGCCGGCCGGCACTGACCGATTCGTAAAGCGGGTCGTCGCTGCCCATCGCGCCGAACTGCTCGCGGTAGCGCGAGCGAAAGCGGTGGATCGCGTCGTCCTCGAGCAGGATTTCGCTGACCGGCCGCAGCACGAAGCCGTCGAGCGTCCCGGTCGAGCGCTGGGTCAGCGGATCGAAGCTGCGCAGGCTTTCCAGCGTGTCGCCGAAGAAATCGAGCCGGATCGGCTGCTGCGCGCCGGCTGGGTAGAGATCGACGATGCCGCCGCGGATCGCGTACTCGCCTGGCTCGCGCACGGTGTCGGTGCGAATGTAGCCGTTGTTGCGGAAGAAACCTTGCAGCCGGTCGAGCGGGATGCGGCCACCCCCTCCGAGGGTCAATACCCGCCCGTCGAAAAGCTTCCTCGGCGGCACCCGCTGCACCAGCGCGTTGACCGTAGTCAGCACGATCAGCGGCTTTTTCTCATTCCTTGCCGCCAGCCGGGTCAGCGTGTCGATACGGCGGCTGGTGATCTCGCCGTTCGGCGATACCCGATCGTAGGGCAGGCAATCCCAGGCCGGAAAGGTCAGCGTCTCGATGCCGGGATGGAAGAACGCGAGTGCCGCTGCGAACCTGGCCATGCGCCCGTCGTCGCGGCAGACATGCAGCCAGGTCTCGGCGCCGCTTTGGGTAAGCAGAGCGCCGATCGTTGCGGCGTCATGCCCCTCCGGCGCGCCGGACAGGGTGACGCTGCGCGGCTGCTCGCCGAGCGAGCGGGCGAGGGTGGAGAGGGGGCTCACGTCGGGCGCGGGCGGTAGCGGAAGGCGAGGAGCAGGTGGGTCACGTCGGTGTCGTGTTCCGGCGGCGGTACCGTGCGCCGGTTGATCCAGTCGAACAGCTCCGCATCGGGTACTTCGAGCAATGCCTCGAATCGGTCAAGCTGCGGGTCGTCAAACGCGGCGAGGTAGGCCTCGGCGAATGAGCCGAGGATCAGATCGGCTTCGCGCGTGCCGCGGTGCCACGAGCGGAACAACAGCCGCTTGCGGCGGATGTCGAGGGAGCCGTCGGTGTGTGGGGCTGGCATGGTTTCCCGGATATAGCCATCCTGCGTCGGCACGTCAGCCGGCATTCGCAAATAACCACAGACGGTGATGCGTCCCGCCCTGCTCGATAGGCTGTTCGCCCCAGTGACCGCGCTGCCGGGAGTCGGGCCGCAGCTCGGGCGCCTGATCGAGCGCGCCGCCGGGCCGCTCGTCGTCGATTTGTTGTGGCACCTGCCGACCGGCATCGTCGACCGCCGTGCCGCGCCGCCCGTTGGCGCACTCAATCCGCGGGACTGGCCCGATGCGATGGTCACAGTCAGGGTCAAGGTCGAGCGGCACGAGACCGGCTTCGGCCGCCGCCCGACCCGCGTCTACTGCAGCGATGGCACCGGCACGCTGATCCTCGTCTATTTCAATGTGAAAGGGGATCAGCTGCAGCGGATGCTGCCGCTCGGGGCGGAGCGGGTCGTCAGCGGCCGGGTCGAGTATTACCAGGGCCTGCCGCAGATCGCCCATCCCGATTATGTCGTCGCGTCCGACGCGGCCGAGCAGCTGAAAGCGGTCGAGCCCGTCTACCCGCTGACCGCCGGCCTGTCGCCGCGCGTCGTGCAGCGCGCCGTCGCGGCGGCGTTGGAGCGTGCGCCGGAAGTGCCGGAATGGCTCGATTCGGCGCTCCGCGCCCGCCGTGCCTGGCCGGCCTGGCGCGAGGCGATCGAGGCTGCCCATGCGCCGCAAAGCGAGGCCGATCTCGCGCCGGACACCCCGGCGCGCGAGCGGCTGGCCTATGACGAGATCCTGGCGTCGCAGCTTGCCGTCGCGCTGGTGCGGGCGCGTCGGCGTCGCCGCCCGGGACGCACGCTTACCGGCACCGGCGTGCTGGCGGGGCGTGCCGAGCCCGGCTTCGGCTTCGCGCTGACCGGCAGCCAGCGCCAGGCGCTCTCCGAGATCGCCGGCGACATGATGGCGCCGCATCGGATGATGCGGCTGCTGCAGGGCGATGTCGGCAGCGGCAAGACCGTCGTCGCGCTGTTGGCGATGCTGATCGCGGTCGAGAACGGCGCGCAGGTGGCGCTGATGGCGCCGACCGAGGTGCTGGCGCGCCAGCACCTCGCCACCTTGCAGCGGCTCGCCGCCCCGGCCGGGGTCGAGATCGGGCTGTTGACCGGGCGGGAGAAGGGGCGCGCCCGCGACTCGATGCTGGCGAGCCTTGGCTCGGGTCTGACCCCGATCGTCGTCGGCACGCATGCACTGCTGCAGCCAGATGTCGGCTTTCGCGACCTTGCCCTCGCGGTCATCGACGAGCAGCACCGGTTCGGGGTCGAGCAGCGCCTCGCGCTGACCGAGAAGGGAAACCGTGCCGACACGCTGTTGATGAGCGCGACGCCGATCCCGCGTACCCTGATGATGACCGCCTATGGCGATCTCGACGTGTCGCGGCTCACCGAGAAGCCGCCGGGACGACAGCCAGTCGACACCCGTGCCGTGCCGCTTGACCGCTTCGAGGAGGTTTCCGGCGGCATCGCCCGCGCTCTGAACCGCGGCGCGAAGGTGTTCTGGATCTGCCCGGTCGTCGAGGAATCCGAAGTTACCGATGTCGCCGCTGCCGAGGAGCGCTACCGCGCGCTGTCGGCGTTGCTGCCTAGCCGGGTCGGGCTAGTGCATGGCCGCATGAAAAGCGCCGAGAAGGACCGCGTAATGGCTGCCTTTGCCGCCATTAATCGTGAAGGCCGGCCGGTCGACCTGCTGGTCGCCACCACGGTGGTCGAGGTGGGCATCGATGTCCCGGCCGCGACGGTCATGGTCATCGAACACGCCGAGCGCTTCGGCCTCGCGCAGCTGCACCAGTTGCGCGGCCGGATCGGCCGCGGCGTCCAGCCCTCGACCTGCATCCTCCTCTACCAGCCGCCGCTCGGCGAGATCGCGCGGCAACGCCTCAAAATCCTGCGCGAGACCGAGGACGGGTTCCGTATCGCCGAGGAGGATCTACGGCTGCGCGGCGGCGGCGAGGTGCTCGGCACCCGCCAGAGCGGCTTGCCGGTGCTGCGCCTTGCGGATCTGGCCAGCCACGAGGCGCTGATTGCTGTCGCGCATGACGATTCCCGTCTGATCCTCGACCGTGACCCCGATCTGACGAGCCCGCGCGGCGAGGCGCTGCGCCTGCTGCTTTATCTCTTTCAACGCGACGAGGCGGTGCAGTATTTGCGCGCCGGGTGATTGAGGACCGGAAAGCTGCCCTGGCCGTTCGATGGTCAGGGGCAGTATTACGCTTGCGTACGAAAAATGGAGAGCAGCCATGCTCACGCCCGAGGAACGCGCCCTCTTTACCGAGCGGCAGGATCGCCTGATCGAGCTTTATGTCGAACAGAAGGAAGCAACACGGGCGGAAGATTGGGTCCGGCTACGCGTGCTGCAGGCCGAGATCGACGACGCCAATCAGCAACTGGACGCCATCCGCGTGAGCGCGGACTGACCAGGCCCGTTAAGGTTTGCGGCAGATGATGCCTGCGACGGCGCGGCGGGCAGCCTCGCTCGAGACATTTTGATTGCGTGCCTGGTAGATCCGTACCGCGTGCTCGAAGGCATCGCGTTCTTTGACCACGCCCTTCATCAGCGTCATATAGGCTTGGAGAACCTCTTCGGCGCAATCGACATGGTTCGCACCCGCCACCGCCGGTTGGGCGTCGAGAGCCTCGGTCAGATATCGCGGAATCGATGAAGGTTCTGTCATTGCATTGGGCTTTCTCTCCTTAATCTAAGGGGCGACCCGGCTTCCGCGTCTGTCCGCCGGCGCACAGACCTATCCAATATCAACTCAGCCTTTGATCACGGCGCCCAACACAACCGCTCGAAGCGGTCGTGATCGATCCGGTAGCATTCGCAAGCGGATTCCGCGAGGCCATCATGATCGCGGATGGTTACTTCGCCGCGATGGTATCGGATCAGCCCGGAGCGCTGGAGCTCCTGCGCGGTCACGGTCACTCCCGCGCGCCGCACCCCGAGCATCGTTGACAGGAACTCGTGCGTCATCGGCATCACATCCGCTCCGATGCGATCGCTCGCCATCAGCAGCCATCGGGCGCAGCGCTGCTCGATCGAGTGCAGGCGATTGCAC
>Ga0209380_10001127_pt1 | contig 18451 bp, 11 predicted proteins | sample HubBroMetageWFT6_FD_188347 | JGI IMG/M metagenome (GOLD analysis project Ga0209380, IMG submission 188347) | Warmed and freeze-thawed soil microbial communities from the Hubbard Brook experimental Forest, New Hampshire - Hubbard Brook CCASE Soil... | ecosystem: Environmental > Terrestrial >...
TCCCGCGGCGATTTCCATCGCGTAATGAGCGGCGGCTTTCGTGCCCATGGATTCCGCCGAGACTGCCTGTTTGATTCCATGAACAATGTAGTCGTTGATGGCGTCCTTCTTGCAGAATCCACTCTCGGGCGCATTGAAGAGCCGGTGGGCATTGGTTTCGTTTTCGGTGAACAGGAGTTCCGCAGAACTTTCGTGATACAGCCATCGGCGTCTGAGAGCGGGATGATTCAGCTCGATGGCACCAGGCATCCCACGCAGACTAGGACGAACCTGGCGGTTATCCCGAGACCTGTTATCCCAGGACCAGGTGTTGCGGAACCAAATGGTCGGAAGTAAATGCAGGGGCGCGGATTCCGGACCGCGGTTCGCGACCGTGATCTTAATCAGAATATCTTCGACATCGCCTTTCGCGTACTCGACGAAAACATCGAAGTACCGGTCTTCGTCAAATACTCCGGTGTCGAGCAGTTCGTACTCAGGTTCGCTCTTGCTCCGGCGGCGATTTTCTCGGACGAGTTGCGCGTAGGGGAAGGCGGCCTGAGGGTACTTGTACAGGTACTTCATGTAAGAGTGGGTGGGAGTGCTGTCGAGATAGAAGTAATATTCCTTCACATCTTCGCCATGATTGCCTTCGGTGCCGCTGAGGCCGAAGAGCCGCTCCTTAAGTATTGGGTCGCGCTCATTCCAGAGCGCGACGGCAAAACAGACGAACTGCCGGCGGTCTGAGATGCCGGCGATGCCATCTTCATTCCAGCGGTAGGCGCGTGAGCGGGCGTGATCGTGCGGGAAAAAATCCCAGGCGTCGCCTTCGGGGCTGTAGTCTTCTCGTACAGTGCCCCACGCTCGTTCGCTGAGATATGGTCCCCAACGCTTCCAGTGTCGTGTGCGGTTGCGGGCTTCAGAGAGCCTGATCTCCTCGTTCGTCATGATTGTTCAGTATGACTGTTCAGTATGATTGTTCAGTTTACCCCGCTTGACGGAGGCGGCGTGGCGCGCGGGCTATCATCTGCTGAACGGAGAAATCGTGAGCTGCGCGTCAAGCTGTCGCCAGCAGTTGTTGGACTGCTCTCTGGCCTTCCAGTATGGAGTAGCGGTGATCCATCGCCCCGGCGAGATCGGTGTTGGCAAAAGCGATCCTGCCGAAAGGCGCACCGCGCAAGATCTGTCGTGGGGCTGGCCCTCCGTCGCGTCCGAAGAAAAAGCCCGGTTGCGGACTCAGATACGCGTGCCCCCAGCGGTTAAGGATGATCCCAGCGATATCTCGCTTCGCGTCGAATCCGGAGGCGGCAAACATTTCGGTGAGCTGTTCGCGGATTCGTCTTTCATATTCCCGAAAAGAGGTGCTAAGCAATTCGTCGCGGCCAAGGTTGCCTTGCTGCTCAGTCGAGTGCCCCGGATACGAATACAGAATTTTCAACGAGAGCACGATGGGAGAATCCGGACCGATCCTGGAATCCCCGACTCCGGTCAGCGCCAGCTTGCGCACTTCCACGTAGTTGCCGATTCCTTCAAACCAGCGGCAACCGCTCATGCCCATCTTATATAGAAATCGCCAGTTCCTCACCGCGACATTGGCCATCAGGCAGGGAGAACGGTGGAACTCCGCATAGGCCTCGCGGTGTGATTGCGGAAGGTCTTGGACGATATGCTTGCTGGTCCAGCTTCCGCCTGACAGGACGACCGAGCGCGCCCTGAGTCGATATATCCTGCCATCCTTCAGATAAGAGACGCTAACCCAATCGGACTTATCCGCTTCGCGATCATGCTGGACAGAAATCGCCGTCGACGACAGCCGAATCCGAGCGTTGCTGTGTGGCGTGTCGAGGGCGGTAAAGCTGACATTGTTGGTCGTGACTCCGGTCACCGTGGCTGGGCCGGCGATGGCGGCCGGAATTAGAGTCTTTAGGATCAATCTTGCAATGGTGGTGTTGCCGCCCGGAAACATTTGGTCCCGGCTGCCTTCGCCGCTTAAGGGATGCAGCATTTCGTATGCGTAATCCGAATATGCCGATAAGGCGTCAGGACCAAGCCCGGAGCCGCCGCCCTCTACGGGAGAGAGAAAAGTCCGGACCGTCTCCCGGCTCAGGCCGAAACGCTCCATATAGTGTTGTTCGAGGGTGATTGAATCGAGGTATCGGGAGATGGCATCGCCTTCTGTTTTCGGATGAACAAATTTGTCTTCTGGCACCGGCGTGTTCTTCAGCCAGCGAAGCCACTCGCTTCGAGTTGCGTCGGAAATGGGAGCGCCTTTGAGATTCTTTCTTACGGGATCGATTAACCACATTCCAGGCTTCTGTCCGAATTTCGTGCCAAACCAAAAGCCGTATTGCCCATTCTCCAGGCCGATTGCTTCATAGGGAGTTTGAGAAAGCGGCATCTCGGGACTCGGCCCTGCCCATTGTTGATAGTCGAGCTTCTGCGCTTTCAAACCGATACTGTCGTAGAACTGGGCGATGAAGCTATCCGGAGAGTGAAGCTGATAAATCGCCGAGCCCTGGTGAGCAATCAGCCGCTTGCCATCCACCAGAAATTCATTTTGCTTCGCTTCGCCGCCAAAAATGGGATGGTTCTCAAGAACCAGGCACTTCGCTCCGGCTCGTGCTTGCCGTTCGAAGAACAGAGCAGCAGCAAGCCCGCTGATCCCGCCGCCGACGATCACGCAATCGTAGGTCTCCCCGGTATCGATGATGTCTTTGGGTAGCGGGCTATATATCGCATCACGGATGGTATGCCCGGCCTCCATAACTGCCCGCGTGTTCCCGTTGGAGGTGCTGTACTCGCCGACTCCGCCGTACCCGGTAAATTCATCTCGCTCGGCGAGGAGTTCGGCAGGCGTGATCGAATCAAGCAAAACGGCGCCGGAAGCCAACAGGGCAGAGCCGAGAAAATCTCGGCGCGTGATGTGATCATTCATGCCCAGCGTGGCGTGGCCGGAGGCTGCGGGTTTAGGAGTCATGGGATCGGGTCGAGCTCTGGGACTGCGCAGTTCATTCCTACATTATGCTGAACTCGCATCTTGCACCAATCCAAATTCGGAGTCGGTTCGTACTGTAGGTGGGCGTCAAGAAAACCAACTCTGAAAGGATTGAGGCAATGAACAGGAAATTAGCGGTTGTGTTGGCAGTGGTTGCCATGGCGGTGACTTCTGCTGTAGCTGGAATGAAGAATCCGATGGTGGGCGGGCAGGAGATGTATCCCACCAAGAACATCATTGAGAACGCGGTGAACTCCGCCGATCACACGACCCTGGTGGCTGCAGTGAAGGCTGCCGGATTGGTGGAAACGCTGGAAGGTCCGGGGCCGTTTACGGTATTTGCACCTACCAACGAAGCCTTTGCCAAGCTGCCTGCGGGCACGGTGGACTCGCTTTTGAAGCCGGAGAACAAGGAGTTGTTGACCAAGGTGCTCACCTATCACGTAGTTGCAGGAAGGTGGAGCGCTGCCGACTTGAAAAAGGAGATCAAGGAAGGAAACGGAACGGCGGAACTGACGACCGTGGAAGGTGGAAAGCTGTGGGCATCGCTGCATGACGGCACGCACATCATGCTGAAAGATGAAAAGGGCGATACCGCGCTGGTGACCATCCCGAATGTATTTCAGTCGAACGGTGTGATTCATGTGATCGACACCGTGGTGATGCCGAACTAACTCTCGACCGGAACCAGCGCTCGCAACGGACAACGCAAAGGCCGCCTGCGAAGGCGGCCTTTGCCTCAACTAAATTTGCTTCGTGGACGCAGCTATTTCTTGAAAACGATGAATCCGAACCAGCCATCGCTGTCGTTGGGACCAGCGGTGAAGAAAAGCTGGTTCTTCAGGCCGTTCGCTGCGGTACCACCTCCGAACTCGATTCCCCAGAGCCCATTAACGGTGAGCGGTTTGCCGAAGGTGTTCATCATCGTGCCCACCAACTTTCCGGTGGTCAGATTGTAGCCGGTGATCTCGCCGGCGGTTACGTTGTTCGTGATCAGCAGGCTGGAACTCAGCGGACCGAAATCCGGAGGCGCCAAGGCGAAACCCCAGGGTTGGTTTAGCGGTTTGCCGTGAGCAAAGTGCTTCACGAACGTGCCATTTTCGTCGAAGACATCGATGTAGCCGCCGGGACCGCCCGAGATGGCGGCATAAGCAACATAGACCTGTCCGCCGATGTCCTGAATTCCGAAGGGAGCGAAGCCGGGGGGAATGGCCGGATCGGTGAAAGAGCCTACCAGGTTGAAGCTGCCGTCGTAGATATCGACCTTATTGTTGGCGAAGTCCGCGGCGAACAGAGAATTTCCTGAGGTGTAGTTTGTGATGGCTAGACCGGTATAGGATGCGCCCGTGTTGCTGACAGCGATGAGCGCCGTGCTTGGGTCGAAATCCGACCAGCCGCTGATAGTTCCGTCGAGGGTGGCAAACAGAAAGACCGAAGTCCAGCTATCGATGGCGAACTCGGTCGAACCGTTATAGACAATCCCGGTCGGCGATCCCGGCCCCGAGCCGCTGATGGGAGGAACGACCACCTCCAAGCCTTGTTTAACGCCCATCCCGTTGTACAGGGTGGACCAGCCTGAAGCCTCGTCGCTGACCCAGAAGGGTGCGCCCGGACCATAGGCGAGTCCCCAGGGATTCTTGAGCAGGGTATCGGTATACTTCGCATTGCCGGATATGTCTGAAACCAGCGGAATAGGTTGATACTGAGCCAGGGCAGAGCTGGAAACCAATGCCAGCATGAGCCCGAGGAGGGCAGGAAGATTGTGAGAACGAACCAGCCGACGCGACATGCGATTTCTCCTTAGGTACGTGGTGCGAGTGAGGGTAGGGTCAAAGGCCCAGAAATCCGGCAGGCGCTCAATCGTCTCGCCTGCAGGTCATGGCAATACTAGGAGGGACAGTTGCTGTGGTTGTCACCAGGATGTCACCAGTTTGTACAATTTCTGTCGGGCGATGAACGCGCTTTCCCAGCGGGCGAAAGGGAGTGCTTAAAGCGGGGCAGGAGGGTGGGATCGAGGAACTCTCCGCAAAGAAGGTTGCCCTGATTCCGGCAATGAAAAAAAGGCGTTCCGTGTTGACTGCCGGAACGCCCTTAGATTGCGCGACCTGTACGTGGATCGTCTTCTTCTTAAGCTCCCGCGCTGACTGCTCTTGTAAGGGGCGCGGTGCGCGGAGTTTCCACTGCCCGGCCAAAATATAACTGGTAGGAGCGGAAGATTCCGTACATTACCGGGAAGACCACCAACGCTGTGCGCCAGCCGAAATGATGGCTGACCATGTTCACCATCGAGGTCATCCCCGCGCTCAGAACATAGTAGGGGAACGACAGTTGCACGATGTTGATCCATATGCGGCGCAGAGCAGCACCCTCGGCAAGTTTGATGATGCCGGCCACGGGAGCCGTCTGGCCTACGAAGAACGCTGCGGTCGTCGAAGCCAGCATCAACGGCTCTGACGCCCAGGCAGCCTTGCCCAGCCAGCCTGCATTCCAGAGCAAGTTCGCCATGCTGGTGGCGAATGCCATCATGCTGACGTTGAACAACATCTGTTCAGGCTTAAACTTGCCGCCAGCATTCGGCCAGCACTGCACCATGGTCGATACGCAGGCGATGAAAACGGCCTCGACTGCGCTCAGATTCACCACTGCCATGAGCAGGAAGGGCAAGTTTACCGACATGTTTCCGTCGATGCCCGGCAGCTTGATCTTCATCCGTGAGGTCGCTGCCGCCAGTGCCAGTACAGCCAGGGCGTATGAGGCGTGCAGCGTGTGGCTCGCCAGCCCGGCATAGGTGGTGCCTGCGATCGCTGCCCCTACCATCACTGCGATGAATGTTTGCGTTTGCCGTGTGTTGTACTTCATGATCGTCTCCTTTCCTTGGCCTTATCTCACACGGTTACTGCTCATCGTCTCCAGCGTCGGAGAATGCGCCATCGGCGGTTGAGACTGCCGCACCCCAAACCACGCTGGTGGCCTGCGTACCTGTGGCAGTCGTCGAACCCCAAACCACGCTAAAGGCGTTTAGCAGACTGTTGTTCCAGGGCAGCGAACTTCCCCAGACCACTGAACTGCCGGTTACGTTTGCACCCCACACGACCGAACTGCCCCACACTACCGAAGTGCCCCAGACCACCGACCCAGGAGCGATGGTGCCGTTTCCTTGCACCAGGGAAACTACACCAGTGGACGTGTTGTAGACGATCGATGGCGACAGTGCCGCGCCCACCGTGGCTGGAGCCAGAGTGGTGTCGCTGACCGCATTTTGCATATCGACCAACCCAGAGCCGACCGAAAGCAAATCGTAAGTGTCAATGAAGGTCTGCGCGAGGTGAGGAACGTAGGCCGAAGATGAGCCAATTGAGAATGGCTTGTATGTGTCTTTCATCAGGCGCGCCTTCACCTGATCCGGAGTGAGCTGGCTATTCTGCTGAAGAAGCAATGCAGCGGCTCCCGCAACAAGTGGCGTTGCCATGCTGGTACCGCTCAGCGTGAAGTAGTCGTTGTTTCCGTCATTGCCGTTGACCAATTCCGCGGGATAATCTGCCTCCAACGTCGCACCCGGAGCCGCCAATGAGACGATATCGTTTCCCGGAGCGACGATGTCAGGCTTTACCACGTGGTCGTAAGTGGTAGGGCCCTTGGAGCTGTAACTTGCAATGGTCTCGGCGGACGGTGAAGAAGATCCATTGTTCTTCATCGCGCCCACAGTGATCACATATGGATCGTTGCCCGGGGCAGTGATTGTGCCGAAGCCGTTGCTGCCGTTGATACTCACGCGTCCGTAATTACCTGCCGCAACTACCACCACGATGCCGGCCTTCCATGCCGATTCCACGGCCTGGCAAAGCGGATCCTGGGTGTAGCTAACGAAAATGCCGCGCCCCAGCGACAGGTTGATCACGCGGATGTTATAGGTGTTCTGGAGGGCGATGGCTTCCTCAATGGCCGCGATCACAGTGCTGTCACTGCCGGAACCATTGAGATCCAGTGCGCGAAGATCCACGAGGTTTACGGCAGAGGCGACGCCCTGGTAGGTGCCACCAGAGAGATAGCCGTTGCCGCCGATGATTCCGGCGACGTGCGTGCCGTGGCCGTAAAGGTCATACTTGCCACCATTCGAGTTAGTGCTTGTGGTGCCTGTGAAATCCTGGTGATAGACTACGCGCGAAGCGGTCTCGGAGGAGTTCTTCAGGTCGGGATGGCTGTCATTAATGCCGCTGTCGATGACGGCGACGCCAATTCCCGCTCCGTTGTAACCAGCGTTCCACGCGGAGGGCATGCCCGCGGCCACATCCGAGAGGTCATCCAGTTCTTTCATGGGATGGTCCACGGTCACCGAAACAATCTCGGGATCGGCCTCCAGAGCAGGGAGCGCACTTACCGGAATCGTGAGCGCGATGCCCTTGACCAGATGGAGCCTGTGGTTCAGCTGAGCGCCCAGGCGCTGCACTCTGCCCTCCTGCTCCGTCTGCGGAACCTGCCTGTACTGCACGATGACTTTAACGGTCTCGTTGGCAGCGGCCTGGCCCTGATGGGCTCGTGCAAGTGTGGGCGTGAGGTCCGGGGCGAACTTGCCCACTAGTTTGCCGGCGCCTTCCGGAGCGGCGGCGAAGGCCGCGTCCGCAACCAGTATGAGCAACAACATGCCCAGGCGCTTTCCCCAGGCTGCGCTGTGGCGCTCGCCTCGAGACGGACTCTTCGGTTTCAGTGTGTGCGACATAAGTCTCACCCTTTCATGGTGCGTCGGCCCGCTGCCTTCAGCCAAGTTTGCAGCCTTCGACTCGTTGCTGTTGTTGCACGCCCCATACCAACGGGTCGTGATGTAAGTCGTTGAATATAAGTGAGGTACGGATAGAAACGGTGAGCGCGTCGGGGCCAATCTGTCTCGTGCTCGGGGGCGCAGGCCATTTTGTCGCGCTGAACATCGTCGAACATTTGTGACCTTTGTGACCTTGGTTTCGCATCTGGGTTACTACGCAAGTGAAGTGGTGCGGCGGCTGCGAGGTGGAAAATTACATCGAGAATAAAGACCAAAGAGGCGACGCCGAACTGATGCTCGACGCCGCCTCTGTCGTAAATCACAACCACGAATGTGAAAGCGAGTTATGCTCGAGCGGTTCACCGCATTATTTGCATCCTTTGCGCGGGCACGTAAGTATCGGTCCGCCGTCCTCCGCGGCACTCGGGAGCAGGTCCGCCGCGCCCCAAACCACACTTGTGGCTTGCGGGCCGGTGCCGGTGCTCGAACCCCAAACCACGCTAAAGGCCGACAGCAGGTCGTCATTCCACGGCAACGGGATGCTCGAAACTACCGCGCCATCGTTTACATCGCCCCAAATGGACGAGAAGGCCCATGCTCTCGAAGACCCCCAAACTACTGAACGCGCCGGGACAGCGTTGTTTCCGTCGACCATAGCGACGTTCCCGTTGGAGGAGGTATAGCTTACCGAGGGAGACAATGCTGCTCCGACGTTAGCCGGAGCGAGGTTGTTGTCGGATAGTGCGGACTGCACATTGAGCAGGCCGGAACCGACGGAGAACGGATCGTAATATTCGGTGAAAGACTCATCGAGACTAGGAATCGAGATAAAGGTGGAAGTTGGAAAATCTCCGTAGGCGGATTGCATCAGGCGCGCTTTTACCTGGTCCGGGGTCAGATTGCCATTCTGCTGCAGGAGCAGCGCAACGGCTCCGCTGATCACCGGCGTCGCCATGCTGGTTCCACTCAGCATGAAATAGTCGGGTTGCCCGGTGCTTCCATTGACCAGTTGAGCAGGATAGTCGGCCTCCAGGCTGGCACCAGGAGCTACCAAAGAAACGATGTCGTTGCCCGGAGCCATAATATCGGGCTTGACCACATGATCATAAGTAGTGGGACCTTTGGAGGTGTAGCTAGTCATGATCTCGTTCGACTGCGATGACGATTCCTGACTGTTCGTCGCTCCCACAGTGATCACAAAGGGATCGTTGCCCGGAGCCGTCACGGTTCCATATCCATCGCTGCCGTCAATGCTTACGCGGCCGTAATTACCCGCAGCTACTACTACTACGATGCCGGCTTTCCAGGCCGATTCCACGGCTTGGCAAAGGGGATCCTGAGTGTAGCTGACGGCGATGCCGCGCCCGAGCGATAGGTTGATCACCTGGATGTTGTAAGTGTTGTGCAGAGCAATGGCTTGTTCGATTGCCGCGATCACCGTGCTGTCGGTACCAGTGCCCGTAGAATCCAGCGCACGAAGATCGACCAGGTTCACGGCCGGCGCGACACCGATGTAACTTCCGCTCGAGAGGTACCCGTTGCCGCCAACGATTCCGGCGACGTGGGTACCGTGACCGTAGAGGTCATACTTTGCCCCGCTCGAGTTCGTGGTCGGGGTGCCGGTAAAGTCCTGGTGATAGACCACGCGCGAGTGAGACTCGGTTGAATCCCACAGGTCAGGGTGACTGTCATTAATGCCGCTGTCAATTACCGCTACGCCAATCCCTTGTCCGTTGTAGCCGGCGTTCCAGGCGGCGTTCACATTCGTCGCCAAATCTGTTATTTCATCCAGGCCCTTCAGGGGATGGTCGACGGTCACGGATGCAACTTCAGGGTCGGCATCCAGAGCGGGGAGCGCGTTTGCAGGAATCGTGAGTGCGATGCCCTTGACCAGATGAAGCCGATGAGTCACTTGCGCGCCCAGCCGCTGCACTCTGCCTTCTTGTTCCGCCTGCGGAACCTGTTTGTACTGCACAATGACCTTGACGGTTTCGTTTGACGCTGCCAGGCCTCGTCGGGCCCGTGCAAGCGTGGGCGCGAGATCGGGCGCGAACTTTCCGACCAGTTTGCCATCGCCTTGCTGAGCGGCGGAGAAGACAGCCGTTATGACCAGAATGAAGAACATCAGGCCCAAGCGTTTTGCCCAGGCGGGGCTGTGTCGCTGCACAGAGCGCGGGTTCTCTGCTTTCACCCTTTGCGACATGAGGTTTCAACCTTCCTTGTCGACACGAATGTGAGGCGAAACGATGCTTCGACCGGCTATCGTTGTGCACGGACACTGCCAATTTGTTCGGCGTAAGTTATTGTGAATAGTGGAGATCTCTTTGGCTGGCCTGGTGAGCATGAGCCACACTGTCCAACCACCGGGGGCGCGGGACAGTTTGTCCGCAGGTTTCCTCGGCTGTGGTTACCTTGGTTTTGTTGTTTTTGGTTACCGGCAGGAGGGAACGGGAAATGGAAGCGGCGCGGAGGGCGTTGCACTATGCGTCATATGGATTAGATGCTAGCGAGCTGTTGCTGCTCCGGCTTTCACAGAACTGGGCGCCGTGCTTACAGAGAGTGGTCGCGGCATCGCTGCCATTAACTGTTGGGTATATTCGTGTTGCGGGTGGGTGAAGATCTGATCGGTCGCTCCACATTCAACGATCTCGCCCTGGTGAAGAATGGCGATGCGGTCGCAAATGCCAGCCACTGATGCGAGATCATGAGAGATATATAGAATGGCCATTCCGGTGGAGCAGTTCAGTTCGCGAAAGAGCGCCAGGATTTCGGATTGCGTAATTACATCGAGAGCGCTGGTGGCTTCGTCGGCGATCAGCAGTGCCGGACGATGCATGACTGCCATGGCGATCAGCACGCGCTGCGCCTGTCCCACGCTCATCTGCGAAGGATATTTGCGCAGGAATTCCTCGTCGGAGGGAAGGGAAACGCTTTGCAGAGAAGCCCGGATTGCGTTGGCGCAGTCGGAGCCTGTGCCCGAAGCGTGGGCCCGCCATGCTTCCTTGAGTTGGGTTCGAATCTTCAGCGCGGGATTCAGGGAAGATAGGGGACTCTGCAACACAAGAGCGATTGCGCGTCCTCGCAGTGCGCGTAGGTCGCGCTCCGAAAGTTTGAAGAGATCGGACTCCTGAAATCTGATTGCGCCTTCCGCCTGCGAGCGCTTCTTATCGAGCAGCCCGAGAATCGCCATGGCCAGCGTGCTCTTGCCGGATCCACTCTGCCCCACCAACCCGAGAACTTCGCCACGTCGGATTTCCAACTGTACGCTGCGTAGAACCGGCGCCTTGCCCGCGTAGCGCACGGAGAAGTCAGCCGATAGCAAAATCTGGTTTGGCGAAGTGGATGACATGACCGCTCTCAATCTCAGTAATTCGCTGAACTGCGATCCACATGAATAACCGTGAGAATCCGTGACAAGATCCTGTCCTATTTCGCCACGGTGAGCCGTTCGGCGTTCCAGAACGTTTGCGGCGAAAGAATGACGGGAGCAGCGCCGTGTACCGCGGTCGAAACAGCGGAAAGAGCATTTTTGTTAATCAAGAAGATGAACGGTTCCTGCTCGACCACGATTTCCTGCACGCGGTCGAATGCTTCCTTTCGTTGCTTCGCGTCACTCGAGGAAGCTTGCGCGCGCATGAGCCGGTCAATTTCTGCTTCCCACGTAGTCTCGGGACTTTTCTCCTGCGGGTTCCACTGGTGATTCTCCGAAGAACTCAGCCACACGTTCATCTCACCATTGGGATCGAGATCCACATTCGTCAATCCGAGAATGATGGCCTCATAGTCGAAGCTTTGAGTCATGCGCTCGATCAGGGAAGGGAAGTCGAGCGTAACCACATTCACGTGGATGCCGATCTTTTGTAAGTCATCCTGGATCAGCACCGCCATGCGTTCGCGGGCCTTGTTGCCGGCATTCGTGATGATGGAAAACACGACCTCGTTGCCGGCCTTATCTCTGAGGGTTCCATTCTCGATGCGGAAGCCATCGGCTTGCAGCGATTTCAGAGCCGCATCGGGGTTATAGGGCTGAGGCTGGAGTTTACTGTTGAACCAGAATTTGTTTGCGGGAGAAAACGGTCCCACAGCCGGCAGGGCGTGCCCGTGAAAGACGATGCGGCTTAAGTCGTCGCGATTGATAGCTTCCGAAATTGCACGGCGGAAATTAGCCGAACGAAACCAGTTCCTCTTGTAGTCTGGGATCGGCGCCTTCGCGACCTCGTTGAACCAGAGTTGTTCGCTGTCGAGCGAGGGTCCCGCATCGTGCACGAGCTGCGGAGAAGTGGCAGCCAGCTTGTCAAAATATTCGCTGTCCAGCGAATTGATCAGGTCTAGTTCTCCGCGCTTAAAGCGCAGCATCTCCACATCGCGGTTGGGTTGAATGTCGAGTTCAATCGAATCCAGATAAGGCAGCTTGCGGCCCTGCTCGTCCGTCTTCCAGTAATAAGGATTACGCTGTAAAAGAACGGTAGCGCCGGGCTTGTAGTCGGCCACCATAAACGGTCCCAATACTGCCATTTCTTTTTTTGGCGAGTGCTCGGAGAGGATTGCGACTTGATCGAACAGGCGATCGAGTCCCGCAACCGGCGCGGGAAAACGAACCGAGATCTGTGTCGGAGAAATCACCTTGGTTTCGACGCTTCCCGTGCCCGAGCGGAAAGCATCGCCGGTGGCCGAATGCAGCGCCGGGTCCATCAGTTGCTGGACGGTATAGGCTACGTCCTCGGCGGAAAAAGGTGTGCTGTCGGAAAATGAAACTCCGCCGCGCAGCCGGAAAGAAATTTGACGCCCATCTTTTGAGACCTTCCACGACAATGCGAGTTCAGGTTCAAGTTCCTGAGTCTGCCGGTTCACGCGAACGAGCACGCCACCGGTCAAATAACGGATTGCCGCGGAGGAGTCGTCCTCGACTTTCAGCGGGTCGAATGTCTTCGGTTCATTGCGCAGACAAAACCTTAGTGTGCCTCCGCCTTGAGCCGGCGCGTATGCCAGCAGAAATCCCAGGCAGAGCACGGCGACTGCAATTGCCTTCCCGCATGGATTTGCCAATTGTTCTGACCTTCCTTCGTGGCGCTTCATGCCGCCACCTCCTCCTGCTTGGAAAGCAAAAGCTGAAACGATGTCACTACCACGACCAGCAAAATCAGCGCGACGAACTTCCACGGTTCCTCACCCACGGAAACTAACCCTTCCAGCTCTTTCAACAAACTTCCCCACGAAGGCAGAGGCTCGGCCACACCCAGGCCAAGAATCCCTAAGTTCGCCTCGCTCAAAATGAAGACCGGAATCGAAATCCAAAATTGCGCATAAAGCACCGGCTTCAAATTCGGAACCACGTGCACCCAAAACAAGCGCTGTCCGGGAAGGCCCGCGGCGCGCGCCTGCCGCACAAAATCTGAGGTGCGCAGCGATCCCGCGGTTGTGCACAGAACTCTCGCCGCCGCGGTCCAACCGAGAAGCCCCAGCAGCATAAAGGTCACCAGCACAGAAACTACTGGCGATACATTCAAAGGCATCAGCGCTCGCGCGGTGATCAGCAGGAACAGCCAAGGGAGCGACATAAATAGATCGGTCACCGCCATTGCTCCCCGCGCCCAGACGCCGCCCAGATATCCCGCCAGCCCGCCGATCAGCGCGGCCATCAAGGTTGAAAGCAGCGCTGCGGCCGGAGCCAGCAACAAAGAAATCCGAGTTCCATACAGCAAGCGCGCAAACCGGTCGCGTCCAATCTCGTCCGTGCCTAGCCAGTGCGTGCGCGAGGGGGGCGCATCCGTCGCCTCACGGTACTGCTTGGCATATCCCCCGGGAGCCAGCCAATTCGCCGCCAAAGCAGCGCCCAACACGAGTGCCAGGATCATACCCGCCAGTTTTCGCCAGAAACTCATACCCAGAAACTCATGCGGCGTGGCCCCGAACCACATGACCGATTACATCTGCTCCGGAATTGGCGAGCAAGGTTACCAGCGTCACCAGGATGGTGATGTTCACCAGCAGAGGAAGATCGCGCGCCAATGCCGCCTGCCATGCCAGTTGTCCGATGCCAGCCAGTCCGCATAGCGCTTCGACCGGAATGGCTGCTCCAACCGCCATGCTCACTGAGACTCCAGCGACCGCGAGCAACTGCGGCGTAACCACCGGCACCACATGCCAGAAAAGAACGCGGAACTCTCCCAAGCCTTTCGCTCTCGCGGTGATGACATGCGGCAACGAGTAGGCTTTTACCAGCAGATTGCGCGCGTAACGGTAGGTGGTTGGGAATACGATCAGCGCAATGGCCAGGGAGCCGGGCACATTCCACAGCACGGAGAGCAACGCCAGAACGGCGGCGGGAATGCAGAGAAATGTCCCACTGACGACTGTGGTGAGCGTGTCGTAGACCGAGAGCCGCAGCCACGCTGCGCTTAAGGCTAGCGTGAGGGCGAGTAGCCACGCGAGTGCAAGGCCGGTGGTGAGCAGTCGAAGCGTGAGAGGCGCGCGGTCGCGGAGCAGCGTGCGCACTGGCTGCCCTAGCGCGAGCGAGGTTCCCAGGTCGCCGTGCGCTGCTCGCGCCATGTACGAGAAATAAAATTGTAAGATATTGTGGTCCTCGCGACGGGCGTCGTGCAGCGCCTGCAGGCTCTGTGCGTTCAAGTGCGGATCGAGCTCTCGCTCATCGGCGTCAAAGCCTGGAGCAAGCCGCACCAGCGTCGCGGATAGCAATCCTCCAAGAATAAGGGTCGCGAGCACGGCCAGCGCATGCCCGGCGATTTTCCATCGGAGGCTTCGCATCTATTCTCCTGAAGCGCCGTGCGCGAGTATCTTCTGGCTCGGGACAGCTTGCGCATGGTGGACCTGCTTCACGGAGTACATGCGGCGGTCGGCTTCGGCAAGCAACGCCTCCACGTCATACCCATCTTCCGGACAGAAGGCCGTGCCCACGCTCAACGTGATCACCTCTCTTCCGCAAGTGTGGCGACCGGCGTCGATAGCCGCTTCGTTCAGGCGGACGATCTTCTCTTCCGCGGCTTCGGTAGTGAGTCCGGGTGCGGTGACCACGAACTCGTCGCCGCCCATCCGCGCCACATAGTCGTAGCCACGGCAAGCTTCCTTCAACCGGGTGCTGAACTCGCGCAGCAGCTTGTCGCCTTCCAGATGCCCGAAGGAATCGTTGATCTTCTTGAGGCCGTCTATGTCGCAGACCATCACAGCCAGCGTGGTTTTCATGCGACGGCAGCGCGCCACTTCCTGCGCGAGGTGCACAAACAGCGAACGCGCATTGGGCAAACCAGTGAGGAAGTCGGTGGTCGCCGAACTTTCCGCCTGCTGGTACTTCAGCGCATTTTCCACCGAGAGCGCGACTTTCGAGGCTACGGCCAACAAGATTCGCAAATGATCCGGCGTAAAAGCATCTGCAGTGGAGTGATACATGGCTAACACGCCGACCACGCCATTCAATCCTTGCAAGGGCACCGCCAGAGCGGAAGACAAAGTCGCGAGCTTCTCCGGATCGGCCGCGTAACCTGCCTCCACTTGCGGATTGCCATTGAGGATGGGCTTGCAGTTCTCCGCCACCCACCCGCACAAGCCCTCTCCGACGCGGATTTTCAACGACGAGAGGACGCGAAAGTTTTCGCCGCTCACCAGTTCCGGCAAGAGCCAGCCGTTGCGATTCACGAATACTGCGATGGAATCGTATGGAACCAGCTTGCGCAACCGCATCGACAAAACCGAGAGCGTTTCGCTCAGGCTCAGTGAGTTCCCCAGATCCTGGCTCAAGTCGAACATGGCTTGCGCCTCTTGCCGGGCCGACGCGATCGACGTCAGGAAGTCGGATTCGTTCTGCGAGGTATCGGCCCACTTCTCGAATCCGGTGGCCGGAGCAAGGCCGCGTTCTACGTGAAGATCTTTCGAGAACCCGCCGGGAACAAAGCCGTCTTCGTGCTTCTGAGCGATGCGTTCCAGTTCCACGTACCGGCTTTTGAGAACTTCGACGATTTTCGGATCAAACCATGTTCCAGCTCTTTCGTTCACTTTGGCCATGGCTTGATCCAGCGGCATGGCCGGCCTGTACTGCCGGTCGGAGGCGAGCGCATCGAGACAGTCGACGGCGGCCAGAATCCGCGCTCCGATGGGAATCTGCTCGCCAGCAAGTCCAGCGGGATATCCCGACCCATCCCATCGTTCATGATGCGAGCGCACGATGGGGGCGACGGGATATGGAAACGCCACACGATCCAGAATTTCCGCACCCACAATCGGATGCACCTTCATCTTCTCGAACTCTTCGGGAGTGAGACGGCCCGGCTTGTTGATGATGTGTTCAGGCACGGCGAGTTTGCCGATATCATGCAGGAGCGCCGCTGCCCGCAAGGCTTCGATTTCGTCAGACGAAAGCCCGATTTCTTTGGCGATTTCGACCGCGTAGGTGCGAACCCGCTGCAGGTGCGTATGCGTGGTGTGATCTTTGGCCTCGATGGCGAGGGCCAGAGCCTCGATGGTCCGCATGTTCAGCGAAGCGATCTGCTCCACATGCCGCTTCTCCACTTCCACCCGTTCTTTCTCGGCCTCGAGCCGGCCCAGATAGAGGCGATACGACCGGTAAACCCAGTAAATCAACGGCAGGACGAGCAACGAAGTCTGCCAACCGGCGCGTTGGTTGATGATGCCCACCAGTCCCACTGCGGCAGCGCCGACAAGATAGTAGGGGAACGACCAGAAATAGCACTCCGACCAAACCTTTCGACTGGATTTATTTTCTGTGAGGGCGATCACGACGGAAATTGGCAGCGTATTCGCCAAAAAGAAAACCAGCGCTGCCACCATCAGCAGGATAGGTTTGTTGCCGCCCATTCGCCCAACCAGTGAGTGGTAGCTGACGTAACAGAGGGCGCTGGCATTGGCCATCATGCCGAGCACGTTGAACAGAACCTTAACCGGATCAAGCCGGTTCCGCGTCTGCCATACGCTCTGCACCAGAGTAGCCGTGCAGCCGATCGCGAGAGTTTCCGGCAGGCTGAGCTCCATCACGCCGAGAAGAATAAAAAGGAAATTCACCGACATCGTGCCGTCGATGCCGGGCAATTGCACCTTGAGACTGGAAGCCAGAACGGCCACAGCCAGGTAACAGGCAAATCGCGTCAGGTCAGCGGACTGCCAGTGCCAGAGGGCGGAGCACAGCACCACCATCCCGAGCGAGACCGTGATTGCGACAAATAGTTTCGTCCGAGTCGACATTGGCTCGTGAGTTCGTCTTGAGGCAGGGGGAGACGGCAGACCACACCGGAAGCGCACGGGCGTAACTCCGCGCACACTTCTGGCTGAGCCTGATCCACCCAAATCCTATTGTTATTAGGGGCCTTTAAGTAGCTTACCGACGTAATCAGCGAAGATGACTCTTTCGTCCTTGGCGCTTGAATGAAGGATCGTTTTACGGCTCGATTTTCTGCCGTTCCAGCCGTAACCATTACCTTCGTCATCGACCTGCGACGCATACGTCCTGCAATCGGTGCTGTTTGTGTCAAGATCAACTCCAAACGCGCGAATGTCACTCAATCTCAATTCGGATATTCAGGGACCGGCCGGTGCGGAAACCGGTCGAACGGGCTCGGAGGGCCAGGGTGCGGCAGTGCGCCCTACGCCGTTGGTCAAGGATATCGGAGTCCTGTCCGCGGATAGAGATGGCAAAATCACAGGCTACAACCAAGCCGCTCTGAATCTGTTCGGTTATGCGCCTGCCGAAATTCTTGGCCGAACGCTGGCATGGCTTGTCACTGGCAAGAACGGCCCTACGCAACTACGACTCCAGGAGACCATCCTGACTGCGGTGCTGGAGAAAGGCGAGTATCGAGCTTCGCTGCAGTGTCATACCAAGTCCCGTAAGGACTCTACTGCGGAGGTCTCGATCACATTGCTGCGCGATGGCGGTGCGGAACCGATCGGGATGATCGCCATGCTCGGTATGGCGGAGGAAAAACCATCTTCGGAACCAGCGCGCGCCAAAGGGCTAGAGGCGGAAGAGCAGGACGAGATCGCGCACACGGTCTCGCGCGACCTTGAGGGCGCCACTCTTATCGTCGCCAGCCCGCTGATGCATCGATTCATGCGCATGGTGGACCGCGTTGCCGGCCACACAGAAAGTGTGCTGGTCACGGGCGAGACGGGAACCGGCAAAGAACTCATCGCCCGCACAATTCATCAGTCCTCGCACCGGCGCAGCCGGCCCTGGGTCGATATAAACTGCGCCGCGTTACCCGAGAACCTGGTGGAGAGCGAATTGTTCGGTTACGAAAAGGGCGCGTTTACCGGTGCCGATGCGTCAAAACCCGGCCTGTTCGAGCTTGCCGACAAGGGCGCGCTCTTCCTCGATGAAATTGGAGAACTACAGCTGCAGACGCAGGTGAAGCTGCTGCGTGTGCTGGACGGTTATCCTTTCTACCGTTTAGGCGGCCATCGCAAAATCAAAGTTGACGTTCGCATCGTCGCTGCGACGAATCAGGATCTCGATGCCGCAGTTACGGCAGGGCGATTTCGCCAGGATCTTTTTCATCGACTCGGCCAGTTCCAGCTGCGCGTGCCGCCCCTGCGCGAGCGTCCTGAGGATATTGTCGCGCTGGCCGAACACTTCCTCAAACTCAAAGCTCCCGCCAGTTCTTTTACGCCCGAGGCGGTCTCGGCTTTGCTCTCGCACTCCTGGCCCGGCAATGTGCGGGAGCTTCGCAACCTTATCGCTAGAGTTGCGGTTGAAT
>Ga0209380_10001129_pt1 | contig 18438 bp, 17 predicted proteins | sample HubBroMetageWFT6_FD_188347 | JGI IMG/M metagenome (GOLD analysis project Ga0209380, IMG submission 188347) | Warmed and freeze-thawed soil microbial communities from the Hubbard Brook experimental Forest, New Hampshire - Hubbard Brook CCASE Soil... | ecosystem: Environmental > Terrestrial >...
AGTCCGGCCGGTGATGCTCGCCGACGCCAAACGCATTGACGCCGAGTTCGTCGGCCAACACCGCTTCCTCGATCAGGTCGCGGATGACCTGCGCGTGAGTTTGCGGCCGGCCGTCACTGCCAACGGTGACGTCGCCGAACGTGTCCAGTCCAAATTGAAATTGCTCTGCCATGACGCTTACGGAAGCCCGATCCGGCGCGGGAGAGGATCGTTTTGTGAGGGATTGCGCCCGAAGCACCACAAGTAGGGTGAGGAGGGCGCTGCCGCAACGGTCCGCCCGGGAGGCCCGAAATTTGGCCAATAAGTCGTAAGAAAACGCGCGGACGAAGCATCTCGTCCTGTGCCGGTAAGCGTTCCGTCAGGTTCTTCTTGAGTCGCGCGGCAAGCGCGGTCAAATTGGTACTCGGTAGAGGTCGCCCCATTCGCAGGGAACGGCTGCGCACCTAAAACGTGCGGCAATTCGGAGGAATGTACACAATGTTCAAAACAGGCGTCGCGGCGGCGATCGCGTTGGGGCTGGCGACCGGCTCGGCTTTCGCCCAGGAAAAGACCGTCAAAATCGGTTTCATCAGTACCTTCAGCGGGCCGACGGCGGTCATCGGCAACGAAATGCGCAATGCCTTTGAGCTTGCACTTGACCATCTGGGTCGCAAGCTCGGCGGTCTGCCGGTTGAGATCATTTACGAGGACGACCAGCAAAAGCCGGATGTCGGAGTGCAGAAGGCTCAAAAGCTGATCGAATCCGACCACGTCGATTTCATCGCCGGCTTTATCTGGTCGAACGTGCTGCTGGCGGCGCTCAAGCCGATTGTCGATTCCAAGACCTTTTTGGTGATTAACAACGCCGGTCCGTCGCAAGTTTCCGGCGAGCTCTGTTCGCCGTATGTGTTCTCGACGTCGTGGTCCAACGATCAAACGGCGCGCGCCATGGGCCGCTACATGAACCAGAAGGGCATCAAGAGCGTCTTTTTGATCGGGCCGAATTACGCGTCCGGCCGCGATCAGCTCGGCGGCATGCGCGACCTGTTTGAAGGCCAAGTGCTCGGTCAGGAAATGACCCGCTGGCCGGACCAGCTCGACTTTTCTGCCGAACTCTCCAAGGCCCGCGCGTCCGGCACGGAGTCGATCTTCGTGTTTTATCCGGGCGCCTCCGGCATTCAATTCGTGACGCAATATACGCAGGCGGGCCTCAAGGGGCAGATCCCGCTCTATCAGGTGTTCACGGTCGACGAATTGTCGATCCCGCGGCTCAAAGAACTTTCGCTTGGGATCCTGGGAGCCCAGGAATGGGTCAACGACCTCCCCAACGACGCCAACAAGAAATTCGTCGCCGACTATAACGCCAAGTACAAAGCGCATCCGTCCTATTATGGCGCGCAGACCTATGACGGGGTGAACCTGATCAACAGCGCCATCGCGGCCGTCAACGGTGACCTGTCGAAAAAGGACGAGATGCGCCGCGCCATGGAGAAGGCCGATTTCAAGTCGGTTCGTGGCAACTTCAAGTTCGGCAACAACCACGTTCCGATTCAGAACTTCTATTTGCAGGAGACGGTGAAGCAAGGCGACGACTACGTATTGAGGACGGTGTCGACCATTGTCGAAAACGATCAAGATCGTTTTCACGACAAATGTCCGATGAAGCTCGGAGAATAATCTTTGCGCCGACTCGAGGAGACAAAGTCGCTCTCGGCCGCTCTCCGTGAGAGCGGCCGGGCGCATTAGCGCGGCATGCTGTATTTCATCGAGCAATGCCTCAACGGCGTTCAGCTCGGAATGCTGCTGTTCCTGCTGGCGGCCGGACTAACGCTCGTGTTCGGCATTATGGATCTCGTCAATCTGGCGCACGGCTCGCTCTACATGCTGGGCGCTTATTTTGCCGCGAGCTTTGCCACCCTGACCGGAAGCTTTGTCGTGGCCGTCATCCTGGCGATCGTGGCGTCGTTGATCGCCGGGATGGTGCTTGAACTCATTGCCATCAGGCCGCTTTACGGCCGCGATCATCTTGACCAGGTCTTGGGCACGTTCGGCCTGCTCTTGTTCTTCAATGAGCTGGTGCGCTTGGTGTGGGGGCCGGAAGGCCGCACCTTGTCGCTGCCGCATGAAATGCTGACGGCGGTGAAAGTCCTGCCGGGGGTCTATTATCCGGTCTATCGCCTGGTGATCATCCTGGTCGCACTGGCGGTGGCGGCGATGCTTTATCTCGTGGTCATGCGCACGCGGCTCGGCATGCTCATTCGTGCGGGGGCCTCGAACCGCGAAATGGCCGGCGCGCTCGGCATCAACATCAAGCTTCTTTACACGCTGGTATTCGGGCTCGGCGCGGCGCTCGCGGGTTTCGCCGGCGTGATGCAGGCGCCGATCCTGACCGTACAGATCGGCATGGGCGAGAATATCCTCATTCTTGCGTTCGTGGTGATTATCATCGGCGGCATTGGCTCGATCCGCGGCGCATTTGTCGCTGCATGCATCGTCGGCTTGATTGATACGGTTGGCCGGGCGTTTTTGCCCGACGCCTTACACGCGGTGCTGAGCAGAAGCGCCGCCTCGACATTGGGCCCGGCGCTGTCGTCGATGTTGATCTACATGCTGATGGCCGCGATCCTCGTCTTCCGGCCGGAAGGCTTGTTCCCGGCGGCGACCCGATAATGGCGTCGCTCGATGCTCCGGTCGAGACGGCCACGCGTTTTTCAATCTCGCCGCGCATCGCGCTGACCGCGGTGCTGCTGGCGGCGTTGGCTTTGCTTCCCCTCTACACTGTCTTCACCGGCAACACCTTCGTGGTGACGCTGTTCACGCGCGTGCTTATTCTTGCCATCGCCGCGGTCAGCCTGAACCTGATCACGGGCTATGGCGGCATGGTGAGTTTCGGCCATGCGGCGTATTTGGGTATCGGTGGCTATGCCGTTGGCATCCTCGCGGCGGAAGGTATCAATTCCGGTCTGGTGCAATGGCCGGCGGCGATTGTGGCGTCCGCTCTCTACGCGCTTGTCGTCGGCGCACTCAGTTTGCGCACGCGCGGGGTCTATTTCATTATGATCACGCTGGCGTTTGCGCAGATGATCTACTACGTCGCCAGCGGGCTTGCCCGGTATGGCGGCGACGACGGCCTCACCATTTACAAGCGCAGCATATTTCCCGCCATCGACCTCAACAACAAAACCGTGTTTTACTATCTGTGCTTCGCGCTTTTGTTGGCCAGCATCTATCTGGTCTGGCGGCTGATCAATTCCCGCTTCGGCTTGGTCATCCGCGGTGCGCGCTCCAACGAGCGGCGAATGCGCGCCATCGGCTTCCCGACGTTTCGTTATAAGCTCGTTTGCTTCGTCATCGCCGGAGCGCTCTGTGGCCTTTCCGGCGCGCTGCTCGCCAATCACACCAACTTCATAAGTCCGGCGCTCATGCATTGGACGCGGTCGGGCGACTTGATTGTCATGGTGGTCCTCGGCGGGCTCGGGACGTTATTCGGACCGTTAATCGGCGCGGTAACGTTTTTGCTCCTGGAGGAGGGGCTTTCCCGCGTCACCGAATATCCGGACCTGATCCTCGGGCCTATGCTCCTCTTGGTCGCGATCTACGTTCACGGCGGCATCGGGGGATTGCTGGCAGGCCGCCGTGGCTAGCTCATTTCTCAAGGTTGAAGGGCTGACCAAGCGGTTCGGTGGCGTGGTGACCGCGGATGCGCTTGCGTTCGACATTCCTGAGGGGGAATGTCACGCCATTATCGGTCCCAATGGCGCCGGCAAGACGACACTGATTAGTTTGCTGGCCGGTGAGATTTCGGCGCAGGGCGGGACCATCAGTTTTGACGGCGCCGATATAACGCCGTTGCCGCCCTATCGCCGTAGCCTCGCCGGGATTGCCCGCTCGTTTCAGATCAGCTCGCTGTTTCCTGATTTCAGCGCGCTGGACAATGTCGCGCTCGCCGTTCAGGCGCACCGCGGTCATTCGTTTCATTTTTGGCGCAATGCGCGCCACGACGAACGCTTGCGTGGGCCCGCGCTGAAGGCGCTCGCGCGGGTCGCCCTGGCCGACCGGGCGGACGTTCGCGTGGGGCGCTTGAGCCACGGCGAGCATCGGCAGCTTGAGATCGCCATCGCATTGGCAACACAGCCGCGGGTTCTGCTCCTGGACGAGCCGATGGCCGGCATGGGGCCCGAGGAATCGGCCGCCATGCTCAAATTGCTGCGCGAGCTCAAAGATACGCTGACCATTGTCTTGGTCGAACACGACATGGAAGCGGTATTCGCCTTGGCGGACCGCGTCACCGTGATGGTGTACGGCCGCATCATCGCTTGCGGTGAGCCGGCCGCGATCAGGAACGATCCCGACGTTCGTCGCGCTTATCTTGGCGAGCAGCAAAAAGTCGCCGCGCAGGCCGGCGATGCCTAACGCACCGCTTCTCGAGCTCAGCGAGGTCGAAACCAATTACGGCTTGAGCCGCGTGCTGTTCGGCGTCTCGCTTTGCCTATCCGCCGGCGAGATGGTCTCGCTGATGGGCAGAAACGGCATGGGCAAAACCACGACCGTCCGCTCGATCATGGGGTTGACCGCGCCCGTGGCCGGTTCAATTCGCTTGAGCGGAATCGAGCTTCGCGGGTTGCCGGCCTATCGCATCGCCAAGCTCGGCATCGGGCTGGTGCCGGAAGGCCGCCAGGTGTTTCCCAATTTGACCGCGCGAGAAAATCTGCTCGCGACGGCCGCCAACCGCAACGGTGTCGCTGACCCATGGACCATCGAAAAAATCTTCGCGCTCTTCCCGCGGCTTGCGGAACGCGCTGGCGCCATGGCTAATCTTCTTTCCGGCGGCGAACAGCAGATGCTGGCGATCGGCCGCGCGCTGATGACCAATCCCCAGCTCCTCATTCTCGACGAAGCGACCGAAGGTTTGGCGCCTTTGATCCGCGAGCAGATCTGGCAATGCCTGGCGCAACTCCGCAGCGCCGGGCATTCAATCCTGGTCATCGATAAGAATGTCGACGCGCTGACCAGCATTGCTGATCGGCACTACATCATCGAGCGCGGCCGCGTGGTGTGGACCGGCGACTCGGGAGCACTGGCCGGATCGGCCGATATTCAGCATCGTTATTTGGGAGTCTGAAAGCCCGGCGCGGTCGATTTTGGTGAATGCCTCCGGCGGACACTTTAAGCTTGAAGTATTTTCCCCGTTTGCCTAACTTCTAAGGGTCGGGGCCTTCTACAGCAGCGCAGGGCAAAAGAGCGGGCTGCTTGCTACACGCACGACGGCAAAGAAGCCGCATCGGAAAATCAAAAAATTCGGTTCGACAACAGATTTAGGTAGGGGAGTCACATGGTCAGAAAACTGGGCATGGCCGCCTTGGCGGCGTCCGCCATCGCAATAGTGTCCACCGTGAATGTCGGCTGGGCGGCTGATAAGCCGGTGTTCGGTTTGGTGATGTCGTTTAGCGGCTGGTTTGCACCAGTCGACGCCGACACCATCGCCGGCGCGAAGCTTGCAGTTGCCGACGTCAATGCCGCCGGCGGAGTGCTTGGGCAGCCGATCGAGGTCGTAGAATTCGATAATAAATCCGAGCCGCCGCTTGGCGCCGACGGCGCGGTTGACGTCATCGGCAAAGGTGCCAAAGCTATTCTGTTCCCCAGCGACTTCGATTTCGGCGCCCCGGGCGCCTATGTCGCCCAGCAGAAAGATGTCATCGCCTTTTCCGGCGCTTCCGATCCCAAATTCGGCGTGCAGGGCGTAGGACCGCTGGCCTACTCGACCTCGAATGCCAGTCAGGCACAGGGCGCGTTGCTTGCCGAATGGGCCTACAAACAAAAAGGCTGGAAGAACGCTTACGTCCTTTTGGACAATACCATCGCCTACACCAAATCGCTGTGCGCAAGCTTTGCGACCCGCTGGACGGAGCTTGCGGGAAAAGAAGGTCTGCTCGGGCAAGATACCTTCCTCAACAACGATCCGTCGATTGCCGCGCAGGTGACGAGGATCACCGGGCTTTCCAAGAAGCCTGATCTGGTCTTCTTCTGCTCGTACGCACCGGGCGGGCCAAGCGCCATTCGGCAAATGCGCGCCGCGGGAATTGATGCCGCCATTGTCACCGGTGAATCGCTCGACGGCGATTATTGGATCGGCTCGGTGCCCGACTTGAGCAATTTCTATGTCATCAGCTACGGCTCGAAATACGGCGATGACCCGGACCCCGAGGTGAACGGCTTCTTCAAGCGCTTCGAAGCCAAATACAACAAGAAGGCTGACGTCTCCTATGGATTGCGCGGCTATGCCGCCGTGCAGGCCTGGGCAATAGCCGCCAAACAAGCCGGATCGCTTGAGGGCGCCAAGGTGGCGGCTGCCCTCGACACCTTCGACAAGAAGTCGCTTGTCATCGGGCCGACGACCTATACGCCGAAATTGCACATCCAAACGACCCGGCCGATGGCGATCCTGCAGGCGACTAACGGCAAGTTCGCCTCTATCGGCCGCTTCTCGGTGGAGAAGTTTCCACCGCTGCAATGACAATCGGCCGCCGGGCGGGGCGCTTGATATGGAGCTTCAGGCGCGTGGCGTCACCGTCCGTTTCGGCGGCCTCGTCGCGGTAGACGACGTCAGCGTGTCGCTGCGGCGGGGCGAGATCCTCGGCCTCATCGGTCCAAACGGCGCGGGCAAGACCACGCTGGTCAATGTGCTTTCCGGTTTTCAACGGCCACTCACCGGCGGCATTTTCGTCGGCGAGCGCGATTGCACGCGGTTTGCCCGTCACGGCTTTGCCCATGCCGGCGTGGTGCGGACCTTTCAGGCGGTGCGCCTGTTTCGCGGCCTGACAGTCAGTGAGAACGTCGAGATCGGTTATGTCAGCCAAGGCGCTGGGCGCGCGGAAGCGCGCCGGCGCGCAGCGCAAATTCTCGGCGAGCTCAAACTCGGCGACAAGGCCGCACATCGCGCCGCCTCATTAAGTTACGGCGAGGAGCGGCGGGTTGGTCTTGCCCGCGCGCTGGCGACAAATCCGCGCTTTCTCCTCCTCGACGAGCCGGCGGCCGGGCTCGCCGCCGCCGAGGCCGAAGAATTGCGTGATGTTATCGTTGGCATCAGGTCCAAATACGATTGCGGCATCCTCGTCATCGAGCACAACATGGCGCTGGTGATGAATCTTTGTGAGCGGATCCAGGTTCTCGACAGCGGCAGAACGCTCGCCGCCGGAACGCCCGATGAGATCCGCGCCAACGCGGGCGTGCGCCGCGCCTATCTGGGCGGTGAAACCCTGCAATGAGCGCCATCGCGCCTTTGCTCGTCGTCTCAGGGTTGGTCGTGCGCTTTGGCGCGGTTACCGCGGTGCGCGGACTCAATCTCGAAGTTGCAGATGGCGAGACCGTCGGCATTGTCGGCCCCAACGGCGCCGGAAAGACCTCACTCCTGTCCGCGATAGCCGGAATCGTGCCGCCGCTCGCCGGCCATGTCGCATTTGCCGGCGCTCCGCTTTCCGGGATTGCGCTCGAGGACGTGGTGGGACGCGGCATCGCTCTCGTTCCCGAAGGCCGGCATATCTTTGCCGCCCTGACGGTGCGCGAAAATCTCCTGCTCGGCGCCACAGTGCGGCGCGACGCCAGAGCTGTGCGGCATGACATTGAGCGGGCATTCGGGACGTTTCCCATCCTGGCGGAGCGCCGCCATCAACCCGCGGGTCAATTGTCCGGTGGCGAACAGCAGCAACTCGCCATCGCTCGCGCGCTGCTGTCACGCCCGCGGCTCCTCATGCTCGACGAGCCTTCGCTTGGGCTGGCGCCGAAGATCGTCGACCAGATTTATGCGCTTCTGCATACCATCAAGGGCGACGGCGTCACTATTCTGTTGGTGGAGCAGAATGCCGAACGGGTCTGCGCGGTTTCCGATCGCGTTTACGTCATGAGCGGCGGCGAATTCGCGCTGAGTGGCAATGCCCGGGATATTGCGAACGATCCCAGGTTTGACGCCGCTTATTTCGGCGTACGCATGCGCGAGCGGGCGGGCGCCTTCTGATGGAACGTCTGGTCCAAATCGCAGTTGATGCGGTCAGCGTCGGCAGCCTTTACGCGCTGACCGCGCTCGGCATTGGCCTGATTTTCGGCGTGATGCGCCTGATCAACTTCGCCCACGGCGAACTGATCACGCTCGCCGCTTATACATTGCTGGCGCTTTATGGAATGCCGGTGCCGGTAATGATTTTCGGCGCAGTCGTGGTCGCGGTTCTCATAGCGTTATTGACCGAGCGCGCGGCCTTCCGGCCGCTGCGCAACGCCGACCCGACGACGCTTTTGATCTCCTCGTTCGCCGTAAGTTTTTTCTTGCAGAAGCTTCTTATCCTCGTTGTCGGCTCGCGCCTTAAGGGGCTTGATTTTCTACCTTCGCTCGGCCGGCAAACCGAGCTCTTCGGCATCCGGCTTCAGCTCCTCCAGATCGTCACCATTGTTGTCGGCATTGTGCTGTTGGTCGCGTTGACATGGTTTCTCAAGGCGACGCGGCTTGGCTTGCATATGCGTGCCGCGGCGGAGGATTTTCGCATGGCGCGCGTGTTGGGTGTGCGCGCCAATAACGTGATCGCCGTCGCGTTTGCGTTGAGCGGCCTGCTCGCCGCCGCGGTGTCGTGCCTTATCGTCGTCCAGACCGGCGTGGTGCAGCCGCGAATGGGTGTGCAATTGGTGATCATTGCCTTTGTCGGCACGGTAATCGGCGGTCTCGGCAGTCTTCCCGGCGCGGCGTTGGGCGGATTTCTGGTCGGCGCTGGCTCTATTCTTCTGCAGGCGCTTCTGCCGCCCGATCTTCGCGCTTTCCGCGAGGCCTTTGTGTTCATCGCCGTCATCGCCATCCTGCTGTTCCGTCCGCAAGGATTGATCCCGGCCCGCGGCTTGCGGGAGAGGATCTGATTGTGGAATTCGCCCGCGGATCGACCTTGGAAGCGTTGAGACGGCTGTGGCCGCTCGTTGCGCTGGTGGCGATTGTCGCGGCGATAGCGATTGCCGCCTCTTTCGCGCCAGCCGTTCCGCAGCGGCGCACGACGCAGGCGCTCATCAACCTCGTCGCCGTCATCGGGCTTTACGTTTTTGTCGGCAACTCCGGCATTCTGTCATTCGGCAACGTCGCCTTCATGGCGATCGGCGCTTACGTCTCCGCACTACTGACGATGAAATCTGCCGCCAAATCGGTCTTCCTGCCGGACCTGCCGCAAATAATCGCCGCGGCCGAATGGCCGACATTACCCGGCGCGCTTGCCGGTGGGGCAGTAGCTGCGCTGGTTGCGCTGGTGATTGGCTGGCCGCTGATGCGCCTTTCCGGCGTTTCGGCGAGCATCGCAACTTTCGCGATGCTTGTGGTCGCCAACGTCGTCTTCGGCAATTGGACTTCCGTGACCGGGGGCCAAAATTCGCTGATGGGCCTTCCGGCTTATGTCGATTTGTGGACAGCGCTGGGCTGGGCCATAGCGGCGCTGGTCATTGCCTTCGCTTATCAGGAGACTCGTTCGGCGCTGCTTCTTCGTGCTTCGCGCGAGGATGAAGCCGCCGCCCAGGCTTCCGGCGTCAACGTCGTGCGTCAGCGCTTGCGGGCCTTCGTAGTCTCCGCTTTTTTGTCGGGGATTGCCGGCGTACTGCTCGGTCATTTTCTCGGCATTGTCCGCGTCGAGAACTTTTATCTCGATCTCACGTTTCTGATCGTCGCCATGCTGCTGATCGGCGGCCGCGGCAGCCTCACCGGCGCCGTCGCGGGAACGATCGTGATTGCGCTCTTAACTGAAGGGCTGCGCGAGGCTGAAATTGGATTTCAGGTCGGCGCAACCAACATCGCCGCGCCGGCCGGCACCGGCGACGTTATTCTCGCCTTGCTCATGCTGATCATCATCCTGTTCCGTCCCGATGGAATCGCCGGTGGAAGAGAGCTGACTTGGCCGTTCGGCCGCGGCTAGTGTCGCTTAGCGAGGGCGGCCAAACTTAACGAGAACGAGCGAACCGTTCAGCTGAGTGTGGCGTAGTATCGGATCGCGAAATCGATCCATTCAGGCGCCGACCAATCGGGGTGTTCGGCGCGAATTTTTGGCGCGAGCTCGGCGACAATCGCATCCGCGCCTTTGGCCGCTTCGCGCTCCCGCCTCACGCGTTGTCCCAGGTCAACAATGTAATCGCGGACCGCGTTGACGATCCCAACGCCGCCAAGGTCGCCATGCCCGGGCACTACGATGGCCGGGTTCCATGACGCCACTTCGGTGAGGATCTGTGCCCAGCGGGCCGCGTCGATGGTCGCGTCCTGCGGGGGAAACCAAGGGAAGATCGGAAAAATGCGTTCTTCCGCGAGATCTCCGGTGAACAGGATGCGCTCCTCCGGCAGCCAAACCACCTGATCGCCGGCGGTATGGGCGAGCCCCCACGTCCGCAGCTCGACGCGGCGTCCGCCGAGATCGATGACGGTTGAAGCCTCGTCGTAGACTTCATCCGGTTCGACCAGAAGGGTGCCTTCGAGAGCCGCGGCAACGCCGGGGCCGAAAGTTTTGAACATGCCGAGATAAGCTTCGCCCTTCTCGCGTAACTCATCGCGCTGCGCGCTGTTGTAATGAATCTTCGCCACGCCCTTGAATGCCTGCGCGCCGAAGCCGTGCTCCGGATGGAAATGCGTCAGCGTCAAAATCAGCCGCCGGCTGCCGGCTAAACGCTTGGCGGTTGCCCGAACTTTTTCGCCATTCTCCGGGCCCATGCCGGTATCGACCACCAGCACCGCGTCGCGGCCGAGAATAATGCCGATGTTCGGGACCAGCGGAACGCGGCGGTCGCCAATGACGTAGACGTCGGGGGCGATTTGCTTGATGGCGCCGGGATCGACAAGAGGCGCCGGTGGCGCCGCGGCAGTAGTATCACTCATGACGGATCGCCGTCGTTTGTTTGCACCGGCGCCATTGGACATTTTAAGCCTAAAACGTCAAGATGATGCGTCAAAACAAGCCATGAATGCCCACGCGGTGAGCGAGACATCCTTAAACGACGCGCTGATCGCACTGCATTATCAAAACGACATTTGTCATCCGCGCGGCCTAATCCCGTTTTCGCTTCATCGCGGCACGCGTGCCGCTGCGCAATTCCTCGACCGGAGCCGGCGCGCGCTTGAAGCGGCGCGGCGCGCGCGTTGGACAATTGCCCACATGCACATTGTCTTCGCCGCGGACTTTTCCGATCTTCCGCGCAACTGCCGCCTTTTCGCAAAAACGCAAGAGTTGGGAGCGCTGAAGCAGGGCTCCTGGGGGGCTGCCGCTTATGAAGGCTTCGAACCACGCGACGGCGAAATTTTTGTCTCCGGCAACGCCAATAGCGCGTTCCGCCGCACCGGCCTTGAGGATTTGCTGCGCGATCGCGCCGTCAAGCGGATCAATGTGATGGGCTTGGCGACGCAGTTTTCGGTCGAGCACACGGTGCGAGACGCCGCGGACATGGGGTATTCGGTCAGATTGTTTGCGGATTGCTGTATATCCGGCGACCTCAAGGCGCATCGCGCGTCGCTGCGCACGCTGACCATGCTGGCAGACGTGGTCGACAGCGCCGCGGTGTTCGAAGACTGACAAATTGCGAAACCAGTGGGGGGAGGGCGCATGTTCACGGAAGGACTGTTGCGGGGTCGGCGCGTTCTCATCACCGGTGGCGGCACCGGGCTCGGCAAAGGGATGGCGGAGAAATTTCTCTCGCTCGGCGCTGACATCTTCATTTGCGGGCGAAGGAAGTCGGTGTGCGAGGCGACTGCCGCCGAGTTGACTGGCAAATTCGGCGGCAGCGTACGCGCCTATGGGGTCGACATTCGTGACGCCGCGGCGGTCGACGCCATGGTGGCCGATATTTTCGCCGCCGGCCCGCTCACCGACCTCATCAACAATGCCGCCGGCAATTTCATCTCGCGAACCGAAGATTTGAGTCCCCGGGGCTTTGACGCGGTGGCCAACATCGTGATGCACGGCACGTTCTACGTCACGCATGCGGTCGGGCGACGCTGGATCGCGGGTGGTCACCGCGGCAATGTCGTGTCGATCGTGGTGACCTGGATCAACAACGGCAGTCCCTATGTCGTGCCGTCAGCCATGAGCAAATCGGCCATTCACGCCATGACGATGTCGCTGGCGACGGAATGGGGCCGCTACGGCATTCGGCTCAACGCCATTGCGCCCGGCGAAATTCCGACCGAAGGCGCGGGCAAGCGGCTCAATCCCGGCGGCGACCCGGGCGCTCGGACCGAGCGCAGTAACCCGATGGGCCGCGTCGGCCGCATCGAGGAATTGCAAAACCTCGCGACGTTTCTGATCTCCGACGGTTGCCAGTGGCTGACCGGCGAAACGATTGCGCTCGATGGCGGCCAAAGCCACGCGACCGGCGGCAATTTTTACGAGCTGCGCCATTGGACGGACGCGCAGTGGCAGGCCGCCCGCGAGGCTATCAAGGCGCAAAACGAAAAAGATCGTGCGCAGCGGACACTGCAGCGTCCCGATCGAGGGCTTTGATTTCCAAAAGGAGACGAATAATGAAAATGACAGGCAATACGATCTTGATAACTGGCGGAAGCAGCGGCATCGGGAAGGAATTGGCGCGCCAACTCGCCAAAGACAACGTCGTCATCATCACTGGACGTGACCGGGCGAAGCTCGAAGCGACCCGTGCCGAGCTGGGTAACGTTCACGTCGCCCAAAGCGATGTCGACGATCCGAATGCTATCGTCGTGCTCTACGACACGCTGACCCGCGAGTTCCCGGCCCTCAACGTTCTAATCAACAACGCCGGAATCATGCGCAAGGTCAGCCTCCGCGACGGCGCCGACGATCTCACTGATCTGGTCCGAGAAATCGAAACGGATCTTAATGGTCCGATCCGGATGGTCGCGCAGTTTCTGCCGCATCTCAAGAAACAGAAATCTCCGACCATCGTGAATGTCTCGTCAGGTCTCGCTTTCGTGCCGTACCCCTTGTCACCCATCTATTCCGCGGCGAAAGCCGGCGTGCACGCTTTTACAGTGGCTCTCCGCTTCCAGTTGAAAAAGACCAACGTCAAGGTGTTCGAGCTCGTTCCCCCCGCCACCGAAACCCCTTTGTTCAGAGGCGACTTCGACGAGCAAGATCTCGGATCCGTGAAGGCCATGGACGTTCGCAAACTTGCGGCGCGAGCCATTTCGCTAATGGAGAAAGACGTGCTCGAAATCCGCCCCGGTCTCAGTAACGTGCTGAAGCTTCTCAGCCGTTTTGCGCCAGTGTTTGCGCTCAATCTCCTCGGTCAAACCGCTCAGGCATCGCTCGATCGGATCGCAGCGGCGCGCACTTAACAGCCGAAAGTTTATCGAGCCGCGCTTACAGATCTGAATTAAGCGGCCGCGCTGGCTGCCATCAGCCGCGCGCGGAAGGCACCAGCGCGAATACACGCAACGGGCTGCCGCTGCCATCGAGGATCTTTAGCGGCGCCGCGACAATAAGCGCGCCGGTTGCCGGCAAGAGGTCGAGATTGCACAGGCATTGCAGCCCGTACTTGCCGGCGCCGTGCATGTAGTAGTGACACGGGTAGGGCGGCTTGAAATGCGCCGCCTGCCCGGCATCGGTGCCGATGGTTTCGGTGCCGAAGCCGAGCACATCACGCTCGTTCACCAGAAACCGGACGCAGTCGGCGTCGGGGCCGGGCGTGTGTTGGCCGGTCTCATCGAGATTCTGATAGGCCACCGGGTCGCTGCGTTTCGACCAATCGGTGCGCATTAGCACCCATGAGGCGGCCGGAATGCGTCCGTGCCGTGTCTCCCACTCCGCGACGTGGTCGGCGGTGAGCAGAAAGTCCGCGTTGTCTGCCGCTTGCGCACTGCAATCGATCACGCAGGCCGGTGCGATAAAATGTTCGACCGGCAGCGCATCAACTGAATTATTCGGCAGGTCGCGGCCGGAGATCCAATGGATCGGCGCGTCGAAATGGGTGCCGGTGTGCTCGCCGAAACTGACGTTGTTCCAGTACCAGGCCGGCCCGCTCTCGTCGTAACGTGAGATGGGCTCCATGCGAAAGGGACGCGACTGGCCCATTTCGGGCGGCAGCACGATCGGTGGAAAGTCGGGCGACAACGTCTGGGTCAGATCGACGAACCGCAAGCGAGGCGATGCTGCGAGGCTTTGCAGCCACCCGCGTAGCCCGCCCTTTGCCGGCCGCCCAGTTTTCTGCGCGGACTTTTTGCTTGTTGTCGTGTTTGCGTTTTTGGAGACGCCTTTCTTCTGACGCTCCTTGCTGGCCGCCTTCATCGATTGCCCTCGCTCAGCTCGCGCTCCAGCGCCTTGGCGTTTTCGCGGTGCCGCGCCAGCCAGTCTTGCGCGACCTCGCCCGGATAAACGTCCTCCATCGAACCCTGCAACGCCTCAATCAGCGCCGCGGCCAAGGCACTCGGCGAAAGCTTTGGCGGCAATTCCAGCTGGTCCCACTCGTCGTCCACCGGACCGGGAAAGAGATTGATGAGGCGGACGCCGGCCGCATAGAGGTCGCCGCGCAAGGCCTGCGACAGAGACAATGCCGCGGCTTTGGACGCCGAATAAGTGCCGTGCGGCGGATAGTTCGATAGCGCGAAGATTGACAGCACGTTGACCCAGGCGATGGCGTTCGCTGGCCCGTCGGCGGCGCGCGCTTTGAGGAGCGGAGCGAATTCTTTCGCCAGCCGCAGCAACCCGAAATAATTGACGTCCATTTCGAGCTGCGCCGCGTCAAGCGCGCCGCGCGCGCCGATCGCCAATGTGCGATGACAATCGGCGGTGTTGACGAGTATGTCGACCTTGGCGCCGATCTCACCCGCGAGTTCCCGCACCGAGGCGCTATCGGTGACGTCAAGAGGCACCATGGTGACTTGGGGCAGGTCGCGCAATTTCGTGGTACCTGCGATCTTTTTCCACGGCTCGGCTTCACCGACCCAGATCGCTTCCGCGCCGCCGGCCGCTAGCGCACGCACGACGGCCTGGCCAATCGCCGACTTGCCGTCGGTCACCAGGATTTTTCGCGCCCGCGGATCGCACGTCATCTCGCGCAGTTTTGGATCGATGGACAAATCAGTGCTCCCGATGGCAGGGACAGCGATCAGCACGGCCTGACCGCCCCGATCGAGTGCCGCTTCCACGCGCACCCGGCACGGCGCGCGGCGGACGCGATCGTAAACATAAGCCACCAAATTCGCGCCACCGTCGAGGCGGACGACCCCAATACGCCAAGGCAGCCGCTCCCGGAAATAAAGTTCCTGCGCTGCGTGCAGCGTTGTTTCGGCAACGAGTTCACCCTCGCCCTTATGCGGGCGCCAAAAAAGTCGCGAGGACAGACAGTCGCGACAAACTTCGCGCGGCGGATACTGCGCAGCTCCGCAGTCGCGGCAGACTTGCAGTTCGAGCGCCCCGCGCGCGGCGGCAGCCGTGAGGCCAAGCGCAACGCGGCTGCGCTTGTGCGGCGGCAGTGTCGGCAACGGCGTGCGCAAAATGGGGTTTTTCCCCCTCGCGCGCATCTTAGCTTCAGCCACCTTTGCCTCCCTATGGCACATCAATCGGCGGCGAGCACGACGGCGCCGCTGCAAATGCCGCGATCGTAATTGATCATGCCGAATCCCGAAACGAGTCCATATTTGGCTCCCGCGACCGGAGCGCCGAGTGTCTGGCCGGTAAGTTGCCTAATGGCTTCGACGGCGCCCAAATGGCCGCCAGCCGCCCCGGCTTGCCCGACCGACAATTGTCCGCCGGAAGTGTTGCACGGAAACGTGCCATCGATTTCGAAAGTATTGGCACGGATAAAATCCGGTCCTTCGCCCTTGCTGCAAAAGCCGAGGTCCTCGAATTGCAGCACGTTGATGACCGGGTAGTCGTCGTAGACTTCGATAAAGTCGATATCAGCCGGCATGAGACCGGCTTGCACGTAAAGCTCGGCGCGATCCATGACCCAGCCGCCGCGATATTGGATGGGATCGTCGGGAAAGGCGTTGTGCCGTTCGATCGCCGCCAATAGCCGCGCGAAGGGCAGGCCGAGATCGCGGGCGGTATCCTCGCGCATCACCAAAAAGCCTTCCGCGCCGGCGCAAGGCATGACGCAGTCGAACAAACGCAGCGGCTCGGCGACCAAACGCGCGTTGAGATATTGGTCGAGCGTCAGCGGCTTCTTGAACAGCGCCAAAGGATTTTTCAGCGCGTTGTTGCGTTGCGCGACGCACAGCTTGCCGAAATCCTCGCGTTTCGCGCCGTAGGTGCGCATGTAGTAAGACGTCAGCAATGCGAAACTGGTGTTGGGGCCGCCCGATCCGTACGGATAAACGGCATCCTGCGCGAATTGGCTGAATGCCGACGTATTGCGCCGAAAGCTGTCGGTGTGATTGGTGTCGCCGGCAACGCACGCCACGATCTCGGCATCGCCGTTTTGTACGGCGCGCGCGGCGCGGCGGATGGACACCACCGCCGAGGCGCCGCCCATCGGGACGTTATCAAGCCAGCGCAGCGTCAAGCCGAGATTCTGAGTGAGCCCGACTGCGGTATCCGGCGCAAGCGTGAAGCTCGCCACCGCGAGACCATCGACACGCTGCTTCGGAATTTTCGCCACCGCGAGAAGTTGCGCCAGCGCGCGGCCGAGAAACCAATGGGCGCCCCTGATGGAATAGCGCACGTACGGCACCGTGACGGGAGCCGCAAGCACGACGTCACCGTAGCCGCCGCGCGCCATCACACCGATCCGCCGAGATAAGTCGCGTTCACGCGCGGGTCGCGGACCAGGTCCGCCGCCGGGCCTTGGTAGGTAATCTCGCCGGTTTCGAGCACGTAGCCGTAATCGGCGGTCTCGAGCGCCGCCCGCGCATTCTGCTCGACCAAAAGGATCGACACGCCGGCATCCCGCAGCGAAGCGACAATGCGAAATATTTCGCGGACGATCAGCGGCGCAAGCCCCAGGCTTGGCTCGTCGAGCATCAGCAGCACCGGCTGCGCCATCAGCGCCCGGCCAAGCGCCAACATCTGCCGCTCGCCGCCGGAGAGCGTGTGGGCTTTTTGCCGGCGACGTTCGGCGAGGCGTGGAAATCGTTCGTACACGTCTTGCAATCGTTGCTGCACGCCGGTGCCGCCCCGCCGGCGCGCATAAGCGCCGAGCACGAGATTATCGGCCACGGTCATATCGCCGAAAAGCTCGCGACGTTCGGGCACGAGGCAAAAGCCGCGCTCGACGCGCTCTTCGACGTCCATGTGATGAAGATCGATCCCGTTGTAGATCACCGATCCGCGCGAGCGCAGCAGGCCGGCCGCTGCCGCGAGCAGTGTCGTCTTGCCGGCGCCGTTCGGGCCGATGACGGTGACGATTTGGCCGGCCGCCATCTTCAGCGCCACGCCGCGGACTGCCTCGACCTTGCCGTAGGCGACGTGCAGATTCTTGATTTCCAGCAAATTCGTCATGCCACGCTGCCGAGATAGGCTTCCTGGACGCGAGGATCGGCGCGAATCGCGGCCGGCTCACCCTCGACCAGCTTGGAGCCGAAATCCATCACCACAATGCGATCGACCAGCGTCATGACGAATTCGACGTCGTGCTCGACCAAGAGCACCGTCACGCCTTCCTTGCGTAGCGCGCGCAGGAGTTCGGCCAGCGCGCGTTTCTCGGGCCGGCTCAAACCAGCCGCCGGCTCGTCGAGAATGATCAGCGCCGGATCGGCGGCGAGAGCGCGCGCGACTTCGAGGATACGCTGTCGGCCCAGCGGCAAATTGCCGGCAAGCTCATTCGCGTGGGCGCCAAGGCCGACGCGCTCGAGCTGATGCAATGCTTCGAAACGCGCACGCGCTTCTTCGGCCCGATCGAGCCGCAACGCCCCGGCGATAAAACCGGAGCGGGTTCGCAGGTAGGTCCCGAGTAGAACATTGTCGATCGACGACATGCTCGAGCGCAGCTTTACATGCTGGAACGTTCGCGCAATCCCCGCCGCAGCGATGCGCCGTTGGTTCGCGTGAGTGATGTCGTGTCCAAGGAATAAGACCGTGCCGGCGTCCGCCCGCAATGCACCGGTGATGAGATTGAACAGCGTGCTTTTGCCCGCGCCGTTCGGGCCGATCAACGCCACGATTTCGCCGGCTGTAACCGCGAAGCCGACGCGGCTTACGGCTTCGAGCCCGCCGAAGCGTTTCACTAATCCTTCAACGACCAAAAGCGGTTGGCCGGGTTCCGGCATTTTCCGCCGCGGCAGCGGGGCGGCCCTGTGCGGCGCGGGTTTTGTAGGACGAGGCAAATAACGCAGCACCAACGGCATGATTCCGCCGCGGGCGAATTGAAGGGCCAGCACGTAAATGATCGCAAAGAAGACGGCTTGGAGCTGTTGGCCGTTACTCGAGAGCTGCGGCAGCAGGTCTTGCAGCGCATTGCCGAGTAGCGTCACCAGCGCCGATCCCACCACCGCGCCCAAGATCTGCCCGGAGCCGCCGAGGATCGCCATGAACAAATAGTCGATGCCCATGC
>Ga0209380_10001130_pt1 | contig 18434 bp, 9 predicted proteins | sample HubBroMetageWFT6_FD_188347 | JGI IMG/M metagenome (GOLD analysis project Ga0209380, IMG submission 188347) | Warmed and freeze-thawed soil microbial communities from the Hubbard Brook experimental Forest, New Hampshire - Hubbard Brook CCASE Soil... | ecosystem: Environmental > Terrestrial > Soil...
ATGAGGATGGCGATCAGCGAGAAGCCGGGGGATTTGGCCAGGTGACGGACGGCAATCTTCAGTTCACGCAACAAAGGTAGATCCTCCCGCATTAGGGATTTCGCGAATGAGTGCAGGCAAAGGGCCAGATCCGCCGCGTCCGAAGTAGTTGTTTTGTCAGCGCGGTTGACCAAGGGTGAAGGGGGAAGGTGTCCGGAATTCGGGGACCAGTGTCCGGATCGGGACAGCGCAGCGGCTCTGGGGCTGCCGCGTTTGGATATTCCCAGCCTTTGTGCAGGGCTGGATAGTTCTGAAGTTCTATGCTTTGGGAACGTGGCTCATGTACTTGGGAATCGTGGGCGCGATCCCGTTCCTGATCCTCAACGGAGTGCACGGAGATGCCGAAGGGCTTGCCGGGGTAGTCGGCGGTATTCTCTATGTTTTGACGAATGGGGCTGTGTACTACGCAATTGTTGCTCTTTTCATAGGGCTGAGGAGGCGACGACGGCAACGGGCTAGTTTGAGGCTGTCGGATTAGTCAAGTTGAGTCGGTTCCATCGATTCAGCGCGACGTAGATTTCCTCCTTGTTCATGTGTGGTCGGCCATCCGGAAGTTTGGCCCAACCGGGCCGGGCGGCAGGGGGGTCCGAGCCTCGAATGTTCCGGTTTGCCGGTAATTCGCCGACAACGGTCTAGTCTCCTGAGTCATTGATTTCTTGCATTAGTGGCGGATGTCCGAGAAGCGAGGGTGGCGGTTGCAAAGCGTGCAATCGAGGCCAGGATTTGATCGGCGGATTTGGTCCAGCGAAAGGGTTTTGGTTGCTGGTTATGTACAGCGATGAACTCGCGGATGGCAGCTTCCAGTTGCTGGACACTGCGGTGAGATCCGCGTTTGATCTGCCTCTCGGTGAGCAACGCGAACCAGCGTTCGACCTGATTGAGCCATGAGGCGTATGTTGGGGTGAAGTGCAGATGATAGCGTGGCCTTGTCTGTAGCCACCGCCGGACCAGCGCGGTTTTATGGGTGCCATAGTTATCCAGCACCAGATGAAGATCGAGGTCCGGGGGCACAGCCGCGTCGATTTTCTTCAGAAAGTCGAGGAACTCGACGGAACGATGCCGGCGGTAACATTTTCCGAGGACGTTGCCTGTGGCGACATCCAGAGCTGCAAACAAGCTCGTGACGCCGTGGCGTTTGTAATCGTGGGTGCGGCGCTCCAGTTGTCCGGCCCGCATGGGCAGCACCGGCTGGGTGCGGCTCAGTGCCTGAATCTGCGACTTTTCATCGACACAGAGCACCAGGGCATGATGAGGCGGATCCAGGTACAGGCCAACGATGTCCCGCACCTTGTCAATCAGCAGCGGGTCACTGGAGAGCTGGAAGCCCTCCGCACGATGCGGCTTCAGGCCAAAGGCCCGCCAGATACGGCTGATGGTGGACTGGCTAAGGCCGGTTCGAGCAGCCAGCATGCGGCTGGACCAGTGCGTGGCGCCCTTCGGTGTCTTCTCCAGAGTCAGCCGCACGACTTGCTCGACCTTCTCGTCACCGATCTCACGCGGCGCTCCCGGCCGCGGTTCGTCACCTAGTCCGGCAATGCCCTCGGCGATGAACCGATTGCGCCACAAACCCACGGTGAAACCCGTCGTGCGCAGCTTCGCGGCGACGGCGGCGTTACTCAAACCGCGAACGCACTCCAGAATGATCCGGGCACGAAAAGCTACCGACCGGCTGCTTCGCGACTACCTTGCCAGACGCTCCAGTTCGGTTTCCTGCGCTCGGCTCACAACCAGCTCACGCTTCTTCGGCCGTCCCCGATGAGGCTCCATGACTCACCTTAGACCATCTCTTTTATATATGCACGACACTTATGACTCGGGAGATTAGTTTTCATCCAGGAAACCCGAACCCCGGAACCGGCGAGGCGGCCAAAGCTCCGCTCAGCGGACAAAACAGAGCCTGAGATCGCTGTCACCGCATGAAGGTTTCTATAGTTCTGCCTGGGCAGGGCATCCAAACGCGGACATGCCTGTCCGCCATCCGAATTCGGAAGTGACCTGAACGGTGCAAAGTTTTGTGCATCGTTGGTTCTATGCAGCGCGGCTTCGGTTGCCTCTTGTTCCTGCGTCGAATGAGATGTCGCGCAGAGACTGAATCGGCACAGAGCCGCTCCTGGCAGGCTCTGGCGAGGTCACGGCAACAGCGAACGCGCGCGCGCTCAAGGCAATCGCAAACTCACATCGCCATTTGCTCTTGACATGGGCTATCGTCTGCGTTAAGTTTCAGGCACCGGTCCATGCAAACTATCTTGCATCGGGCCGCCTTTGCTGGAACTAGTCTCGGAACTAAATCATCGTTTCTCCAGATGCCGGCTATTCTCGATACGGCTCTCACCGGCATTCCGAAAAAACAGGAGGACGTGGAAAGTACTCCGTCGCTGAGGTGCAGTGAGAGCAGCCTCCTGCGGTGTGACCGGTCTTCGCTACGCTGCGTCCCGTTTCCCCAGATATGTCGGGACATTTCACTTTGCATGGATTCGGTAAATCCGTTATGAAAGCGGACACTCGCTGACGAGATGCCGCTCCGGACGCGTCACCCCCCACCACACGAGAGCCACGTAGCTCTGGGACATTTTTACTTTTGATACATCGGGAAAAGCCCTCGACGCATTGGTTCGAGCGATTCCTATTGCCCCGCCGCCAAAAGTAAAAGTGCTGTCGGCCAAAGCAGTATTTATGTATTGATCGCGGATTTCCACTGCCATCGGTTGGCGGAAATCGGAACTGGCGGCTTTCTCTCTCAAAGAAGTCGGTTTCCGGCCTCTTGGAACCGATCCAGCGGAGATCCCCGATCCGTGCCAAAGAAATTTGCTGCGGTCCATTCGCTGCAATCGGGTCCGCCGCAGCCGAACCATCTCCTGGAGGGCAGTGAATGAAACGGCAGGCCCTGACTGCAATCTTCGCCGCAATCGCAATCGTGGCTCTCTTTCTCCCGGCGGCTCTGCTTGCGCAACAAGCAACCACCTCGCTCAACGGCTCTGTGATGGATTCCGGCGGAGCCATGCTGCCGGGTGCGTCGATCACGATCACGCGCCAGGCGACCGGGCAGACCTTGCACACCACGGCCAATGCTCGCGGCGAATACAGTTTCCAGCAGCTCAGTCCCGGTACGTGGACGGTGATTGTGAGCGTGGCCGGGTTCGCCGATCAGACCAAGGTCGGCGAGCTCCTGGTGAGCAATCCGGCTACGATCAACTTCCAGATGGCCGTGCAGGCCATCTCACAAACCGTCAACGTATCCGCCGCGACCACCACCCTGAACACAAGCGATGCATCGCTGGGCGACGCCGTCGGCAACAAAACCATTGAGTCCCTCCCCATGGAAGACCGCAACGTTCCCGACCTGCTGAGCCTGCAGCCGGGCGTGCTCTATCTTGGGCACAGCGTCGACGCCGGCCCGGGGACCGCCGATTCCGACAGCCGTACCGGCGCGGTCAATGGCGTTCGCTCCGACCAGGGCAACGTCACCATGGACGGTCTCGACGATAATGACCAGCGCACCGGAGACGCGTTCATCGGAGTCCTGCGGGAGACGCTCGACTCCGTCGAGGAGTTCCGCGTCACCACAGGACTCGCGGATTCCGACCAGGGTCGCTCGGCGGGCGCCGAGATCAATCTCGTTACTAAAAGCGGCACCGACCAGTTTCATGGTGGGCTCTATGAGTACAACCGCAATACCAATACCGCCGCGAACGACTGGTTTAATAAGGAAGCGGAGCTCGCGAGCGGAGAGCCCAATGTTCCCGGCCAATACATCCGCAACACCTACGGGGCCGATGTAGGCGGCCCGATCCGAAAGAACAAGCTCTTTTTCTTCGGAAACTACGAAGCGTCGCACACCCGGGAGAACGAGCAGGTAGCCCGGTATGCTCCCTTCGCCTCCTTCAAACAGGGCAACCTGACATACCTCAGCAACAACAGTCCCGTGGCGCTGAATCCCAGCCAGATCAGGACCATGGACCCTGGCTGTGGAAGCTGCAACTGGGGAGGCGGAGTCGACCCCAATATCGCCAGCCTGCTGCAGCAATATCCCACTGCCAACGGCTCCGCGCTCGGCGACGGCTACAACATTGGCTCCTACACCTTCTCCTCGCCCTATCCGCAGAATCAGAACACAACCATCGGCCGTCTCGACTGGTATCCGAGTTCACGCAACCAACTCTTTGTGCGTGCAGATCTGCAGGATGACACGACCGACGGCGCTCTTCAGTTCCCCGGGCAACCGCCCTCCTACGTATTGCGAGATAATACCAAGGGCGTCGCCGTCGGGGACACCTGGACGATTACCAATAACCTGATCAACGACTTTCGCTATGGACTTACCCGGCAGGGTTACAGCGACTCGGGCAATGGCTGCGGAGCCTACGTTACTCTGCGCTTCTTCTCTCAGCCGACCGCCGAAACCTGTACCACCATCATTCACGTCCCGGTCCAAAACCTCATTGACAACATGAGCTGGACCCGCGGAAGCCACACCTTCTCCTATGGTGCCGATCTGCGCATCATCACGAATTTTGACAATACAGACACGAATTCCTTTGGCTCTGCCGCGGTCTATAACGAGTGGCTCTCGGGTGGCGGAAGCATTGCCGGAACCGGCGGCGCTTTTGATCCGCCGGCCTACGGATACCCTGCGGTGGACGGCAGCTTTGCCAATAACTACGACATCGCCACAACTCTGATCGCCGGATTTGTTCCCCAGGTGTCCGCGCAATACAATTTCAGCGTCACCGCCAACGGACAGTCGGGCACCACTCTGCCCGAAGGGACCTATGTGCCACTGAACTTTTTCGCTCACGAGTTTGAGTACTATATCCAGGACCAGTGGAAAGTAAGACCCAATCTGATCGTCACCTTCGGCATCCGGCACGTATTCCTGCAGCCTCCCTATGAAACGAATGGCCAGCAGGTGCAGCCAACCATCGATACGCACCAGTGGTTTGTAACCCGCGCTGCCGAGGCAGCACGCGGCGCTGTAGATCAGCCCGACCTGACCTTCGCCCCCTCCGGTCAGGCGCGGGGCCTCCAGCCCTACTGGAATATGCAGTGGGGCAATGTCGCTCCTCGCTTTGCACTTGCCTACTCTCCCGATTCCAAAACGTCCATTCGCCTCGGCGTCGGAATGTACTACCAGCATTTCGGCCAGGGAATTGTCGACTCATTTGCCAAGCAGGGCTCCTTTGGTTTGCAGACGTCCATCACCAATCCAGACGGACAGTATCCTATCTCAAGCGTGCCCCGCTTCACTGGCATCAGCGACATCCCGCCTCTCGCGGGTGTCAGCATTCCATCGGTCGTTCCCTATCCCTATACGCCGCCGAACAATGTCAATACCGGCCTCGCGCTCACCTGGGGCATCGATAACCACATAAAAACGCCTTACACCATCTCGACCGATCTCTCGATCCAGCGCCAGTTGCCGCATGACTTCACGGTGGAAGCCAACTACGTCGGAACCTTCGGACGGCACCTGCTCCAGCAGCTGGATCTGGCGGAACCGCTCGATCTCGTCGATCCCCAGTCTGGTATGGACTACTTCACCGCCGGCACGCTTCTGGCCAAGGCGGCTTATGCCGACCAAAATACGGTTGCCGCCATCCCCTACTGGGAAAATATGTTTCCCTACCTGAAGACAAGCGGCATGAGCGCAACCCAAAACATCTACACCAACGTCTATCAGGGACTCGCGCTGGGCGGCGCAAACGATTCCTATGCTCTGGCAGTTCTCGATGCCTATTGTCTGCCCAGCGAGGGCGGTCTGGGTTGCGGTCCCTATGCCGATGCGAACGGCAATGTGACTACCCGCTATTATCAGCGGCAGTTTTCTTCTCTCTACGCATGGTCGTCCATCGGAACCAGCAGCTACAACGCCTTCCAGTTCACCACGCGCAAAGTCACCAGCAACGGTCTGAACCTGAACGTGAGTTATACCCTGGCGAACTCGATCGATCTGGGATCGGACGCGGAGCGCACCTCCGGCCTCGGAAGCTTCAGCCACATCATCAACAGCTTCAATCCGCGCCTCAATCGCGGCCACTCCGACTTCGATGTGCGTCATCTGGTCTCCGGCGACGCGATCTATCAGATTCCGTTTGGCCGTGGCATGCGATACGGAGGAGCTAGCGGCCGCGTCGTCAACGCTGCCCTCGGCGGATGGATGGTCTCCGGCATTCTCCGCTGGTCGAGCGGGTTGCCGTTCACGGTGTACGGCCCGTACAGCTATCCGACCAACTTCGCCTTCCTGAGCGCTGTCGTCCAGACAGCGCCAATTAAGATGCATCGGCATCTGGTAAATGGGCTGCCTGAGGCCTTTGCCGATCCGGACTCGCTCAACAACGGTATTGCCACAGGTTCTCCCCTGCGCTATCCCTATCCCGGCGAAGCTGGAACCCGCAATAATTTCCGTGGAGACGGTTACTTTGAGCCGGATGGAAGTCTGTCGAAATCATGGAAAACCCATGAACAGCAGACTCTCCGTTTCTCATGGGAGGTATTCAACCTCACCAATAGCTCGCGTTTCGATACAAACCCCATCAGCAGCTTTGGCGGACTCAACGACTCCGTTACGAGCGGACCCTCCTTTGGGGTCTATAGCTCGCAACTCGTACAGTCCCGCAAGCAACAATTCTCGTTGCGCTACGATTTCTAAGTCTGCGGGTGGATGAGCTCAAGATGCGCGGGAAGCAATGAGTCGGTTTACGGAATCGGGTTACAGGAGATATATGCTGCGGAGGAACACCTGGAGGAAGACCAGCAGGCTCGTTGTTGTCATCGTCTTCATGGCAGGCATGGAGTTCGGATCGAATCGAGGTATTGCGCAATCTCCGGAAACCGGCACGCGAAGCAGCGGAAGCGCTCGCGAAGCCCGCACGGATCGGGATCTGATGGAGATTTCCGTCCCGGGATTGGAAAAGCTGTATGCAAAGCACCGCTATACCGTAACCGAGGTGACGCAATGGTATCTCGATCGTATCGAGCGGTATGACGGCACCTATCGGGCCATCCTTTACCTCGACAAACAAGACGCGCTCCGAAGAGCGGCCGAAGAAGATGCCGAGCCAACAAAAGCCCGGCATGGAGTTCTCTGGGGAGTGCCAATTGTCATTAAGGCGAATACCAGCGTCCAGGGTTGGGTAACGAGCGCCGGATGGATCGGATTCTTAAAGCCGGGCGAAGAACTGGTGGCGCCCCGAGACGCTCTGGTAGTCCGTCGCCTGCGCGACGCGGGAGCGATCTTTCTGGGGCAAACCAACATGCCCGACTTCGCGGCGAGCGATACAAACATCAGCACAGCCGGCGGCAGAACCGGGGATGCCTACGATGTGCGCTACTCCCCAGGCGGCTCCTCCGGGGGAACGGCAACAGCCGTTGCGGCGAATTTCGCCGTCCTTGGCACCGGAACCGATACAGCCAATTCGATTCGGCAGCCCTCGGCCAATAACAGCCTAGTCGGCATCCTGCCGACCAGAGGCCTCACCAGTATCGCCGGAGTCGAGCCGCTCGACTGGATGCGAGATAACATCGGTCCGCTCGCAAGGGATGTACGAAGCGCGGTTATCGCCCTCGATGTCATGCAGGCCGAAGATCCCCTCGATCCGCGCACCCTGGGAAGTTCCGAAAAGGCCGAAGCCGGGCCTTATACGCGATACCTCAGGAAGAACGCGCTCCGCGGAAAACGCTTCGCCGTGCCATGGTTCATTCTGAATGGCTCGCCGGATGTATATGGGACCGAACCGCATGCGCCCCCAAACGGTGGAGCCGTGGATCCGGAAACCCGCGCCGCCCTGATGAAGGCCATTGAGCGGTTACGCGCGGCGGGAGCTACGGTCATCATTGACAAGGACATTTTGCCGGAGAGCTTCCTCGCCGACGTGCGCAAAATCAACCCGCAGCCGTATCGCAGGGAGGGTCTCGAGCATTTTCTCCGAGACTTTGCACCTCCTCAGTACCATTCCGTTGCCGAGTTCGAGGCGGCAACCGGAAATACCTTCCCTCCCTTTCTCCTTGGAGGAACAAGATCCGACGCGGTCACTCCCCAGCAACAGATTGAGACCGACCCGGAGAGCGAAGCCAAGTTTTGGGGACCGCAGCGGGAAGCTCTCCAGGAATACGAAGACGCGAGAGAGAAATGGAAATTGGATGGTTTCGTCTATCCGGCACTTCAGGTTCCGACCTATGACGAAACGCTTCCAGGGGCCTCAAAAGCGGGCCCGCGCACCGAGACCGCGTGGGTCAATCGCATCGGAGTCCCCGCGGTCTCGGTGCCGGGCGGCTTCTACAGCGATGGCCTTCCCTTTGGGATCGAGTTATCCGGCGTGAGATGGAAGGACGGCGATCTCGTCGGCTACGCCTATGCCTACGAGCAGGCGACGCATAACCGGCAGCTGCCACATCTGGTGGAAGGGCCGCGGAAGGGCGAGTGATGAGGCATTGTGTGGATGCAGGAACAAAAAGAGTTATTCCATTGGCGCTGCCACCGGAGTTAAATCCTATTCCACCGCTGAGTACCACCGGTAGCCGGTGCGCTCATCTTTCTCCATTTGCTTCAGGATCGCCATGCTTCTGGCGTGCCTGCGGTTCGCAACCGCGCTGACGATGGCATCGAGAACCGCCATGGACGCGACATAGGAGGAGCCGAAATGAGGCACGTCTACCGACACACCCAGAAACTCATCGGCCGATCGGGCAATAGGCGATATCGGCGTATCGGTAATGCCGATGGTATAGCATCCCCGGGAACGGGCCTGGATCACCCCCTCTACGGTCTGGCGCAATCCACGCCGAAAACTAATCGCAATCACGAGATCTTTCTTCGTGACTCCCCGCATAAGATGAGTAACGTGGCCGCTGCTCGTCGCTGCAGTTACGGGAAATCCAAGCACCATCAACTGATAATGCAGGAAGTGGACGAGGCTCGAAGCAAGGTCTCCACCCAATATAAATATGTGCTTCGCGTTATACATCCTGTCCGCAATCGCCTTCAGCTGGCCAATATTGATGTTATGGTAAGCGGCTTCCAGGTTTCTGATCGCACCATCCAGTGTTTTCCGTACGTGTTCTTCGAGGGTATTTCCGGAACGGTTGGCGGCGCGCATTCGTTCAAAGGCGGTGGAATACGCGACGGAGCTCTGGTGAAGATATTGCCGGAACTCCCGATAATTCGCGAATCCCATCGCAATGACGGTTCGGGAGACTGTGGCAGGATCAACCTTCAGCTTTTCGGCCAACGCGGTGATACTGAGCAGAACATATTCGCGAGGGTGCTCGAGAACCGGACGCATCATCTCCTGACGTGTCGGGTAAATACGAGTCAACATCTTGCCCGTGCCTTCGATCTGCGGCTTAGGATGGATTGCCCGTTTCGGCATGACTCCGTTCTCCTTGCAGGTAACGGGATATCGGCATATGTGGGAAGCTGTCTCGTCCAGGATAGATACACAGCATGGTTGAGCGCTCTTTTAACTGTACCATTCGATGCGACACGTGAGGCTTCCTGATGCGAAGTCAGAATAGAAACAATGACAACCGGCGCAATCATGAGCGGAGGGTGAACGACAGCCGCGTCAGACCAGGCAGAGTTTTACGACATCGTCAACATTCCGATAGGTGTATGTCTCACTTCATGGATTACTGTCGTGCGCAAGAATGAATTTCTTGCTGCACCCGACTGATATCGCTCGTGTCCGATCGGATCTTCCTGCGTGACAGAGTCCCCTGGTTCACGCCATGCCAGCCACTCCAGTAACCGTCACGAACCCATCGGACGAAACCATCAAAGGTAGATTTAAATTGATGCGACTCCGTACTCATGCTCTTGCATCGACCGCTGCTTTTGCTTTTCTCGCCACGGCGGTCGCCGACCCGATTCCGCTGGAAACCAACCAGCCTGTCCGCGCTCAGCATGCGATGGTCGTGACCATTCACCACGACGCAACCGATGCCGGCGTCGCCATTCTAAAGGAGGGCGGAAACGCGATCGACGCCGCGGTCGCCGTCGGTTTCGCCCTCGCCGTTGTTTATCCCGAAGCCGGGAACCTTGGCGGCGGCGGCTTTATGCTGATCCGCAAAAAGAACGGCAGCACATATTTTCTCGACTACCGCGAAATGGCTCCCGGCTCCGCCAGCCGCGGCATGTACCTTGATGCAAAGGGCAATGTGATTCCTCGTCTCTCGCTTACCGGATATCTGGCATCGGGAGTTCCCGGCTCGGTGGCCGGGCTGACCTATGCCCGGCAGCATTTCGGGAAACTCACGCTCGCACAGGATATGGCTCCCGCGATCCGGCTTGCCGAAGAAGGCTATGTTCTCTCTCCGGCAGAAGCCGAAGGGCTGCGGAGCAATAAGCTCTCCCAATTTCCGTCCTCCGCAGAGATTTTTCAGCGAAACGGAAGCGTCTACCAGGCGGGCGATACTTTCCGGCAACCTCTGCTTGCTGAGACTCTCCGGCGTATCGCCAAAAACCCTTCCGACTTTTACAAAGGCGTGATGGCACAGCAGTTCGCCGCTTTCGAGAAGGCTCATGGCGGCAATATCACTGCTGCCGATCTGGCTAACTATGCGGTCCGGGAGCGCCAACCCATTCACGGCCGCTACCGAGGCTACGACGTTTTCACCGCGCCACCGCCTTCTTCCGGCGGCATCATCCTGGTCGAGATTCTGAACATCCTCTCCGGCTATAACCTCGCCAGTCTCGGACCGGACCGCTCCGCTGCCCAGCTTCATATCATTACCGAGGCATTCCGCCGAGCCTATATGGATCGCGGAGACTATCTCGGTGATCCCGATTTCAATCGTCTGCCGATTCGGCAGATGGAAAGCCTTCAATATGCTGCGGCGTGGGTAAAATCCATCGACCCGCAAAAGCCCACACCGAGCAAAGATCTGGTGCGGCCGTCAGGGTTTCTGCCGCCTCCGCCAGCAGGCGCTCCCAGTCTTGAATCGACGCAGACAACTCATTTTTCGGTCGTAGATGAGGATGGCAATGCCGTCTCGAGCACGTACACGCTCAATGGGGGTTTCGGCTCCGGCGTCACTGTCGGCGGGCTTGGCTTTCTGCTGAACAACGAGATGGACGACTTTACCTCACGACTCAACACTCCCAACCAGTTCGGGCTCGTCCAGAGCCCTGCCAATCTCATCGCTCCCCGCAAACGTCCGCTCTCCGCCATGACGCCAACCATCGTCACCAAAAACGGGAAGCTGGCCTTTGTCCTTGGCTCGCCGGGCGGCGCGACGATCATTACCACCGTGGCAAACGATCTCATCAGCATGGTCGATAACGGTCTCGATGTGCAGCAGGCTGCCGATGCGGCCCGTTTTCATCATCAGTATCTCCCCGACCGCCTGGAGCTTGAAAAGGATTTCTCTCCGAAAGTTGCGCAGGAGCTGACAGCCGCCGGATACAACGTCGATATATTGAACAGGGGCTCGGGCACGTGGGGAGACAGCGAGCTGATCGCCGTCGATCCGAAGACCCATGAGCTTCTTGGCGGACACGACCATCGCCACAACTACGGAAAGGCGGCAGGCTACTAGAACTGGTCTGGCTCTGTTGACATGCTCGGTGTGGGCTTCAATCCGGCGGGTAGCCAGAGGCGGTAGAGATTGAAGGTCAGGCCGAGCAGGAGCGCCTGCCGGAATTGAGTATGAATGGTTCTGCCAGGAGCACGGCAGGAGAGTTTGCGTTTCACTGCCGAGAAGACACTCTCGATCAGAGATCGGCGGCCATACAGTTCTCGCGGGAAGTTTTCCCGCATCTGACCGCGCACGCCGGTGGCGCGGCGACAATCCGACCGAAGACGAATCGCGTTCCCGAATGATCCGCGACGGGAACGCGGTTACAGTGCAGGCCAGACCCGCTATGCTCTGCGATCCCGCTTTCACCATCAGCCAGAGGCATTTTCGGTCGGCACGGTGCCTTTATCTTTGGCGCTGCTCGACGAAGCGGGTGACCTCGGCGGCCCGGTAGTTCTGCGATTCGGTCGTAAAGTCGGCAACTCGGAGATTTGCCCCCGCCCGCCAACACGGGCCGCCAAAGGTGGGATTTGCCGGTGACGCGCCCACAACGATATGTCGAGGGTGCTCGTCGGCGCGCTCAGACGCAGACCGACCTTTGCGCCGGCTCGGTCCGCAATCACGGCTACGCACCCGATGGAAATCAGTAATCCTTTCGGAAGCGGAAACCGCATCGTTATCCGCGCACAGAAAGAATTCCGCGACACGGCCGCGCTGGCTGCAGACTGCGGGCTGTCCTACTCCATCCTCAGCACCTCCATCGGATGAATTGACGCCGCCCGTCGCGCCGGCAAATAACACGCCATCAGCGCCGATGCCATCAGCACCACTCCCACCGCGCTGAATGCCGTCGCATCCAGCGCACGAACATCGAACAGCATGCTCTGCATAGCGCGCCCCACAAAGTACGCACCCACCAGCCCCAGCACCATTCCCACCGCCGCCAGAGTCGCACCTTCCCGCACCACCAGCCCGACTACGCGCCGGCGTGTCGCACCGAGCGCCATGCGCAGCGTAATCTCATGCGACCGCTGCGCCACGCTGAACGCCATCACCCCATAGATCCCCAGCACCGCCAAAAACAGCGCCACCGCGGCAAAGCTCCCAAACAAAATCAGCGTGAACCTCTCGTCCGCCATCGTATCTTTCCGGATCTGGTCCAGAGTCTCCGGCTGCGCCAGCGCAATCTCCGGATCCACCGAATGTACCGCCGCCGCAATACTCCTCTGCATAGAAAGCGGCTCCTCGGTCGTCCGCACGCCAAACCCCGCCGACTGCCATGGAATCTGCCAGAACGGAATCAGCATCTCCGGCCGGATGTCACGCTGGTCCGCGGCATGCACATCGTGATATACCCCCACAATCTGCCAGTCCTGGTAAGGTCCCAGATTTTGCACGCCAGGAATCAGCTGCTCCACCGCAATCCGCGTCCGCAGCGGATCTTTCCCCGGCAGCCACTTCTTCACGAAGCTCTCGTTCACCACCGCCACCTTCACACTCGTCGCGGTGTCCTGATCGCTCAGTTCCCGTCCTTTCACCAGGTGAATCCCGAACGTCGAAAAATAATCCGGTGTCACCATCCCAAATCCCGTATTTGGCCGCTGCGATGGATCCGCATATGTCGGCCCGCCCGCAATCGTGAACGGCATCCCAAACCCCGCCCCATACAGCGGCATTCCCGTCATCGCCGCCGCATGCTCCACGCCCGGCACGGCATCGATCCGCGAGAGAATGTCCCTAAAATAATTTGTGATCCTCACCGGATCCTTCGACCGCTGATCCGGTACCGGTAAAAAGAACGTCAGCACGTGATCCGTTTTCACCCCCAGATCCACGCGAGTCAGATTCCAGAAGCTGTGGATCGCGAGGCCGGCTCCCGCCAGCAGCACCAGCGCCAGCGTGAACTCCCCTACCACCAGCACTCGCCGCAGCCGGTGCTTCCCCGCGCTGGTTCCCGTGCGTCCGCCCTCCTTCAGCGCCTCGCCCGGATCCACTCGCGACGCGTACCACGCCGGCACCAACCCCGCTGCCAGTCCGGCCAGCGTCGTCGCCAGCAGCGTGAACAGCAGAATCGGAATGTTCAGCGTCAGTTTCGCCTCGCTCGGCAGCGTGTTCTCCGGCATCGCTGCGATCAGCCCCTGCAGCATCCCGTACCCCACGCCCACGCCCAGCGCGCCGCCGGCCAGCGCCAGCACCACGCTCTCCGTCAGCAGCTGTCCAAAAATCGTCTTCCGCGATGCGCCCACCGCACTCCGCACCGCCAGCTCTTTCTGCCGCGTCATGCCGCGCGCCAGCAGCAGATTGGCCACATTCACGCACGCAATCAGCAGCACAAATCCCACTGCCCCCAGTAGCAGCCACAGCATCTGAATCCGCTCTTTAGGCAGAAAGTCGTTTTTCAGCGGCTCGACATACGCCCCCCACCCCTTGTCGCTCCTCGGATACATCTGCGCGATATGCGCCGTCACCGCGTCCATGTTCTCTTGCGCCTGCCTGATGGTCACGCCCGGCTTCAGCCGTCCCATCACCAGCAGCCAGTGAAAATCGTGGTTGAGCTGCTCCGGCTTGAACACCAGCGGCACCATCATCTGCGCGTCCATCCGGTCGTACAATCCCGGCTGCTGCACCCCGACCACCGTGTACGGCTGCCCATCCAGGCGCAGCGTTGTTCCGATAATGTTTTTGTTCGATCCCAGCTTCGCCCACAGCTTGTGCGTCAGAATCACAACGTGCTCGTGCCCGGCAATCCCTTCTTCCGGCAGAAAGTATCGCCCCATGAACAACGGCTCGCCCTGCATCTGCAGCATGCCGAATGAGGCGGCCGTCGCCTGCAGATACTCCGGCTGATCCTTCGTCGCGATGTTGAAGCTTTGCCCGCTCCACGCGCACAGGTCCTGAAACGCCGTGCTCTGATTCTTCCAGTCCGTGAAGTCGCCCGCCGCCACACCGTTGTGGTACGTCTGGATCTTCGACCACACCATCACTAGTTGGCCGGGCTCCGGATACGGCAGCGGCGCCAGCAGCGTTGCGTAGTCCACTGTGAAGATGGCGGTGTTGGCGCCGATGCCCAGCGCGAGGGTCAGCAATACGGTTGCCGTCAAGCCAGGATTCCGTCCCAGCATGCGCAAACTGAAGCGCAGATTCTGCAGCAGCTTTTCCATTGGGAGAACCTCGCTGATCGGGTTGCTCTTTGGACGTAACCGGCTTCTCTTCCGCTCGGCACACGTCCCCACCCGTCACCGTATGTTACGCACTGTAACACACGCCGGTTCCCGGATCCGCAAAAATTGACGAACGGCGATGAAGTGAATCAGCGGCCAGCCCAGAATCGGAGCTAAAGACTCGAAGTTTTCCAGCCGCGCGGTCCGCCTCCGACTCCGGCAAGCCGTTGTTTCCGGATTGCCGGTTAGCCGGAAGTCTCGATTTCGCGTCGTGTCCATATTTGCCTATAACGCTGCAAACCGGAAATGCAACTGAAAACCGCCGACAGCTGGGAGTTTGCAAGGTGCGGATGCTTCCGGTGGCCGCTGGGGCTGTTCGGATCGCAGTGGGGAGTCCCCCGGATTCAAACCAGACGCGGTAAAACCGATCACGAATGAGCGAATCGAGATCGTCAATTGACGACGAGCAACGGAGCGTCAATCGGGGTAGGCGTCGCCGGGGTGGACGACCCGGATCTCGTGATCGGTGAAGATTAAATGGCCGCCGAGCATGCGCGTGCGGGGCATATGGCAGGTCACGCACTTCGACCCGGCGACGGGGCAGGATTTTGCCTCGGACGAAGAGGCGCCAAACACTTTCTGGGTGGCATTTGCGTCGTGCCGAACAGTGCGCTCGGACGAGGAATGTGTGGCGAGATTGTGGCAGGCGAGGCACTTCGCATCGTAGAAGGCGAGATCGCGCACGAGGGGCTGGTGCGGATCGTGGCAGGTGATGCAGCTGATGCGAGGATCGTTTCCATCGAAGCACCGGCTGTTGGCGAGACGGTAGGGCTGGAAGCGAACGTTGGCTTCGCCGCGCCAGTGGCTGCGGACCACCATTTCCCAGGTGCGATGGCACTGCCCGCACAGCGTGGAGAGATCTTCAGGGCTGAGGCGGCGGAGGTCGGGAGGATATCGGGTGAGATCGCCGCTGACCATGCTGGCCTGATGTTCGAGCGAGTCGGCATGGCAGCGGTCACAGGCGATACCGGGGTGCAGCGTGGCAAGAGCGAGCCGGCCGTCGACGGTGGAATTGGTGGAGTGGCATCCGAAGCAGGCGCGGGTGTCGATGGGGTCAAGCTCGCGGCCGAAGGCCTGGTCGATCGTGGCGGGTGCGATGGTCGCGTCGCCAGTGGTCGTATCGAGGCCGTCGATCGAGGCGTAATAGCTGACGAGGCTTTCGTAGAAACGGCCGCTGCGCTCCACGAGCCAGGTTTGATTGCCCGCGCCGAAGCTCCAGAGGATGGGAGCGGAGAGGGTATCAGAGCCATTGGAGACGGAGTAGGTGCTGTGGCCGTTGCGCGTCTCGACCGTATAGGTGTAGTCGCCCTTGTGGACGACGAGATCCGGATGGGCGTCGAGCACGGGATTGCCACCGGGAAGCGCCAGAGCGCGGCCCATGAAGGTATCGGGCTGGGTGCGGGCCTGGGCTTCATGACAATTGGCGCAGGAGACGGACGAGGGTGCGGGCTGCGGATGCTCGTCCGCCCCGGCAACGCAATGAGGGACCAGGCAGAGCGCAAGACAGGCGAGCAGACTGACGGCGCAGGCAGACAAAGGTTTGGATCGGCGCATGGCAGCACAAGGGAGCAGCGGCGGTCAGACGCGGTTTGATTTATGAAAAACGGAATTGCCGGATTGCTGCGGGCTGCTCAGTTGATTGCGGGAGCTGTGGGATCTCGCGCGAAGGAAATTCACAGGTCGCACGGCGAGGGGTACTTCGCCGCACAGGGGCGATTCACGGTTCGAGCAGCGTTGTGGGAGCGCTGCATGCGTTGGCGTTGGGACAGCGATGTGGGAGCGCGGTCCGCCTCTGGGGCCGTTGATGGATTTGACTGCGGTCAGCGCGAAAAAGACGCATAATCCTGGGGCTGCGCTGCGCGCGAGCGTTATTGCTGGCCGAAGACTGAATCCTGCTTCGTCATCGCGAGGCATTTGAGGCGCTCGGCATGGGCCAGGTCTCGGTCGCCTGATTTCGAGTACCCAATGGCAAGACCAATGTGGACTTCAACATTATTCGGCTGGATTTGAAGAGCCTGCTGGAGGTGGTTGAGGCCGTCGCCGAGATCGCCGGTGCCGACCAGCGACCTGCCGAGCACGAGCTGAGTCATGAAAAGTGACGAATCGAGCCTTTCGGCCCGGCGCGCAAAGGGAAGGGCAGCCGCGCTGTTGTTGCCGAGGATGTCGGACCAGGCCATCAGGGTGAGAGCGGGCACGTTATCAGCGTCAAGCCCGAGCTCCTGATCCAGTTGCTGGACGGCGGCTTCGGGATCGTGAACAAAGAGAAGGTACGCGTAGAAATAATGCGCGTTGGAAGCCGTGGGGAACCTCGTGAAGAAATAGGCGAAAGCCTTCGCGGCGCCATCGCGGTCGCCGGCAATAAAGGGCCACGCGCCCTGGCCCGCGGCGACGGCGATCTCCTGCTGGCTGGAGGAAGCTTCGTTGGGCAGAGCGGCATTACGGAGACCCGCCAGCCCAATCGCGGTCAGGAGTTCTGGATTCGGGGGCGCGGTGCGGGCGAGAAGCTGATAGATGCTGAGAGCTTCTTCAAATCGTGAAGCATGGGCCAGCAGCAGTGCTTCATGAAAGCGGAGGATCTGCTGGTTGCGCGGATCGTTCGCCGCACCCAGAGAGATGGAGCGTTCGATGTCGGCGAGCGAGGGCGTGTAGTCGGCAGTTTCAAATTCGCAGAGGCCGCGCAACGCAAAGGCCGGTCCGGCGGAGGGCATCAGCTGTAAATAGTGGGTAAGAGCGTCGCGCGCGGAGGCGTAATCATTTGCGGAGTAGCCAAGCAGCCCCAGGTACCACCAGCCGTCCGGCCACGACGGCTCCAGAGCGAGAGCCTGGCGGTAGAGAGCAACAGCGCGCGGAAGATTGTTTTGATCGCGCGCATCGGCGGCGGCAGCCGCCAAAGAATCGAAGCTTGCAGGAGCCTGCTGCGCGGAGGCGACGGCAACGAGCGCGAGTGTGAGGACTGCGGCGCGAAAGCCGGAGGTACGCAGCGGGCTCGTCATGAATGGATTCTAGCTCGAAGGATCAGCCGGAAGCTGCTGCTCTCATCCGCTGATCGTTCCGCCATATGCGAGAATCCGATCATCCCGATACCTAAGTTGAGTCGATTTTTCGGATTCGCCGGGTTCCGGGCAGTTTGTCGGCAACTCGGACTGTATGGTCCGCCGCCCTGTTGCAAGCGAAAAGTGGAGATGAGCGGATTGGTCTGCGCAAATGTATCCGGTCTTATGTTGAGCCGAGGCTCAGGACCTCGATGGAATGCGCTGCGCTCTCGTCCTGCCTAATTTCCCAGCCTTGTAGGGCTTGTCCGAGTGTCAGATTTCGAGAACGCCGGGGTCAACCATTTTGCCATCTCTCTGTTCGCCAGCAGACCTGGCAGAAACATTGTTAAGCCCGTCGTAGCTGGTCTGCGATTGTGGGAATCGCCAGAGCGATTTCCAAGCCTGCTGTGCCAGGCGTCAAATGCAGGCCGGTGTTTCAGTCGGCACCGTCACCAGAAGCGGAGGCCGATACGGCTCGCCCCTGAACAATACTGCCCATGCGATACGAGCCAGTTTGTTGGCGAGGGCAACCGCCACGATGTTGGTGTGAGCACGCGCGACGAGCTGAGCCAGCCAGTGACTGAGACCAGGCGATTGCTTGTCTCTGCACTGCAGCACCGCGCGGGCTCCA